>Ga0075156_10001573_pt1 | contig 12486 bp, 7 predicted proteins | sample JI81AbrownDNA_FD_70966 | JGI IMG/M metagenome (GOLD analysis project Ga0075156, IMG submission 70966) | Wastewater effluent complex algal communities from Wisconsin, to seasonally profile nutrient transformation and Carbon sequestration -... | ecosystem: Engineered > WWTP > Effluent > Algae...
CCGGCGGGAACCGATTTCGCCACCTGGCGCGGCGCACTGGCCGGGGCGCTGGAGGCGGTGCACCGGTTCGGCGCCGACGCGCTGGTCGTTCCATTGGGTGTCGATACGTTCGAGGGCGACCCGATCTCGCGCTTCACGCTCACCAGCGCTGATTACCTGCAGATCGGCCGCGACCTGTCTGGCGCTGGCCTGCCTACTGTCTTCACGATGGAAGGCGGCTACGCGGTGGCCGAGGTCGGCGTCAACGTGGTCAACGTGCTCGAAGGCTTCGCCAACGCCTGAGCCCCGGCTCACGGGAGCGAAGGGCCGCCCCAGGCCGGGTCCACCAGTTCACTTTTCGTCGTTGGCCGCTGCGGCCTGGCCCAGCAGGCGGCCCATGCCGCCGCCGGAGGCCTGGCCCACGGCATGCCGCAACAGTGTCTGGGCATCCTTGCCTTGTGCGGGGTACTGGCTCACCCCCACCCGCGCACCGACAGGCACATCCTGGCCGGCCACGCTGAACGGCTGGTTCACCGACTGCAGCAGCTTGCGCGCAACATGCTCGGCATCATCGTCGGCGTCGATCCAGGCGAGCAGCACGGCGAAGATATCCGGCCCCAGAGAGGCCACGACATCGCTGGCCCGCAGCGAGGCACGCAGGCGCACTGCAGCCTTGCGGCGCAACACGTTCGCCGCCTCCGCCCCCAACGACGCCTCGACCGCGCGAAAGCCATCGAGGTGCAGCACGATCAGCGCCATCGAAGCCGGTTCGCGTTCCCGCAGCGCCAGCAGATGGTTCATGTGCTCCAGCAATTGGTTGTGGTTCGGCAGGCCGGTGGTGAGGTCGATGCTGTAGGCGCGGCGCGCGACATCGTCGATGCGCTTGCGCTCGACAGCCAGGCGCAGCACGCGGCCCAGCGCCTCGGGCGTGGCCTCGCGGTTCGACAGCACGTCGCGCACGCCCGCCTGTATCAGGCGCAGGCACATTGCCGGCGTGGGCTCCGGCCCGACGACGACAACCGCAGATTCCAGCACGGCGCGTGGCAACCCGGACCAGCGCACCAACGGCTCGACGCCACCGACGCGCCTCAGATCGACCAACATGGCGTCACGCGGGTGGCTGTGCAGTTGACTGGCCAGTTCGTCAAGGCTCGAACAAGGCTGGACCACAAAGGGCCCGAACGCCGAGGTCATCAGGTCGGGGGCCGGGTCGCACAGGCAAAGGATCTGGAAGTGGTCTGACACGGCTGCGGCCATGGTGAGTGTTCAACTCATCATGCATGAACCGGGCCGGCGCCGACAGGCCGGAAAACACCAGGGTGGTGCCCAGTTCGCCCCCGGGAAAACCTCAGTGGGCCTGGTCCCAATTGGCACCGACACCGACCTCGGCAAGAAGCGGGACGCTCAAGGATGCGACACCGGCCATGAGCCGCGGCACGGCTTCCCTGGCCCACGCCAACTCGGCCTCGGGCACCTCCAGCACCAGCTCGTCATGCACCTGCATCACCATGCGGGTGGCGCGCTCCTCGGTGTCGATCGCCCCCTGCACCGCGATCATCGCCAGCTTGATCAGGTCGGCCGCCGTGCCTTGCATCGGCGCGTTGATGGCCTGGCGCTCGGCGCCGGCCTTGCGCGGCCCGTTGCCGCCGTTGATCTCGGGAAGGTAGATGCGGCGCCCGAAGAGGGTCTCGACATAACCTCTCTGCCGCGCGGACTGGCGCGTCTCCTCCATATATCGCCTGACGCCCGCGAAGCGCTCGAAGTAGCGGTCGATGTAGTTGCGCGCCGCCTTCTGGTCGATCCCCAGGCTCTGAGCCAGGCCGAATGCCCCCATGCCGTAGATCAGGCCGAAGTTGATGGTCTTGGCGTAGCGACGCTGCTCGGGCGAGACACTGGCGGGCTCGATGCCAAAGACCTCACCGGCGGTCGCGCGGTGCACATCCATGCCCTCGGCAAAGGCCTTGGTGAGCCCCGGATCGCCGCTGATGTGGGCCATGATGCGCAGCTCGATCTGCGAGTAGTCGGCGCTGACAATCCGATGGCCCGGCGGCGCAATGAAGGCCTCGCGCACACGCCGGCCCTCGGGCGTGCGGATGGGGATGTTCTGCAGGTTCGGGTCGTTGCTGGACAGCCGCCCGGTGACCGCCACCGCCTGCGCGTAGTTGGTGTGCACCCGGCCGGTGGCGGGATTGACCATCAAGGGCAGCTTGTCGGTGTAGGTGCCCTTCAGCTTGGCGAGGCTGCGGTGCTCCAGCAGCTTGGCAGGCAACGGGTAGTCGGCCGCGAGTTCCTGCAGCACTTCTTCGTCGGTGCTCGGGGCGCCGCTGGCGGTCTTCTTCTTCACCGGCAGTCCCAGGCGCCCGAACAGGATCTCGCCAATCTGCTTGGGCGATCCGAGATTGAAGGGCTGGCCCGCCAACTCGTAGGCCTCGCGCTCCAAGGCCACCATGCGTTCCGCCAACTCGCGGCTTTGCGCCGCCAGCACCTGGGCGTCGATCAACACACCATGGCGCTCGATTCGCGCCAGCAGGGCCGACACAGGCATCTCGATGCTTTCGTAGACCCGTCGCAGGCCCGCCTCGGCCTGCACCTGCGGCCACAGGGTCTGGTGCACCTGCAGGCACATCTCGCTGTCCTCGCCGCTGTAGGTGGTGGCCTGCGACACATCCACCTGCGAGAAGGGGATCTGGTTCGCCCCCTTGCCGCACAGCTGCTCGTAGCTGAGGCCGCTGCGGCCCAGGTGTCGGTCGGCCAGGCTCTCCAGGCTGTGGGGCCGGTGGGCCTCCAGCACATAGCTCTGCAGCAGGGTGTCGTGGAGGTAGCCACGCACCGTGATGCCGTGGTTGGCCAACACATGCATGTCGTACTTGACGTTCTGCCCCACCTTGGCGGCGCCGGCATCCTCCAGCCAGGGCTGGCAGCGGGCCAGTACCTCGGCGAGCGGCAACTGGTCTGGGGCACCCGGGTAGTCGTGCGCCAACGGCACGTAGGCGGCCCGGCCCGGCTCGGTGGCAAAGCTCAGGCCGACGATGCGGGCCCGCATCGGGTCCAGCGAATCGGTCTCGGTATCCAGCGCGGTCAGCGGCGCTGTACGCAAGGCGGCCAACCAGGCGTCGAGCCGATCCCAGCTCGTGACGCACTCGTATTCGCGCGCCAGTGCCACGGCTGGCTTGGGCACCTCGGCAGCGGGCGCATCGACCGGCCCCGGTGTGGCCTTTGCAGCGCCCACCAGGCGGGTCTCCAGCTCCTTGCGCCATGTCTTGAAGCCGTAGCGTTCATAGAACGCCAGCAGGCCTTCGCCGTCGACTTCCTTCAGCGCCAGCGATGCCAGGTCGGGCCAGCCCGGCACGTGCTCCGCCAGGTCGCAGTCGGTTACCACCGTGATCAGGCGGCGGCCCTGAGGCAGCCAGTCCAGTGCCTGGCGCAGGTTCTCACCGGCCACGCCCTTGATCTGGTCAGCGGCCGCCACCACGCCATCGAGCGAGCCGTATTCGGCGATCCACCTGGCAGCCGTCTTGGGGCCCACCTTGTCAACGCCGGGCACGTTGTCCACCGTGTCGCCGATCAGGGTCAGGTAATCGATGATCCGGTCCGGCGGCACGCCGAACTTGGCCTTGACACCCGCAATGTCCAGCCGCTCGGGCGGCTTGCTCATGGTGTTGATCAGGCTGACCTGCTCGTTGACCAGTTGCGCCAGATCCTTGTCGCCAGTCGAGATCACCACCCGATGCCCCGTCTCGGCACCGAGGCGGGCCAATGTGCCGATCGCGTCGTCAGCCTCGATGCCTGGCACGCTCAGGACCGGCCAGCCGAGCAGGCGCACCACCTCGTGTATCGGTTCGATCTGGCGGCGCAGGTCATCGGGCATCGGCGCGCGTTGGGCCTTGTACTCCGGGTACCAGGCATCGCGGAAGGTGGGGCCCGAGGCGTCGAAGACGCAAGCCGCATGGCCGGCGCCGACCTCGTTGCGCAGCCACTTCATCATCGCCACCATGCCGTGGATCGCGCCAGTGGGCACCCCCTCGGGGCCGCGCAGGTCGGGCATCGCATGGTAGGCGCGGTACAGGTAGCTGCTGCCGTCGACCAGCAGCAGAGTCTTGTGCTCGTTCATGCGCGGCATTGTGCGCGAGGCGCGGGCTGCGTCCACCGCGTAAAATCAGGCTGATGAGAAACCCACTGGCCGGCCTGTGTACGCTCGCGGCGATCTGCGCGGCGGTTTCCGCGCATGCTGAAGTGGCTGCCGGCGGCAGCGGCGAACCTCAGGTGTTGCGCTCCGTCGCGGAAGACGATCAGGTGCGCATCGAAGAGCTCCGGGTGCGTGGCCAGACCAAGCGCCTGACCGTCAAGCCCAAGATCAAGGGCATGGACAGCTACGAGATCACCCCGCCGGAGCCGGGCCGCGCACCCGCCGACGACCCCAAGGCGGGGCAGCGGGTCTGGTGGTCCTTCACCTTCTGATGGCGCGCCGCCCCGGCGCGCATTGACTTCCATGGCGGTCTACACCGAAGTGAGCCTGGACCAGGCCCGGGCGCTTGCCGGTGTGCTGGCCCTGGGCGAGGTGCGAGCGCTGCAGCCCATCGGCAGCGGCATCGAAAACACCAACTATTTCCTGGACACCGATGAAGGCGCCTGGGTGCTGACCCTGTTCGAGCGTCTCGGCGCCGACCAACTCCCCTACTACCTGGCCCTGATGCGCCACCTGGCGCGCCACGGCCTGCCAGTGCCGGAGCCGCGGGCGAACGCAGCGGGCGCCTTGTGCCACCCGGTGTCCGGCAAGCCCGCCGCCGTGGTGAACCGGCTGCCGGGCTCACCGGTCGAAGCGCCCGATGTCCACCACGCCGACCAGGTTGGCGCGATGCTGGCCCGCATGCACCTCGCCGTGGCCGATTTCCCGCTGGCGCAGCCCAACCTGCGCGGCCTCGGTTGGTGGCAGGCCACCGCGCCGCTGGTCCGCCCCCGCCTGTCACCGGAGCAGGCGGCGCTGCTGGATTCAGAACTGGCCTACCAGCAGCACCTGGCCGCATCGCCGAGCCATGCTCAGCTGCCGCGCGGCGCCGTGCACGCCGACTTGTTCCGCGACAACGCATTTTTCGAGGGCCTGCCGGGCCGCGAGCGGCTGTCCGCGGTGTTCGATTTCTATTTCGCCGGCACCGACACCTTTGCCTACGACCTGGCCGTGACGCTGAACGACTGGTGCATCGACGACGACTCGGGCCACCTGGACGACACCCGCGCCCAGGCCCTGATCACTGGCTATCGCTCGGCGCGTGAGCCCGAAGGCGTGGAGTGGCGCCTGCTGCCCGCCCTGCGCCGTGCGGCTGCGCTTCGCTTCTGGCTGTCGCGCCTGGCCGATTGGCACCTGCCACGCGACGCTGCCCTGCTGACCCCCAAAGACCCGCGCCATTTCGAGCGCGTGCTGCGCGATTGCGTGGCCAACCCCTGGCATCCTGCCGGCTGACCGACACCACCTCATGGGATTGAAACTTCAAGATGTTCCGGCTTCCGCCGGCCTGCGCTGGGTCAAGCAGGGCGTGGCCGAATACTTTCGCTCGCCGATGTCCTACACCGGCCTGTTTGTCACCTTCTTGCTGATCTACATCGCGGTGCTGGCACTGTCGTCGCTGCTGGCGGCTGCCATTCCACCCTTTGCCTATCTGGGCGGCCTGGTGCTGCTGATGGGTGTTCCGTTGCTGACCCTGGCGTTCCAGATGGGCACCGAATCCTCGCTGCGAGGCCGTGTGCTGAGCGCCGCGATCTACCTGGCGCCGTGGCGTCAGAAGGAACCGGACCGGCGCCGTGCCCTGCTGGTCCTGCTGCTGACCTATGCCCTGCTGACCATCGCGTTGTTCGAGCTGACCAGCCTGATCGATGGGGGGGCCTTCGACGCCCTGATGGCCGCCGCCTCGCAGGGCGGCGCCACCGAAGAAGAGCTGGCGCGCCTCGGCGCCGCTCCCGGCGCCATGGCCGGCTTCGTCTGGCGGGCTGCGTTCACGGTGCTGCTGAGCATCCCGTTCTGGCATGCGCCAGCGCTGGTGTTCTGGGGCGGCCAGGGCCCGGCCCAGGCGATGTTCTCCAGTGCACTGGCCGTCTGGCGCGCACGGGGTGCCTTCACGCTGTTCGCGCTCGGCTGGCTGGGCGCCATGCTCGCGGCAGGCACGCTGGCAGGCATCGTCATGGGCGTGCTCGGCGTGCAACTGGCGGGCCTGGTCATCATGCCGATCGCTCTGATCCTCAGCGCGGCGTTTTATGTGTCCTTGTTCTTCGGCTTTCGCGACAGCTTCGGCGAGCCTGAATAAGCCCCATCAACCGACCCGTGGCGTCACCTTGACGGTCAACATGCCGCTGGTGCGTGCGTGCTCGAAATCCGCAGCCGCACGCGACAGGCCGTCGGCGTTGTGGGCCTCGGTGCCGCACAGGCCAACGGCCCTATCCCGGCCCATGGCCTTGGCGCTGTAGAGGCCCATGTCAACCAAGTTCACGGCCTGCTCCCAAGGCAGGGTCACGCCGTGCGGTGGCAGCGGGAAGCTGGCATAGGCCACCGACATCGTCACAGGCACCTCGCGCCCATCAGCCAGGGCAAAGGGCTGGTTGCCAATCTCGCGCAGGACCCGCAGGGCCAACGCCTCGACCCCTTCGCTGCTGGGCAGCGGCGTGTGCACCAGGAACTCCTCGCCGCCCCAGCGGCAGGCCACGTCCCCCGCCCGCACACAGGCCTGCAGGCGCCTCGCCACCTCGACCAGCACCGCATCGCCAGCCGCATGGCCGTGCTCATCGTTCACCCGCTTGAAATGGTCCACGTCGAGAAGCAGCAATCCTCCCCTGAACCCATCACCCTCGGCCTGCTGTGCCGCCAGCGCCTCCCGGAAATGACGTCGGTTGGCCAGCCCGGTGAGCGGATCGCGTTCACTCTGCACTTTCAGCAGAGCCTCGCTGCGGCGCAACTGCAGGTTCGCAAGGCGCGTGCGCCTGACCTGAACAACCAGCACGCCAGCCGCCAGGGCCAGCACCACCGAGGCCAACATCCACACCCGCTGCATCAGGGTCTGGTTGTCGAGCCGTGCCGACTTCAGGCTGTTCTCGCGCTCGGCCAGTTCCAGGTCGCGCTGGCCGGCCTCGCTGGAGTAACGCTCCTTGAGTTGGGCCAGCACCGCCTCGCGGTTGTCGTTGTCGATCGACTCGCGCAGCGACCGGGCACGGTGAAAGTGCTCCAGAGCTGCCTTGGGATCCCCGGCCATGGCCAGTGCGTCGGCCGACTCGTTCAACGCCACTTCGATGCGCGCCCGCGCCTTGGCCTCCTCCCAGAAGGCCAGCGCAGACTCCAGATCGGCCTTCCCCTGCGCCAGCTGGCCCAGGCGGATGCGGGCAATGCCGCCGTTGTGGAGCATCACGGGAAGGCTGCGCCGGTCGTTGAAGCGCCGCAACACGGGCACCGCGCGCTCGACCGCGGCCAGGGCTTCGCGCGGCCGGCCTGCGGCCAGCCATTCGTCGCTCAGCGATCCCAGCACAATCGCTTCGGTACGCGGTGACCCCGCGGCGCGCGCCAGGCGCACGGCGTCCTCGAGCGCTGGCCTCGAACTGCCCCGGTCGTTGCGGGTCGTGGCAAGCACGGCGCTGTTCATGAGCACCCGGATCATTGCGCGGCCTGTCGTGTCGAGCCGTGCATGGCGCTCCGCCTGGGCCATTTCGCGGCGTGCCTTCTCGGTGTCATTGAGCAATTGGCTTTGCACCGCCAGGCTGGAAAGGCCCCAGCTCAACAGGACATCGTCGCCAGCCTGGGCGGCGAGTTCGTTGGCACGTTGGTACAACCGTGACGCTTCCAGGCGGTTGCCTTGGCGGTCGGCCCGCACCGCCAACATGCGAATCACCTGCCACCACCCGCGGTGGTCGCAGGTGGCACTGCGCCCCGCCTCGCCGGCACAGGTGCGGGCGTAGACCGCGTCGGCCTCCAGCGCCTGGCCGGTGGCGGAATCGCTGCGCCAGAGTTGGTCGTCCAGCACCGCACGCACCATGGCGGCGTCGGCAGCGGCCACCGGGTCACGGTCGGCCATCTGGCGCAACCGGCCGGCAGCCTCCAGCGCCAGCGACTCTTGCCCACCGCGTGCAGCCACCAGGCCGCGCGTGCGCTCGATCACGCGGTCCCAGGCCAGCGGCGGCGCCGCTGAGACGCCTTTCTGCAGTTCGTCCAGCCGCTTCAGGACAGCTTCCGGATGATCGAAACCCTCGGTCGCCCAGGCATCCGCCAAGCGGTTGAGCTCGAACAGGGCCGGTGCGCCATCCAGCCGCTCCAGGCCTTGCAAGCTCCATGAGACCCCTGCCGGTGCAGGCCCCCGCGGCGCCGCGCTGCCCTGGGCAGCCCCTGCCGCCAGCAACAAGGTCAGCACGACTCGGCCGATGCAACTGAACCTGCTCATGCCAGCGCCCCTTGGACAGCGGGCCCCTGGAGCACCTTCATCTGCACCCGGCCCTCGCGCCATGAACGCTCCAGATCCTGGGTCAGGAGATCGATCTCGGCCAGCGTGGCGGCAGGCACGGCGCTGATACCGCAGGCCCGGTTGCGGCCCAGTGTCTTGGCCACGTACATGGCGTTGTCGACGATGTCCACCGCCATGTCCCACGGCATGGCCAGGCACTGAGGCAGCAACGGAAACTCGGCGAAGCCGATCGACGTGGTCACGTCCAGACGCTGCTCACCCAGTATCACCGGCATGCCCGCCACCGCGTTCAGCAGCCGCTGGGCGAGGGGCTCGACCCGCTCGCGCGCCATGCCGGGCACCAGCACCAGGAACTCCTCGCCGCCCCAGCGCACCACCAGATCCTCGTCACGCAACACAGTACGCAGGCGATGTGCCACCTCGACAAGCACCGCGTCGCCGGCGGCATGCCCGTACCGGTCGTTGATCGACTTGAAATGGTCGAGATCCAGCAGGTAAAGCGTGCCCTGGGACGGGCCAGGCGCGCCCTCGGCTTCGGTCATCTCGTGAAACTGGCGGCGGTTCGCCAGGCCGGTCAGGGGATCCTGCAGGCTGTGGCGCTTCAGTTGCGCATTGCGGTGGCGCAGCGCCGCCTGGGTGGCCCGAAGGCCGCGGTACATGCGGGCCGCCAGCGCGAGCAGGAACAGCACGATCACGGCCGTCAAGGCCCAGACCTTGTATTCCAGATCGCGTCGCCGCAGTTGCTCTTCCTTCAGCGCGTTGTCTTCATTGAGCAGGGCCAGTTCGCGGCGTCGCTGCTGGGCCTCGAAGCCCTCCTGGAGCTCGAGGACCGCCTCTTGCTGATCTCGGAGGGCGATTTCGCTCGTCAGCCCGCGCAGCGACCGGTACATCGTGAATGCCTCGGCCAGGTAGCCCCCCTTCTCCAGGTAGCGGGCGACGTCGGACGTGGATTCCTTCAGGCTGGCCAGATCATTGGAAGCCCGGTCATGCTCAAGCCCCGGCTTGATCAGCGCCATGCCCTCGTCGAGACGGTGCATCGAGATCAAGGCCAGGCCGCTGTTCAGGTTGGCCAGGTTCTCGGTGGAGACCTGCCGCAACGAGCGTGCCAGAGGCACGGCACGCTGAGCGATCTGGTAGGCCCGGGGGTAGTCCGCCTGATGCAGGTAGAAATCCGAGAGGTTGGCGAGACCAAGCGCCTCGTCCCGGACGGCACCTGCCTTCCGGGCGTAGTCGATGGCCCCGGTCAGCGCCGCCAGTTCCTTGGCCGTCTGCCCCGCGTCGGTGAGCAGGATGGCTTCGGTGGTCATGACCTCCGACAAGGCCCACCAATCCTCGGCCTCGGTGGCGATCTTCTTGGCCTCGTCGTTGTACCGGCCAGCCGGCTCGAGCTGCCCGGCGCGGTAAAGCGTATACGCGAGTCCGGATCGGGCCGAGCTGCGGCGCCACGGCGCCCCGCTGTCGTCGGCGAGCCGGATGACCTCCTGGTAGATGCGGACACTGTCCTCGTGCTGCCCAATGCTTTGCTTGACCTGGGCTTGCACGCCCAGGCAGCGGAAGCGCACCGACAGTGACGGGATCGCGCGCAGCGCGGGCTCCACCTCGGAGATGATGCTGTCGGCCCGCAACAGGGAGCCATTGTCCGCGTGGATGACGGTCGCACGAATGCAAGCGGCCACGGCGGCCAGATGCTCTTGCCGGACACCGGCATAGGCTGGGACGCCAGACCGCGTCAAGGCCTGGGCAACCGCCTCGGCGGCAGCCGGCTGTTGCAACTCCGCTCGCAAAGCGCCGAGCAGGTAAACCGCCTCCAAGCGAGGCATGCCCTTGATGGCGTCACTGGAGAGCAGGCGCTCCAGTTCGTCGGCCACGCGGTCCGGATCGGCGCGCCCGTCGATCTCCATGCGTTCGATCGGCCCCGGTTCTGCGGCAGCCGCAGTGCCCAGGCTCCAGGCACCCGCCAGCATGCACAGCAGCAGCCACGCAGAACGCACGGGTGCGCGGACCCTCGGCATGTTCAGGCGCCAGCGTCCCAATGCCTACTCCGTGGGTGTCAGCTTGGCGACCGAGAGCGCCAGCCATTTGCTGCCGTGACGTCCGAAGTGGACCTGGGCGCGGGCATCGGGGCCCTGGCCTTCGAGCGTGACGACCACGCCCTCGCCGAACTTGTTGTGGAACACACCCATGCCCACGCGCAGGCCGTGGCCAGCGTCGCGGGCGGCCTGCTCGGCCATGCGGGCGGGAACCGGTGGCGCCGCAGGCGGCTGCCAAGCGGCCTGGCGGCCGGCACCCACCATCGACCCCAGCCCGCTGCCGCGCTGCCAGGCGGCCTGGTAGTCGCGCGCATACCCCGAACCGAAACCCTGGTTGCGCGGCGTCAGCCACTTGAGAGCGCCTTCGGGCAGTTCGTCGAAGAAGCGGCTCTTGACGTTGTAGCGCGTCTGCCCATGCAGCATGCGCGTCTGGCTGAAGCTCAGATAGAGGCGCTGGCGGGCGCGGGTGATCGCAACGTACATCAAGCGGCGTTCTTCTTCCAACCCGTCGGCATCGGACATCGCGTTCTCGTGCGGGAACAACCCCTCTTCGAGACCGGTGATGAACACCGCGTCGAACTCCAGCCCCTTGGCCGAGTGCACGGTCATCAGCTGCAGCGCGTCCTGTCCTGCCTGGGCCTGATTGTCACCAGCCTCCAGTGCGGCATGGGTCAGAAATGCGGCCAGGGGACTCATGATTTCGCCGGTTTCGGCATCTGGCGTGATGTCGACCGGCGCCTGCGCACGGGGGAGCCCCTCCGCGATCTGCCCCGGCGCCTGCTCGTCGACAGGCAGGGCGATGGCATCCTTGCCGAAACCCTCCTGGGTGACGAAGGCCTCGGCGGCGTTGACCAGTTCCTCCAGGTTCTCGATCCGGTCGGCGCCTTCCTTCTCGGTGCGGTAGAAGTCGACCAGGCCGCTGGCGTGCAGCATGTGCTCGATGATCTCGCGCAGCGTCAAGCCATGGGTGGCGGCCCGCATGCCATCGACCAGTGCGTGAAACGCCGCCAGGTTGGCGCCGCCCTTGCCCGCCACCGCCCCCACGCTCTGCCACAGGCTGCGGCCGCTGGAGCGCGCGGCGTCCTGCAGTTGCTCCAGCGTGCGCGCGCCAATGCCGCGGGTGGGGAAGTTGACCACCCTCAGGTAGCTGGTGTCGTCGTTGGCGTTCTCGATCAGGCGCAGGTAGGCCAGCGCATGCTTGACCTCCGCCCGCTCGAAGAAGCGCAGGCCGCCGTAGACGCGGTAGGGCACGCCGGCATTGAAGAGCGCCGACTCCAGCACCCGCGACTGTGCGTTGCTGCGGTAGAGGATGGCGATCTCGCGCCGCGCGAGGCCACTGCGGTGCAGTTGCTGCGCCTCCTCCAGCAGCCACTGGGCCTCATTGAAATCACTGGCAGACTCCTGCACCCGCACCGGCTCGCCCGGGCCGGCCTCGGTGCGCAGGTTCTTGCCGAGACGGCGCGTGTTGTGGCTGATCAGATGGTTGGCCGAATCCAGGATGTTGCCGAAGCTGCGGTAGTTGCGCTCGAGCTTGATGACCTGGCGGACCCTGAACTCGCGCTCGAAATCCGCCATGTTGCCAACCTGGGCGCCGCGGAAGGCGTAGATGCTCTGGTCGTCATCTCCCACGGCGAAGATGGCGCTGTCCGGGCCAGCGAACATCTTCAGCCAGGCGTACTGCAGCCGGTTGGTGTCCTGGAACTCGTCGACTAGGATGTGGCGGAAGCGCCGCTGATAGTGATCGCGCAGCGCCGCGTTGTCGCGCATCAACTCGTAGGTGCGCAGCATCAGCTCGGCAAAATCGACCACGCCCTCGCGCTGGCACTGGTCTTCATAGGCCTGGTAGATCTCGACCATCTTCTGCGTCTGGCCGTCGCGGATCTCCACGTCCTTGGGGCGCCGCGCCTCCTCCTTGCTGTGCGCGATGAACCAGGCCACCTGTTTGGGAACGAAGCGTTCCTCGTCCAGGTTCATCGCCTTGATCACCCGCTTCACGGCCGACAGGCTGTCGCCGCTGTCGAGGATCTGGAAGCTCTGTGGCAGAG
>Ga0075156_10001578_pt1 | contig 12459 bp, 8 predicted proteins | sample JI81AbrownDNA_FD_70966 | JGI IMG/M metagenome (GOLD analysis project Ga0075156, IMG submission 70966) | Wastewater effluent complex algal communities from Wisconsin, to seasonally profile nutrient transformation and Carbon sequestration -... | ecosystem: Engineered > WWTP > Effluent > Algae...
TTTCTCACAGAAACGAGCAAGTGTTCTGGTATTACCATATACCCGATCCGCCAACTCGCAAAACCGTAGGCTTTGGAGAGGCTAAACAGAGAAATTGTATGTTCGCTGCTGTTGGGAAAAGCGGCGGGCGAACAGTGTCTGACGCCGTTATAAGTAAAATATTCGTAGGCTTCGTCGCTGATGTGATATATGTTGTGCTGGCGACAAATTTCGTTCACTTCCCGAAGTGCTTCGGCTGAATAAACAACACCAGTAGGATTATTTGGTGAAATGGTAACTATGGCTCGCGTTTTGTCAGTAATTGCTTTTTTTATAGCATCGATATTAAGTTGATAGTTTGCGTCGGTTTCTACTATTACTGGTCGGCAATTTGCCATAATTGCCGCCATTTCGTGGTTAAAGTAATAAGGTGATTGGATAATAACTTCGTCCCCCGCCGAAGTAATAGCGAGAATGGCGTTGGTAAATCCCATGTTGCTGCCGGCGGTAACGACAATGCAGTTGTTGCTATTAATTTCTATGTCGTTATCTGTTTGGAGTTTGGCTGCGATTGCATCCTGTAATTGTGGAATACCTTCGACGGCTTTGTATTTGTGATTGTCGGGATTTGCGAAGAATTCGGGGATTTTGTCAAATGATTCTTGTGGCGGATTGTAGTAAACTACACCTTGTCCTAAAGATATCGTTCCGGGATTTTGGCGAATCAGTTCGCCAACTACGGGAATTATGGGCGACTGTACCGATTGCATTCGAGTGGGGTAATTTTTCATATAATATTTGTTTCTTGGGGGTTTGACTAAATTATAGATTGAAAATAGCGATCGTGCTAAAATGAAATATCAGCTCATAACAGGAGAAAGTTCCTATGTCAACGATGACTGTCAAAGATGTTGAGCAAGTTCAAACCGCTTTTTCCGAAGCTGGTTTAGATTACCAAATTGAACTAGAAGACGGGAGACTTTCAATTATGGGCCCATCTGACATCGTATCCAGTGAAATCAGCAGCCGTCTCATTGCCTTTCTTTTCGCTTGGGTAAATCCCCGCCGTCTCGGACGAGTTTTTGACTCCGCAGGCGGCTTTATTATGCCAGATACTAACGTCAAAGCGCCCGATGTTTCCTTTGTGCGCGCCGCACGATTGCGCCAAAGTCCGCGTTATTTTGGACAGTTGGTTCCCGATTTGGTGGTAGAGATTAAGTCTCAAAGCGATCGCACGCAGCCTATCGAAACCAAGGTTTTGAAGTTTGTTGAGCTCGGAGCGATTGTCGGAATTGCGATCGATCCTGATGCAGAAACAGTGAAGATTTATCGAGCGGCTGGCGAACCACAAATTTTACAAAATGGCGATATCTTAACATTACCAGAACTTTTCCCCGGTTGGGAATTGCCCGTTTCAGAATTGTGGCCTCCTATCTTTACAGAAGAAGAAACACAATTCTAGAAAAACTACCATATATCGCAAAAAGTAGAGACTTAGACTCTTTCAACTTCTATTTTAGAACCTTGGGGGGATTTAGACACTTTAACTTGTGCTGGCAATCTTTCGCCCAATTCTCGAACGTGGGTAATCACTCCAATCAGCCTGTCTCGCTGCCGCAAAGATTCTAAAATTTGAGTAACGCTTTCGAGAGTTTCCGTATCTAAAGTACCAAATCCTTCATCGAGAAACAAGCTGCCCAAGTGAGTTCCTTGAGACAGTTTTTCTGACAAAGCTAAAGCCATTGATAAGGAAGTTGCAAAGGTTTCGCCACCGGAAAGGGTTCGCACTCGTCTAGCTTCGCCGCCGTTCCAATTATCTGTTACCCAGTATTCGCCGTCTTGGTTTTTTAGTTTGTAGCGATTTTCGGTTAATTCTTGCAAAATTAAGGTGGCGCTGCCGACTAATTCTGCTTCTAAATGTTCTAAAATGTACGATTGAAATTCGTTGGATTTGAGATTCTGCGCTAAGGTGTGATAAGTTTGCTCTTGTTCTGTGAAGTTTGTGATTTGCTGTGACAGTCTTTCGGCTTGTTCGAGATTTTGGGCTGCTACTTGAATCCAAGCTAAAAGTTCGGCGCGGTTGTTGTTGGCTTGTTTGAGGTTTTCTTGGGCGGTATGTTTTGCCGTTAGCGCAGCCCTCGGAGAGGATCGCACTTGTGCTAAATTATTCTCATCCGTAGTTCTGCCTGCGATCGCCTCGCTCAAATCTTTCGCCCGCGTCTCTAACTGAATTTTTGATTCGCGGTGAGAGCGAATAACATTTTCCCATTCTGATTGTTCCTTAACTGTCGCAACCGCTGCTAAAAAAGTATCTTCTGTGAAATCAGCCGCTGTTAATTTTGCTGACCAATCCAGATTTAGCTGCTGTTTCTGGGCTTGGGCTTGCCCAAAAGCTTCTCCAGCTTGTTGCTCTCTCTCTGCTGCTTGAATAACCTTATTTTGAGCAGTTTGATAGGATTTTTCGGCAACTTTCAGCAGATTTGCCAAGTCTTGCTTGTCTTGCTCTAAGACTTTTGCTAAATTAGCATAAGGTTGATATTCGGTAATTTGATAAAGCGCATTTACACAACTTTGGAACTGTTGCTGGCGGCGGTCTGATTCGGCGATCGCATCTTGATATTCCTGCTGTTTAGCTGCTTGAGTCGCCACCGCCAAATTAAATCTTTCCTGAAAATTATCATATTCCAATGATGCCAGTTGGAACTGCTGTTCGGTTTCCCGGTATTGGCGATCGCTCTCTTTAAGGATTGCCAACTCCTGCTGCAACCCCAAGCTTTCCCACTGAGGATTTTCCAGAACTTGAGTGATTTGCTGCTGCAATTCTGCAACTCTATTCGCAGTTAATTCCAGCATTTGAGCAATTTCCGACTCTTTTTGCTGGCAAGCTGAAGCTGTACTTTTTGCCTCAGCAGCCAACCTTTGAGCATCTTGAAAAAGCTGATTTGCCCCCGCCAATTTCTGCCGCAAATCAGCGACATCGACAATATTAGAATCTGGCAAAGGAGGGAGCCGATCGCTCTCAGGATGCACCCCCCCGCACACCGGGCAAGTATCGCCAGAATTCAGCGACATTCTGACAGCAGCAACACTCTCTAAACGTGCCGCTTCCGCATTAGCGGTTTGGGCCGCTTCTAACTCGCGATCGCACTCTTTTAGCCTGAGTTCAATGGCTTCTAAATTAGTGGTAGCCTTCACATAATTTTGTTGAGCTTTTTCCCGATCTGCCAGAGATTTATCCAACTGTTCTTGCTGAGTCTTTTGCTGCTTGGTAATTAGCTGAAGTTCCATCAATAAGGGTGAAATTTGCTGCAATTGCTCTAAACGCTTTCCTCCCGGCGAATAATGATCGAGCTGTGCCGCTGCTTGAGTAACTCGAAAACCCGCGCCTTGAATTTTAGTGTTAGCAGCTTGCAGGTCTTTATCTGCTGCCAGAAAAAAGCGCAGTTTTTCCTGTTGAATTTTTTGGGCAAGCGCAACTTCTTTTTCTAATTGAGCGCGCTGTTCTTCATATACTTTAGCAGCAGCTAGAGCATCTTCGCGAGCCTTAATTTGTGGCGCTAGCACCTCTTCTTTGGCTTTGGCCGCGTCAAGTTGCTGCTGCTCTACTGCCAGCTCAGAGCGAGCTTTAATTAACTGCTTTCGCGCGGCCACGGAGGCACTTTCGGCAGTTTCATACTGACGGCGAGCCGATCGCACTAAAGCCCAATCTCCCTGTAAATGATTGGCAGCTTGCGCTCTTTCTAAACGCTGTGCTAAAATTGCAACCTCAGCAGAATTAGCATTTAATTTAGCCAGTTGTTGTTGTAACTCTTGCCAGCGAGCGATTTGCGAAAATAGCTGTTCCTCTTCATCTAGAGCCTTCTGAGCTTTCATAACAGCGCGATCGAACTCAGGCAACTGTTGCTCTAAAATCAAAAGTTGCGATCGTCTTTGATCCACCTCATCAGCCGTCGGCGCACTCAGCTCAGCTAGCTGCCTTTCCACCATTTCCCGTTCCTGTTTCAGCAACTTTGCGAGTTCATTTGTTTCCTTCCGCATCTGCTCAAAAATCTCAAATCCTGCTAGCTGCCGCAAAATTTCCCGGCGTTTTGAAGTATCCCCTTTAATAAACTCATCAAACTTGCCTTGAGGCAGAACAATTGCGCGCGTAAAAGTATCAAAATCCATTCCTAAAATCTGTTCAATGGTATTTTGAACAGCAACGATACTCGTCCCCAAAGTTTCCCATTGGCCATTTTGCCAGTTGTCCAAAATCACCTTATTTTCGGGAGATTTCGGACGGAAACGCCACCGTCTCGTCACCCGGTACTGTGCCGAACCCACAGCAAAACGCAACTGCACTTTTAAATTTTCGCTACCTTGGCTCGCCAAATCACTTACTTGTTTGCCGCTGCGAGTAGTAGTGCCAAAAAGAGCGTAAGTCATGGCATCTAGCAGTGAAGATTTGCCCGCACCTGTAGCACCAGTAATGGCAAACAAATCGAGTTGAGAAAAATCTAAACGCTGTTCGCGGTGGAAGCTGGTAAATCCTTCGAGAATAAGTTCGAGTGGACGCATACTGATTTTAGATTTTAGATTTGGGGTTTTAGATTGTTATATTCCGGTCTAGTGTCTTCCTTCTACAGTCTTCCCGATCCCCCCTAACCCCCTTAATAAGGGGGGAACAAGAGTATTATCCAAGTCCCCCTTCTTAAGGGGGATTTAGGGGGTTCTAGACTCGACTACAAGCGACATTTAGCGTGGGTTTCAGTCTTAAAACTATTTGAAATTTGAGATTTTGGATTTTGGATTGTATCTTTTTACGCATTTAATTATTAACTGTTTCCTTAAACTTCTTGTACAAATTTTTAAATTCCTCCAATACTGCCGATTTAGGTGTCGTTCCCAATCGGTTTTGATAATAGTTGCAAAACTCGGCTGCCGGATCGAAATTATTGGGATCGATAGTAGTTATTTCTGTTGGTTCTAGCGCTGCATCTGGATAGCGCGGTTCAATTAACAGCGCTTGAGAACAGATTTGGCGCACTCGATCGGCAAGTCCGATTTGCGGACTGTCCAGTTCGACAATTACTTTCAAGAAACCCGGATGGTACTGATGAGCTTGTAAAGTTTCATCGAGATTGTCGTTATGACATTTAAGCACTTTTAACGGCTTGTGGCAAGCCACAGGCTTAAATTCCACCTTTGCCTGACTTCCCGGCTCAACTTCTATCAAGCAAAATCCTTTTTCCTGTTCCGCTTCTCCAAAATCTAACTGAATCAAAGAACCGGAATAATAAGCGGGAGAAGTCTCAGAAATTCGCTGGTGAATGTGGATGTGTCCGAGGGCAACATATTGAGCTTCCGGGGGCAGAGTTTGCGATGATAGGAGGTATTTTTCTCGCGTGTAATAAGCGACTTCGGATTTTGCCAATCGAGCGCCGTCAATGCTCATATGTCCCATGAGAATATTGACAGTATTGTCTCTAAACTCTCTGGTTAAATCTTCGAGTAAATATGCTACAATTTCGCGGTAATCTTTTCGGCGATCGGCATCGCCAGACTGCCAGAGAGAATTAGCATCTAACAGTCTTTGTTCGGAAGCAAAAGGCATCGCGCCCACACAAAGTTTACCGCTTTTTGTATTGAGAGTAATTGTGCCGCCGTCGGCGGAAAGCCTGGGTTTGCCTAAAGCGCGAACACCGGCGAGGGAAAGCAATTGCGCGATGCTGTCGATGCGGGATGCCGAATCGTGATTACCGGCGATCGCAATTGCGGGAATTCCTGCTGCTTGGAGTTCGCAGAAAAAGTTATAAGCAATGCGTTCGGCGTAAGCGGGAGGGTTGGGCACGTCGAAAATGTCGCCCGCAACGAGCACAGCATCGACATCCAATGCTTTTGCTTGCTTCAAAATCTGTTCGAGGGCGATCGCAATTTCAAAAGTGCGATCGATCCCTCGAAAACGTCGCCCTAAATGCCAGTCAGCAGTATGAATTATTCGCATAGTACGAGGAGTATTTTGTTTATGTTAACTGAGATGTTGTACCATTTTCAAGAACGGGCAAGATGCCCGTTCCACAAAGAATGAATTTCTTGTGGAACGGGCATCTTGCCCGTTCATAAAAGGCTGATTTAAAATGGTAAAATATTTCATTTTTAATGCTTTGTGCGATCGCGCTATAAATATCTGCCACTGTTTATGCCTCTTCCTGTTCTTGAATTGCTGTTTCAATCTCATCAGAATATGCCTCAGCATAAGCCCAAGCATTCGCCAAATCAGCGGCACGCAGAGTCGGATAGTCTTCTAGGAGTTCAGCCTCAGAAATACCTAAACCGCGAGCATTCACCAGTACCCAAACAGGAATTCGCGTTTGTCTGATGCAAGCATCGCCGCCGCACACGCCGGGAGTCTTTTGAATTCCAGACCAAAATTTTCTTAAACTTTGGGCTAGTAATTCTATAGCTTGAGCCTTCTCTTCGGGAGTTAAAGCTAAGAGTTGCGCTTGCAATTCTTTCAGTGTCGTATTTGCAGTTATTGAGTTCATAAATATTAACTTTTTTTGGCCATACAGGTATTCTAGCACTGGTGGCTAAATCAAAACTTTCATTCAACAGGCTTCACATCGTGAAACCGAGTATAATCAACCACCCGCCCTCCCGTCGCCGATTTCAAAAGAATATCTACAAACCGCATATTCCACATAATTTCAGACGCCACAAAAGAATGTCGCGCATGAATAGTTTGCGAAACAGTTTCGTCAATTCCTGTTAACGTAATTACAATTTCTGCTTGCTGTTCCATCAAGTCTTTTGCAGTAAGTTGGTACAAAGGACTGTTCTCATCAATTGCGTGCATAACCGTCCAAGTTAATGCAAAAATCGGAGAGTGACTTCGCACCAATTGCAAATCGTAAAAACGCCGCATAAATTCTCCTTCCGCTGTTACCTCGTCACGGATCAAAGTAGCTCGCTGCTGCGCTTCTAAAATCTGGTTAAAACGCTGATTTGCAGTGCGGTACATCAGAGTCGGAACGCCGTTGAAAGGAGCGATTACAGCTACGCGGCTGAAGATAACTCTGGCTGTTGGTCGAGAAAATCTCGAAAAAGCCAGTCCCGTCACCATTGCTACTCCCCACAAACCAAAAAGCGCTTGGATCGCAACTATAGTATTAGCGTAATCCGTGCGCGGATACATGGCGCCGTAGCCGATCGTCGCCATTGTTTGGATGCTGAAATAAAAGGCATCTGGGAAAGAACCCGGCCGCGCGTTAGCAATGCAATCTCCTCCCGCCAAGTAAGCTAAGGCAAATAAAGAATTCGCGACTGTATAGGAGAGACAAATCAGGATGAAAAATCGAGGCCAAGAAAGAGTTAGCAGCCTGTGGTAGAGGTCGGCAAAATGCAGGCGAGGTACTCCCAACTTGACAATATTTAAGGGGAATTGTCCTTGGCGGCTGACTAAACGAGTCTGTGGCTGCCGATCGCGATTATTTTTCATTGAGATTTGTAACTACCGCTGTGTCAATTTGTAACTATTGTTTTGACTGGGAAAACTTATCCTTTAGACTGATGTCAGATTCTAAAAATTAGGATATCAAGGAAGTTTGAAAATGGTTGAGCTTAACTGGCATGACTATCTCGTTATGGTTTCTTGTGTGGCTTCTATTGCGGGTCTAATTTTGCTGAGCGATCGCAAATCGCAGCCAAGGGACGATCGCACTTTAAGCGAAGAAATCCTAATTAAGATGAGTTTTGTTTACTCAATAGTCTACTCCATGTCTGTCTTTGCCCTAAAGATGCCTCTGCCGGAGGACAACTGGTTGTTGGCAAGTCTGAAGCTGACCACGGTTCTATCTTACTTGTTGACAGTTTCCAGCATACTCAGTCTGCCACTGCAACGCATGGCTGTTCGGCAAGTCGAAGATTAAAAAACGTGAAGCTAAGGTGTCCCGCATCTAAATTGTATTTTTGGGGCGGGCTAAGAGTGCCCACCCCACAAGACTTTGGTTTCAGGTTGTTTGTAAATTTTTAATTCCCGCAGGAAGCTTGACATAACGCGCCCAAAATGGTTCTAGTCGATCTCTGCGGGATTGCAACCAGCCCATATTTTCCTCCATTCCGTTTGCTTCTGAAATCTGAGAAACTATCTTGATAGTGCCAGAAGTCAAGCCCTCAGAATCTCGCATCGGTGCAGTCCAAATACAGACATCAATTGATGAACCGTCTTTCCGCCGCCGCCGACATTCCCTAGCAACTTGCGCTTCCCCTGCCAATTCTGACTGAAACATCGCATAAAAATTTACGTTTTCATCGCTAGGGACGATCGGCAAAAGCTCCCCCACAACCTCAGACTCCTTCCAGCCAAAAACTCGCTCCGCCGCAGAATTCCACACCGTCACCAAAGCATTACTATCAACCCCGACAACTGCCAGCGGCAAAGCTTTAATTAAGCCTTGTAAAACTTGATTGGTTTCGCACAATTTAGCCTCTACCAGCTTGTGTTGTGTGATGTCCTGACAAGCACCATAAATGCCGACAGCGCGGTTCTCGACTTCATCCCACACAACTTGCCGACAATCCCACAGCCACCGGATTTCACCGGATTTGGTGACAATTCGATACTCGCTTACTTCCTTGCGGCTAGATGAACGAAGCTGCATTTGTTCCAGCAGCATTTCTAGGTCGTCGGGATGAATGCAGTCGAATTGTAAACCGCCGGAAGTTGCGATTTCTTTGGGAGTATAACCCGTAATTTTAGTAAAAGCTTCAGTCATCCATTCGCAGGCCCAGGTATTGTCAGGCAATACTTTAAAAGAATAGGCAAAATCTGAAGTCATTTGCGAGAGAATACGGTAGCGCGATTCTGATGCTCGCAGTGCGTTTTCTGCATTTTTGCGATCGGTTATATTTTGAAAAAACACCGACAAACCTTCTTCCGAGGGATAAGCCTCGACTTCAAACCAAATATTTAGCTGCGGGTAATATCCTTCAAATTTAACATTAACGTTCTCAGATACCGCTCTGTAAAACTGCTTGAAAAAAATCGTGTCGGCTGTATCAGGAAACTCATCCCAAATATTTTTACCTATAAGTTCTTGACGCCCTCTTTGCCAGCACTGCTCTGCTTTCGCGTTGAGGTAGGTAAACTGCCACTGGCGGTTGAGCACATAAAAGCCGTCTGTGATTTTTTCTAAGATATTAACGATTTGCTTTTGCGATTTTTCCAAAGCTGCTTCTGAGAACTTGCGCTCTGTGATATCGCGGGAATTGATGACTATGCCGTTGATGCTGGAATCGTGGAGTAAATTGTTACCAATGACTTCTAAATACACCCAAGAACCGTTAGCGTGCCGTTTCCGATATTCTACAGGCGGTGCAATCCCTGGCTGTTTGAGTAATTTTGCCAAATATGCTTGCCAAACAGGTAGATCGTCTGGGTGGATCAAATCGTCTTGGAATTCGCCAATTCTTTGTTCGAGATTGTAGCCTAACATCCGCTCTGCTGCGATCGAATTTTGGTCTCGGATGCGTCCGTCTGCTTCGAGAATTGTCATCAAATCGGAAGAATTTCGCAGGAGACTTTGCAGTCGGGATTCCCCTTTTGTCAGTGCCTGAGTCACCCTTTTGTACAGCATCTGGCTTTGCTCTAACTGCTGCTCTAAATGTCTGATAGTAGCAGCTTGCTGGGCAACTTTAATCTCTAAATTGCTGTTAATTCTTTCTAACTTGACTTGGGATTGTTTAGACAACAAAAGCGACTGAAACTCTGCAGCCAATTCTTGTAAAGATGCGGACAAATGCTCGAAAGTGCTTGTTAAAATCGCCTGTTTATCTACAGGTAGTTGCTCAATATGTCCCTGCAATTCCCGCACGTGTTTCAATAGATTTTGCATCATTGTAGTCAGCGCTCAAACTTATGAAGACTATTTTTTTATATTTCCCATCATAACACCTTGTTTGAGTCAAGTGTCAAAAGAAATAAATCTTGAAGTTTAGCGGTAGAGTTTTAATTTCGATGCCAATCCCTCGGCGCTGACACAGATGGATAATTCCACCAAGTTTGAGCGAACAAAAAAATATTGAGTTCAGTTATATTACTGAAAATAGTTGTGATTTTTAAAGTTTGAATTAAACAGGACTGATATCGTTTCCGCGCTTCATCGGAATCATAATTTTTCGAGTTGCAGCGCGAGCGGGGGCGCTCGCACTGCAACTCGCGAGCGGGACGATCGCACTAATATTCCGGGTTTTTCAACTTCGGTCAATCGATTTTAGAGTTGAAATTTTAGATGGGATAGAGTAAGTAATTTTACGGTGAAGTGCAGAGATTGTGATGCCAGTAGGCAGATTAGGAACAGGCTTTTCGGCCTGTTCCTAAAATCAGGATTTAAAGCCCTTAGAGCTTTTCTTTTTCTCCTGTGGCTTGGATTTTGACTTATTAACTTCGCCTAAAGCTTCCTGAAATAAGTTGTGCAGGTGCAGGGGAACGCTGGCAATTTCCGGGAGTTCGGGTTCTAAGGGTTTTTTAAACTCTTGCAGCAGGGCATCTAAATCGCGATCGATCTGAAAATTAGTCCGCTGCAATACAGTTTGCAAAATTTGTTCTAATTTCGCTGGATTAACTTTAGCTAACCGTTGCCAAATCCAGACATTAATTGCAGGATCTTCGAGATAGTTACGCACCAGCTTTTCGTAACCGGGAACGGTTGAAAAGTCTTCGGCTGCTAGCAGTGCAGTAAATTGAGCGTAAGTAGACAAAAAGGTTTGTCCCCAGCGAGGATGAGAAAGTGCACTCACCTGTTCGGCTTTCTTGAAGCGATCGGGCAATTCGACTTTCGGCATTACCATTTTTGCACTAGCATTGCTGTCGAGCATTACCTCAACTGCTTTAGCATCAGCACCTGCAGCGGCGATGGCTGCTGCTTTGACTTCTTCTCGATCGACTCCGGCATCTTCAACGATATCCGCCAGAGATTTACTTCCATCAACGCCCATATCAGCTAGGCGTTTTTTAGTGATAAATTCCTGAAATTCAGCCAACTGTTTATTCAGGTGATATCCCGATAGCGTCAATTCCTCACTGCCAAAAAATTCGGTAAAATCTTCATGGTACTTTTCTACTGACTGCCAAGCTTGCTCTAACAATTCCGGGGCATCGCTGTATAGGTTATTTTTGTGATTTTGCTTGAAATTACCGATCGCCACCGCCAACTTCGGCTTACCCAATTTCCCCTTCGGGATGGGAGAGCTCGAAAGTATCCACCAGTCATCGGTAAGGGGAGAAATCCGAGCCAGCAAGATTTCTCCTAACTTAAAGCGAGACATTTCTGCAAGAAAATTAGGACTGTTGGGCTTGACAACGTAGTGCTTAGCCGTCAGCCAGTTCATCAGTTCAAACCTGTCGGGGGAAAGTTGAGTGATTTCAAATAAGCCAGTGAAGCTTCTGTGCTCCCAACTTTCGAGCAAGCTACGATCGCTCTCGGTTAAATCCGGCTGACTTTCGACAAATAAGTCGATCGGCGTTTTCTCTCCGACTTTACCTTCGATAGTAAAACTGTCAATCACTTGATTTTGCTGAGCAATATCGTAGCGCTCGCCGGTCGATCGAGCTGCTGCATAAGCTTCCAAAGCTACCGCCAACTCTCCCTCAGCATCCAGCACAAAGTCAATTAAATTTTGCTTGAGTGTCCAAGCTCTTTCCAACATTTCATCCACAAGTAATACCAATTTTGAATGAGAGGATTTAGGTTAACAATTATCGGAATTGAAGCCACCGACGCTTTACGATCCGGCTGCGATTGAAGAAAGCGCATCGCGAACAATGACAGAAATATGCAATCGATGCCTCAGTCCTGAATAAGTTTAATTTTAAGGCTAATAGTCAAAAAAAAATGTTAATCTCAAACGGAAGCATCCCGATTTTGTAAAAAGCATTTTTTAGGAGTGCTAAACTCACGCACAGCAAAGGCTCTACGTCTATAGCGAGTTCTCACAGCGAACAGCCCTGTGAAAGAAAAATCGTCCTGAAAAATGCAATTTTAAGGGAGCATAAAAATACCCTCTCCGATGTAGAGAGGGGCTGAAAATCCCCAAAAACTTCGCTAAACTCGCGTTAAAAACTGTGTTACCTATCAACAACAGTCCAAAACGCAGCCGGGTTTTTTTATCAAACACTTCCCTCGATTCCGGTACCCGGCTAAAAATCACCGGAATGCTTGAGTTTGTGTGTCTCCAAGACTGAGAAATACTTGGCGTAAGCCCTTAGCGGCCGTCTTTGTCAATATCGCCAGGAACAGCCCGTTCCACCCGATCCCAAGCGTCGCGCGTGGCGTGCTTAGCTTTTTCCCAAGTCACATTAGACTTACCGCGATTTGTTTCGTAGTCGCGCTGCAAATCCGGTTCGATCTCGTCGTATTTCTTACCAGTAGCGCCATAGCGGGTGTATCCCTCATAACCCGTGCGGTATGCAGGCTGATAGTCTTCGTAAGTCGCGCTCGTGTC
>Ga0075156_10001583_pt1 | contig 12445 bp, 12 predicted proteins | sample JI81AbrownDNA_FD_70966 | JGI IMG/M metagenome (GOLD analysis project Ga0075156, IMG submission 70966) | Wastewater effluent complex algal communities from Wisconsin, to seasonally profile nutrient transformation and Carbon sequestration -... | ecosystem: Engineered > WWTP > Effluent > Algae...
CCCTGCACTGCGTATCCAAAAGTTTTAACCAGCATTGTGTTTGCAAATTAAACGAAATACAGGCGTAGGGCGGCTTTGGAGCCCTGTTTTTTTTGTAGGTTTGGTCACTAAATCATTTAAAATGAAAAAATTACTGGTTATGACATTGGCCTTATTCGCATTGAATCTCAAGGCTCAGGACAAGGAAGTGGAATTAAATTGTTACAACAAGTGGGCCGCTAAATTTGAAGAACGTGGCGCCGACGCGGTAGCCGATGGCACTTACGACGACGTCATCATCACCATCCGCAAAGGCGCACAAGCCACCTGTTACAAGGGAAAAGCCGAAGTGTTACAAGGAAAAGTAGTGCGTTTTTACACCCTGCTCGACGATGGCACTTACGAAGAATTTAAACGCAACTGGAAACCCAAGGCCACCGAAGACGTGACGATCACCAACGGCATCAGCAAATCCATGATGTCGGTTTACGGAGAATTGGTAAACGTGCTTTGGCCTAAAAAAGTGAAGGCCAAAAAGGCCAAACCCAGCGCCGCTCCCGATCCTTCCGACGACTAAAGCCTGATAAAAATCAGGGCGATTTGGCCTGGAATGACACTGTTATGACAATTAAAAGGATTTTTAGTACCATTTTTGCGGTATCTATTGGACACTTTTAAGGTCATAACATTTACCCACAAAAACCTCCCTCTGGAGCTCATCGGACGCCTGCATCTCAGTCCTGAGGAGCAACAGCAGGTCCTGGGGGCCCTCAAGGTCAATTTTCAACTCGAAGAATTTTTATTTCTGAGTACCTGCAACCGCATTGAGTTGCTGTTTAAATCCAACCGTCACATCAATTCGGCTTTTCTTCTGGAACTGATCCTGTTTTTAAACAGCCGTTTGAGTTTGGATGAACAACAGCGTTTAGTGGCTGCCGCCGAAGTGTTTCAAGGCGACGAAGGCGTGGAACACCTCCTGCGCGTGGCTTCGAGCCTCGATTCGTTGGTGGTGGGCGAAAGAGAAATCATTACCCAAGTGCGCAAAGCCTACGACTTTTGCAACGAATTGGGATTAACCGGCGATTTTATCCGTTTGTTGATCCGCCAAACCATCGAAACTGCCAAAGATGTTTACACCCATACCGACATTGCCAAAAATCCTGTGTCGGTGGCTTCTCTGGCCTACCGTCAGTTACGTCAACTGGGTATTAAAAACCAAGCACGCATCGTGTTTGTAGGCAGCGGCGAAACCAATACCATTTTAGCCAATTATTTTCAGAAACACGAGTTTGCCAATTTTACGGTGTTTAATCGCACCCTGGGCAATGCCCAAAAACTGGCAGGATTGTTAAGAGGTGAGGCTCATGATTTAAAAGAACTACCTGGTTTTTCAGGCGGCTTCGACGTATTGGTGGTGTGCACCGCCAGTTCGGAAGTGATCATCACCGAATCCATTTATAAAACCCTTTGCGGTGAAGACAGCGGCAAAAAAGTGATCATTGATTTAGGCGTGCCGGCCAATGTGTGTGCAGAAGTGGCACAAAATAAGTTGGTGCATTACATCGACATCAATTCCTTAAAGGCGCAGGCGGAAGCCAATTTGCAATTACGCCGCAACGAAATCAGCAAGTGTGAAGAAATGATTGCCGCCAAAACCCGCTCCTTTAATGCCTTGTACGACGAGCGTCGCGTGGAGTTAGCCTTTGGCGAAGTGCCAAAACAAGTAAGAGCCATTAAAGATTTAGCCATGAACGAAGTGTTTGCCAAAGAAATTAAAGGTTTGGACGATCAGGGCAAAGAGGTGTTGGAAAAGGTACTGAGTTACATGGAAAAAAAATACAATGCTGTGGCCATCAAAACGGCCAAGGAAGTTTTCCTTTCAAAAAATTAAGTCACATTTACACAAATAAAAAACTCCCGGTGATGAGCCGGGAGTTTTTTGGTTGAGGGGGTGGATTATTCTTTAATCATCTTTTTGGTTGCAATAACGTTTCCGTCAACCACCAATGAATAAGTATAAACACCATTGCTTAAGTCGTTGGCAAAAATGCTCATTGAACCTGGACCTGCAGAAAGAATGTCAACAGCTTTGATAATCTTTCCTTCTTGATTCGTGAATTGAATTTGGGCCTTGGTGAAGTTTTCTGGTACATTGTATGAAATCACTGTGCTTTCAGCAAAAGGATTCGGCACATTTTGATCTAACACAACAATGTTTTTGTCGGTTAAATTTACTGGAACAACTGTAGTGCCAACTTTCCCTTTATTGCTATTGTTTAATAACAGGCTGATTTGCGCTTTGAGTTCATCAATTTGTTGTTGTTGTTTAACCATTTGGTCCTGTTGCTCTTGGATTCCTTTAGTTAAAATAGCAATAAACCCCATATAGTTTAACCCTTTGAAATCAACGGCTTGAGTTACTTCTTTTCCATCCTTGTCAACAGAGGCTGGTTTATGAATTTCAGTAACTAATTCAGGTAGAATGGCTTCTACTTCTTGCGAAATAAAACCATATTGTCTTGTGGCACTAAAATGTAAACCATACTCATTATTTGTCTTCATGAAATAAGTTGTTGGGTTCAATTTTGCTATAATATTACTCGCATTCGAAATGTTTTCGATTTTGTCTTTGAATCTTCTATCTGAAGTGAAAACTGCAAATGAAGTATTGTATCCGGTACCATTCACCATTACATCACCATCAAACCAACCTGCATAATAATTACTTGGTGTTGTGTAATTGAACAAATTACCAGCTGAACCATGTATACCAATGTTTGATTGTGGGTAAAAAAGTTGATTCATAAAAGAGGCGAATGGAAATATATTATCACTGGCAAATCCGGTAACGCCAATATTGAAACGATTGGATGGATTAGGTAAGGTGAAATTTTTACCAACGGCATAACCCTCTACACCAATATTTCTCCAACTACTATCCTTGATTACCATGAATCTTCCTCCAACTTGTACCCCGTCAGCTCTTCCTCCTCCTACGATTTCACTCCAAACACCCCAAGCATTTCCAGGCCCAATAGAAGTTGCGTAAAGGCCATAAGGCATGGTGTTTCTGGCTGTTGTTTTTGCCTCGGTTCTGGTTCCAATAAGGGTCAACCAATCAGCATTATGTTCTGCAAGAGCGGAAATACCAATTGATTGATTCTGGCCAGAGATGTTTGTAGTTAATGCATTTGTATTAACATTAAATTTCCCTAGAGGAAAAATGCCGCAATTATAGCCAATGTTTACTTTGGTAGTATAATCCTTGTCGCCAGTGAAGTTGAAATTAAAGCGATCGAGTTCAAGTTGTCGATCCCAAAACAAAGGTTTTATTGGCATGTTGCAATAGTTCCCTAAACAACAAGGATCTGGGTCGTCAAAAATTGGAGGATTTCCACCGCCAACACCATCTTGAGCCTTTAACCCTGTATAACATGCAAATAAAAGGACACCATTTAAAATTAATTGTTTTGCTTTCATGATATTTGTTTTTATTGATTTGAATTCAAACTTACATTCAAGTTGTTTGTTTTGAAATTCAATCTATGTACAAATCCTTTCTGTTTTGATAAGTGGTTCGTTTTTTAAGACGACCTACTTTTAAATCATTACAAATTTCTATTCTCTTTCTTAATACCCTCTACAACCCTTTAATTACAAGCCTTCCCAAGCTATTTGAATAATTCAGATCGTCCATTTTTCTGCTTGACTCACACATTTTTTATATGCAATTTTTTAATGCCAACACCACGTGCAATTCAATAAGTGGTCGAAATTTTAAGACGCTTTTTTTTTAAAATCACTGCGAAAAACAATTAGAACAATACAAGCATTTCATTCCACCATGTCCTTTTAAAAACAAATAAAATCTCATCGCACTTTATTTACTATTGAAGATATCGTGTCGGCGAATTGTAAACATGGTTATCCGCTTGCACAATATCATTCTAAAAATCACTTTTTATACTTTTTAGATTTTTGTTAACTTATTGATTATCTTATTATTATGATGCGCATTCCCTCATTGCCATTCTCCCAATTTTTCATATCTTTAATTACTTATGTTTAGACAAGGACTCCACATTGTTCTTCTTTTTATCAGTATCACCGCCCTCTCTCAAGCACCACCTACCCCTGTGGCCTGGTTTACCTTCTCCAATGGCAAAGCCATCAACCAAGCCGGTAACCTGCAGGCCAAAGTACAAGGCGCCTCTTTTGTGGAAGATCGTTTTGGCAACGACAAATCGGCCGTGTACCTCCACGGTAACAACAGCAGCTACATCAACCTGGGTACCGATAACAAACTAAAACCAAACAAAGGCAGCATCTCCCTCTGGCTCAACATCGACCTCGTGATGCTCAAAGGAAAAGGCTGGGACTACAACCCCATCCTCCTCACCAAAAGCCACGGAGGCGACGATTTTTACGAAGGTTACTTCATCGGCCTCAACTACAATACCAACCGACTCAATGTCACCACCTCCCGCGACCAAAACAACCAAATCACCCTCAACTCGGCTCGCACCCTCAGCCTTCGCAAATGGCACCACATTGTGATGTGTTACGACGACGACACCCTCAGCCTCTTCCTCGATAACAAACTGGAAGCCAAACTGCCCAAAAAATTTAGAAACTCCTTTCTCGAAGGTGACTCCATCATGATTGGAAATAGCGCCAACCAAAAAAACGAACGTTACCTCTGCGGCACCCTCGACGACATCCGCATTTACGACCAAGTGCTCAACCCCACTCAAATCGATGAACTGTACCACACCCCGAACCCCAACCGCTACCGCAACTACCTCTCCTGGGCCATCCGCATAAGCCTGCTCGCCCTGCTCATTGCCTTCATCGTGTGGCTCACCCTCTTTTTTTACAAACGTAAACTACGCGACGAACAAGAACGCAACCGCCTCAACACCCGCCTCAACGAACTCGAAACCAAAGCGGCCCGCAGCCAAATGAACCCTCACTTCATGTTTAATGCCCTCAACACTCTTCAAGGTTTTATCCTCGAAAACGACATGGACAACGCCCATCTTTATCTCACCAAATTCTCCAAACTCATCCGCAAAATTCTCGAAAGCGGCACCAGCGAATCCATCCCACTCTCCGAAGAAATCATCATTCTTACCAATTACATCGACATCGAACGCATGCGCTTCGAAACGTCCTTCGAATACAACATCCTCAACAAAGTCAAAAATCCCGAGAAAATATCCATTCCTTTTATGCTCATTCAACCCTTTGTTGAAAACGCCATCTGGCACGGCCTTTCACCCAAAAAAGGATTCCGCGAATTACACATCGAATTTAACGACCTCGACGATAAACGCCTCCTTTGCAAAGTGACCGACAACGGGGTTGGACGCTACCACAGCGCCAAACAAAAAGACCCACTCAAGAAAAAATCATTGGCCATCGAATTCATCAAACAACGACTCGAACTCATCGAAAAATCAAGCGGTGTACACTGCTCCATCCAAATAGAGGATCACACCAACGCCCAAGGCCAAAGCGAAGGTACCACCGTACAAATCATTATTCCAAAATTTACACAAGTATGATACACGCAATCATAATCGACGATGAAAAAAGCGGTATAAAAAGTTTAGAACTGCTGCTCAATAAATTTACCGACGATGTAAAAATTGTTGCCACCACCACCGTTCCGGAAGAAGGCATCGACCTCATTAACCAATACCGGCCCGACATTGTGTTTCTCGACATCTACATGCCGGGACTCAACGGATTCGACTTGCTCGACAAACTCACCTACAAAGGGTTTCACCTCATTTTCACCACCGCCCACAACGAACACGGCTTAAGAGCCCTTAAGGCCAACGCCTTCGATTACCTGCTTAAACCCATCGACTGGCAAGAACTTAAAACAGCCGTGGACAAAGTGCGCAACGAAATCCAGAAAAATTACAAGGTGCCCGAAATCATGGCCACCATCAAAGACATTTTTGAAAAACAAAATCTCAAAATCATGTTGCCCACCAAAACCGGCATCGAATATGTGCTGGCCGACGAAATCATGTTCATCGAAGCCCATTCCAACCACTGCAACATACAATTGCAAAACGGCAACAGCCTGGTAGTGGCCCGATCCCTCAAAGAATACGAAAGCCAACTCTGCGCCAACAGCTCCGTGTTTTTTAGAATTCACAATTCTTTTATCGTCAACATCAATTACGTGATGCGTTACGTAAAAGAAGAAGGCGGCTACCTCACCATGCAAAACAACGCGCACATTCCCGTATCCAAATTCAGAAAAGAACGCTTTTTTAAATTACTCAATCTCGAACACTAAGTCCTCACTCTTTCCATGCAAAATCTTACCTTTGCGGCGTGAAAAGAAAAATCATCATCGGAACCCGCGGCAGCGAACTCGCCCTGTGGCAAGCCAACTATACCAAACAACTGCTCGAAGACAAAGGTCACGACGTGGAAATCAAAATCATTTCTACCTCGGGCGACCGCTCCCAGCAATGGGAAACCAGCTTTGACAAACTCGAAGGCAAAGGTTTTTTTACCAAAGAACTGGAAGAGGAATTACTCAACAAAACCATCGACCTGGCCGTTCACTCGCACAAAGACCTCCCCACCAACGGTCCCGACGGTTTACTGGTTGCAGGCGTGTCAAAACGCGAAGACCCCTCCGAACTCCTCCTCATCCGCAAAGAAGCCGTGGATGAAAAAAAACGATTTAACCTTTCACAAAACGCCCGCGTGGGCACTTCCTCTACCCGCCGTAAATCACAATTGCTGGCCTTTCGTCCAGATGTAAACATCAGCGACCTAAGAGGCAATGTACCCACCCGCATTAAAAAATTGCGCGACGGACAATACGACGCCATCATGCTCGCCGCCGCCGGTGTGGAACGCCTGGAACTCGACCTCGACGATTTGCACGTCGAAAAATTGTCGCCCGAAGAATTTGTACCCGCACCCGCACAAGGTGTGCTTGCTTGGCAAACACGAGAGGACGACAACGAGTTGCTTTCCATCATCGACGAAATCAACGATCTGGACGTGCTCATTAAAACCAATATCGAAAGGCAAGTGCTCAACCAATTCGATGGTGGCTGTCAATTACCACTGGGTGTGTATTGCGACACCGAAGCCGACGACGAAGACCGACTTAAATTTAAAGTGTGGATCAGCGTGGCAGGCAACTGGGATCAACAACCCAAACAATTGTATTTTGAAACACTCGACACCGATGGTTTCAGCGACCGCATGGTGGAACACATTCACGCCATCAAGCCCCAACAGGTATTTGTTACCAAAACCTTTAAACCCGAAGATTATTTATTGACCGCTCTTCAAAAATTAAATTTTACCGTAGAAGGAAAAAGTTTGATTGAATTTAAACAAATCCGCATCAAAGAATTACCAAAAACCGACTGGGTGTTTTTTAGCAGCAAACATGCTGTGCGTTATTTCTTTAATCAAAATCCACAACTCGACAACGTTAAGTTTGGTTGCATTGGCACCTCTACCAGTGCCGAATTAAGAGCCTTTAATCGACGCGCCGATTTTATTGGTCAAAGCACGGATATTAAACTGGTGGGTAAACAATTCAGCAGCAAAGTGGGCAGCGCCAAAGTGTTGTTCCCCATTGCTCGTGGCAGCATGCAAAGCATACAATGGCAAATGGTAAAACGCGAAAACGTGTTTAATCTCGAAGTGTACGCCACCTTAAAACACAGCGTGGAAATAAATCCCGATTTTAAAATTCTGGTGTTCACCAGTCCGAGTAACGTAGAAGCCTTTTTCGAAAAAAATAAAATTTTACCGCATCAAAAAATCATTGCCATGGGCGAAAGCACCGGCAAAGCATTGGAGAAAATGAAACACAAAACCTACACCATGCCGCAACGTTTCGATGATTTGGGTTTGGTGCAGGCCATCCTTGGAATTGCAAATTAGCCATATTCTCCCCTCCTATTTTTAAGGGCGCCTTAACGGGCTTTACGCTACAAGCCTGCTTGCCCTTTGCCGGCTTTATAAGGCTGCGGTAGCTTCTTTCAGTCGCTTCCTCGCCCAACAAAGCCAAGGCAAAGTACGTCGCAGGGCTTTTCGCTGCAATCCCTGGCGCGCAGCTCCGGCAACGGCTCTCTTTAAATCCGTCGGTAATCACAAAACATGTGTATCATATCAAAAACGGCATGGCATCACCACGAAATGCGTTTCGAAAAATAAAGGATGGTAAAAATTAAATGCTTTTTGTTGTTAACGCGAAGCACTCTCCCAAAGCGACTTGGTAAATTCTGCTTTCGAAAAATCCTCGTTGTTGATGAGGACATTGCCGGTAATGCCACCTAAATAACCAAGGCTGTTGCAGGCTTCGTCCATCACTTCGGTGGTAAAATCGGCACCGCAAGTGCCTTGATCAAAGGCATACACCTTTTTGCCTTGAAACACATATTCCTTCACGCTGGCACCACTGCTGCAAGCGCTGCGCGAAAACGCATCGATCTTTTGTTGCAAACAAGTTTTTTTGTCTGCACTGCTCTGCGGACGGCTTTTCCTGCTGCAAGCCGTTGACAAAAAAAATACCATCAAAGTGATAAGGAGTATGCTTTGTTTGATCATGACGAAATTGAATGCAATAAAAATACTCATTTAATCAGATGTGTAACCATTCACCGCAGATTTGCGCCGCTTGGCCTTTTTTATGAAAATTAGGCCTGTACTTATTTGGAAGCGGCTTTACAATGCAGTAATTTTAATCAAGCAAGGAAATGAGAAGCGTTTCTCTATCCTAAAAAAAACAATCCTATGAAACAACTTGTGTTAAGTATCAGCACCGCCGCCCTACTGATGGTTGGAACGGCCTGTCAAAAAAATACAACTGCCGCACCCGCAGATGTAAACGAAACAATTGAAGTGGCGCTGTCCAAAAATCAGTCTTATACCTATACCTTACCCGAATCGGCTACCGGCGATGCTTTTGCAGTTGCTTCACAAAACGCCAACGGCTCTACCTCTTTAGTAGAAACCACCTCCTCACAAGCCAGTTTTAAATACAGTCCCGCCCCCGATTTTGTGGGAACCGATGTAGTGGTAGTGTCTACCAACAACAGCAGCACCCCACCTCCTAGTTGTGGAACGCAAGCGCATCACCCACAAGGTGGTTGTGGAACGCCTCCACCGCCAAAGGATAAATGTGGAAATGGACATTCGGGTGATAAAAAACACCGCCACCACGAACATGGCAGTTGTGATAAACCCAAACATGCTGCACACACCATTACTTTTCAAATAAAAGTAACGGAGCCAACACAAACCAACTAGTTCTTAGATTTTTGCCTTATACAAAGGCACGGTGCTGCAAGGCTCGCCGTACATAATGCTTTTGGCCACGGGTTTAAGCAGCGTGGCCAATTTCACATACGCGTTCACAGGCACTTGTTTGTCGCCGCAACCTTTAATCACCACACGGGCATCACGGTAATCTTCGGGATTAATCGTCGCTAATTTTTCGGTAAACAAAAGATCTTCTATTTTGGCCAGTCCGGCAAAATACACCTTGTGTGCATACGGCTGCAAGGCCAAGGCCAACAACATGTAAGCCCAGGTTGGCACAATGGCATCGGCTGTGCACACTATGCCTACCACTTTGCCTTCGTACTGCTGCCAAGAGTGTTGTTTCACGTAGTCTCTAAACTCCTTCTCTTTCAGAATCAATTCCTGAAACAACAAAGGTTTAATGTCGAACAACACACGTTCACCCTCGGTGTAAAACGATTCAAGATCTATACTCACAATACCGCTGCCGGCTACTTTGTTTACAATGTCGTCCATAATTGCTTAAGTAAAGCTACTCATTTGAGCACAAAATTGCCTAAAAATTGATGGTTTAGCTGCCTAAAAAAACCGCGTCAAAACATAAAAAAACCTAATTTTCCTTTGCTGATTGGGCTTTTTTTGGCACCAAAACGCTAAAACCCTTGTAAACAATGGTCTCCGGAGCCTATCCCAAAACCGGCACCACCACCCTCCAAAACAAATATCATATTGATAATGAGAGAATTTAACTTTAGTTTTGCAGTCTAAACCTCATTTTTAACATTTTGAAAAAATCATTCGTCCTTCTCGGTTTTTTATGCCTCTCGGTACTTGGCTTTTCCCAGGCTCCCGACACCATCAAAATTAACTACCTCAACCGCATTCCTTTTTCATTTACTGAAGGCGGTACTTCAAAAGGCATAGAAATAGAAATTCTAACCGAGTACGTGAACTGGCTCAAAGCCAAAAAAAACAGCAACATTGTGGTGCGTTATACCGATTACAACGACTATGATACCTTTTTGGCAGAAACCAAACAAGCCGGCAAAAAATGTATTGGTTTAGGTTCCATTACCATTACGCAAGACATGCTCAAGGAAATTGATTTCTCTACCGGCTACCTAAAAGATGTGTCGTTTTGTATCACCAACGGCAATGCGCCCGATGTAAAAACCAAAACCAAAGACGAAATGCTGCGCACCTTTGGTAGCATGACAGCTCTTACCATCGAAAATACTTCTTACCAAAAATTTGTGGCCGAAATGAAAAAACAATTTGTGCCCGATTTAAAAGTATCGCTTTACACCAACGAAAAAAAGATCCTCGACGATATTTCTAAAAACGTGCTTTACTTTGGATACGTGGATGCCATTGGTTTTTGGTACTACCTGAAGACCAATCCCGGCAAATTTCTAAAAATGCAGAAAACGCTTAACCAGTCAAAAGAAGAACTGGGTTTCCTCATGCCAAAAGGAAGTCCGCACAAAGCCCTCTTCAACGAATTTTTCAGCGGACCCGGCGGTTTTAAAACCACGCCGGCTTACCGTGCCATTCTCGAAAAAAACCTGGGTTCGTATATGGCCCAAAACGTGGCCATTAATTAATCTCGCACTTAAAGTATGGTAGCCATCGATAAAACGCTAATCAGCGAAGACGTGTTCGATAAAAAATTTGTGTGCGACCTCAACGCCTGCAAAGGTGCTTGCTGTGTGGCCGGCGACAGTGGCGCCCCACTCGACAAAGACGAACTGGAAGTGCTGGACAGTGTGCTGGAACAGGTAAAACCCTACATGACCAAAAAAGGCTTAAAGGCCGTTGAGAAACACGGCACCTATGTGGTAGACAGCGACGGCGATTACACCACCACCTTGGTGAGCGAAAAAGCCGAATGTGCCTTTGTGTATTTCGACGATAAAAAAATTGCCAAGTGCGCCATCGAACAAGCGTATTACGACGGTAAAATCACCTGGAAAAAACCCATCTCTTGTCACCTCTACCCCATTCGCATCACCAAACATAAAAGTTACGATGCCGTTAATTATAGCAAATGGGATGTGTGCAAACCCGCCTGCGAATGCGGAAAAAAACTGGATGTGCCGGTATACAAATTTTTGAAAGAACCCCTCATTCGCAAATACGGAAAAGCCTGGTACAAACAACTGGAAAAAAGCGCCGAAATATTTTTGAAAAAATGAAAATTCTCATCACCGGTTCCAATGGATTATTGGGACAAAAATTGGTTTACAAATTACGCAACAAAAGCGGCCTTAGCTGCATTGCCACTGCCCGCGGACAAAACCGTTTGGTAGAACAATCAGGCTACACCTACCACGCCCTCGACATCACCAACGAAGCAGCGGTTAAACAGGTGTTTGGTGAAGTAATGCCTGATGTGGTGATTAACACCGCGGCCATGACCAATGTGGATGCTTGTGAAACCGATCGCGATCAAGCCCGCTTGCTCAATGCCACTTCGGTTAAATTTCAGATTGATGCCTTGCAAGCCCTGCAACAACAAAACCCTTCTTATCACCCGCACTTTATACACCTGAGCACCGATTTTATTTTTGACGGCACCCACGGTCCACTCGACGAAAACGAAAAACCCAACCCGCTCAGTTATTACGCCGAAACCAAACTCGAAGCCGAACAACTGGTGATGGCTTCTTCACTCGATTGGGCCATTGCCCGCACGGTGCTGGTATACGGCATTGTAGACAACATGAGCCGCAGCAACATTGTGCTCTGGGTAAAATCCAATCTCGAACAAGGTAAAACCATCAACGTGGTCGACGACCAATTTAGAACCCCTACCCTGGCCGAAGACTTGGCCAACGGTTGTATTCTGATGGCCGAAAAACGCGCCAAAGGCATTTACAATATTTCGGGTAAAGACTTTTACAGCATCCTCGAACTTGCCAACACTGTGGCCGATTATTACGGTCTCGACAAATCCTTGATAAAACCAAGCAAAAGCGCCGACATCAAACAACCGGCCAAACGTCCACCCATTACCGGTTTTATCATCGACAAGGCCAAACGCGACCTGGGTTACAATCCCCACAGTTTTGTAGAAGGCATACGTTTGCTCGAAGAACAATTGCGCGACATGGGCAAGGCCTGATAAACAACCGGCGTTTCTACATGGCGCGGTTAATATCTTGTT
>Ga0075156_10001584_pt1 | contig 12445 bp, 9 predicted proteins | sample JI81AbrownDNA_FD_70966 | JGI IMG/M metagenome (GOLD analysis project Ga0075156, IMG submission 70966) | Wastewater effluent complex algal communities from Wisconsin, to seasonally profile nutrient transformation and Carbon sequestration -... | ecosystem: Engineered > WWTP > Effluent > Algae...
GCATGCACCGGAAATTGACCCGTTTTCGATATCCACGATCGAAGTGCTCAAGGGCGCCGCGACGGTGGAGTATGGCGCAGGCGCGATTGGCGGCGTAATCCGCGTCGAGCCGAGAGAATTACCCACGACGCCCATTATCGGCGGAGAATTCACGGCAAACGGCTTTACGAATAATCGTCAGGGCGCGGCTTCGGTGCTGCTTGAGGGTGGCATTCCATCGGTGGAAGGAATGGGCTGGCGCGTGCAGGCAAGTGGCAGGAAAGCCGGGAATTCCGAAACGCGGGAGTATTGGCTCGGGAATACGGGGTTTGAGGAATTGAATGCCTCGGCTGCCCTCGGGTATGCGACGGAAGATTATACAATTAAAGGGTATTACTCGCATTTCGGAACGTCCCTCGGTGTGTATTTTGGTTCGCATTTTGGCAATCAGGACGACCTCATGCGCGCAATTACAGCCGGACGTCCGCTCACGGAGTATGATTTTAGCTATACTATTGCCGGTCCGAAACAGGTGATTGCGCATGATTTATGGACCGTGAACGCGACCTATCGCCTGAGTGACGCATGGAAAATCGAGTCGCAATATGGTTATCAGGTGAATAATCGGCAGGAATTTGACGCCCGAAAACGCTATAATGATACGATTTCGAAGGTGTTGGTGCCGTCGTTTTCGCTTAATTTGACGAGTATGACCCTTGATGCAAAGTTGCGCTATACGCCGGACGGCGCGCTGAGTGCGACTTTTGGTGTCAATGGATTATTTCAGCAAAATATCGGGCAGAGCGTGACTTATTTATTGCCAAATTTTACCGTTCATGGACTCAGCGGTTATGCAATCGGCACGTGGACGATGCCAGAACTGATTGTAAATTCAGGACTTCGCCTTGATCTGCGCTCGCAGCGAACGTATCAATACACGCCTAAAAATGTACCCGATTCCTCCATTTCCTACACCGGTCTGTCGGGTTCGCTCGGCGCCCTCTGGTCGCTCTCTTCCATCACATCGTTCACCGGAAATCTCTCAACGACCTATCGTATTCCGTCGATCAATGAGCTCTACTCGGACGGCGTGCATCATGGTACGGCGCAGTATGAGATTGGCGATCGCGCGCTCAGGCCTGAACGTGGGATTTCGGCGGATGCGACATTCAAGGTCACGACTCCATCGGTTGTTGCTGAAATTGGCGCGTATCTGCATTATTTTGATGGGTTTATCTATTCAGCTCCGGCACTGCGAACGATTCTTACGCTTCGTGGGGCTTTCCCGGTGTTTGATTACCGTCAGACGAGGGCGATGATTACAGGAGTTGACGCAAATTTCACCTATATCGCCACGGAAGTCGTACGCTTGGATGCGGCGCTGTCGTGGCTGGTGGGGAATAATATGGACGCGAGGGAAGCGCTGTTTCAAATGCCGGCACCGCGGGCGAAGCTCGGCGCGCATCTTCATCTCGGTGATTGGGGGGAATTACTACATAATTACCTGGAAATCAACGGACAATTCGTAGCCCGACAAACGAATTACCCCGAAAATGCCGACTATATTCCGCCACCTGCCGGGTATGCGCTCTTTGATGTGTCGGCGGGAACGGAAATTCCAATCTCCGAGACACATAAAATCCATCTCAATGCAGCAGTGCAGAATATGTTTGATCGGGACTATCGCGACTACCTGAGCCGTTTCCGATATTTTACCGCCGATGTAGGGCGTACATTTATTATTCGACTAAAAATCCCATTCGGGGAATTCCCGGATGAGTAAAAGTATTCAATTCAATTTCCGGCAGGAAAATCCTGCCATTTTATCTTTTTTTATGTAAGGAGTAGGTATGAAAAAATACATGGTGTTGGTTTTGCTTACAATCGCAACTCTCTACGGTTGCTCGAAAGACCCTGTTTCGCCGGTCGGTGACGAACATGCACCGCCAACAACGGTGGTGATGCAGCTTATTCGCCTCGATTCTGCCGGGAAAGCGGTGGATACGACGATGTGTACGGTGCGCGATACATCGGTCATTAGTGGCAAGCCAAGGGTCGAGGGTGGGTTGTCATTACTCTCGAATAGTAAATATAAGGGTTCGCTTATCCTTCTCAACGAGTCCAAATCGCCCGCCGAAGACGTTACTGCTGAAATAGTTGCCGAGAAAGATGCCCATGTTTTCCGGTATATGGTCAGAGGTGATGCTCCCAATGCAGTCTCTATCACCAATCTGGATAAAGACAGCAAGGGACTTGATTTCGGACTAAATTTCGAAGTCAAAACCGTAGGAGGGGTCGTAGTGAAGCTCACAGGAGTAATCAATCTCATCCTTGAGCATCATGACGATGGAAATAAGCTTGGAGCGACCTTCGATACGGATATCAATCAGGATTTTCCGTTTGATATGCGGTAAGTAGTTGTTTTAGATGGTGCTCGGAGTATGTTTCGGCAATTTCACTGGAACTCAATCGATGACGCTGATACACATAAGACAAGCGCAAATATCAGCGCAAATCTTAAAAAAATCAGCGTCATCAGCGTTCTATTACACCTGTACATGCTATCGTAGCGAGTCGCATCCGCCGGGCGCGTTATTGAGATACATGTCATAGAGTTTCGATGTAGAGGACTCGACAATACCGCCGGATTTTTTATCGACAAATTCGACTGTGCCGGCGGTAAAGTGCGGCTTCTCGCTTGAGGTATCAGCGGTAATAAGCGCGCCAATTTCACAGGCAATTTTTTGCTGTTCGTCGGTGGCACGGGTATTAAACTCGCTGTTAACGAAGGAGATGGTCAGCTCCGTGAAATTTGATGCTTTGATGTTGATATGTTCATTCGGGTATTTTTCCCCAAGACTTTTTTGCAGGGTATTGATATACGAAAAGCTTTTCTTGATATCGCCACAGCTTGCAATTACAAGTGTAAGCGATAGTAGCAGAAGATAGATACGGTAATTTCTCATAGAAATAGTTCGAAAAATGGTTACTAAAAATGTAGAATAATTGTTCGTCTTTCCCCCGCCTCTCAGTACCAATCAGCGTTCATCAGCGTTCCTTTTCATACAGCCACCACCGCTTCGTATGCAGATAATTCTTACCGAATGGATTCAGATAGTCAAGGAATATCATAGGGATAGAGGGTTTGGGAGGTGGAGGATTCAATGTCCGATTATAATTGCCACAAACAAAGAATCCATACGGATCCATTTTTTTAAAATTCAAGGGATTGTGACTCTTTACAAATCTTATGTTAGATAGAAGTTTTTTCAGTAAATCTTGCCCATCGATTCTAAAAACCATTTCGTTCGCTTCAAAAGGAATGTTATTCTTAGTAAGAGAAATCTCATCCATCATTGTAATCATATGTTGATAAACAGTTTCATCGGATACCGAAATACTATAGATAAATCGCTGTACATTCGGCTGTAACCCGATGCGCCGCAAGGAGTCCAAGACATGCGGCAGCCGCGGGTCTTGAATAGAGATCGCGAACGAAGATTCGATATTCAAAGGATTATTCTTGACGGTGATGTTCAGCGTGTCACGATCGAGGTGGAGTTCGAGGATTTTGATGTAATCGACCTCATAAATCGAAGCACTTTTTTTACGAAGCGCCGCCGGATGGGCGAGGGAACGCCATACCGTATCCTGAATGAAAATTGTATCGGGCCGCGAGTTAACAAATTCATCCAAGACGGATACAAACATTTGTATACAAGTCGGGTGCGCATTGTCATACACAGCAATTGCTTCTGTAGCAAAGGATTGCAAGCGCAGCACAGCCAGGAATGCGGCAAATATCATCAGGCAGAGAATTTCTGCGATGATAATTGACCGGCGATTTGGTTTGGGGCGGCGGCGCATGGCAAAGCTTAACTTATTGTTTCAGAAGCTCATTACGACAATTATTACAGAAATAATAGAACGGAATAGGTTACCTCTCCGCTTCCTACTATTTGGGTAGAAGTTGCTTCGTACCCGTGTTAAATCTATAATTTCTTATGTCTAATTTTCAAAAGATACTCTTTCATGCGATTGATATCTTCTTCAGGTAACTGATTGACGACTTGCGGGGTGTGTGGTAAGACAATTTCAAAGAAAATATACTCGTTGATATGTTTGCTGTTGACGGCATCATTCAATCGGGTAAACTGAGCACCGGTAAAATCATACTTTAGTTTTTTGGGAGTTTCATTTTTAACATTGTCCATTGCTATAAGCACCGTTAAGAGACATTCTTTATCTTCAAGTGTTGAATACTGACCGGGTTGAACGCCCATTGATTCTTTATATCCGGGTTCATATTCCCATAGTGCTTTCGCAATTGCATACCCCGTCCACTCACTGCTAGCAGCGATACTAATTTTCGTATCCGAAATTTTATTTATTACTACCTGTGGATTAAAACACCAATCTTCCGTATTTCTCTTGTCCTTCTCAAAAATTGAAATCAATGCTTTCTTGATTCTGGGGTTGTTTCTGTTCAAAATCTGAGCGATAGTTATTTCCTCTACGGCATCGGCAAGGTTGTTGGTGAGTACATACGTGTCGGCCAGGAACCAATGAGCCATGTAGTCGATGTAATTATTGCGTATGGCTTTTTTATACCAGGTGATAGCATTATCGTAATCACCTTTTTGTCCATAGACCTGTCCGATATACGTCATGACAAAGTAAAGCTTTGAATCTTCTTCGAGTGCTAACTTGTAATAAACTAAGGCGCTGTCTGAGTTGCCGTCGGCAAAATAACTCTCGGCTTTATCCAGCCAAATCTTCGCTTTACCCTCCACTCGAAATGCATAGGTGATAATTCCCGAGTCTGTCGCTACCCTATAGCTAAATTGTTTGATACTATTATCAGAGTTATCTTTACACTCAATTGATTGTTCAAATGTTTCGAAAGTGTAAGACAGCTTTGAATCTATTGCGAGCTTCATAAGTTCTGCCGGTGTATGAACTTTCTGAGAATGTGCTTCTACTATAAGACAAGCCAGAAATACGGTCGATAGAAGTATATACTTTACCATAAAATAATAAATAAATGTGAATAATAAATGCGCCTTATGTTGACATATCATGAACAACCATAAAGCTGTATCTTAATAAAAATACTGAAAGTTACTGTTGTATAATAGATTTTCCGGTGCCGTATTCTGAATCTACATCCATTCGATACAAATACTGAAAGTGGTTCGAGAATAGCCACCAATATAATCACATCACGCCACCTTCATCCCACCGGCCCACACCTCCGCCGCATGATTAATCCCAAAATGATAGACAAGTTCGGGATATTCGGCGCAGTCTGCGATGATAAAGTCGGCATATTTCCCCGCCTCAAGCGAACCTACCAGATTCGATACACCAAGCGCGGCGGCGCCATTGAGCGTCGCGGCGGTGAGCGCTTCTTCGACGGTCATTTTCATACCCGAACAGGCAAGCGAGAGGATGGTTTGCATGTTTTCTGTAAAACATGAACCCGGATTGCAGTCGGTGGCAAGCGCAACGGCGGCGCCGCGTTCGATCATTTTACGTGCCGGAGCATACGGCAATCGAAGCGTGTATGCCGTTCCCGGTAAAAGAGTTGCAATCGTCCCATGGTGCGCCATTTTCTCTATCCCATCATCCGAAATAAAGAGTAAATGATCGGCACTGATGGCGCCGATGTCCGCTGCCATTGATGCAGCGCTCACATCGGAGAGTTCGTCGGCGTGGACTTTCACCCGCATTCCCGCATCGAGCGCCGTGCGGAGAATTCGCTCCGACTGCGCCACGGTATAATAGCCGGTATCGGTAAAGACATCACAGAAGTCAGCGAGGCCTTCGCTGGCGACAGCAGGGATCATTTCATTGCAGATAAGATCTATATATCCTTCGCGGTTGTCGCTGAATTCAGGTGGGAAGTCATGCGCTCCGAGGAAGGTCGTTATTACCCGAATGGGGAGTTCGGCTTTCAATGTGCGGGCAGCGCGGAGGAGCTTGAGTTCGCTTTCAAGTGTGAGTCCGTAACCGCTTTTAATCTCAATAGTTGTCGTTCCGTGGCGCATCGCGCTGTGTGCGAGGCGGCGTCCGACGGCTTCGATTTCTTCCTGCGAGGCGGCGCGCACGGCGTTCATCGTGCGGAGAATTCCACCACCTTCGGCAGCAATTTCCTGATAGCTCACCCCGCGCAGACGGCGGGCAAATTCACCCGAACGGCTACCGGCGAAAACGATATGCGTGTGGGAGTCCACGAAGCCCGGGAGCACGGTCTTACCGGCGCAATCGATGACATGAGCGGGATGATAGTTCTGCGCATGGCAGTAGTCGGAGGCATCGTCTGCCGAACCTGTCCAGAGAATTTTTTCATCAAACAGCATGGCAGCATTGCGGATTTCGCCGATGGATTGCATGGCAGTGCCGGCTTTCGAGAGCGCGCCGTGGGAAGCAGAAGTGACAAGCGAGGAGATATTGGTAAGGAGTGTAAGCATTCGAGTACGGAAATTGAATAAAAAGTGTGTCATTCTGAAGGAGTCTTCGACTGAAGAATCGAAACGTGATGGTGTCGTAACCGATTGACCGTAAAGCAGGTTTCGATTCTTCACCCTCAGAAGGGTTCAGAATGACAGTGTTGTTATAAATACGTTACTATAAAATTCATATCTGTATAACAATTCAAAAAATTAGGATAAAAAAAACCTCTTGGAGCGGACATCCCGCAGCCAAGAGGTTTACGATGAGAAAGAACGGATTAGCTCAAGCGTACGGGCATCACGAGCATGAGCAATGTGCCACCGCCGCTGGTAGGATTAATGAGCGCGGCGCGGGTCGGCGTCGAGAAGTTGAACGCAACTTCTGCTTGGGAATCATCGGTAAGCAGATGTTGCAATGCTTCGACCACGTAGCGGTAATTAAACCCAATTTCGAAGGTCGCTCCGGCATAATCGCAGGGCACGACTTCGGATGCATTACTGCCCGAGTCATCATCTTCACCGCTGATGGTAAGCGAATTATTATCAGCCGAGAAGCGAATTTGCTTGGACGTATCGCTTGTAAAAATTGCCACGCGCTTGATAGCTGCGAGTAAGTCTTTGGGATTGACCGCGACAGTTTTGTCATTGTCTGTTGGAATCACATTTTCATACGGTGGGAAGCGCTCGTCGATGACGCGGGTGATGATCGTCGCATTTGAGAAGACAAACTGCGCATGTGTTTTAGTTACCGAGACTTCCACGCCCGAATCGATTTTTTTAAGTAAATCAATCGTCCGGGATGGGATGATAATATCGAGGTCAGCAGGATAATCGCCGGCTTCGTTTTTGATAATCACCCGTGAGAGGCGGTAGCTGTCGGTCGCTGCCGTGCGCACTTCGCTTGTGCGGAATTGGAAGAGCACGCCGGTCATGGCAGGACGGTATTCATCAGTCGAAACAGCGAAGGCGGTTTTATTGGCAATAAGCTGTATATCTTCTTGATTAAAATGAATTTTCACACTTTCGGGGAAGCCGGGAATGGTCGGGAAGTCTTCGGCGTCGAGACCGTTCATAGCGTATTTACCGAAGGGAGTGGTGAGGGAAATCGCGTAATTGGAGGTTGTTGCAATATGAATCGAACCTTCACTGCCGAGCGCTTTGATAATGTCATTGAGCTTGCGGGCAGGAATGAGCACGGTGCCGTCTTCTTCATTCGTCACGGGCGCTGATGCCGAAATCGTAAGCTCTTGGTCTGTCGCAATCAATGTAAGAGATCCGCCGGAAACGGTGCATTGGAAATGCTCGAGGACGGGCAGGGTTGATTTCGGAGGAATTGCCGGCATCGTGCGGGCAATTATCTGTTGAAATTCTGAGAGAGAAATAGAAAATTTCATTGAATTTGCTTTCAAACTAAGGATGAGACAGGACAATTTGTTATTTTGGCGTGCAAATTACGAAAATCGCTCTATTTGGGAAAGAAGGAATTCAAGAATGTTGACAAGATATGGATATGATAACGCCGCTATAATGATTTGTGTAGGCGCGGCAATAATTGGAATTGCATTCCTCTTCGCGCGTGGCTGGCTGGCATGGTTGCTCTCGATACTTGGCGGAGTGATTATCTGCTTTACATTGTGGTTTTTCAGGGATCCGAATCGCACTATTCCCGCTGAAGCAATCAATGACGAATCAGTACTTCTTGCGCCGGCGGACGGAAAAATTGTCGAAGTCACACCCGTCCGTGAAGAGAATTTTTTACATTCGGATGCAGTGCAGATTAGTATTTTTCTTTCGCCTTTGGATGTGCATGTGAACCGTTCACCGGTGACCGGCAAGGTGGGATTTTATAAATACATGCCCGGGGATTACTTGGTAGCATGGCATCCGAAATCGTCTGAACTCAATGAACAGTCGAGAATTGGCGTGCAGACAAAATTCGGAAAAGTCTTATTCAAGCAAATTACCGGTTACCTCGCACGAAGAATCGTCTGCGAAGTCCGCGAGGGCGACACGCTCCGCTCGGGCGATAAAATAGGGATGATGAAATTCGGTTCGCGGATGGATATCATCGTACCGACGAGCAGTGATATCAAGGTAAAAATCGGCGATGTCGTCGTCGGTGGTGAGACGATACTCGGACGATTGAGGTAGTCGCCGGATAGAGTCGGTCAACGCAAGTAATCAAATAAAAGCCCTACCGTACTTTTTTAAGTAAGGTAGGGCTTTTGTTTTTGTCAAGGGGTAGAATCGATACGGAGTTTTGACTACATTTGTAGTATATGCTGATTCTATCCATACTTCCGATTGGAGGTAATGCCTCGTGAATTATCATTCTAATAGTTTGATAATTAGGAAGATACGGTAGGACAGGAGGTTTTGTAAAATAGTACATCGGAGTGTAGTCAAATGAAACAGGCAGTACTGGGTTTTTTACTCTTTTTTACAGTCACGGGCAGACTATTGGCCGGGATGGAAGAGCAGCCGCTTCGGAGTGGTCCGATGGTCTGCTATGTCGATATGCGGGAAGCGATGATCTGGGCACAGACCCTCTATGCCGCAAGGGTGAGGGTGGAGTATTGGGACAGCACCGATACCAAGCGGAGATGGATGACGAATTCTGTGGAAACGGAAGCGAAATCAGCATTTACCGCCAAATTAATTGCCGATAATGTGCAGCCCGGGCATACGTATTTCTATGAATTAGTCATCAATAATCGACGTCAGCCGCGGTCATTTCCTACGTTTTTTCGCACACCAAAGCAATGGAAATGGCGGGAAAATCCACCGGATTTTCAGGTAGCAGTCGGAAGCTGTGTCTATATCAACGAACCTGAATTCGACCGGCCGGGCAAGGGCTATGGCGGTGATTATTCGATATTTACAAAGATTTACGAGCAGAAGCCGGACATCATGCTCTGGCTTGGGGACAACACCTATCTCCGTGAGGCAGACTGGAATTCGCGCACGGGCATTTTCGCCCGCTATACTCATACGCGGAATCTGCCGGAGATGCAGCCGCTGCTGGGCTCGACAGCAAATTATGCCCTATGGGATGACCACGATTTCGGACCCAATGACTCGGACAGAGGATTCTGGAACAAACAGACCACTCTCGAAGCATTCAAGCTCTTTTGGGGGAATCCATCGTTCGGAGTTGACGGCAGGCAGGGCATTACGACGACATTTGAATACGGAGATGCACAATTTTTTTTACTCGATAATCGCACGTTCCGTTCACCCAACAAGCGTAAAACAGGTGAACGCAGAATTCTCGGCAAGGAGCAAATCGAGTGGCTTATCGACAATTTAGCGAGCAGCACGGCGACATTCAAGATTGTCGCCATCGGATGTCAGGTGCTCAATCCTGTTGCTAAATATGAGAATTACGCCACTTACCCCGAAGAACTCAATGAACTGCTCACAGCGATTGAACGGGAGAAAATCGACGGTGTGCTTTTTCTTTCCGGCGACAGGCATCATACCGAGCTCACGAAAGTGCCCAGGGCGGGCACGTATCCGCTCTATGATCTGACGTCCTCGCCGCTTACCTCGGGAACGCATGCCGACAACGGTGAGCCGAATACAGCCCGTGTTCCCGGGACACTTGTCAATGAACGGAATTTTTCGGTGCTGCGCTTCATGGGGAGCGGCGCTGAACGTGCGATGGTGATTACGGATTATTCGTTCAATGGCAAGGAATTATGGAAGCATACGATTAAAGCGTCGGAGTTGCAGCAGGAGCCGATGAAAAAGTAATGACCTTGACGATAAATTCCGGAAGCCGGCAGCACAGACCGTAACTCTGTAGTGTGGTGACTGTTATTCAGCGAATTGGCATCCGACGGCTGCCTTGAAGACATGATACGTACAACTGTTATTTATTAATTACTATAGCAACTGAAAAATCTCCGAACCGGTTATGGAGATAGAACTTCCCAAATTTACGTGCTTATGAAAATTTTTACGTTGTTACTACTGCTCATAGTTTGTATGTATATACCGGCGCAAGCGAGACGTTTGGATACCTCCAAAACCAAAAAAATCGTCATTCTTGAGTCCAATAACGAGCGCTTGGATACCAAGGAAAATACCATTCCGTTCCGCATTGATATCAGCGACAGTACACTTTTTCAGCTCCGTGACTATGTCAAGTCACAGGTGAATATTCCTATTGATTCTGATCCTCAGGCGATATTTTCTGTGATGGAATGGGTGCGTAATCAATGGGCGCATGATGGATTTAATGAACCCCCACCGTCATCTACTTCCCTTGAAATACTGAAATTAGCGCGTCAAGGATCAAAATTCAGTTGTAATGAATATGGCGCTGTTTTTTCGGATATTTTGCTCTCCCTCGGATATATCTCAAGGATTGTAAATCTAAACTCACGGGACATCGCTTATGGTCCGCTCGGGATGGGGCATGTCGCCTCGGAGGTCTGGTCCAATAGCTTGCAGAAATGGATATTCATCGACCCGCAGTTCTGCATGAGTGCCAAATACAAAGGGCAGTATTTAAACTATTATGAAATATATCAAGTACGTAAGCAGGGAAAATATAATGATATAGAGTTTACGATGCCGAATTCGTACATAAAGAACAACAATCTCAATAAAACGCAGCTTGTGGTTGAGTATCGTAAATTCCTCCAAAACTATTTCGGGTATTTGGTTACTCCCTATCGCAGAGATAACTTTAGCAGTCTCATGGTGCTCATGCTTGAAGCTAAAGAGCAATTCCTGACGAATCAAGGACTTTCGTCATATCCACTAGTGTTTACCCATGATCCGAAGGATTTTTATTTTCCGATTAACCGCACGTTGATAGTCTTTAATTATCAGGCATTATCTCCGAGCTGGAGTCAGATTGTCAATGAATATCAGTTGCAGACGATGCAGGATTATAAGGATAATATGTATAAATTTGCTGCCAAGCCGGAGTTTACGCTGCTGTTTCAGAATAACATGCCGTGGTTTGACCACTATGAATTTCAGATTGAAAACAGTCCATGGATTCCCTTACAAAATGATTTGGTGAATTGGATGGCAAAGGATGGTATCAATACAATTCATGCCCGATCGGTAAATTTTGCAGGAATTCCCGGCCCGACGACGACGATTCGTATCAAGTACGAATAATGAATAGGATACGTATGTGCTGCCGCGAGGAGCGGAGCATGTTCAACCGGTAGAGAATACGCATAGGCGATAGGATAGCTATTACAACAGCGCAACAAACAACAGTGGCTACGATCATCACTCTAGGTCGTACTCTATAATTTTTTAAGCGGCTACGACATCATAGAGTGAAATCAGAGCCCGGCATTGGTGAACGTATATGGCATCACAACACACATCAGACGTCAAGAATTCGATACCGACTGTACTGTTGATCGAAGGACGACCAATCATGCAACACGCCTTGAAATTAGTCATTATGTCAGAGCTTGACATGCATGTCAAGAGCGTTGCCACCTACTCGCAGGGCAAGGAGCTCTTGCACAAGCCCGGAACAAGTCATGCCGATCAGGTCGAGCAGATTGACATTGTAATCATAGATGTGATGTGGGCGCGGAGTGCCATTCTTGAAATTGTACAATCTCTCAGGAAAGATTTTTCTCACCTGCCAATCTTAGTCATTAGCACCGGGTATGATGATAAATTTGCGACGAGAGTGCTCAAATTAGGGGCATCCGGCTATAAATCCTGCCAGGCATCGTTAGAACAGTTTCAGGAAGCAATACAGACCGTGCTCTCGGGTAGGACATATATTAGTCCACTCGTCACCAAACAAGTGCTGGCCGATACATTCCAACAGGATGACATGCAGGCACACGAAGTGCTCTCGGACAGAGAATACCAGATTTTAATTATGATTGCACTCGGCAAAACTGTCGGCGAAATTGGCGTGGAATTACACCTAAGTGTCAAAACTATCAGTACCTACCGAAGTCGTGTGCTCGATAAATTACACCTGAAAAACAATTCCCAGATCATGCAGTATGCTGTAA
>Ga0075156_10001593_pt1 | contig 12423 bp, 8 predicted proteins | sample JI81AbrownDNA_FD_70966 | JGI IMG/M metagenome (GOLD analysis project Ga0075156, IMG submission 70966) | Wastewater effluent complex algal communities from Wisconsin, to seasonally profile nutrient transformation and Carbon sequestration -... | ecosystem: Engineered > WWTP > Effluent > Algae...
CATATACCGAATCAGGAAAATGTCCTGAATGTAAAATGGATTTGGAACCAAAATAGATATAACACACCTTGAAATATAAAAAGCCCGTTTCTATAACGGGCTTTTTCGTATCAAGTCTACAAAATCGCTTATTACAATTACATAAAATTGCAATATTTTACATTGCAATTACATTCCTATCACATCGCAATTACACTCTGATCACATTGCGATCACATTGGTTATCTGAAATTCTAATCTGACATTTCACGACAACTGCCAACAAAAATCCGCAGCGATTGGCATCAAAAAACATTTACTGGAAAGCATAAAAAGCCCTTGGTATAGGTTTGTGCCGTATTCAGGGTAAAAGCCTTGTACTGGCCTTAAATCGGGGGATTTTGGCTCCGTATGTGACTTTATTCTGAAACAACCAAGTCTGATTTACAAATAAATCTGCCGTTTTTGGCTCTATTTCAATGATTTACGATGGAAAATGAATGCGTATTGCACAGTAATTGATGAACTTAAAGCCAAGGGCGTGCGGGTAAAAAACCACTTACAAAATGGAAGAAAAACCCATCACGACAAAAGAGAAAGTAAAACAAATGAAAGGTTGGGAAAACATGCCGGATGAATTAGCGGAGCAGATCGCAACAACTGTAAGAAAGTTAGCACGACTTTTTTACATCACGATTGCTCGCGAAATGTCATTGGCTGAATTTCCTGTAAAAGAAGAAGGAAATATTTTTCCGCTTCATCCTGAAAAAACGGAAACCAAAAAAGCAGCATGAACGAATTAGAAATTTTTAATCAATTTGGGAAAGGAGAATTAATCAAAGCAGCGCGAACTGGAAATTGTGTTATCTACACTCGCGTTTCAACAAAGGAACAAGCAGACAACAACATGAGTCTTACAACTCAGAAAAAAGCGTGTATCAACTTCGCAGAAAAAAATAAGTTTTCCATCTTGGGGGAGTTTGGAGGAACTTATGAAAGCGCGAAGAATGATGAACGTAAAGAATTCAATCGGATGCTTTCCTTCGTGAAAAAGAGTAAAGAGAAGATTTCATATATCATAGTTTACAGCGTTGATCGATTTTCCCGATCCGGAGCAAATGCCATTTATATAAAAGAGCAACTCCGGAATCAAGGAATTCATATTGTAGCGGTAACTCAACCTACCGATTCAGAAAGTGCGAGTGGAAGTTTGCAACAAAACATCCAGTTCATTTTTTCTGAATACGATAATCAGGTGCGTAGAGAAAAATGTATTGCAGGAACTCGCGAAGCATTGTTGCGCGGAGAATGGATTCAAGCAACTCCTTGGGGTTATGATAGTGTGCGCGTAAATAATAAGCGCATCATGACCATCAATAAAAAAGGAGAAATTTTGCGCAAGGCATTTGAATGGAAATCGCAAGGTGTTACCTCAATGGAAATCATGGAACGCATGGCGAAGCTTGGAGCGAAAATTCCAAAGCAAACTTTATCACATGCGTTGCATAATCCTTTTTATTGCGGATTAATGTCGCATAATGCTTTAGAAGGTAAAGTTGTTCAGGGAACACATCCTCCTCTTATATCTAAGGAATTATTTCTTCAGGTGCATGGCATCATGAATAAGGATCGCTCCGGTGGTTACAAATGCAAAATGGAAAACGAAGCAATTCCGCTGAAGAATTTCTTACGCTGTGATCATTGCGGTTGCCGAGTACCGGGCTATATCGTAAAGAAGAAAAATTTGTGGTATTACAAGTGCAGAACCAAAGGATGTGGCAATAATGTGAGCGCAAAAAAGTTGCACGAGCGTTTCAAAAATGTACTCGATGGTTTCGCTCTTTCAAGCGATCAATGGGAAGAACTTGTTGGTGATGAATTCAAGGGAATTTACCGCAAATTGAACGCGGAAAAGGAAAACGAAGCAAGCATTTTAAGAAGGCGCATTTCTGAGGTTCAGGTGAAACTGGATCGCTTGGAAGAACGCTTCGTAATGGAGGAAATTTCAGCCGAACAATACGCCAAATTTCAGGTAAAATTGAAGGAAGAAAAGGCCGGAATCGAGAAGGAATTGCAAACTTCGGCACAGACGGTGTCGAACCTCGAAATTGCGGTAAAAAATCTTACAAATTTTGCGCGAAACATCAGTGTTTATTGGGGTTCTGCGGGATACTACGAAAAAGTGCAGTTGCAATATTTGATGTTTCCGGAGGGAATTTCGTATTCGAAAAAAACTGACGAGTGTCGAACCAAGCAAATTGATCCTGCTCTTCTCACAATCGCCCTAATATCACAGGATTTGGGAAACAAAAAAGTCGGAATCCCTGATTTAAAAATCAGTTATTCCGACTTGGTACCCGGGGCGGGAATCGAACCCGCACTGACGTTTCGGTCAACAGGATTTTAAGTCCTGCGTGTCTACCAGTTCCACCACCTGGGCCAATTCAACTTTAAATATTTGACTTAAAGTTGCATTGCTTTCATTATCAATAAAAAACCCTCCTTGCAGAGGGAACTTGAGCGGAAGACGAGACTCGAACTCGCGACCCCGACCTTGGCAAGGTCGTGCTCTACCAACTGAGCTACTTCCGCTTATAGGGTTGCAAATGTAAATAAAATTTAAACGCTCAAAAAAAATTAATTGAGTACATTCATCTCAATGATTTTTTCAGGCCTAAAAAACTCGCTTTTTTACTTCAAATTACTGATTTTCAGTATTTCGATTTTTCTTTTGGCTTGCTCAAAAAAATCAATCGATCTACCTTTTTCTGAAATTCAAACGCCAATTTCGACCCGAATCAATAAAACTTTTTGGCAAAATGCCCTAACCGGCTTCATTTGTGGTGGCGAAAAAGGTAATTCAGGTTATATCTATAAAACAAATGACGGTGGTATTTCCTGGCAAATTGCTCACCAAACAACCAACCAAAGTCTGTACGATATTTATTTTGTTGATTCTTTAACCGGCTATTGTTGTGGTGAAAGTCTTCTATTGCTCACAACTAACGATGGAGGACTAACGTGGAATAAATTTAATTATCCCATCGAAGCACCATCCTACGAAATTCTTACCCTAAGGGCCATAACCGGTAATAAAAACTTCGTTCTAATTGTTGGTGGCGATAATTTTAACTTGGGCGTTTCCCTTAAATTTATAAATGGTGGTTTCCCTTGGCAATTTTATCGCTACGATGCCGAAATGCGAACGGCTGTGGCATTTAATATTCACAATTATATTTCATGCGGATACGGTCTAACCTACCAAACAAAAGATACCGGTTTCAATTTTACTCCACTTCCTGCAACCAATGATTTTTTCACCGGCTCTTCGGTAACCAATAATACCGCCTTTGCTTGTGGATATAATGGAGGAATTTATACCATTGGACACACGGAAAATTCGTGGACACAAATACTGGATGCTAATAAAGCATTTAAACGTTCTCACATTCATTTAAATGGAATTTGTATGATAAATGAAACCTATGGTTATGCTGTGGGTAACGATGGATTAGTCTTAAAAACTACCAATGGTAAAGACTGGAAAAAATGCAACCCTTTAGGAAATTCAAATCTGCTTTCCATTTCAAAAAACAACAATGGCCAATTAGTCATAAGCAGCCAAACAGGAAAACTTTACGTGATTGAAATTTAAAAAGTATACCCTACGGTGTACTCAAACAAATCGGCCTGACCTAAATTTGCTTTTATAAAAATACCCAATGATAATTGATTTTTTACATTGTTAAGGGTATTTGCTTTTTTAAACGGATAATAGATTAATCCAAGCCTATTGGTATTTATAGCCTCTAATTTTTGTCCTACACTACTCCAAGAGCCATCAATCTTTTTTTGCTCAATAAAAAACGGGTTATATACATACAATCCACCCTGCGCACTAAAACTAACTTTTCCCATCACAAATTCATGACCTAAAAACAAAACAAGGGTAGATGCTTTTAATTTTTGATGATTGGGATAAACTTCCTGCGTTACAATATAATCGTAAAAACTTGTATAATAGGAGTACGTTATTCCTGCTTGCACCACGTGAACATTCCTGAACTGTTTACCTGCATAAATACTGGTGTGATAACTTGGGTACAACGGTCCACCTGTTGCCTTGGTCGTTTCACCAAATTCGTGTGTACCTATGCCAAACTTGAACGATAAATTGAACTTATTTCGAATGTATAAACTATCTGTTTTTTGAAAATAACGCACCGATTTGGTATTCCATTTCATCCCTACATTTAACATCACCATATTTGCTCCGGCATTGGGCAATGCATTATGTCCGTTTGAACAATGGATGGTTGAAACTCCGTAAAAGAGCGAGACTTTTTTATCGCTACTCAATTTACCCCACGTGATGTTGGCAATACTCATATTGGCAAAATGCCCGCCAAAATAAAGATTGTTTGGATTGGCAACTGCATCAAAAGGTTTATTCAAATAGGTAAATCCCATACCGAATTTAAGGATTCTGAATCTTTTTTCACTCCTGCTTTTTAGTTGCAAAACAGGAATTACTCCTAAACCAAAACCCAATTCATTTTTATTGCCAAAATTGGCATACGTGCATTCAAGCCCTATTTTAGGATAATTGTAAAACTTATGCCAGGCATCTTTGCCTTTGGTTTGCCAAGCTAAATGCAATGATCCGATGACTGCTAAATTACTTTTGGCTACGTTTTCGTAGTTAGGAATAATAAAACCGGGATAAATATTGATTGCTGGCGCAAAAACTGACTTCGGTATTTGCTGTGCAAATACCGAATTAGAAAACAACATTAAACTTAGACAGAAGTGTCTAATTTTCATTTCGTAGAACGAAAAAGCTCTGAATAAAATATGTTTCTCGGTCCTCACAGATAATTATCACTATACTTGGGGTTAGTGGTTCTAAAAGTTAAACTAATTTACGTAATTTTATGCCACTAACTTAAAAAAGCTAAACAATGAATATAACACTTTGGATAATTCAAGGAATATTAGCAGCAATGTTTATCCTTGCAGGAATCATGAAATCAACTCAACCAAAAGAGAAATTAGCTAAAATGGCTTGGACTACACGATATTCTTCTGGAATTGTTAAATTCATTGGGATTTCAGAACTTCTTATTGGTTTGGGAATTATTTTACCGAGACTAACATTTACCTATGCACTATTAACTCCTATAGCAGCTCTTGCATTATGCTTAATTATGCTATTAGCCTCTATTGACCATTATAAGAATAAAGAAATGAAAGAAATAGGAATCAATATTTTTGTTTTGGTGATGGCAGGATTTGTTGCCTATGGCAGATATGTAGAATTAGGTTTAATTACGCTTCAAAAATAACCGTCTATTTAACCCCTATTGCCTTTTTAATCTCGTTCAATTTAATGAGGGCCTCAACAGGTGTCAAGGTATCAATATCGGTTTTTTCAATTTGCTCCTTGATTTGCTCCAATACAGGATCATTTAATTGGAAAAAACTCATTTGCAATTTTTCATCTTTGATCAACGTTGATTCAACCTTATCATCATTCACCTTTTCGCGCACCGATTCCAGTTTAGCCAACATCTCTTCAGCCCTGCGCACCACTTTTATAGGCATTCCGGCTAATTTAGCAACGTGAATACCAAAACTGTGCTGACTTCCCCCAGGCACAACTTTACGCATGAAAATAATCTTACCGTTTATTTCTTTAACCGAGACATTAAAATTCTTGATTCGCTTATACGTTTTGGCCATATCATTCAATTCATGATAATGGGTAGCAAACAAAGTTTTTCCCCTTGATTTTGAATTTTCATGCAAATATTCGGCAATGGCCCAGGCAATGGAAATTCCATCATATGTACTGGTTCCACGACCAATTTCATCCAGCAACACCAAGCTCCTGTCCGTTACATTATTCAAAATAGATGCTGTTTCGTTCATTTCAACCATGAACGTTGACTCACCCGAGGTCAAATTATCACTGGCACCTACACGGGTAAATATTTTATCCACCACACCAATTTCCACAGCTTTTGCCGGTACAAAACAACCTATTTGAGCCAACAATACGATTAAAGCCGTTTGACGCAACAATGCCGATTTACCCGCCATGTTCGGACCTGTAATCATCATGATTTGTTGCTTGGCATCATCCAAATAAATATCATTGGCAATGTATGATTGCCCATCGGGTAAACATAATTCAATAACGGGATGACGACCATCTTTAATGGAAATGACCTTACTATCGTTCACCACAGGACGTGTATACCCGTTTTTAGTAGAGCAAATGGCAAATGACAATAAACAATCAACCTGCGCCAATACATGCGCATTGTGTTGAATGGGAACTATAAATTCCTGTACCGATGAAATTAACTCGGCAAACAAACGCGATTCAAGCGTGAGAATTAATTCTTCGGCATTTAATATTTTTGATTCGTATTCTTTTAATTCTTCAGTCACATACCGCTCGGCATTTGCTAAGGTTTGCTTGCGTATCCAACTTGCAGGAGCTTTCGATTTATGGGTATTGGAAACTTCAATATAATAACCAAACACATTGTTAAACCCGATTTTTAACGATGAAATTCCGGTTGCCTCGATTTCACGTTGCTGCATTTTTTGCAAATATTCGCGTCCGTTCAACAACAATTCACGCAATTCATCCAACTCAGCATTAACACCAGCTTTAATAACGCCTCCTTTTTGGATAGCTACAGGCGCATTATCATCCAATGCTTTTCCCAGACTTTCCACTAAACTTTTGCACGGATTCATTTGATCACAAAAATACTGGAGTGCATCGTTCTTGGAAAGCTTCAGCAAATACTGAACCGGTTCAATGGTTTCCAGCGATCGTTTTAAGCTCACCAGTTCTCGCGGATTCATTCTTCCTACCGCTGCTTTTGAAATCAAACGTTCCATATCTCCGGCCTGTTCCAACTGAATTGAAAAGGCTTCCACTTTATCTTCGTATCTCACCAAATAATCAACCGCTTTATGGCGATGTTCAATCAAACGTAAATCTTTTAACGGCATTACTACCCAACGTTTGAGCATACGGGAACCCATAGGGGTTATGGTATGATCCAATACATCAATCAGCGTTTTTGCATTTTCATTGGTACTGTATACCAATTCCAGGTTTCGAATGGTGAATTTATCGAGCCAAACAAATTTATCTTCGTGTATGCGTCTAACGTTAGTGATGTGTGCAACCTTGTCGTGCTGTGTTTCAAACAAATAATGCAAAACAGCTCCTGCGGCAATTATTCCTTCTTTTAATTGATCAACACCAAAACCTTTGAGTGATTGTGTAGCAAATTGAGCCGTTAACTTTTCATAGCCGTAATCAAAATTGAAAATCCAGTCATCCAGTTTATAGGTGTAAAACTTATCGCCAAAACTCTCGGTGAATTTTTTTGAATGTTGTTTCTGGAATAATATTTCGTTGGGCTTAAAACTCTGCAATAATTTATCAATGTATTCAATGGATCCTTCGGCCACCAGAAACTCACCGGTTGAAACATCCAGGAATGATACACCATTGTTTTTTTCACCAATGTGTACCGCTGCCAAAAAATTATTAAAATTATTTTCAAGCACTTTATCGTTATACGAAACACCGGGCGTCACCAATTCGGTTACACCGCGTTTTACAATTGATTTGGTTAATTTAGGATCTTCCAATTGGTCACAAACGGCTACGCGCAAACCTGCACGAACCAGTTTAGGCAAATAGGTATCCAATGAGTGATGTGGAAATCCGGCTAACTCCTGACCACCATCTGAACCATTGTTGCGTTTGGTAAGTGTAATGCCTAAAATTTTGGATGCCTTGATAGCATCCTGACCGAAAGTTTCATAAAAATCGCCCACACGAAACAATAAAAGCGCATCAGGAAACTTGGCCTTAATGCCATTAAATTGTTTCATGAGAGGGGTTTCTTCCGATTTTTTTCCTACCTGTCCGGTAGGCAGGTCTTTGGGTTTTACGGTCACTGTCAATTTTTAATTAATATTCTAATTTATGCTTTAGCTTTGCACCTCATTTTACATCTTACCAACAAAAAACCGCTGTTATGAACAGAAAATTGAAGCTTAGTGAATTAAATCGTAAGAGTGTTGAGGATTTTAAGGCTTCGGTAAAAACACCTGTAATAGTGGTTTTAGACAATATTCGCAGCCACCACAATGTAGGAAGTATATTTCGCACAGCTGATGCCTTTGGCTTTGAAGGGGTGTATTTATGTTTATATACACGGGTTGCGCATCACCGAGAGATTCATAAAACAGCCTTAGGCGCTACCGAATCGGTTATGTGGAAACATTTTGCAAGTACCAATGAAGCTGTTGTTGATCTTAAAAATTCAGGTTTTACGGTGTTGAGTATTGAGCAAACCGAAAATTCAATACCCCTTGAAAAATACGAAAAATCAAGTACAAAAAAATACGCCTTAGTTTTAGGTAACGAAGTTAGTGGAGTTGAACAGGACATAATTGACCTAAGCGATGACGTAATTGAAATTCCACAGGTGGGTACAAAACATTCATTGAATATTTCTATTTGTGCCGGAATTGTGATGTGGGAGTTTTTTAAGTGATTTTATGCGCCAAATCAGGCTGTCATTTCAAGTAGCGGCTTAATAAATTCTAATTTATGTATATCCTTTGCCGCGTATCGAGAAAGACAGCGATGCCTTTCACTTCTCGATACACCTCCAAAATTCTTCCCTTTACAGAACTTTATGTAGTCGGCACTCGAAGTGACAGGCCGAATTATTTGTTTAATACTTCCATGGCTACAGGAAATATAATCCCTTCCCAAATCGCATATTCCTTTGCTGAGGGATGCAAACCATCTTTAGCAACCAAGGATAAATCATTTTTCATTTCTTTAGAGACTTCAAATAAATCAACTGTTTTTAAATTACGTTTTTTTGACTCTTCTAAAATAATTGAATTGAATTCAGCAATTCCCTTGCTAATATCCCTTCCTCCGCTATACTCAGGTCCAACAATACTGCATGAAAAATCAGGAATAGTTAATAGGAGCAATTTTGATTTGTCGTTTAATTTATTTTGAACGTGGTCAAGAATATAAATTAAATTATCGTGAAATGATTTTGCATCAACACCCTGAACCCAATCATTTACACCAATGCAAAGGGTGACAAAATCGGCATTGGATTCATCAAAAACCGGAAGTTCCCTGTCAATTAATTGCTGACTTGTCCAACCGGTACGCGAAGGATTCGCTACTAATTCGGTAGTAATGCCTTTATCTGTTAAATGATTGGTAAGTATCCATGGCCAAGATTCGGTTTTTGTAGCACCTTCACAAATGGTATAAGAATCGCCCAAAGCCACATATCTCACTGGTTTATTATTCATGTTGTTTTGTGCACGAGCTCCACATCCCAAGATAATAATTGGAAATAAAGAGGCTAATAAAAGTACTTTCATAAATCTATATACGCATAAGTCAAGGCCTTGGATTTCACTTGTAAAACATTAAATTTAAGTTCGTTACCAACTTATTTGAATTTTCCCTATCTTTGCACCAGTTCTTTCAAATTATTCCCGGGTAACCGGGTATAGTCTATCAGGAAAGGTGGAGGGATAACGCCCTTTGAAGCCTTGGCAACCCTAGAGGGTTTGTTGTTTAGAAGTTTGTTGTTGTCGTTGATTTAACGACTTTACGGCAAACCATAAACTACAAACGTTTTAAGAAGGTGCCACATCGTAACCCGTAATTGGGACAGATAGGTTGAAGCAGATTTGTTTTATATAAAATAAAAATAGTTAAATCTCTTTCGACCTGTCGGAAGAGATTTTTTTTTGAATAAAAATTAGTATGGAAGATATTAAAAAATTATTGGAGCAACGCGTTTTAGTCATTGATGGTGCCATGGGAACCATGATTCAACGCTATACGTTAACCGAAGAAGATTTTCGAGGTGAACGATTCAAAAATCACACACATTCCCTTAAAGGAAATAACGATTTACTTTCGTTAACGCGTCCCGATATTATTAAGGCTATTCATTTAGAATACCTGGAAGCAGGTGCCGACATTATTGAAACAAATACCTTTAGCGGAACCTGGATTGCACAAGCCGACTATAAACTGGAATCGGCTGCCTATGATATTAATTTTTACTCAGCAAAAATCGCCAAAGAAGCTGTTACAGAATTCAGCAAACAACAAACCAACAACAACAAACAACGTTTTGTTGCGGGAGCCATTGGGCCCACAAACAGAACGGCTTCTCTTTCGCCCGATGTAAATGATCCTGGATATAGAGCCATTACCTTTGATCAATTGGTTGATGCCTATAGCGAACAAGTTCGAGGATTAATTGATGGTGGAGTTGATCTTATATTAATCGAAACCATATTTGATACGCTTAACGCTAAAGCTGCCTTATTTGCAGTTCAGGGTGTATTTGAAGAAAAGAAAGTAAAACTTCCGGTAATGATATCGGGAACTATTACCGATGCCAGTGGAAGAACATTGAGCGGACAAACGGTTGAAGCTTTCTTAAATTCGGTATCTAACGTCCCGCTGCTTAGCATTGGACTCAATTGTGCTCTTGGAGCTGCAGAAATGCGTCCATACTTAAAAGAATTAGCCGAAAAAGCTCCGTTTTACGTGAGTGCTTATCCCAATGCCGGTTTACCTAACCAGTTTGGTGAATACGATGAAAGTCCACACGACATGGCTTGCCAAATTCACGACTTTTTATCCAGCGGATTTTTAAACATTGTTGGTGGTTGTTGCGGTACAACACCCGATCATATTAAACATATTGCACAAGAAGCAGCAAAAGCCAAACCGCGCAAAATTCCGAAAATTGAAAATTATTTACGCCTGAGTGGACTTGAACCGTTGACCTTACTTCCTGAAAGTAATTTCATGAACGTGGGTGAACGAACTAACGTAACAGGCTCACGCAAATTTGCCAAATTAATTATTGATGGAAAATTTGATGAAGCTTTGGCTATTGCGCGCGATCAGGTTGAGGGCGGTGCACAGGTCATTGACATAAACATGGATGAAGGAATGTTGGATGCTGTAGAAGCGATGACAAAATTCCTGCACTTAGTAGGATCCGAGCCCGATATTTCACGCGTGCCCATTATGTTGGACTCATCCAAATTCCATGTAATTGAAGCCGGATTAAAATGTATACAAGGAAAAGGAATTGTGAATTCCATTTCACTCAAAGAAGGTGAAGAAATTTTTAAACAACATGCACGCATTGTAAAAAAATACGGTGCTGCGGTTATCGTTATGGCCTTTGATGAAAAAGGTCAAGCCGATACCTTGCCTCGAAGAATTGAAATTTGCGAACGTGCTTATAAAATCTTAGTTAACGAAGTTGGATTCCCCGCGCAGGACATCATTTTTGATCCCAATATTTTTCCGGTAGCAACCGGTATGGATGAGCACCGCAAAAATGCCATCGACTTTTTTGAAGCAACCAAATGGATCAAACAAAATTTACCCTATGCCAAAGTAAGCGGTGGTGTAAGTAACGTGTCATTCTCTTTCCGTGGAAATGATTTGGTACGCGAAGCAATTCACAGTGCATTTCTATACCACGCCATAAAAGCAGGAATGGATATGGGCATTGTGAATCCGGGTCAGTTGGTTATTTACGATGAAATTCCAAAAGAACTTTTAACATTGGTTGAAGACGTTTTATTGGACAGGAACGATGATGCTACAGAAAAGCTGGTTGCTTACGCAGAAACGGTTAAAGGCGCAGGAAAAGAAAAAGTACGCGATGAAGAATGGAGAAATAATTCCGTTGAAGAACGTCTTGCACATTCATTGGTAAAAGGCATTGTTGAATACATTGATATAGACATTGAGGAAGCACGAGTAAAATACAAAGAACCTATAAAAGTAATTGAGGGTCCGTTAATGGACGGCATGAACGTAGTGGGCGATTTATTTGGCAGCGGAAAAATGTTTTTGCCGCAGGTGGTAAAAAGTGCACGTGTAATGAAAAAAGCCGTGGCCTATTTACAACCGTTTATTGAAGCTTCAAAAAATAAAGATTCAAAACCAAAAGGTAAAATTTTGATGGCAACCGTGAAAGGCGATGTACACGATATCGGAAAAAATATTGTGGGTGTTGTTTTAGGTTGTAACAACTATGATATTATCGACATGGGTGTTATGGTGCCTTGCGATAAAATTTTGGAAATGGCCAAAAAGGAAAATGTGGATGTTATTGGCTTGAGTGGATTAATTACACCATCGTTGGATGAAATGGTATACGTTGCCAAAGAAATGCAACGCCAGGGATTCACCATCCCCTTATTGATTGGTGGAGCCACAACTTCAAAAGTACATACAGCCGTGAAGGTTGACCAACATTATACCAATGGACAGGCCATTCATGTACTGGATGCTTCGCGTTCGGTTCCTGTTGTAGG
>Ga0075156_10001600_pt1 | contig 12407 bp, 13 predicted proteins | sample JI81AbrownDNA_FD_70966 | JGI IMG/M metagenome (GOLD analysis project Ga0075156, IMG submission 70966) | Wastewater effluent complex algal communities from Wisconsin, to seasonally profile nutrient transformation and Carbon sequestration -... | ecosystem: Engineered > WWTP > Effluent > Algae...
TTACCGCTGTTTCCTGCAGCTGCAATAGAAAGAATGTCATATGTGTTGGCCAAATTTGAAAATGTATTGGACTCCAAACTCGTTGAGCTACTACCACCAAGACTCATACTAATAATTTTGGCGCCGTTCAAACGACATTGGTCTGCAGCATAAGCCAAGGTTGATGAATAAGCCCAAGAGCAACTATTGCTAAAAACTCTAACGATATAAATGTTCGAATTGTAGGCAACTCCAACCACACCACCTCCATCATTTTTTGCTGCAATTGTTCCTGCAACATGAGTTCCGTGTTTGCATCCATCGACATTCCAAGGCAGTTTTGAATTGGCCAAACCACTGATTTTGCTTGAGCCAAAGTCTGGATGCAAGCTATCAATGCCGCTGTCGATGATACAAACTTTAACTCCAGTTCCCGTGAAGCCTTTGGCCCACATCAACGGTGCCTGAACCATGTCAACTCCATAAGGAGTAACCTGAGCCAAGTTTCTGTGATATTGATCTAGCGTGTCTTCAACTGAATCAAATATTGGCTCACGAATGGGATCATCTTCAATTGATTCAATCATGTCTAAAGCATCTTGTTTTAAGTTGTCCAATCTAGCCTGGGGCATGGTCAATACTACCGAATCAAATTGGTCGAAATCGTATTCTAATGCTGCAGAACCCGCTGTTACTGATGCCTTGACTTTTTCACGAAAGGCGCTTTTGGAGTTTGCTTTATATTTGATTATAACACGCTTTACTACATCTGATCCATTCGATGAAACGGCAGCAGCAGTAGATGACATTGTCTGGTAGCTTGTTTCAGATAGCCGGGTCTTCAACATACGCTCCGAGACATCACCAATTGTCACGGGGTTTTTAGTTGCACCACGAAGGCCAGTTGCCTATATTTTATTAATGCTGGAAAGTTGAGAAAGAATTCATAAAATATCAACAATATTCTTTTTGAAACTCTTGCCTTTTCGTGAGATGTGGGGACATAGTCCGGCTCTTCTGAAGCCACCATCAAAGCAGTTATTCCCCAAATGAACAAACGCATCATCGTCTTTGATTCTTTAGTCGTTTATCTGATAGTATAGACCAAGAAATGAATTTTGTGTTACATTTGAGCAAAATATTTCTAGGCAAGCAGATACTGCGAGTGAAAAGGATTATTTTGAAATTGAGAACACGCGCACAAATATAGGCACAAATTGTGATTTGTATGTCTTAGTCGCCTCAGCAAAATATTTAAAAGCATTCATCATGAAGGATTTAAATCTTGAGCGGCCAATGAGATGTTGCCAAATACGATGTCTTGTTGTTTCAAAATCTTAACTGGCTTAATAGTTGATTAGTATCTGCATGGATTCTGTACTCCGACACAACAAAATCGAATTGAATTCTAAGAAAAAGATATGTATACGATTGTGATATCTTTAAACCAAGACTGATCCCATTCCGTCCCATTTATAACGAAGATTGTAACCCTATTTTGGTCACAGTCACATTTTTGTATGTTTTCAAGCAAAATTACGTTGTACAGGTCACCATTATTTCATGTTATCATAGGTCACAGGCGTGAAACATGTTTTGTTTTACGCATTCTGATTGGTAACAAAATTTGAAACAAATTGTGCAGATAGGCATACTGAGAGATACACATGTATGAAGTAAGCAGACATCCAAAAGAAGTTATATGAGGGGTCTGTTCATAAGGAACAAGACATGGTTTTCAATGCAATTGCATTCATTAAAGTATGGGTGGCCATGAAATTTCTCTGATGATTTCGCGCTCATTTTTCAAGAGCCAACTTAACACTCAGTCGAAATTCTTGTTTCTGCTGATAATAAAGTCGACACATCCTCTTATTTATTCAGTTGGTTCAAAAATTAGCCTTAATGCATCCCTGCTTGTAATTTTTGTCATATAGATCTACAACAGCAATATTCATGGATTGCTCTCGATTTTGTTAGAATTTTGCTTGCAACTTTCCATCCAAGTTGATTAAGCCACATTCTGTGAAATGATAAAGGAATGTGACTTGATAATCTTCGAGTGCTGAATTTTGCTCACTCGACCCTGTCGGTAACTCCATTTTGGACACATAGGTCAAGCTACATGTTCTCCTGGAAATTTCTCATACAAAGCTTAATAGCAGACCCACAAAAAATCAAATTTGCATTGCCATTTATGGATTTAATAAATGTTTTGAATTGGTAAAATTTATTAATTTATACAATTATAGATTTATGAAATCGGTATCTTCTTTTGTCAGGTTTTTTTAATTTGATTTTGTAATGGATCCAATCCAAGGATATAAGAAACTTAAGTGCAGTTTTTTCGGATATGGTCTCTGCTTTTAAATGGGACTCTTTTTTTAAATCTCTTTTCCTATGATCACATTGATACCATCAGTCCACGTGTTCAACCAACTGGCCGACTGTCTGCGATAGACTTCAGAAAGCAATTAGCTATAAATCAAAGTGATTTTTTCACCATCAATCAGGCCAAGCATTCGAATCCATTTCAACACTAATGCTAACATATGTTCATGGTCAGTTTCATGTTGCTTTGCTTCAATTTTCACTGATTAGATTAAAGCGAATGCAAGTTCTGTCCCCTCAGTCCATGGGGAAGTCATTTTTACCATCTCTACCTGCTCTTCAGTGCGCGAAACTGTCATTGGTGCCATTCAAGCAACATACCTGGCCAATATTTCTCGACCTGAGAATGCTACTGTCTTCCCTTGAAATAGTGCCCATGGGCACTTGTCCGGATAAGCGCCCATGGGCGCTTAGCTTAGTCACAAAAATCCATTCTGGATTCTCACTGGTCTAGATGTCTCATATTTACTGTACTGCTATATAGGTCCAACTGTATGTGTTCAATTCAATTCCAATGCCAGTTGATTGTGATCTAAACCATTTTCATGATAATGGTGATACTCCTTCAATCCTTTTTGATCCCAATCTCGTCTATTTCCTAGTAAGAGATGGGAAATCATTTTTCCGTTTTGTTAGTTTAGTTCTGAAAGGGAAGAAAGATGACATAATGTGACTGATTTTATGAAGACATTCACTGAGATCAGTGAAGTCATTGATCAGGAAGAGATTTCTGCCATGGATATTGATAAGACTCATGCATGCCATGTTACAATTGTCTCAGCAGTAGCACACTATCAAAGAGCAATGCTGATTGTGACATTGGATCCCAGTGGTAAAAACATATTATGCAAGCCTGGAGGAAAGATGGTTTTTAATGTTGGGAGTATCTGCATGTGTGTGCAAGATGGATTCTTCATGTATTGTAGGGAGTATCCAACAAGGAAGAGCTGTCAGTGATCAGTTATGAAGTTGCTTCAGTGAACTAAATTCATTGGTAAAATAAATCATGTAGTTCATCCAGATTCTTCTTTTTATTCATTACTTACATGAATAGTCACTATATTTTTTCTTAAAAAAGACAGGCAAGTCTTTTAGTATCTCTATTCAGCAACTCCTTGCCCAGTCACTCACGTACGTGCCCATGGTGGCTTAACTGAGATGGGCACTTAACTGATTTTATTTATCCATTCCTGAAATATAGGGAAACAACTACCCCCCGGTTAAGCGCCCATGTCAGCCTGGAATATGTTGTATTTGCCAGAAACCCAGTTATTCGCTAAGTCGAAGACAAGCCATGGTCTAACTTCAGGAAACATCTTTTAAATTTCCAGACTGAACTCCATCCACTTCCTGTGGCTTCTCAAAAATTCCTCAAGCATATATCGCAAATCATATCCTACTGCCACAGTAATGTAATCTACACAAGGGTCTTTCCCCCACCACCAGATGCTCGTTTCTATTTGGCAAATTAAACCACCACTCTAGCTGACATGGCCAACGACAAAGAGAATTGGATCTCAAATCTCACATGAGCCGGATGATGACTCAGTTTCAAATATTAATGTTTTTATTCGAGACAGAAAATATCTCAATCAGGAAACAACAGGCAAGTTTGTCCCAACCAATTGAAAAACCAAAACATCCCAGTCAAACTTCAGCTCCGCCTCGATCCTACTGCTGGTCTCACTTCGTATTTTTAAACCCATTTCGTAACTCTCCAATTTTTAAACCCATTTCGCAACTCTCCCTCTCGAATGCAAGCAACTAATCAAATAGGCATATGAAAAGAAAACTTTGTGTGTCTGTGCATTCACCATCCCATAGTGAGCTTTCTTGAACTTTCAAAGTTCTCTTGGCAAATCCCCTTGGTAAATTGATCCACAAGTTGATCACCCAATTCGTAACTCTCCCTCTCGACTGCAGACAACTAATCAAATATATATATGAATAGAAAACTTCGTGTATCTGTGCATTCAACATCCCATAATGAGCTTTTTTGAACTTTCAAACTTCTGTTGGCAAAACCCCTTGGTAAATTGATCCACAAGTTGATCACCCATTTCGTAACTCTCCCTCTCGACTGCAGAAAACTAATCAATATAAATATGAAAAGAAACTTCGTGTACCTGTGCATTCACCATCCCATAATGAGCTTTCTTGAACTTTCAGACTTCTCTTGGCAAAGCCCCTTGGTAAATTGATCCGTCAGTTGATCAGGAGAAGACACTGCTTGAATATCCATTTCTAAGGAAGACACTTTATTTCTGAACCAATGGTAAGGCAGTCCAATATGTTTGGTATGAGGAGAAAGTTTTGGCATTTTTGCAAACTGAAGGCATGCAGCATTATCTGCATACACTACTGATTCCAGATTCTCTTCTTCAATAGTTTCAGAAAATGCTTTGGAGTGTGTAGAACATCTTGGAGTAAATTCTTTCTTGAACACCTTCATATAGATTTGGTTGCTTACCTGTCAAAGTTGAATAAGATCACGCATCGACGGGGATAAAGCAATATACTCTGCCTCCATGGTAGAAAGAGCAATTTGAGTTTGAAGTTTTGGTACCCATAGGGTAGGAACATTCCCGAACTTATTTTTGATTTGACTGATACAGGTTCACAGGTTCTTCAGACCCAAATAGTCCGCCAAAATCAGAATCGACATAACAGGACAGCTTAAAAGACCCATCTGGGTGCATGTACATGCCTTTGTCCTGAGTTTTCTTTAGATAACGAAAAATGTGCTTGATTGCTTGAGCATGACTGTTATTGGGATTTTGTGAAAATCTTGCTGCTTGCTGCATGACGCACTGCATATGCAATATCAGGGCATGTATTTGCCACTAAATACATGAGCATTCCAAAATAGACCAATATTCCCATTCTTACTAAAGGGGGGTTCTCCAAGATCAGCTCCTACTGGATCACCTGTCGTGGGAGTATTGACTCCATTTGCATTTGACACACCGCTTGCTTGGGTCACTTAATCTTTAAGACAGGGCTGTGTCAGATAAAACTCATCCGGAACCTTTTTTCAATTCTGATACCTAGAAAATTCCCAACTTTTTCTTCATTTCACTACTGGAATGAATGACTGACTTGTTAGATTGTACTCCAAGACTAACAATTTCTTTTTGAAGTTCCTCTCCATCTTTACCAGCAAAGATAGTATCATTTACATAGACCTCACAGATAATGCCAATCTTCATGAAGAGACAAGGTTCGAACTCTGATTGCTCAAATCCACGTTCCAATAGTCCAGTTTTTAATTTTTTGAAGAAGGTTCTTGGAGCTTGCTTAAGTCCATATAAACTTTTTAGAAATTTCAAAACTAGATCTTGTCCTGACTTTGGTCCAAAAAGCTTTGGTGGCTCCACAAACACTGTTTCAGAGAATTCAGCCTGTGCAAATACATTATCATAATCAACTTGACGTGCTGACCATCCTTCTTGCAGGACCAATATGAGTACAATTCGAATGGCTGACCAAGCAACTACAGGAGCATATGTCTCAAAGTAATCTTTTCCTCCTTTTTGCAGTTCACCTCTAACACAAAATCTTGCTTTAAACTTCTTGGAGTTCCATCACGAAGTCGCTTCAGTTTGAAAGCCCATGTAGACTTAATAACATTATCATTTCGCTCTGAGGTACCGTTATCTGAGTGTTTTGAAGAATAAGTGCAGATACTTCTTTTTTCGTAGCTTCTATATATTGTTTAGCAAACTCCCAATTTACAGCTTCATTTAAAATAGGCATGTCAGGGACAATCGTTTTAACTGCATGAACTCTTGGGTCTGAAATGCGATCTTCTCCAGTATTTACATCTGTATTGCCTTTTGCAAGGTGCATTAGTTGAGAACAATATGAGGATACTGACGAGCCACTTATAATAGAACAGAACACTTCTTCAATAAATCTTTTGGATAAAAACTTCCCAGCTGTAGATCTTGTAGAGCGTCTTGGACCTGAGTTTACTTCTTTATCCAAGTCTTCCAGCTTCATAGTTACTCCCTCTGAGTTTCTGACTTCTTCTCCTTCTGAGCTGTCTGCTGCTTCAAGTTCGATTTGTGGCAATTGTGGCAATTGTACTGTTTGTGTAGGAGTTCCTGATAAACTAATAGATCTTACCCCTCTTTCTGAATTATTCATTGAAGAAATCATCCAATGAAATGCTTGTTGAATCTTCAGTTTCCTTTGTTGAGTGCGGCATTCTAGCTCCCGCTCTTCTGCATTCAACCAGTCATCTTGAAGTAGGTTAGAGGAATCATCAAAAGCAATGTAAGTCGAGTTTTTGTTCCCAATGATTGGGAAAATTTCTTCAACATTTTCTCTCTCTCCACCAATCGAGGGAATGGTTGAACAAATCATCAAATCCAACATGAAATCGAGGATTAATGGCTCCAGTATGCAAATTCAAAACCAGAGCAACATCATTAGCATGAACTTGGATGAATCCCATAAACATTCTCTTTTTAGAACAAGCCTCCAATCTAGGTAACTTTTGTCTCTGTTGAAACTTAGGAAAGAGGACAAACACAGGTCAACCCCAAACGTGCAAGAATTAGGATGATGAAGTGGAATCACACTACCATATAAAACATCTGCAGGGCCAACATGGTTTTTTGGAGTATGGTTATAGATATCGCCATAGGCCAGAGATCTGACTCCACATTATTCTTCCAATGAATAGAAGCATGTAACAGCATTGCTCTTGTGATATTAGAAAATGTTTGATGATGTGCATTAGTTCCACAAAATGCAATTGTTGTTGGCGTTATATATATTTTTGAAAAACGCTTCAGCCTTGAAGACACTATTGTCAGTAAAATAATTGTGGACAACATTCCCATGCTCCATACACATACTTTCATAGTTCTGTTTAGCTGTAACAGTCTTGACAGCAGAAAACCCAACTTGATGCTCAACATGCAAGAAACCAGAGGCACGATCAACCAAAATACATCCACCAACAAACTTATCTGCAGCAGGCCAACCATAAGAAGTAAACATTCGGCCAAGAAGCTGTGATTCAAAGTGATCAATAGAAACTTGAGCACCTGGACAAAGAGCTCCACTTTTGAGACTACCATCATGCTTATTGTTTTATTAACAATGCTCCCTTGGAGCGACGACAGGCCTTAGCAAAATCACAAATTTTGCACAAAGTAAGAATGAATTTTGCAGTGGTAGAATACTTTTGTGTGGAAAAAGGAAAATGACGCAATATAAACTGAACTTGTTGTAACCCCAAATGCCCAAAACAATAATGCCATTCAAGAAGAGTCTTTTGTCCCATCGAAAGAATATTGTTTTCAATTGTCAGAAGTGAAAGATTAGCCGATGGTCCAGACAATACAGGAATCCCTTTTGCAATCGGTAAGTCACTAGAACAATAATATGGAACTTCCAATTGCAGGCAAACCGTCAATTCGAAGAGAGAATTTGTCCTCGTCACCTCTGTAATGCCCTTAAATTCCTTGTTGTTTATTGAATATGCGTTGAGGACTTAGCAATCTTTTATTTCCTTGAGCGACATAATATCCATCAGTGACAATTTGAACTTCAGTATTAGCATCGGCCACAAAGGTCCAAGAAATATCCAATGCCCATAACTTCCAGACCATCAGCCATGCCACCAAGAAACAATGGCCTATAAAGAGGTTGAGGAATCTTAACAAACTCCTCTTTGGTATTAGTAATGGCTAAGCTTGCGCCAGTATAAAAAATAACACGAACTATATTTCGATCTGCAGAAAAAAATGTAGAAGGGTCTTCGAAGAGGTTGACACTTGAAGAAAAATGCAAATCCGGTTTGAATGGAATGAAGTTTCTAGACTCAACAGTAGCTCTTTTCTTAAAAAGATCTTCAAAACAAAAGTCGAGATTGTTTGCTTCTAATTCCAGAGAGGTCTTTACAATATTGATGTTGAAAATTCTTGAAACCTTGTAAAGACAAAAATCCACAAATTAAGTAAGTCCCAATTCCACCATAGAATCCAGATGGACATTATTTTGGTATGTTCTCATTAGTTGCATCTTGAGTTGTGACAATCGATGTGTGGTATATTTCCCATTGAAGACAGCCTTTGACAACATGATGTAATCTGTCATAATCATCCAAGTACATAGAAGACCTGTAGAATTCTTTCGCATGCGTTTCGGGTTGTTTTGTAAACTAGATGAGAAAAACAGTTCCACTGTATCAAAGCAACTGAGCTCATAAAAAATATTTGAATGTAAATCCTTTGCGAAGCTCTCCAAAACAGGGACTCAAGCAGATCAACACCGAAATGATATGAAATCAGAGTTCCAATATATGCTACACAAAGCTGTAACATCCATAAAAGAGACAGAACAAATGTCAAATCAGCCTTCCAGTATTCATTTTCAGAATTTTCAGATTCTTCAATCTTGATTTATTCAAATACAGTTGCTTCCCTTTCAATGTATTAAAACGACTTAGTTACTTCTTATAAATATCATCCTTTTCAGACCCATTGTTCATTAAACTCTCTAATCACAATATCTTCAATTTCAATGTCTTCAAAAGATTCTCCCGTTTCTTCAAGATTGGTCCCAGAATTTTAAGTTTCTTCGATCTTGATTTCTTCAAATACAATTTCTTCAAAAGACTCAGTTACTTCTTCGAAAATTGGATCTTTTTTAGATACCTAATCTTCATTTCTTCAATCACAATACAATCTTCACTTTCAATCTCTTCAAAAGACTCAGTAACTTCTTTGAAAATTTCATCGTTTTCAGATTTCTATTCTTGATTCATTTAATCACAATATCTTCATTGATTTCCTCTACCACAATATCTTCATTTTCATTTTCAATGGCTTCAAAAGATTCTGTTGTTTCTTCAAGTTTGGTCGCTTCATGTTCATTGCATTGTGTGATGTGAGTTATCTTCACAGAAGGCTTCTTTTCAACATTTCTCAGTACACACCAAATTCCAAGAAATGAAATTTCATCTGAGGAATATTCACATTGTGAAGCTGTTGCAGTGATTGACAACTCAGGAGGCCCTGATGGAACGCCAGATGAAGGATCAGTAACAAAACGATACAAGTTTGCAGATGACTATAAAATTTGTGGCTAATTGGTGCTTGATTGCTGAATCTTTTAATTCTGTTGCCCATAACCATCCACATAATCTTTAGCCCGATGGCTCAACTGAAAGATTCATTCTTTTCTGGTCGCACGACATTTACATTTTGGACAGAACTTCCACTATTTGTTAGATCTGCAGGTTGACAAAACTTCCATTATTCCAGAGGACAAGTACTAAAATTTCCAGACTAAAATAACACTGCTACCAATCCCAAAGTTCCCCATTCTTTATATTCAGGATCAAAGATAATAGCCTTGGGATCAGTCAACTTGTACTTGTGTTCCATGTCTCTGACTCTGTCGAGTAAATTGTAAACTTATCAGTTGAAGTATTCACAGGAAATATGAGTAAATTTTCCCAAAAGGAGAAAGCCATCTGACACAGGAACAGAATATCCACTTTGAATAAGCTTGATAATTTGTTGAGCCTCAGTTGAACAATCTGTCACACTTTCCCCATGATAAGAAGAGAGTGAAAAGAGACTAAAACCAACTTTGCACTTTCAATGGCTCTAAATAGAACAGATACAGGGCACTTGTTGAACTATTTCAGATGACCAAATCAAACTTGAAGCTTTGCTCGAAACTATTTGGAAAGACAAGATTCAATCAGGAGTCAGGAGTTTGCAATGTCTTCTAGTAGATTCCCACAATCCAAGGCTGAATAGCTACAACACTGACTTCTTCATTAAGCCCTACCAGCTACCAACTGACCACAAATCTAAACACTTTAGTTTTGGCTGCACCATACATCCAAACAATTCAGAAATACACAGAGTCAGGAAGTATCAGGATGTAAGATATCTTGCGCCTGGAAACCTTGATGCAAAGTTCCATTTCAACAGTGTTAATTTCAGATGCACTCAAAGGTGTGTGCAATAATGCAGCTGACCATAAAGCTTACTATGCACATGTGCATTCATCCTTGCAATATCTCACTTAAAGTTACTCACACCTCATATCTTTGACTCCCGCGGCTACTCCTCATTTGAGATACAAAAAGGAACAGATGGCTTGAAGGTAGCAGCGATCCTATCATATAGGAAACTGTGTGCTTGCATGTCATTTTATGAAAATTTCCCATTCAAACGCACAACCAGAATATTGCATCACAATACTTGCCACATGATGTTCATGTTGTTGGTGACTTCAGCATCAAAAATTTGGACAAAGCTGATGTTTAACAGGTGCGTTGTTCTGTACATAAATCCAACCACCAGTCCATGTGTTTTGGCCAATGGGTCATCTGTCTGCGATAAACAACAAATTAAAGGAATCATTCTGATAATAGTTTTAGACCTATTCATGTTTTATTAGATATGACTCTCTATGCGGTTGAATTCTGCTACTGTCAAAATTATCTTTGCGATATATTACGCTCATATCCAGTGTTTGTTTAATAACCAACTGTTGAAAGTCGTCCCAAAGATTTCTAAGATCACTAATGCCAAAATAAGTTCAGATAAAACGAGAGCATATCTAAAATCATTTCAATCATATTTCTCTTAGAATGTTGGCGGAATGGTAGGACTACTTTTTATAGCTTGTATTATACAGAATGACTCATCAGTTACAAGAATAGGGGACCGATATGGAATCTGTTAGAATGAAATAATAGCAGCTGTTAATTTGACGTAGATTTTACTTTCCTTCTGGCAGTATTTTGCAACTTCTGAACAATGAAATCACCATGACTAATATCAGAGACACCTTTTGATTTCTGCCATCATATGGCATCTTATGCACTCTTTTCTGTAATAATGTATTTGTTCCCTCCCTAAATATTCATGTTTAACTCTGTCACTCCTGATTCGGTATGAATGTAGTTCAACAATTCTTTGTCAGAGGTATAACCTTGTCAGATAAGTAAGTATTGCAACAATGGCCAAACCTAGGCATACCTCCAATGCTTACTCGAGATATCTTAAGGTTTGAGAGCAACAGTAGTGGATGATAATCGGCAAGCGGCAACAGCGGTGGTAGCAATAAGGCCAACAACCATCAGAAGGGAAGACCTTTTCATAGGGTTGGCCAAATAGGCGAGCAACTTTACCCTTGTCACAAATTTCATCTTGAACCATATTAAGAAGACCTTCACCAATGGAGATGACTTTGGCTATGCATTGGAAGAGCGCGAAGATAAGAATTTCACCAAATTTATTCCTACTATGCATCAATCTACAACGCAAAGCCATTCATCTAGTGAGGCAAGTGCGGCTCCATCATTGGGCAATATGATTTCTTCACCAGATGTGTGCTGCGAAAGCTACAGCTGATATGCGTGATTGGCTCCTATTGGATAGCCAATCTTCAGTGGATTTGTTTTGCAATCCCAAGTTGGCCATGAATATTTGTACAGTGACCGATATTTGCTCCTTGCTACAAATGCAGGAGTGCTGATGACCAACACCAAGACTGATGTCTCCGTATTTGGTACATGTGGTTTTACTAGAATGCCATGACAAATGTTTTCAATCTGGCTAATGTGGTTACTAAATATCACATGGAATTTGATTCCATCAAGGACAATGCTTTCATTGTGTATTCTACCACTTGCGTTATGAGATTGAACAAGACAATTGAGAATCTCTATGTATATAAGCTAAAATAAATGACAGGTTCTTTCTTTTTGGAGACCATCAAGGAAAATAAGACCTTATTTGCAGACAGTTGAAGCAGGAAAAAGAAGCCAGGCAACTTCTACATGCCTCGGGCTATCCTTCTGTGCAGGATAATTGCAACAATTTGTGTTAAGAGGTATTGCGTACAATTCTAGTACAAAAGTTAATTGCGCAAATACTACAAGAGCGAAATCACAGAGAATTGTGAGGCAGAAAAATGGAGTAGTATGATCATACATACTACAGCAAAAATTGATGATGTAAGCAAGGAGAACACTGAGGTGGAGAATGACAAAAAAG
>Ga0075156_10001604_pt1 | contig 12390 bp, 12 predicted proteins | sample JI81AbrownDNA_FD_70966 | JGI IMG/M metagenome (GOLD analysis project Ga0075156, IMG submission 70966) | Wastewater effluent complex algal communities from Wisconsin, to seasonally profile nutrient transformation and Carbon sequestration -... | ecosystem: Engineered > WWTP > Effluent > Algae...
GTCTGCACCTCGTGCCTGAAGGCCGGCAAGGTCAGCCGCTGACGGCCATCCGCTGAAGCGCCGCTGACGGCCATCCGGTGAAGCAAGGACTCGCCCCTCAGGGCGGGTCCTTTTTCATGTCAGGTGCACGCGTGGGCGTCCTGCCGGGTTGTGTCACAGGGCCCCGGTAGTCTCTGCCACGTGGTCCTCACAGTGGTTCCCGACCTTCCCGAACGCGGGTGGAAGACGCGCACGTTCGGGCTGTTGAACACGCCGGTCGATCTCGTGGTGGGCCCCATCGCGAAGGACTTCGCCGCCCTGCGCGTCCACACCGTCGGTGACCTCATGCGCCACGTGCCCCGCCGCTACATCGGGGGGACGGAGTACAGCGACCTGTCCACGGTGCAGGTGGGCGAGCAGGTGGCGCTGGTGTGCCAGGTCAAGAGGATCGACATCGTGGCGAGCAGCCCCCGCGGGCGCGTAGAGGTCGAGCTCACCGACGGTCACGGGACGATCCAGGCGACGCTCTTCGGCGCCCCGCACCTGTTGAAGTACTGGTCGATGCAGCTGGGCAAATCGAGTCGCGGCATCTTCGTCGGCAAGGTGGGTTCATTCGCGCGCCGCCTCCAGCTCTCCCACCCGGCGTTCGTCATGATCGACGACGAGGGACGCATCGTCGGCGGCTCTGACAAGGCACGGAAGATGGCCGGCCAGGTCTCGCGATCCGGGCTCATCGGCCTCTACCCGTCAACGTCCAGGCTCGTCACCTGGGACATCAGCGAATCGGCCCAGCTCGGGCTGGCCCACGTGCGTGGCATCGCCGACCCGCTGCCGGCGTGGGTGCGCGACGAGGCCGACGTGGTCGGCCTCGATGAGGCGTTCCAGTCCGTGCATTTCCCCGACACCCTCAGCGCGGCCCAGGCAGGGCTGGAACGCCTCCAGTTCGACGAGGCCCTGATGATGCAGGTGGCGTTGGCATTCCGGCGCCGAGCCAGTCGCGCGGTCCCGGCTGCTGCCTGCAGGCGCGTTCCCGACGGGCTCCTCGACGCCTTCGACGCCCGCCTCCCGTTCACGCTCACCGAGGGGCAGCTCGAGGTCTCGGACGCGGTCTTCTCCGAGCTTGCCAGGGACCACCCGATGCAGCGCCTGCTCCAGGGCGAGGTGGGTTCCGGCAAGACGGTCGTGGCGCTGAGGGCCATGCTCCTGGCCGCCGACAACGGTCTGCAGTCGGTCCTGCTCGCACCCACCGAGGTCCTGGCGGCGCAGCACTACGCGTCCATCAGGGCGCTGCTGGGCGACCTGGGCGCCGGGCACGTCCTGGGGGCACCCGAGGTCACCACGGACGTCGTCCTGCTCACCGGCTCGATGCCCGCCGCCGCCAAGCGTTCGGCGCGGACGAGGGCCGCCAGCGGTGAGGCCGGCATCATCATCGGCACCCACGCCCTGCTCGCCGACCGCGTCGAGTTCGCGAACCTCGGGCTTCTCGTGATCGACGAGCAGCACCGCTTCGGGGTGGAGCAGCGGGCCGCTCTCAATGCGAAGGCCATCGTGCGCCCCCACGTGCTCGCCATGACCGCGACCCCCATTCCCCGGTCGGTCGCGATGACCGTCTTCGGTGATCTCGAGGTCTCGACCCTGCGCGAGTTGCCCGCTGGGCGTCCCGACGTCCAGACGACCCTCGTGTCACGCGGACGTCCGGAATGGGTGGCGCGGGCCTGGGAGCGCATCCGGGAAGAGGTCGGTCGGGGACGCCAGGCCTTCGTAGTCTGCCCCCGCATCACGGCGAAGGACTCCGACGAGTTCACCCCTGACGGCGCGGCACCCAGCGCCACCGTGCTCGACACCTGGGCAGACCTGTCAGCCGGTGCCCTCTCAGGCCTGCGCGTCGGCTTGCTCCACGGCCGCCTGTCGGGCGACGAGAAGGATGCGGCGATGTCGGCCTTCGCCGCTGGGGACACCGATGTGCTCGTCGCCACGACCGTCATCGAGGTCGGCGTCGACGTGCCCAACGCCACGGTCATGGTCATCCTGGACGCCGACCGTTTCGGCATCTCGCAACTCCACCAGTTGCGAGGACGCATCGGCCGCGGGACGGACGCCGGGTTGTGCCTTCTCGTCACGGGCGCAGCGCCGTCGAGCCCCGCGGGGGAGCGGCTCGCCGCAGTGGCCCGCACGCGTGACGGGTTCGAGCTCGCAGAACTCGACCTGTCGCAGAGACGGGAGGGGAATGTGCTCGGGGCGTCCCAAGCGGGCACCCGGTCGAGCCTGCGGCTCCTGCGCGTGCTCGAGCACGCAGATCTCATCGGCTTTGCCCACGACATCGCTGAGCGGATGGTCGATCTCGACCCGGGCTGCGACGACCCCTACAACGCAGACATGGTGCGCCAGATCGACGACCTCGCCGGGGCAGACTGGCTCGAAAAGGCGTAGTGAGATCGGTGACGTGACGCCGCCGACGTGACGCCGGTCGAGAGGTCAGGCCGTGGGCTCGGGGCCGAAGTAGAACGTACGTCCCGAGATCTCGTCCGCCATGATGCGCACGTAGGTCTTCTTGATCGTGGGCACCCACGGACGCAGCGGCATCCGGGCCGCGCGGGCGAGTTCGCCCTCGTCGGTGATCGGGGCGGCGATGCCCTTGATCACGACACTCCAGCCGCCGTCATCGTTCCAGCCGTCGACCTCGAACGCCACGTGCGCGTTGTGGCTGAGGTGCTCGAGCTTGCTGCCCGCAGCGGTACGGAAGACGATCGACTCCCCGTCGAGCGTGTAGTTGATCGGAGTGATCTCGGGGAGGTCCATGACGGTGGTCGCCAGGCGTCCGACCTCCTGCCCTGCGAGATAGCCCCAGCAGGAATCGGTCGGGATGTCGGTCATCGGGTGTTCCATGTCAGCCATGCGCCCATTCTGCCCGATGGCCCGGGTTTCGGAGGGGGTGGTCGCGTCGATCGTGCAGAATCATCGACAGGAAGGGGGAGCCATGAGCAGGATCATCGCCGGCCGGGCAGGCGGACGCCGGCTGTCGACGCCCTCGGGGAGCGCCACGCGTCCGACGAGCGACCGCGTCCGTGAGGCCCTGTTCTCGTCGTTGGCCACGTGGGCGGGCACGTCTGATCGGGACGCCGACGACCAACTCGCCGGTCTTGCCGTGCTCGACCTCTTCGCAGGATCCGGGGCGGTGGGGCTCGAGGCGGCCTCCAGGGGGGCCGATCAGGTCGTCCTGGTCGAGCGCGACCGTCCCACGGCCCGGCTGATCGAGAAGAACATCGCGTCCACCGGCCTGGACGCCATCGTGCGTTGTCAGGCGGCCGAATCGTTCGTGGGGACGCCGGGCCCGGCATTCGACGTCGTCTTCTGCGACCCGCCCTACGCGGTCTCGAATGACGCCGTGAGTGCGCTCCTGGCGTCGCTACTGGCCCACGGACGCCTGGTCGAGGACGGACTCGTCGTCGTGGAACGTTCGACGCGGACGCCCGCCCCGGACTGGCCCGGGACCCTCTCGGACGTCTGGTCGAGGCGCTACGGTGAAACGGTCCTCCACTACGCGCGACATGCACGCTCCGATGCCGGGGACGCTACCTCGACCACAGAGCTGTGAAGGCGGGCCCGACATGAACGCAAGCAGTCGATGAAGGCACTCTGCCCCGGGTCGTTCGATCCCATCACGCATGGCCATCTCGACGTGATCCGACGAGCCCGCGCGTTGTTCGACGAGGTGCTGGTGGGTGTCGGCAAGAACTCGACGAAGAACAACCTGTTCACCATCGAGGAACGCGTCGCGCTCGTCCGGGACGCCGTCGCCGACCTCACCGGTGTGACGGTCGAGCCGCTGGAAGGGTTGCTGGTCGACTTCGCCCGGGCGCACGCGTGTGGCGTGGTGGTGAAGGGGCTGCGGTTCGCGTCCGATTTCGATTACGAACTCCAGATGGCCCACATCAACAAGGCCGTCTCGGGCATCGAGAGCGTCTTCCTGCCCGCGTCCTCGGAGTACGGGACGCTCTCGAGCACCATGTTGCGTGAAGTGGCGAAGCTCGGCGGCGATGTCTCGGGGTTCGTGACCCCCGAGGTCAACGCGGCCATCATGGCCAAACTCGGGCGGGGTTGAGGTCAGGCGCCCGGCCCTGGCCAATTTGGGTAACCGACGCCCAGCCGGTAAAGTCAGGGGTCGGTCATGACGCTGTCAAGGCTTGCAGGGAAAGGGACGTGCGATGAACCATCGCCATCCGGACGCCCGCTCAGAACTCGTCTTCGAGATTCACGAGCTGGCTCGTCGGGCGGGAACGATGAAGACGATTCGTCGGACTGTTGCCGCTCCCGCAAGTCTCGGCATCGACCTGATCGGAGTGCCACAGGGCTCCGACATCGACCTCGACCTCCGTCTGGAGTCAGTCGTCGAAGGAGTTCTGGTCACCGGCACCGCCGACGTCATCCTTTCCGGTGAATGTGCGCGCTGCCTTGAAGAAGTGGACGACCGTGGGTCGTACACCATTCAGGAGCTGTACTTCTACCCGGGCAAGGATGCGGAGGAGGACGCCAGCCGGGTGATCGACGACATGATCGATGTCGAGGTCGCCCTGCGAGACGCCGTGGTGCTCGAACTCCCGTTCACGCCCTTGTGCCGGCCCGATTGTGCAGGTCTGTGCCCCCAGTGTGGGGCCAACCTGAACAACGATCCGGGCCACAACCATGGCGAGCAGGTCGATCCCAGGTGGGAGAAGCTTGCGGACCTTGGTGGCGCGGACGACTGACGCAGCACCTCATTCGAGCAAGGAGAAGATCGTGGCAGTTCCCAAGCGGAGGATGTCCCGCAGCAACACGCGCAGCCGCCGTTCGCAGTGGAAGGCCGTCGCCGTCACCACGGTGACCTGCGCCAACCCCGCGTGCCGCGAGCAGCACCTGCAGCACACGGCGTGCCCCTCGTGCGGCCAGTACGGTCCGCGCAACGAGCGTCGTCAGGTGCTCGAGGCCTGAGCCTCACCATCATCATGGCGACGACCAGTCGCTTCGAAGATCTCCTCACCGAGCTGGGCGTCCAGGTGGACACCCAGCTCTTTGAGCTTGCCCTGACCCATCGGTCGTTCTCCTTCGAGAACGGCGGACTGCCCACCAACGAGCGCCTCGAGTTCCTGGGGGACTCGGTGCTCGGGGTGGTGGTCACGGAGCACCTCTACCGAACCTTCCCGGATTCGCCCGAGGGCACCCTCGCGAAGATGCGCGCCGCCGTGGTGAATGCAGTCTCCCTGGGTGACGTGGGACGCGATCTGGGGATCGGTCCACTCATCCGGCTGGGCCGTGGTGAGGCGTCGACGGGCGGTGCTGACAAGACGTCCATCCTCGCCGACACGGTCGAGGCCCTGATCGGTGCGGTCTTCCTGAGCGGGGGAGCCGAGTCGGCCACAATCCTGATCCACCACCTCTTCGACCCGCTCGTCGAGCACGCATCGACGCTGGGCGCCGGCCTCGACTGGAAGACCTCGTTGCAGGAGGCCTGCGCGGCCCGCGGTTTCTCGATGCCCGTCTACGCGATGACCGAGACCGGCCCCGATCACGACAAGCGCTTCGAGGCCGCCGCCGTGGTCGAGGGGACGACGTACGGGACGGGCCGCGGACGCAACAAGAAGCAGGCCGAGCAGGAGGCCGCGTCCGAGGCGTTCGAGCACGTCGTCGCGATCCCTGTCCCGAGCGCGTGAGTCTTCCCGTTCCCGGATACTGATGCCCGAACTCCCCGAGGTCGAAGTCGTCCGCGCGGGGCTCGCGCCCCTGGTGAGCGGACGCCGGATCGCAGCGGTGACGGTCCTTCATCCCCGTCCCGTGCGCTCGTGGCCCGGTGGCGCGGACGACTTCGCGTCCGCCCTCGTCGGACGCCGGTTCACCGAACCGCGCAGGCGCGGGAAGTTTCTCTGGCTCCCGTTCGACGACGGGGACGCGATGCTCGCCCACCTCGGGATGAGCGGTCAGTTCAGGCTCAACTCGGCGTCCGATCCCCTCGCGGCCCACACCCGCATCCTCCTCGACCTGGTTGGCGAGGGCGGGCCCACCCAATTGCGTTTCGTCGACCAGCGCATGTTCGGTGGGCTCGGCCTCAGCCCGGGTGGCGCCGACCTTCCGCGCGAGGTGGCCCACATTGCGCGGGACCCCTTCGACGAGGGGTTCGACACCCTCGACGTCGCCCATCGGCTCGTGCGGCGGCGCACGGCGGTCAAGCGGGCTCTCCTTGACCAGACCCTCGTCAGTGGGATCGGCAACATCTACGCCGACGAGTCCCTGTGGCGCGAACGCCTGCACGGTGAAACGCCCGCTGACAGCCTCACGGTGAGGAAGGCGGCGTCCCTGCTGCGGACCGCGACCATTGTGATGCGCGAGGCCCTCGCGCAGGGCGGCACGAGCTTCGATGCGCTGTACGTGAACGTGAACGGGACGTCCGGTTACTTCGGGCGCGCCCTCGATGCGTACGGCCGTGAGGGCCTGCCCTGCCGCCGCTGTGGCACGCCCATGGTGAGGCAGGCGTTCGCGAACCGGTCGTCCTGCTCGTGCCCCCGGTGTCAGCGGCGCCGCTCGGGGTAGGCTCGCGGCTTGATGAGTACCCCAACCAGCTCCGCACGCCACCGCCGCAACCTGCGCCAGTTCATCAAGTTCGGGATCGTGGGCGGCTCGGGCTTCGTCGTGAACATGGCGGTGGCCGTGATCATGAACAAGCTCAACGGTGGCACGAAGAACGCCCAGGACATCCTCTTCCCGCTGTGGGGCACCCCGTTCAACTTCCGGTTCACGTCGCTCGTGTGGATCGTGGCCTTCCTCGTCGCGAACCTCACGAACTTCCAGCTCAACCGCACCTGGACGTTCCGCAGCTCTGGTCACGCCCGCTGGTGGGGTGAGTTCTGGCCCTTCCTGGCGGTGGGCAGCGTCGCAGCGCTGGTGGGTTGGGCGCTCAAGATCCTCATGACCAACCCGTCGTCCCCGCTGTTCCTCCCTTCAGGGATGTTCCACGAGGACGCCGGCCTTCGCAGCCGCGAGTACTGGTCCCAACTCATTGCGATCATCCTCACGATGCCGATCAACTTCGTCGTCAACAAGATCTGGACATTCCGGGCCGTGCGCCACGTGCATGCGTCGGCGCGGCCGGTTCACGAGGACTGAACCCGGTGTACCTCAAGAGCCTCACCCTGCGTGGGTTCAAGTCGTTCGCCTCGGCGACCACCCTGACCTTTGAACCGGGCGTGACCTGTGTCGTCGGGCCCAACGGGTCGGGCAAGTCGAACGTCGTGGACGCCCTGAGCTGGGTCATGGGTGAGCAGGGGGCCAAGAGCCTGCGCGGGGGAAAGATGGAGGACGTCATCTTCGCCGGCACGGCGGGCCGCGCTCCCCTCGGACGTGCCGAGGTCGTCCTGACCATCGACAACACCGACGGGGCACTCCCGATCGAGTACACAGAGGTCACGATCTCGCGGACCATGTTCCGCAACGGGGGGTCGGAGTACGCGATCAACGGGCACCCCACCCGTCTCCTTGACGTGCAGGAGTTGCTGTCCGACTCGGGCATCGGACGCGAGATGCACGTCATCGTCGGGCAGGGGCAGCTCGACTCGATCCTGCAGGCCACCCCCGAGATCCGGCGGGGATTCATCGAGGAGGCGGCCGGCGTCCTCAAGCACCGCAAGCGGCGCGAGAAGGCCGTCCGCAAACTGGAATCGACCCAGGCCAACCTCGACCGCCTGTCCGACCTCATCAGCGAGATCCGGCGCCAACTGAAACCCCTCGGACGCCAGGCCGAGGTGGCGCGCCGGGCGGCCGTGATCCAGGCCGAACTCCGGGACGCGAAGGCCCGTCTGTACGCGGACGACCTCGTGGCCGCCACCGAGGCGCTCGAGACAGATCTCGCCGATGAAGCGGCGCTCGCCGAGGCACGCGCGCGTGCCGAGAGGGCGCTGGAGGCTGCGCGATTGCGCGAGGCGGAGGCCGAACTCCACCTCTCCGAGGCCCTTCCCCGCCTCAACCGGGCCCAGGAGAACTGGTACGCCCTCTCGGCCCTGAGGGAGCGGGTCTCGAGCACGTCGTCGATCGCTGCTGAACGCATGCGTCACGGTGACAACCAGCCCGAGTTGTCACGCCAGGGCAGGGATCCCGAGTCCCTTGAGCGGGAGGCCGTCGAGGTGCGCGACCAGGAATCGGTACTGCGTCGGGACGCCGACGCGCACGCCGCGGCCCTGACCGATGCCACCCTGCGCCGCACCGGCGCCGAGTCCGCCCATGCGGACGCCGACAAGCACTTCCAGGCGCAGCTGCGCGCCGTGGCCGACCGTCGTGAGGGTCTGGCCCGTCTCGCGGGGCAGGTGAACTCGCTGAAGTCGCGGCTCGGGGCGTCCTCGGAAGAGGTGGACCGCCTCACGCGCCGTCGCGCTGAGGCCCTGGCCCGCGCGGACGAGGCGTCTCTGGCCTTCACCACGATCGAGACGCAGGTCGCAGGTCTGGACGCGGGCGAGTCGGGCCTTGACGATGCCTTCGAGTCGGCGACGGAGGACCTGGAGGCGATCCAGGGGCTCGTCGACGAGTTGAAGGCCGACGAGGCGAAGGCGAACCAGTCGCGGGCGAGCCTCGCGGCCCGTGTCGAGGCGCTCCAGTTGGGGCTCGACCGCAAGGACGCGTCGTCGGCGCTCCTGGCCGCGTCCGAGTCGTTGACGGGCCTGCTGGGCAGCGTCGCCACGATGATCACGGTCGACAGCGGGTGGGAGACGGCAGTGTCGGCGGCCCTCGGGTCCGCGGCCGAGGCGGTCGCCGTCACCGGGATCGACGCTGCAGTCGGGGCTTTCGGACATCTCAAGAGCGAAGACCTCGGACGCGCAGGGCTCCTGCTGGGCGGCAGTGAGGTGCCGCGTGGGGACTGGCCGCAGCTTCCTCCCACGGCCAGGTACGCCATCGACGCGATCACCGCGGACGTGCAGATCCGCCCGGCACTGCAGCGCGCCCTGCGCAAGGTGGTGCTCGTGGAGGGTCTCGATGCCGCGTCCACACTCGTGGCGGACGCCCCCGACCTCACCGCGGTCACCCGGGAGGGCGACCTGCTGTCGTCGTGGTTCGCGTCCGGTGGGTCGAGCGCGCGCCCGTCGCTGATCGAGATCCAGTCCGCGATCGATGAGGCCAGTGCACAACTGGATGCGACGCAGCACGAACTGGAGCGCGTCCGCTTCGCGCTGGCCGAGCAAGCCCACCTTGCAGACCGGGCTCGGGCTCGGGCGGCAAGGGCGCTGGAGCAGTTGCACGAATCGGACGCCCGGATGGCCGCCGTCGCCGAGGAACTCGGGACGCTGGGCCAGGCCTCCCGGGCGGCCCGGGCCGAGGCGGATCGCCTCGCCGAGGCGATCGAGCAGGCTCGCACCACCCGCGTCCACGACGAACTCACTCTCGCCGAACTGGAGTCGCGCCTCGCGCTCGCGTCACAGGAAGGCGATCTGGCCGAGCCTGATCCGACCGAGCGTGACCGTTTGGGTGACGAGGCGCGGCGGGCACGACAGGCCGAGATGGACGCGCGCCTCGCACTGCGGACGGGCGAGGAGAGGGTGCGCGCCCTGGCCGGTCGAGCGGACTCACTGTCGCGCGCCGCCTTCATGGAACGCCAGGCCCGCGCGAAGGCCGAGGCTCGCGCGCAGCAGTTGCGACGCGAGGCACAGGCCGCTGTGGCCGTGCAGGCGGCGGCGGTCTGGCTGGCGTCGCAGGTCGACGAGGCGCGTCGTCTCGCCACGATCGAACGCAACGAGGCCGAGGGCGCCCGCCTGGACGCGGAGCGGTCACTCGGGGAGGCGAGACAGGCGTCCCGAGGACTGGCCAGGGACCTGGAGTCTCTCGTCGAAGGTGCGCACCGCGACGAGATGGCCCGCATCGAGCAGAGGATGCGCATCGAATCGCTCTCGGACCGGGCGCTGTCCGAGCTGGGGCTGGACGCGAATGTCCTCATGGACGAGTACGGTCCGCACGTCCCTGTGCCGGTCATCACGCGTCCGGACGGGACTGCCCTCGCAGCGGACGAGGAGCCACCAGAGCCCGTCAGGTACGTCCGCGAGGAACAGGCCAGGCGCCTTGCACGGGCAGAGAAGAACCTCCAGGTCCTCGGACGCGTGAACCCCCTGGCGCTCGAGGAGTTCGACGCCATGCAGGAGCGGCACGCCTTCCTGGCTGAGCAGCTCGACGACCTTCGGCGCACCCGCAAGGACCTGCTCGACATCATCGACGAGGTCGACAACCGCGTTCAGGAGGTCTTCGAGGCGGCCTACCGCGACGTCGAGGTGACGTTCGAGCGGGTGTTCTCGAGGCTCTTCCCGGGCGGCGAGGGACGCCTCGTGCTCACCGACCCCGGGCAATGGCTCACCACGGGCGTCGACGTCGAGGCGCGTCCGGCGGGCAAGAAGGTGAAGCGGCTGTCGCTGTTGTCCGGTGGTGAACGATCGCTGGTCGCGGTCGCCTTTCTCGTCAGCCTCTTCATGGCACGTCCCAGCCCGTTCTACATCCTCGACGAGGTCGAGGCAGCGCTCGACGACGTCAACCTCGGACGCCTGCTCGACATCTACGAGGAGTTGCGCGAGTCGTCCCAGTTGTTGGTCATCACGCACCAGAAGCGGACGATGGAGATCGCAGACGCCCTGTACGGGGTGACCATGCGCAATGACGGCGTGTCGACCGTCATCTCACAGCGGCTGCGCGAGGCGTGAGGGCCCCGACGCACCTGAACGGGATCTGAACAATCCCTGTGAGTCCTGTCGACTCGGGGCGTCGGATTCGTGCCCTGGCCCTGGCGCCTGACACACTGGAACGGAAGTCAACGTCCGCTTCCCCCGGTGCTTCGGCTGGTGGATCGGCCGTGCCCAAGCCCACTGCGGAAAGCAGGAATCGTGCTCGCCTGGATCATCACCATGGTCGTCATCCTCATCGTGGCGCTCGCCGCCATCGGAACCGTTGCCGTCGGCATGCGCGGCGCAGGCAAGGAGCGTCACCCCCTCGTCGCCCACCGCTTCGCGCAGGCTGCCCGCCACCTCAACGGCGACGCCAAGGCGCCACAAGCCTTGGTCGACCTGCTGCCCGCCGAGCGCTGAGACGCACCCGACAAGGCGTTTCGCCTCCCCACTTCGTCACGCCAGCCCCCGACGCCGAGCGGCGCGGGGGCTGCTGTGCGTCCACCGATAGGATCCACCCGTGATCTGGTTCTACGTCATCCTCGCCGCCATCCTGCTCGCCACCCTCATTGCGGGCGTGGTCGTCTGGCAGTCCAACCATCGTGCGCTGCCCCCCGTGGTGGCACCGCCGGAGTTGCCGGCCGAGCGCGGCGAAGAGGTACCTGTCGAGCAGGGCCTGGACGTCCCCGAGGCGCCTTCCTCCAGGCTCGCACGCCTGCGTCGGCGCCTGGCAGGCAGCAACAATGCGCTGGCGAGGGGGCTGGCCGACCTGCTCAGCCGCGACCGGATCGACGAGCAGACCTGGGATGACTTCGAGACCACCCTCATCTCCTCCGACCTCGGCGTCGGCCCGACGAGCGAGCTCGTGCGCAACCTGCGCGCCGAACTCGCCATCGACGGGGTTGCCGACCCCGACCGGGCCCGCAACGTGCTGCGGGCCGAGTTGCTCAAGCTCGTCGACCCCGCGATGGACCGGCATCTCAACGTGCACGGCGCCGACGGCAAGCCGGGGGTTGTGCTCGTTGTCGGCGTGAACGGTACGGGGAAGACGACGACTGTCGGCAAGCTGGCCCGCGTCCTCGTCGCAGACGGCAACACGGTCATCCTCGGGGCCGCCGACACGTTCCGCGCGGCGGCTGCCGACCAGTTGCAGACCTGGGGCGAGCGTGTGGGGGTCGACACGGTCCGGGGCCCGGAGGGCGGGGACCCCGCGTCCGTCGCCTTCGACGCCGTGGCGCGAGGGATGACCACGGGAGTGGACGTCGTCCTCGTCGACACGGCGGGCCGCCTGCACACCAAGGTCGGCCTCATGGACGAACTCGGCAAGGTCAAGCGCGTCATCGAGAAGCAGGCACCGGTCACCGAGGTTCTCCTCGTGCTCGACGCCACCACCGGACAGAACGGGCTGGTCCAGGCACGCATCTTCCGCGACGTCGTGGACGTGACAGGCATCGCACTGACCAAGCTCGATGGCTCCGCGAAGGGCGGCATCGTCGTGGCCGTCCAACGCGAGCTGGGGGTCCCCGTGAAGCTCATCGGGCTCGGCGAGGGCGTGGATGACCTCGCGCCCTTCGACGCCACGCAATTCGTGGACGCACTGCTCGAAGGCTGAGCGGCCGCTCGCCGGTTCGGGCTGCCGGACACCGGCCGGTATCCTTGGCCACTGACTCACCAACCTGAAGAGGACCCATGTTCGACACCCTGCAGGATCGCCTGGCAGCAACCTTCAAAGGCCTGCGTGGCAAGGGACGCC
>Ga0075156_10001606_pt1 | contig 12386 bp, 7 predicted proteins | sample JI81AbrownDNA_FD_70966 | JGI IMG/M metagenome (GOLD analysis project Ga0075156, IMG submission 70966) | Wastewater effluent complex algal communities from Wisconsin, to seasonally profile nutrient transformation and Carbon sequestration -... | ecosystem: Engineered > WWTP > Effluent > Algae...
GTCGTACTTGCGGAACACCTCGTAGAAGAGAGACGACGAGGCCTGGAGCTGCCGCAGGCCCTTGTGGGCACCGGGATAGCCGGTGAACACCAGGCCGGCCACGCGGGCGATCTCGCGGAAGCGCCTCTGCGCCAGCTCGCTGGCATTCAGGCTGGCCAGCACATCCTCCAGCAGGTGCTCGGTCGAGAAGGCCGTGCCGTCGTCCAGCGGTGCGGTGTCCATTGGCTCGGCGGCGAGCAGCTCGAAGCCCAGGTCGTTGAAGGCCAGCGAGTAGGTGTTGGGCTGCTGCTTCGCCAGCCGCCATGCCAGCAAGCCCGCCAGCCCCAGGTGCACATTGCGGCCGGCGAAGGGGTAGACGAACAGGTGGTGGCCTTCTCGCGACCGGTATGCCTCGATCAGCAGTGTGCCGGCCGAAGGCAGGCAGGACAGTCGCTGCTGCGCGCCCAGCATGGCCGCGGCCGCCTGCAGCTCGGGTTCGCCGCGCTCTCCCCCGCTGGCACGTTCCAGCAGCTCGCGCACGGCATCGGCCATCTCGCTGGACCAGGCCATGCGCGCGCCGTTCCACACCGCCACCCGGCCCTTGGGGCGCACGGCCTTTTTCACATACGCGGTCATCTCGCGGCTGCGGACGAACTCCAGAACCCGGCCCGCAAAGACAAAACAGTCCCCGGGCGATAGCCGGGATATGAAACTCTCCTCGATGGTGCCCAGCGTACCGCCGCTCTGCCAGGCCACCTTCATCGCCGTGTCGCCGACGATGGTCCCCACCTGCAGCTTGTGGCGCCGCGCGATGCCGCGGTCAGGCACCTTGTACAGGCCCTCCACCAACGCCACGCGGTGGTATTCCGGGTACGCATGCAGGCTCTCGCCGCCCCGTTCGACGAAGGCCAGCGCCCAGTCGAACTCGGCCCGCGTGAGGTGGCGGTAGGCGTGCGCGCCGAGCAACTCCGTGTACATGTCGTCGGCCGTGAAGCCACCGCCCAGCGCCACCGTGACCAGGTGCTGCACGAGCACGTCCAGCGGCTTGTCGGGCGAATGGCGTTGCTCCACCCGACCCGCCATCGCCGCCTGGCGGGCTGCGGCGGCCTCGATGATCTCCAGCGTGTTGGTCGGCACGATGGTCACACGGCTTGCTCGCCCCGGGGCATGCCCTGAACGGCCGGCGCGCTGAAGCAACCGTGCCACGCCCTTGGCCGAGCCGATCTGCAGCACCCGCTCGACAGGCAGAAAATCCACCCCCAGATCCAGTGAAGAGGTGGCCACCACCGCCTTCAGCGTGCCGGCCTTCAGGCCCGCTTCGACCCATTCGCGCACGGCTTTGTCCAGAGAGCCGTGGTGCAGGGCGATCTGCCCGGCCCAGTCGGGCCGAGCCTCCAGCAGCAGTTGGTACCAGATCTCGGCCTGCGAGCGCACGTTGGTGAAGACCAGTGTGGTGCCGGTGGCCGCGTCGATCTCGCGCACCACCGCCGGCTGCATCTGTGCACCCAGGTGGCCGCCCCAGGTGAAGCGGCCGGGGTTGTCCGGCAACAGGGTGTCGATCACCAGCCGCTTGTCGATGCGGCCTTGCACCAACGCGCCGCGGTCGTGGCCGACCAGCGTCTGCATGGCCTCGCTCAGGTTGCCCAGCGTCGCCGACAGCCCCCAGATCACCACACCCGGGTTCCAGCGTTTCAGCCGGGCCAGCGCCAACTGCACCTGCACGCCCCGCTTGCTGCCGATCAGTTCGTGCCATTCGTCGACCACGACCGTGTGCACGCCTTGAAGCTCGGCGCGCGCGGCCTCACGGGTCAGCATCAGGCTCAGCGATTCCGGCGTGGTCACCAGCACGGTGGGCCAGCGCTTGTCCTGGCGGGCACGCTCGGCGCTGGTCGTGTCGCCCGTGCGCAGGCCGGCGGTCCACTGCGGGCGCAACTCGGCGATGGGCGCCGACACGGCCTTCAAGGTGTCGGCCGCCAGCGCGCGCATCGGCGTCAGCCACAGCACGCCCAGGGGCGGCGCGCCTCGACCGCCCACTGCCGGGCCGCGTGCGATGGCACCAAAGCTCACCGCGTGCGTCTTGCCCGAACCCGTGGTGGCGTGCAGAAGGCCGCTGTGGCCGGTGGCCATCGCCGCCCAGACCTCGCGCTGGAACCCATGCGCCAGCCAACCGCGCTGCGTGAACCAGGCCTCGGCTTCGGCTTCGGCTTCGACTTCGACATTCATGCGCTGACGATCCAGCCTTCCAGCGGGTCCATCGCCGCTGGCAGGCCATGGCCAGGCTGGCCGCTGGCCCAGCCGGCTTGCAGCAGGCACAGCACGGCGTCGAGCTTGTCGCCGCTGGCGTCGTCGACCAGCGCGTCGCGCTGCGCATGGGTCAACTTCAGGCGCAGGCCCAGCCGCGTGCGGCCCTGCTCCAGCGCGTCCACGATGTCCTTGCGGGCGATGAGCCGCTCGGGCGTCTGGCGGGCCTTGTCGTCGCTCTTGTAGGAGCGTGAGCCCACCAGTTCACGCGCCAGCAGGCCAGGGTAGGCCTCCAGCGCCACGCGCTGCGCGTCGCCCGGGAGCAGGCCCGGCAATTGCACGCCGGCGTCGATCAGTGCGGGCACACCGGCATGCAGCATGAACGCCACCGGCGGGTTGACCCACTTCATGCTGGGGGACGAGCCGGCGGGCCGATCACACGCACGGTGCGCGAACTTGCCGCCCACCGGCCGCGCATTGCAGAACGCGGCGAAGGTGCTGCGTATCTCGTCGCGGCTCAGGCCCGCGTAGTGGCGCATCAGCGGCAGCCATTCAGTGGGCCACCCGAGGGTTTCGACCAGCTCGCGCGGCAGGCCGAAGGGCAGGTCGAAGGCGCCGAGCCACGGGCCCGGCGTGGCCAGCAGGCGGGAAAAGCCGGCCGCGTCAGGCAGGGCCTCGATGGCCTCCAACTTCAGCACGGCGCCGGCGCGCCGGCCCCACGCGGCAACGATGGGCTTGGCCCGCCGCGGCGCGCTGGAGAAATCGACGCCGAGCAGGCGCCAGTCGAGAGCAGGTTCAGACATGTCCGCCCGATTGTGGCGGGCACCGGAGGCCCTTGAGGATTGTTGAGTTCGGCCCGGCCGGTGGCACGCCGTCTGCTGCTACGGTGCGGGCACATCAACACCGTGATCCGAGGAGACCTCCATGCCCCGTTTGCGCACCGCCCTGCCCCGATGGCTGGCCCCAACCCTGCTGGCCTGCGCCAGCGCCAGCGCCACTGCTGCGCCGGTGTGGGTGTCGATGGACGAAGCCGCCCTCCGGGTGCTGCAGTCCCAGCGGATCGACCACGACGCGGTGGAGCGCCATGCGGTCACCGCCCGCGCGGCCGACCAGGCCGTTCGCCAGGACACGCTGGTGATCCTGCGCGCCGACGACGACCAGTTGCACCGCCTGTCGTTGGCGGCTCACGAGGCGCTGCACCGTTGCGGTGGCTTCATGGTGCATGAGTCGCGCGAGGACGCGCGCCGCACCGTCGCCGCGCTGCAGCAGCACGCAGGAGGCGAGCGCCTGCGCACCCTCGCCACCGTGCCCAGCTACGTGATCGACGACAACGCCCAGGTCAACGCCCTGCTGCCGCAGTTGCAGGAGACGCAGATCCTCTCGACCATCACCAAGCTGCAGAGCTACAGCAACCGCTACTACCGCAACGCCGTGGGCGCAAAGGCATCCAACGACCTGGCCGCCGGCTGGGCCGCGCTGGCCGCCGGCCGCAGCGACGCCAGCGTCTCGCAGTTCACGCACCGGAACTTCCCGCAGAAGTCTGTCATCCTCACCCTGCGCGGCAGCGTGGCGCCCGACGAGATCGTCGTGATCGGCGGCCACCTCGACTCGATCAGCCCGAACGCTGTCTTCAGCCCCACCGGCAAGGCGCCGGGCGCCGACGACGACGCCTCCGGCATCGCCACCCTGCAAGAGGTGATGCGGGTGGTGCTGCAAAGCGGCTACCAGCCGGCGCGCACGCTCCAATTCATCGGCTACGCCGGCGAGGAGGCCGGCCTGCTGGGCTCGAAGGAAATCGCCCAGAGCTATGCCGCGCAAGGCCGCAACGTGGTGGGCGCCCTGCAACTGGACATGACGGCCTACCCGGGCGGCAGCAGCGACATCACGCTGATCAGCGACTACACCAACACCGCGCAGGACAACTTCCTCGCCGCGCTGGCATCCGCCTACCTGCCCACGGTGCGGGTGGTGCGTGACGTCTGCGGCTACGCCTGCTCCGACCACGCCTCGTGGACGGCCCAGGGCTTCGCCGCATCGTTCCCGTTCGAGGCGCCGCTGGGCGCGGACAACCCACACATCCACACCCCCAAGGACAAGCCGGTGAAGTTCGGCAACTCGGCCGCGCACGCGATCCAGTTCGCCCGCCTGGCGCTGGCCTACGCGGTGGAGTTGGGCAGCGACAGCGGCCCCGCCGCGCGCTGAGCCTGCCGCCGCACCGCGCTCGGCCTGCTGGCGGGCTCGCTCGGGCGTTCACCACCGGCATGGCAGCTTGTGCCACGATGCCGCATTGGCAACTGGCAGGAGACACGTGAATGAAGATCGCCATCATGGGTTCGGGCGGCGTAGGCGCCTATGTGGGTGCCCGGCTGCAGGCGGTGGGCGAGACTGTCCACTTCATTGCCCGCGGCGCCCACCTGCAGGCGCTGAAGCAGAGTGGCCTGCGAATTGAAAGCCCGGTTCACCCGCTGGCGCTGGATACCGTGCAGGCCACCGACGACCCGGCCACCATCGGGCCGGTGGATCTGGTGGTGTTCGCCGTCAAGCTCTGGGACACCGAGGCCGCGGCCCGCGCTATCGCCCCGCTGCTGGGCCCGCAGACCCGGGTGCTGACGCTGCAGAACGGCATCGACAGCGTCGAGATGATCTCGCGCCACGCGCCCGGCGCCCAGGTGCTGGGCGGCGTGATTTACGTCTCGGCGGTGATCGACCGGCCTGGTGTCATCCGCAGCCCCGGTGGCCTGCACCAGATCGTGATGGACGCGGCTGGAGGCGACCCGGTGGTGGCCGCCTTCTGCGCCGCCTGCGACCGGGCCACCGCGCTGGATGCGCGGCCCACGCCCACCATCGGCACGGCCATCTGGGAGAAGTTCATCGCGCTGGCCTCGCTGTCGGGCGCCACCTCACTGTTGCGGGCGTCCATGGGCCAAATCCTCGGCCACCCGGAGACCAAGCTGCTTCAGCGCCAGTTGGTCGACGAGGCCGCGGCTGTCGGCCGCGCCGCCGGGCAGGCGATCCGCGAGGCCTTGGCCGAGGAGATCATGTCCAAGCTGGCGGCCATGCCCTACGCATTCCGCTCCTCGATGTCCGAGGATCTGGAGCGCGGCAAACCGCTGGAACTGCAGTGGCTTTCCGGCCGGGTGCATGGCCTGGGGCAGCAACTGGGCGTGCCCACCCCCGGCCACAGCGTGGTCTACCGCGCGCTGGTGCTGCACGAGCAAGGTCGGCCTGAACCTCCCCCTGTGGCAACCAGCCGATGAAGGCACCCACGCTGCCCCCCCGCCAGGTTCCCACAGCCGCGCTGCGCCACGCCCGGCGGGCCTGGAAGCTGCTGCACGTGGACTCGGCGCAGGCCAGGGCAGGGGCCGAGCGGGCCATCCTGTCCGCAGGCGACGATGACGCCGTGGCCGAAGGCTGGGGCCGGCTGGCTCTCGGCTTCCATTTGCTGTACTACGGCACGGCGGCCGAGGCGGCACGCGAACTCCGGCGTGCGCAGGCCTCGTTCGAGCGTGCCAGTGACCGCACCGGCCACCTGCTCGCCAGCGCCGGTATAGCCCGTGCGTTGTGGCGCCAGGGCCGCGCCCAGGAGGCGCTGCAAACGGTGCTGCCGCTGCGCGACGAGGGCGTGCGCGTGCTGCGGCACGAGCAGCGCGGCGTGCTGCTGAACGCGATCGCCGGCTGCTACTCGGCACAGGGCGATTCGGCTCAAGCCTTTGCCTACATGTTCGAGGCTCTGCGCGACGCCGGCCCGCGCAGCGGGCACGGCTTCGACATCGTGCTGCACTGCAACCTGTCGCACGAGTTGCTGCAGATCGGCGACTACGTGCATGCGCTGCAGTACGTGGAGCAGGGCCTGGCCCGCATCGGCGCGGTGAAGAACGCGCGCCTGCAGAGCGTGCTGTGGATCAACCGCGTGACCTGCTTGACGGAGTTGGGCCGGGCAGCCGAGTGCCTGGCCGACGTGGCTGCGCTGTTGGCGCTGCCGGCCGACCCGAGCGGGCGCGGCCGCATGGCGGCCCACTACGAGACGCTGGCCATCGCCGCGCTGCGTGCTGGCGAGACGACCCTGGGTGCCGATCTGGTCCAGCGGGCCTGGGCGCTCGGCGACACCCTGCTGCCGGACGAACGGCTCGAACGCGACACGGCCACCGGGCTGCTGGCCCTGGTGCGTGGCGAGCCGGCCGGTGCCGTGGAGGCGCTGCTGCCGTCGGTGGCGGCCGCACTCAGCGACACCTCTGAGGGCCTGAGCGTTCGGATGCGGGCGCAGTACTTCAACATCCTGAGTGAGGCTCACGAGGCTGCAGGCCAGCCCGCTGCGGCGCTGGCGGCGCTGCGCCAGGGCCAACGGCTGCACCGTGCGCAAGCACAGCTCGCGTCGCGCGCCCGCTACCAGGCCGCCACCCTGCAGACCGAGCTGCTGCGCCTGCAGCACCGCCTGGACGAGAACGACGCCCATCGCCGCGTCACCGAACGCGCCCGCGCCGAGCTTGCTGCGATCAACGCGGAGCTGACCCGTCAGGTCGAGCAGGTGCAGTCGCTGCAGCATGCGCTGCAACAGCAGGCCACGCACGACTCGCTGACCGGCCTGTTCAACCGCCGGCACCTGAACGACGCGCTGCCCACCCTGTTCGCGCTGGCAGAGCGCGAGTCCCAGACGATGGCGCTGGCCATCATCGATCTGGACCACTTCAAGCGCGTCAACGACGAGCATGGCCATGCGGCCGGCGACCGCCTGCTGGCCGCCTTCGGTGAGTTGCTCGCCCGCCACTGCCGCCGCAGTGATGTGGCCTGCCGATACGGCGGCGAGGAGTTCTGCCTGCTGATGCCACGCACCGACGCCCCAGGCGCCAGCCGGAAGGTGCAGAGCCTGCTGCGGCGCTGGCGGGCCCAGGCCTTCGACCTGGCCGGCACCACACTCGCCGGGCTGAGCTTCTCGGCTGGTGTGGCCGACACCTCGGTGGCGCCGGCGTCGCCGGACGCACTGCTGAAAGCCGCCGACGACCAGTTGCTCGCCGCCAAGAGGGGTGGCCGCAACCGCGTCGGCATTGCGGCCTCGGAGCCTGCGGCGCTGGTGCCACGCTGAGCGGGCGGGCTGGCGATCCGGAAGAACCCGCCATGCCGGGGCCGTCTTCCTGAGCGATCATCGGCACTTTGGCATTCTCTCGATTGACCATGAAATCCACTGTTCCATGCCTCCTGGCGGCGATGGTCGCCAGTGCGAGCGCCGCCCCCGAATTGGGCCCCAACGCCTCTGGCACTTTCAGCTGCACCTACAAGCTGGCCAGCCCCTGCTCCAGCGGCACGGCCAGCGTCGAGTTGCTGGAGGGCAAGCTGCAGAAGGTCTCGTTCGACAGCACCTACTGCAAAGCGCCGGACAACCCCGGCAACCGCTGCACCCTGCGCTCGGCCCGCGACGGCAGTGAAATGTGGACCGAAACTGGCAAGTCAGTGCTGGTCCGCTACTTCGACCTGCGCTATCCGCAGGCCGACGACGAGTTCAGTTTCATCCTGGAGCCAGACCGGCTGGTGCTGGATTTCTCGGACAGCCAGACCTTCATCAAGTGCGGCCTGGGCGCGGAGCTGCCAGAGCGCGTGGTCATCGTCCCGGCGGATCCGCAGTGCCGGGTGGAGCACTAGCGGGCGCCACAGCGCCCGGCCCGATGTGCCGGTCGAAGAAGCCCAGCAGTGCTTCGCTGAAACTGAACTGGGTTCGCAGGTACATGAAGCCGTGGCCCTCGTCTTCGAGCCGCAGCCACTGGTAGGTCTTGCGGTGTTCGTCCAGTGCCTTCATGAGCTTCCTGGCGTGCGAGATGGGTACCCTGCGGTCCTCGGCGCCATGGGCGATGAGCAGTGGCGCCTGGATACGGCCGGCATGCCGCAACGGCGACACCTGGTCGAACTTGGCCTTGTCCACGTCGCGGTCGCCGATCTGGAAGCGCATCAGCTCGCGCGCAACCTTGTTGCTGTTGCGGTCGGACCAGTCTGTGAGCATGTACTCGATGTCGGCCACGCCAGCCAGCGTGACGCCGCAGCGGTAAAGCTCCGGCGTCTTGATCAGACCCCACACTGCGGCGTAGCCCCCGTAGCTTGCACCGTAGATGCAGATCCGCTTCGGGTCCGCCATGCCGCGCTGGATCAGCAGTTCGACACCAGCGGTGATGTCGTCCTGCATGGCCAGACCCCACTGCCCATAGCCGGCCTGCTCGAACGCACGCCCGAAACCGGCGGAGCCCCGGAATTGCGGCTGGAACACGGCATAGCCCCGCGTGGCCAGCAACTGGACCTCGGCGTCCCAGCCCCAGTGATCGCGCACGGCCGGTCCGCCGTGAACCAGCACCACCATCGGGTGCGGCCCCGAACCCTCGGGCAGGGTGAGGTAGGCCGGGATGGCCATGCCGTCCTTGGAGGGATAGGTCAATATGTCCATCGGGCGCATCTTCTCGGGCACGATTTCGGCGCGAGCGGTCAGCATCAGCCGCATGGTCATCGCCTTGGAGTCCAGCAGGAACCAACGGCCGGGATCCACGTCGCCCCTTGACTCGACGAGCACCAGGCCCCGCGGGTCGCCAGACAGCCTGTTCAGGCGGTTCGGCAGGGCCTCGTCGGCAGCCTGCTGCAACCCGGCCCAGCGGCTGTCGAACCATTGGCGCACCGGTTTCATGCCGCCGGTGGCGACGCTGCGATAGGTGCTGGCGTTCACGTCGTCCAAGGCAACGATGTCTTCCTTGGGATGCCCGGCCAGAAGTTCGCGCAGCTGGTGCTGGTGCGGGTCGTAGCTGAAGACGGCATAGGTGTCGCGCCCCTGGCGCGAGGCAACCACCAGGTCATCAGAGGTGGAACTGGCGCCCAGCAGCCGCCACGTCTCGTCGGTGACCTTGGCATCCTCGATCTTCTGCCATTCATCCGAGCCCAGTGGGCGGAACCAGTGCGACAGCGTCGTCTTGTCGTCCCAGAAGGCCGAGTTCATCAGCGTCACTGCGCGCAGCCGAGCCTGGTCGTCGAAGGCCCATCGGACCAGCCGGCCGGACATGGGGTATCGGATCTTCTGGCGCTTTCGGGTGGCCACGTCCACCACGGCCAGATCCTCGAGCTCGTCGTCGTCGTAGACCAACATCAGCGGCGACCCGGCTGCCGCGGGATTGAGCTTGTCAATGACACGCGTGCCCAGTTCCGCCACCCGCTTGCCGTCCAGATCGACCGCCTCGGCCATCGTTCCGAAATCCACTGCCAGCCGATCGGAGGTGACCCAGGTCACACGGAACGGATCCTTGGGGACCTCGTAGAAGCCGTCGCGCACCGTCTTGCTGTGAAGGATGGCGCGGCTCGAAAAATCGTCGGTGTTCACCAGCAGCACCCGGTTGCCGTAGCTGGTGAAGACGACGGCCGCCACATGCCTGCCATCCGGCGAGATGGCGGCCTGTGTCACGCCAACCTGCGCGTAGGCGTCCCGGATGGTCAGCGGCTCGCCGGCAGCGGCGCTGGCGCTGCCCCAGGCCAGGCCAACACACACCATCAGCCATCGCGCGTGGCCCGCCATCCCGAACATGCTGCCCCCTGCTTCTCGTCGTTAGCAGGCGGATTCTGCCAGCCGACCTGGCAGGAGGCGCCGTGCGGGCAGGCTCCACCCGGCCTCCCCCGGCATACCCGCACGCTGGCGTGGCAAGGCCCAAGCTGGGAGAATTGCCGGTTCGCCCCCGGAAAAGCCCCTGTGACACCCGCCACCCCCACCGCACCCGCTCGCGCCAAGAGCCCACAAGGCAGCGGGAGCGGCGTGGCAGGCATGCCAGCCGCCAAGGCGCTGACCGCTTACCGCCCCTACTGGGCCAAGCGGTTCGGCACGGCACCGTTCTTGCCGATGAGCCGGGACGAGATGGCTCAGCTCGGCTGGGATTCGTGCGACATCATTGTGGTGACGGGCGACGCCTACGTGGACCACCCGAGCTTCGGTATGGCGGTGATCGGCCGCGTGCTGGAGGCCCAGGGCTTCCGCGTGGGCATCATTGCGCAGCCCGATTGGCAATCAGCTGACCCGTTCAAGGCGCTGGGCCCCCCGAACCTGTTCTTCGGCGTCACGGCCGGCAACATGGATTCGATGATCAACCGCTACACGGCGGACCGCAAGATCCGCAGCGACGACGCCTACACCCCCGGCAACGTGGGCGGCAAGCGGCCAGACCGCGCCAGCCTGGTCTACGCCCAGCGCTGCAAGGAGGCCTACCCCGAGGTGCCCATCGTGCTGGGCGGCATCGAGGGCAGCCTGCGCCGCATCGCCCACTACGACTACTGGCAGGACAAGGTGCGCCGCTCCGTGCTGGTGGACGCCAAGGCCGACCTGCTGCTCTACGGCAACGCCGAGCGCGCCATCGTCGAGATCGCCCACCGCCTGGCCGCGCGGGAGCCGGTGGGCCACATCACCGATGTGCGCGGCACGGCGTTCGTGCGCCGGCACGACGACCCCACGGCCGCCGGCTGGTTCGAGCTCGATTCCAGCGAGGTGGATCTCCCCGGCCGCATCGACGCCCACATCAACCCCTACCAGACCACCAGCGAGCAGGCCGAGGCACAGGGCAGCACCTGTGCCAAGGAAGATGGCCAGGGCAACGTGGCCGAGCCGGCGTTCAAGCCCGTCGCCTTCGTACGCAACGTCAGCGGCCGCGTGGCCCTGCCGCCGCGCGAGAAGACGGTCGTGCGCTTGCCCAGTTTCGAGCAGGTGCGCAGCGACCCCGTGCTCTATGCCCACGCCAACCGCGTGCTGCACCTGGAGACCAACCCCGGCAACGCCCGTGCGCTGGTGCAGCGCCACGGCGAAGGCAAGACCGCCCGCGAGGTGTGGATCAACCCGCCGCCCATCCCGCTGACCACGGCCGAGATGGACCACGTGTTCGACCTGCCCTACGCCCGCTCGCCGCACCCGGCTTATGCCGACGAGAAGGGTGGCCACGACGGCGCCACCAAGATCCCGGCCTGGGAGATGATCCGCTTCAGCGTGAACATCATGCGCGGCTGCTTTGGTGGCTGCACCTTCTGCTCCATCACCGAGCACGAGGGCCGCATCATCCAAAGCCGCAGCGAGGATTCGGTGATCCGCGAGGTCGAGGAGATCCGCGACAAGGTCAAGGGCTTCACTGGCGTCATCAGCGACCTGGGTGGCCCCACGGCCAACATGTACCGCATCGGCTGCAAGAGCCCGGCCATCGAGGCCGCGTGCCGCAAGCCCAGCTGCGTGTACCCCGGCATCTGCCCCAACCTGAACACCGACCACGGCCCGCTGGTGAAGATGTACCGGCGCGCCCGTTCGCTGAAGGGCATCAAGAAGATCCTGATCGGCTCCGGCCTGCGCTATGACCTGGCCGTGCAATCACCCGAGTACGTGAAGGAACTGGTGCAGCACCACGTGGGCGGCTACCTGAAGATCGCCCCCGAGCACACCGAGGGCGGCCCGCTCAGCAAGATGATGAAGCCGGGCATCGGCACCTACGACAAGTTCAAGGCGATGTTCGACAAGTTCAGCGCCGAGGCCGGCAAGGAACAGTTCCTCATCCCCTACTTCATCGCCGCCCACCCAGGCACCAGCGACGAAGACATGATGAACCTCGCCGTCTGGCTGAAGCGCAACGGCTTCCGCGCCGACCAGGTGCAGACCTTCTACCCCAGCCCGATGGCCACCGCGACCGCGATGTACCACACCGGCCGCAACCCGCTGAAGGGCATCCACCGCGACCCCAAGCGCGGCGGCGAACTGGTGGACGTCGTGCGCGGCGACAGGCGCCGCCGCCTGCACAAGGCCTTCCTGCGCTACCACGACCCCAACAACTGGCCAATCCTGCGCGAGGCGCTGAAGGACATGGGCCGCGCCGACCTCATCGGCAACGGCAAGCACCACCTCATCCCCACCTGGCAGCCGGCCACCGACGGCAGCTACCAGAGTGCGCGGCGAGCGAACTCCACACCGGCACCGGCCGCCAGGGGCGCCAAGGCGGGCCAGCCCGCGAAGCCGGTGAAGGGGCGCCTGTTGACCCAGCACACCGGGCTGCCGCCCCGTGAGACCGGCAGCCGGCCGGCCCGGCCTGGCGTGACGACGGCGAAGCGCAAGCCGACGCGCTGAGGTGGGCGGCGGCAGGCGGCATCAGGCCGGGGCAGCAGGTGATGGCGGGGTGTGCCGGTAGGCT
>Ga0075156_10001607_pt1 | contig 12382 bp, 16 predicted proteins | sample JI81AbrownDNA_FD_70966 | JGI IMG/M metagenome (GOLD analysis project Ga0075156, IMG submission 70966) | Wastewater effluent complex algal communities from Wisconsin, to seasonally profile nutrient transformation and Carbon sequestration -... | ecosystem: Engineered > WWTP > Effluent > Algae...
GCTCAAGACATTTTTATTAATCGAAATTCACACTTACTGTAGTGAAGTTTTATATGCGCTCATGAATTTTGATGCGAATTCTGCTCGGCTTCCGTCACACTGGACATCATTTGGAACAAGGAAATGGAATCAAGCTCAAATGAACCGCTACCACAACGTCGAGTTATCAAGGCTCTCCGCGTCCCAACCAATGCAGATGAACGAATGCACGTTACTGCCGTTCATGGTCATGGTTCCAAGCGACAAAAAATACTACATTTCCTTCATTCCAAGGCTGTCGAGTACACTTTGCTGGGCTTGTTGCTACTGGATTTAATTGTTTTATTTTTCGAATTGTTTTTGAGTGCTGAATACCCACCATGTCCAATAATTCTTAGGCAAGCCGTGTCGTGCTGTCCTCCGGAACATGACACCAACGCACGATGGTTGGCAGAAGAGCACTCATCAAGCATTTGTCAAGAGCCATATATTCCATTGACAGATGCTCAAGCCGGATGTGATCCTCATGCAAATGAATGGCTCCATCATGTACATGTCGCCTTCTTTTCCATCACTGTGGCCATTTTGAGTTTGTTCTTGATTGAACACATACTCTTGATGATTTGTCTTGGAGTCAAGGTATTTTTTCAGCATGTATTCTACGTTGTGGATTTGCTAGTGGTGAGCATTAGCTTTGTATTGGAAATTGTATTTTTTTCTCTTCAGGATGAACTTTTGTCCACCGTCACGGGCATCTTGGTTTTGGTGAGAGTCTGGCGCTTTATTCGTGTTGGTCATGGTGTTGTCGAGGTGACTGTTGAATTGGCACAATCGCGTTTTGACAAGCTTGTAACATACAACGAACGACTGGAGAAATTGTTGACGGAACATTCCATTCCAATACCGAATGAGTGGATTGAAGAAATACACCAACTCAAGAGTATGGAGCACTAGTGTTTAATGGCACTTCAAATTCCAACTAACATGATTAAACTTGTTTAAATGCATAGAGTACACAGTTCTTAATTCAGTAAAAATTGATTCAACTTGAGCACTACTTCACTCAATATTCATGACATGTAACTTAACAATGACTAACCAAGAAAGACTGGTAGTGATGTTTTGATGTTGATGATGGTGATTTAACTAGAGCATGAAACTAGCTCATAATTTTAATTTTATTAGCATATTACCTAAACTATAACTGTGCGTGCAACATAAAATTAAAATTACTTCCTACCTATCATGGTGGAACAGGCAACCAAGGAGGAAGCCAAGCCCTTCAAAAAGAAGAACTCCAAGGGTAGCTATGTGGAAAAGAAAACTGAAGGTGTCCCAGAGCTACTGAAAGGAGTGAGCTTTAGTATCTCAAGAGATGGTCCTGATATACCTGATAGTTGTCAAGAGGTTGAGTCTATATGTATGTACTACATACAAGAATGAATCTGATGTGCAGATGTGCTTAGACAAAGAGGAACTGATTCTGCTGGAAGAGCCTGTACTACCAGAAAACCCTACACCTCATCAGAAGAAAATGTGGGATCTAACAGCTACTACAGCAATAAAGAGTGAAGATTTACTCAAACAGAATCTAAGATTGCTCTATGACAGTTCTGCGGAGTCTGAGCAATACACTGATGAACAAGATGACATGGGACAATATGAGCAAGGCCCTAGTGATGACAGAGTCAAAATAGAAGACAATCAAGATGAGTACAAGAAAAACAAGGCAATCATGATTAAGAGACTGAAACTGATGATGATGACGAGGAAGAAGACACTGACAGGCAATTTGATGATGAGGACTATGAGGAAGTGGTCTTTTATGTTATGTAGTATGTAATGCAAAGCCAGAAATTCTGCCAGCTGGATGTTACTAGACAGTATGGACATCTTCAGCAATGCAAAAATGATAACAAATATACATCTAACAAAAAGACATATGGTCCTGCTGTAATGCCAGTACTGCTTCTGTGACTAAAAAGGCGACTTGAAGGGATATGGAACCAAATGGTACCATCCAGATGGAATTGCCAATATCTTATCTCTTAACAATGTGAAAAGAAGTACAGAGTGACTTTCGATGGTGAACTTGGAGACGGTTTTGTAGTACATAAGGGGAATGGGTCCAAGAGTATATTCAAACCTTCCAAGAAGGGCTATACTACTTCGATATAACAAATGACATCAGGACCACTTTGGTCACTACAGTAGATATCTTAAAGAATAAATACTCTGTTAGACAATAATATAGTGCTAAAAGCTCATTTCTCACAAAATACCATAGGAAGATCTAGCACTGAAGACCTAATCAAGTACATCGAATCATGACATAACAGGCAAGGGGGTTTCAAGTTTAAAATATAATAGCAGATGGTGCTACTGAATGTATCAGGGACAGGATATCAGAAATGGGTATAGCCCTGAATGTCACATCAAGGAATGAGGATGTACCATAAGTTGAATGATATATTAGAACAGTGAAAGAAAGAACAAGGGCTATTGCAAACTCACTACCATTTAAAAGGTACCAGCAAAGGCTGATTGCAGATATGGTATACAATGTTGTATTCAGGCTAAACAGCTTCCCACACAAGGATGGTTTACATGTGACAATAAGCCCTAGAACACTGCTGACAGGGTTGGCATTTGACTACAACAAGCACTGCAAAGTGCTGCATGAAGAGGGAAACAACTCATTAAGTCGTAGGAAATCAGAGGTGATTGCACTTTGGTCAACAGAAAATGAACAAGGGTTATTACATCCTAAGTCTACATAGTAGAAATAGGTCAACAGGTATGCATGGACAGAATTGCCCATGACAAATTAAGTGATTGAACAGGTGCACATGCTTGCAAGAACAGCGGAAGAATATGAGGGCATAGAGTTCACTGACATGCAGGGCCATATCCTAGAGGACCAAAGAGATGAAGATGAGGACAATGATGATGCAACAGAAGAAAATATAAACAACATAAACCATGAAAATATCTTAGAAAAAGAATATGAATCAGTTGGAGCAGGAGTCGGACAGCATAGACAGTAATTAGAGCAATGAAAACAAACTGATGGGAGTTAGCCAAATGGACACAGAACACACAGCAACAGATATGGGCATACCAAATGACAATACCAAGGATATCAAAATGGAAAGTGATGAGTCAGATGAGTCAGAGAACAGAATCACCATCAAAGATATCAACAATACGACAGAGATGAATACATCACAATTAGCAATGCAACAACAGGAAAATGATTAACATGGACAGGAAGCAAGAGAGGTTGTACCGACATATGGGTATAACTCAATGAAGCACCCAACAAAACAGAAGGAAATTGTTAAGAGGTATTGCGTACAATTCTAGTACAAAAGGTAAATGCGCAAATACTAACGGGATCGAAATCACAGAGAATTGTGAGGCAGAAAAATGGGGTAGTACGAACATACATACTGCAGAAAAAATTGATGTAAGCAAGGAGAACACTGAGGTGGAGAATGACAAAAAAGTCTCATTTGACAATGTGACAAAGGAAGACTAATTTTAACTTTATAAAAACCAGAGTTAATGCTAGATTAAGTAGATTATATATTTGCGCGGTAATGGACTCGCTAACACGTTTGCAAACGTAGAGGTAAGCGGGCCTACGACAAAAGGAAGACAAGGTTTTTATCGGTATAAAGAAAAAAAAACAATCAAGAAAAATGTACGAGGATACAGATTACGACGCGTTGGAGAGAAACGTGAAATACATCCCCTGGAAGGGAAAGAAAGAGGAATGGTACACCTGGCACAAGACTTTTCTGGTTCGTGCAATGACGCGTGGTTATCATGGAATACTAGTAGGGCTAGAGTCAGTACCAAGCGATGAAGCAGCTAAAACGCTTGTGGGATTGACAGAAATGACGTCAATTCAGAAAAAGAAATTCAACAATTACAAACTGAATATCAGGGCTTATGCAGACCTTCTACAATGTTGCACTCAAGATATTGTATCCTTTGGTATCGTCGACGCATCAAAAGACAAAGTGTTATCCAATGGCAATTCAACACTTGCGTGGAAACATCTATCTGAGAAATTTGCGGGACGTAACAATGCAGAAAAAATGAAATTAGTTAAACGATTGAATGAGTCACGTATGGGAAAAAAGGAAGATCCTGACGAATGGATTACGAATTTGGAACGCCTGAGACAATGTATTGCAGAGTGTGGAAAAACAATTGATGACAACGAACTGGTTATGCACATCCTATACCACCTACCTACAGAATACGACAATATCAATGATCAGTACCTAAAGGATCTTGATGACGGAAAGGACGTCGACTTGGAAGACCTAAGAGCGGATCTACGACGTAAACATGACAGACTTGTGGATTCAGGACGTATTGAGAAAAATAATGAAGATGGAAATGACAAACTTGTTAAGGAAGAAAGGGCGCTCAAAACTGGATTTAAGAAACAGTTCAAGGGAAAATGTCGCGTGTGTGGAAAAATTGGTCACAAAGGAACAGATTGTTGGACGTTGGATAGTAACAAAGAGAAAAGGCCTACCGGATACAACGACAAAAATGATGGCAATAAAAACCTGAGAGCGGATCTACCACGTAAATATGACAGACTTGTGGATTGGGGACGCATTGAGAAAATAATGATGACAGAAATGACAAACTAGTTAAGGAAGAAAAGGTGCTGAAAACGGGTTTCAAGAAACAGTTCAAAGGAAAATGTCGTGTATGCGGTAAGATTGGTCACAAAGGCACAGATTGTTGGACATTGGATAGCAATAAAGACAAACAACCTATCGGATACAATGACAAAAATGATACTAACAGAAATTATAAGTTCAACAGCAATTGCAACTATTGCGACAAAAAAGGCCATAAAGAAGCTAACAACACACAATACAAAAAAAAACGTCGAAGAATGGATAGGAGATACTGGAGCAACGTGTCACATGAAATCTAATACAAACGGCATGTATGGATTGGAGAAATGTAAAGGTAACAAGATCGACAGCAAATGGTTCTACATCAATAGTCACGCACATTGGAAACTACAAAGGAAAAGTGCAGTTTGCAGATGGGACCGAAAACGTCATCATCATGAAGAATGTTAAGGTTGTACCGGGATCAGTTAAAAATCTATTTTCGCTATCTACAGTAATGCGCAACGACTGGGACTTGTTGATGGAAACAAAAGATGACACAAAAGTATTGAAAATAAAGGAATGACGTAGAATACAAATTCGACAAAAAGGTATCGCAAAATTAAAATGGAGGATATTTGATGGGAATGGAAATTGTACCTGACAAAATTGATGAAAAGGAAAAAGAAAAAGATAACAAAAACAACAATAAAAATAACAATAAAAATAAAAATATGGAAAAACGAGAAAAGGGAACATTAGCACAGAAATTGGTGCAATGATCGACATCAATGAATTACATGAAAAATTGGGACATCCAGAAGAAGAAGTTACAAAATTGACGGGAAATTACATGAAATTGAAAATCAAAGGAAAAATGGAAAATTGTGAAAATTGCGTAATAGGGAAAATGAGACAGAAAAATGTTGAAAAGGGACCAAAGGAAAAATTGACAAAACTGGGGTTTTGTATGTACATTGACCTAACGTCATCAAAGTATATTAGCGCCGGAGGATCAAAGTATTGGTTTCTAGCAGTAGATGAGGCTACACATATGAAATTTAGTATGTTTCTAAAACAGAAATCAGAAGTGAAGGAAAGTTTTGTCCCATTTCTCAAAGAACTCCGACATACGTATGGTATAAAGGTAGAACATATTAGATGTGACAATGCAGGCAAAAATCGTGTGCTTGAAGATGCATGTATTGAAAAAGACTTGGGAATTATTTTCAAATATACAGCACCAGGAACGCCACAACAAAATGGAGTGGTTGAAAGGGCATTTGCGACAATGTTGGGAAAAACTAGGGCTAATATGAATGGTGCAGGATTTGATGAAAAAAAGACATTTATTCTGGACAGAAGCCGCCAATACAGTAACACACTTGGAGAATATTAAGATTAGGAAAGGAACGACGCGCACACCACATTACTTATTCTATGGTAGTGATGCACCTTATACAAAAAATCTACAAGTATTTGGAAAATTGGCCATTGTTAAAGTATTAATTATGACAAACAAACTTAGCAATAGAGGCATGAAGGCAATATTTGTGGGTTACGCAGACAAACATGCGGGAAATGTATACAAATTTATAAATCCAAATACAAATAGAATAATACTATCTCGTGATGTAAAATGGTTAGAAAGAAAGTATGGTGAAGAAAAAAATGTTAAGCCATCAATCATTTCAAATGTCTATCAAGACATCAGGGGTTATGAAGAAATAGACGTTGATGACACAACAATGGCTGATTCGGACGAAGAAACTAATACAAATAAATCTGACACAGATGAAGAAGTAGAAATCATTACGCCATCAACAACCACAGCAATAGGTCCAACAATAGAATCGGGAAAAGAATTAAGACATGAAATACGTGGAATCGACATAGGACAAGAGCTAATGCCTGGTCATACACGACAACAGACAAGGGATGCTATACAATTAGTAGAAGGAAATTTCGACAATTTCTATCATGATTGTGCACTAATGTCAGCAGTGACAAATATGGGTCAGAATGACAAACCCAGAAACTTTCAAGAAGCGTGGTATTATCAAAATCCAGAAAAAAGGCAGAATTGGAGAGTGGCAATACACAAAGAATTTAAGGACATGATTCAATGAGGAGTATGGCAGGTCGTAAAAAGGAGTTCAATTCCGGAAGGGAGAAGATTAATTGGTTCAAAGTGGGTATTTAAAGAAAAATGTGATGGCAGATTTAGAGCAAGATTAGTATGTTTGGGCTATAGTCAAATACCGGGAGTAGACTTTAGCGACAACTATGCACCAGTGGGAAATGACATCACATTTAGGGTTACTATGGTTCTACGATTAATATACAATTTACATGCAGTACTACTAGACGTCAAGACAGCATTTCTATATGGAAAATTGGAAGAGGAAATTTACATGGAAATTCCGACGGGTTATAAAGAAGTATATGCAGATCCAGGAAATGACAAAGTGTTTGTGTTAAAAATGGCAATGTATGGATTAGTACAAGCAGCAAGACAATGGTTTAAACGTCTTAGGGATGGGCTGATCACATTGGTATTTAATCCATGTGAATCAGATCCATGTCTGATGTACAGAATAGACGAAGAAGGAGTGTGTATTATTTTAATGTACAAGGACGACAATTTCATTGTTGTAGTACGTAACATTCCTGAGGCAGTATTTATTTTGGATCAAGACCAGAAACTATACAAGAGTGGAGTCGGTATGTTGTTATTTCTAGTAAAACACACACGCCCAGATTTATCAAATAGTACTCGGGAACTATCGAAGGTAATGGACAAAGCCATGGAAGGGCACATGAAGGAATTGTGCAGAGTCATAAAATATGCAATCAACACAAAAAACAAAGGTTTGAAATTACGACCAGAAGATACTTGCAGGCGACAAAGAAACACGAATAAGTGTTACATGATATATTATTTATTTCATGAATGTACCAATTTGCTGGCGCTCACGTGGACAGAAAGGGGTTACATTATCCACAACAGAAGCAGAATACGTAGCGTGCAGTGAAGTGGTGAAAGAGATACAATTTATAGTATACTTATTGAGGCATATGAAGATTGAAGTCAAACTGCCTATTCGTGTGAATGTTAACAACATTGGAGCAATATTCTTAGCAGAAAATCAGAACAGCAGTGATCGTACAAACATGTTGATATACATTATCATTTCATTTGCCAATATATTAAGGAAGGGACAATTATGATAGAGTTTGTTCGTAGCAGTGAAAATGACAGCAACATCTTTAAGAAGAATGTGACAAGTGAAACGTTCAACAAACATGCAAAAAAATTGATTTAGACAAAAGAAGAATACGAAGCGGAAGCAGAAACTAGAATTCTCGCAACAGGAAGGGTGTTAAGAGGTATTGCGTACAATTCTAGTACAAAAGGTAAATGCGCAAATACTAACGGGATCGAAATCACAGAGAATTGTGAGGCAGAAAAATGGGGTAGTACAAACATACATACTGCAGCAAAAATTGATGTAAGCAAGGAGAACACTGAGGTGGAAAATGACAAAAAAGTCTTGTTTGACAATGTGACAAAGGAAGACTAATTTTAACTTTATAAAACCAGAGTTAACGCTAGATTAAGTAGATTATATATTTGCGCGGTAGTGGACTTGCTAACAGAAATAGTGTGCATGACACAGACAGGACATTTCACAGGAGTGGAAGGCAACATCATGACAATCTACCTCAAAACACATGCACACATCATGCTAACATAGGTAAATGTGAAATAAAGGACTAATCAAATATGGAGAGAAAGGAAATGGACACACAAGCGCTACTGCCAGTAAAAAAGATGACATGACACACAATGAGAGGAAGAAGGCACTAAAATAGCTCATTTTCCTAAAAGAAAAAAAGAAATGGAACAATCAGAGCATGGGGATGTGCAGATGACCGGCCACAAAGGCTATACACAACAAAAGAAGATGCAAGCTACCTAGCAGTGTCACTTGAAGCCATGATGCTATCACACAGAATAGATACTGATATCCCAGGGGCTTTCCTACATGCATACATGGAAGGGATAGTGCATATGATATTAGAAGGAGAAATTTCAGAGTTAACATTAAACTTGATCCTGGGACATACAAGAACTACATATGATATAATTGAAAAGTAAAACCAATGATATACATACAGTTGAAGAAGGCATTATATGGGACTTTACAAGCATCATGTCTATTCTGGAAACTGCTATCTGGCACATTACAGGAGTGGGGGTTCAGTATCAACGAGTGATATATGTGTGGCAAATAAGCAAAATCAATAGCAACCAATGAACTATCACATGGTATTCAATCAAACCCTTCTGACATTTTGAAGAGTTTGCAGCAATCAAGCATGCATTTGCAAAATCCAAGGCCAAGGTAACTGAGAGTGATCTGATTGGAGCTGTGTATGCAGCAGCACCTAAGGATAATCTTGTGGTACTAACTAAGGAAGAGTAAGTCAGAGCAGATGATTTGGTGCTGGAACATCTTGAAGAAGTGATGGGCAAGATGTGGAGACACAGTGGGGGCATTGGGGGAAACCCCAGTAATGAACCTGTAAAGACTGAAAATGATCTGAATGCATTTGCTGGGTATTGTTATGTGTGCAAGGAGAAAGGCCACAGGGCTACTCATTGTCCTAACAAAGAAGTGAAGACTTCAGATCTCAGATTTACTGGAAGGCATTTTAATAGAAATCTGCAATCAATATGGGCACCAAGGACACAAGAAAAGTGAGTGTTGGGAATCGCCAGAGAACAAAGAAAAAAACCTGTTGGATATAAAATGAAACCCAAGTATGGAAATGCTGCAAAAAGCAGCATTCCAGGTATGAATTTGTATTGTGTGCTCTGGGAGGGGAAAAGTTTGGCAGGAAAGCATATGCAATGGAAGGCCTTGAAAAGAAGCATGGAGACGAGGAGCAATCTGGAAAGGAACTGGTGCACTATTTTGGATATTTGGGTCATGAGGAAGATGTGATTGTAACAGTGATGATTGAAGTAGCAGAAGAAGTATTAGCAAAGTTTGTAAAGAAGAAAGTCAATTCGGATTCAAACATCAAGGAATTTGATGAAGAAGGCAGTGGACACTTGCCCCAGAAGAGTTGGGAGAGTGTGATGACCCTGTGCAAAGTTGACTTTCTCAATAGTATACCAACTGCCATGTCACTTGAACAATGTTCAAGTCCATAGCAGCTTCCAAAATACATCTATTCATATCAATGTCACTCTCAAACAAAATATCAAATGAGGTTGTTTGAAAAGGAGCTGCCACTTTTTTAACCACTTTTACCTTGACTTCATAGCCACAAGTATAGGCCAATTTTTTTTTGTGCCAAGTGTCCAAGTGCAAAGAAGCGAAAAACCTTTTGATCACTGAGTTGTATTTCTCATTAACTCAAAATTATAAGTTTTTTTATGATTGTATTTTCATCCTCATGATTCCTTTGGTAATCCCACCAGAATTCCTTCTAATTACAATCCCAGCAAGATTATATCTGATTGAAATCACTGTTGATAACATAGAATTAACCTAACCATGAGCTAAAGTTAACATGTGCTCTAATAAAATTAGAAATTATGATCTACGTGTGTTTGTTTCACAATTTGTGTTCTCATCATTGTGAGCTTACATTTTTAAATTTGAAATTTCAAAACAAGTCCCGTCAAGATTCGATTTGAGGTTCGAATTTGAATTTAAACTTTTGATTTTCCCAACACACTCCTTTGCGCAATGACGCTTGCGTCGCTGGGCAGGTTCAGTATCTAGCTCCTCATACGTAGGAATTGCGCTCCTTGTAGGGGCTTGGTGAAAAAATCACCTATCATCTTGTGAGTAGGACAGTAAGATACCTTGATTTCTCCCTTTTTAATTTTTTCTGTCACAAAAATATACGTTACGTCTAGGTGCTTGGTCCGCCTGCTGCTGGATCCCTTTCTGTTTTCTGCAAGCAATATGGTACTTTTATTGTCCTGGTATATGTTGTTTCGGTTGTTATGCTTATGCCTTGTCCGATCAGAAAATTACTTGTTCATAGGATCTGTTCCATCGCATCATCTATGGCAACTAACTCGGCTTCTGTTGAACTCTTTGTATTTAGTTTCTGTTTACATGATGTCGAGTACGTTGCACCTTTTACAAGTGACATGACTATTCCAATGTGACTACGCATGTCAGGGTGCATTGCATAGGAACTGTCCACGCACCAGTTCAGTTGTTTGCCTGGCTCTAGGGTAAGTGTGAGATCTCTATGGGCCTGTAGGTACTGCATCACCCTGGTTAGTTTTTGGTAGTCATCCTCATATGGGGATTGTACTCTTGTACATAGAAAAGCTACTGCCATTTGAATGTCTTGTCTTGTTCTGCACGATAGGTATAGTAGTTTTGCTACTAGATGGTGGAAAAGCTGTGCTTTATCTTCTTGTAGTTTCTTAGCGTCTTTGTTTAGGTTAAATAAATATGACACAGCTGGTGTCTTTACTGCCCCATTCATGTCTGATGGCAATTCCATTAGGAGTTTGTCAATGTAGTTGTACATGGATATTTTTCAACTTGCCTTTTGTCTAACAGTCCAATGTCATTCCTAGGTATTCTAATACTCTGCCTCTTTTGGTAGTGAGCAGACTTTCTTGTCCAAATTTTTTGTTCAATATTCTTATGATGTCTTCTACGACTTTTTTGTCGATGTGTGATATTTTCAGGTTGTCCACCTGCCAGATAATTGTACATTGCCTACCGATTATGGTCTTGTTTGCCACGCATTGGTCATATTCGTTAATTCTAAAACCCCATTCTTTTAATGTATTGCTGAGTAGCTTCCAGAAAAGCAGCGCAGCCTGCAGTGTGCTGTATAGGGCCTTTATTCAGTTTGACATAGAGCATAGGTTTGTTGTTCATATTTCTCCATATGTATCTTCTATTTGACTAAAAACAACAAGAATGAAAGAAATAATGAGTTTTTATGAAGTCAATAGATCTAGTTATAATTTTTTTAACTTATTAAACTATGTTCATATCACCACCATTTTTAACTGTAGATTAACATAAGTTAAAAAATTACGTCCACCATGGTGGATCCAGGAGAGACCAAGGTGAAAACCGAAGGGATCGAGGAACAAAAGGTTTTCAAGTTCAAAAAGAAATATCAGAGAAACAACAAAATGGCGGAGACAATATACTAAAAAGAATGAAGATTACCAATCCCATGCAACAACAAAAAGATGATGCAGAGAAGAAGACAATTGAAGAACACCATGCATTTCTCTTTATACTAAAGCCGACAAATATAAATATGGTAAGCTGATAGAAGAAATGAAAAATGACGTCGTTCGCAAAAAAAGATCCATTTCCTAAGACAATTTGTGAGGCAAGTCACCTACTTTCTAAATGGACAAATAATTATGGCGGAAAATACAACAATGGAAAACGTGACTCGAATGATGGTATGGCCTTTGCAATGGTGACAGAAGAAACAGAAAAAGGAAAAGACAACAAAAATGAGAGGAAACAACTCATTACATGCTTTAAATGCAAAAAGAAAGGGCACTACTCCAACGAATGCACTGAAGAATTGCCTGCAGCGTCAGATAAAAAGGGCACAAGTCTTGTTAGCAAGTCCTGTTAAAAGGTATTGAGTATAATCCTAGTATCAAAGGTAAAGGCGAATATACTAACAAGATCGTGTCCACAAATTGTGAGTCAGAAAAGTGGGACACTGAGGTG
>Ga0075156_10001609_pt1 | contig 12373 bp, 5 predicted proteins | sample JI81AbrownDNA_FD_70966 | JGI IMG/M metagenome (GOLD analysis project Ga0075156, IMG submission 70966) | Wastewater effluent complex algal communities from Wisconsin, to seasonally profile nutrient transformation and Carbon sequestration -... | ecosystem: Engineered > WWTP > Effluent > Algae...
GTTGCTCAATTATTTCAAAATCGCTTTCCGTACGCTGTTGAAATTTAAAGGCTATGCCTTCATCAATCTCCTGGGCCTTGCGCTGGGGTTAACAGCCGGAATTCTAATCATGATCTACGTACTGGATGAAACTTCGTATGATAAGTTTCATGCAAAAGCTGATCGACTATATCGCGTGACAACCTCCTTTTATGCTGCAGGCGATGAAGATAAGGGCGGGATGGATCAAAATGGCTGGCCAATTGGCAATGTGCTCGTAAAAGATTTTCCTGAAGTTGAATCCGTCATTTATACACGCAACGGGTCATTCTTAACCGTTAACCATACAGACAAACGGATTCGTCAGAATGTGCATTTCATGACGCCTGAATTTTTTAGCATGTTTTCCTTTCCGTTGATAAAAGGGAATGCTGATAAAGCATTAACGGAGCCCTATACCGCTGTGATCACAGAAGACATGGAGAAAAAATACTTCAATGGAGATGCATTGAACAAAACACTCGTACTGGTTGATACGCTAAATGTGGTGGTAACCGGTGTTCTCAAAAATGTGCCTGCTAACTCACACATGCAATTTGATATACTGGTGTCGTTTGCAACGTTTGAAGCAATCGATTCCTATTTCTCTTTCGACAGTGGGGACGGATGGGGTAACATCAATATGCGCAACTATATCCTGTTGAAGGAGGGTGCGGATTTCCAGGCGTTTGCGAAAAAGGCCGAAAATATTTACATGGAACGTGCAGGTGAAATGATGAAAAGCTGGGGCACCACAGCGCACGTTGGCTTTGAGCCGATGAACGATATTTATCTTAAATCAAAGAGCGGGAATGGTATGGGACCGCTGGGGAGCATTGATCGGCTTTACTTGTTAGGAGGGATTGCTGCATTCGTTATCATTCTGGCGTGTATAAACTTTGTTAATCTCGCCACGGCAAGGTCGGTTTATCGTGCAAAGGAAGTTGGATTAAGAAAAGTGGCAGGTTCAACACGACAGGGATTAATTCGTCAGTTCTTAAGTGAATCGTTTGTCCTTACGGTTATCGCGCTTTTTATTGCTATCGCACTGGCAGGATTGTTTCTTCCGGTGTTCAACCAATTGCTTAACAAAAATTATGAATTAATTACGCTTGCTAATGTTTCCATTGTAAGCGGAATTACAATCCTTGTTCTGATTGTGTCATTACTGGCTGGATATTATCCCGCGATGGTTATGTCAGCCTTGAAGCCAACAGAAGTACTAAAAGGAAAAATGCAAAGCAGTGCACGGGGTATTCAACTGAGACGTTCACTGGTCGTATTTCAGTTTGTGATCTCAGCCACTCTGGTTGTAGGAACATTGATTGTGCTCGATCAGCTGCGCTACATGCAACAGCAGGATTTGGGTTTTCAAAAAGATGAAATCATGGTTGTGAATTCTTCCCGGGCACGCGCGTCAAACCCCGGAGCTTTTGAAACGTTAAAGAATGAATTGAAAGCACTAACCGTTGTCGGAAATGTGAGCATGACAAACTCACTACCAGGAACTCCGGGATGGCGAGGTCAGGTTTCATACCCTGAAGGAAAGACGGGGGCTGATGCAGTAAGCGTTGAGTACATGGCAGTTGACGAGGATTATCTGGCTACGCTTGGCTTGAATCTGATCGCAGGCAATAACTTTGATAAAGCGCACACGGTAGAACTTGAAGAAGGATTAATTCTCAATGAAGCTGCAGTCGCTGCGTACGGTTGGCTTTCACCGGAAGAAGCTATTGGAAAGAAAATCGTTTCTCCGTCAGAGGCTCCGGCAGGCAAAGTTATCGGTGTTGTTAAAGATTACCACCAGTTAGGCCTGCAGCAAAAGATTGGACCCATGGTTATGGACTATTTTCCGAAACGGGGCAATATGTATGCGATCCGGTACAAGGCTTCAGACACCCAACATTTGATTGCTTCGGTGCAAAGCGTTTGGAAGAAAACCTTTCCGGGATATGATTTTAACTATTTTTTCCTGGATCAGGATTTTGAAAAGCAGTACCAGTCTGAAACACGGCTCGCTAATGTATTTACGCTATTTGCCATCGTTACTATTATTATTGCTGCAATTGGTTTGGTTGGGCTGGTTTCATTTATGGTGGTGTCTAAAACAAAGGAGATTGGAGTTAGGAAGGTTTTAGGGGCAGGTGTAATGAACATCACAAAGCTCTTATCAAAAGAGTTTATCATTCTTGTTGTGATTGCTAATGTATTATCGATTCCGATCGCCTGGTACTTTGCCAATCAGTGGCTTCAGAAATTTGCGTACCGGACAACGTTAAACCCCATGCTGTTCGTTTGGACTGGACTTATCGCGATCACCATTACATTACTGGCTGTTGGTTATCAAACAATACGGGCAGCCATGTCTGATCCGGTTAACTCACTTCGCTATGAATAGTCCCAAAAAATATGCTTAAAAGTATCATCACGACTGCCTTCCGCAACATTTTGCGTAACAAGGCTTTCTCCATCATTAATTTGATTGGCTTGTCTGTGAGTATGTCGCTGGCCATGTTGATCATCCTTATTGTAAAGGAGCAAATGACGTTCGACAGCTTTCACAAGGACGGTGATCGGATCTACCGTGTAAGCACGCGGGCATTGCGTGTTGAAGGTGGGAGCGAGGATTACGCATCTGCACCACTTCCGTTAGGTCAGGTGATAAAAGAAGAATATACGTTTGCGGAGGAGGTGATAACGCTCAATAGACGTTTGAACGGGGATGCACTTTACGGCAATGTCAATGTTCCGGTAAGCGGCTTGATCGTTGACCCTTCCTTTATACAGGTTTTTAACTTTCAGCTTGAGAAGGGCAATCCATCAACGGCACTTTCTCAGCCGAATAACTTAATCCTCACACAACAAACGGCAGAACGCATTTTTGGCACCCGCGACCCGCTAGGTCAAACCATGTCGATAGGTGGATACGGTGAGTTCACCGTCACAGGCGTGTTAAAAACGTTTCCAGGTAAAACACATTTTGAATTTGAGGTGCTGGCTTCATCAACTGCCATACCCGTTTGGGAGAAAGATGGAATTATCGGCTCAACAGTAGGAGATTGGAATAACTATTACGGTAGCTATGTGTATTTCAAACTTAAGGAAGGTCACACTCCGGATGAAGTCGCGGAAGTTTTACCGGCTATTGTCAAGAAATACTATTCGAACCTCAAGCTTGAAACGCGCGACCGCGGCTATGAATTCTTTTTGATGCCGCTCAGCAGCATTACACCCGGACCAATGATGTCCAATCAGCTGGGTAACGGAATGCCAACGATCTTGTTGATCTTTCTGGCCACGCTTGCAGGAATTGTACTCATCATGTCGGTATTCAATTTTACCAATCTGATGATTGCCAAATCACTAACCCGTGCCCGGGAGATTGGGGTAAGAAAAATAATCGGTGCTAAACGTTTGCAAGTGTTTGTTCAGTTCGTAGGAGAAACGGTGATCTTTGCACTGCTGGCGCTGGTTGTATCGTATATCCTGTTACAATTCCTGAAGACCGGCTACCTGCAGCTTCCGCTGAATGAGGAGTTCGCGATGAACCTGGAAGAAGACTTTACGCTTTACCTGATTTTTATTGGGTTTGCCATCGTAGTGGGAATCATTGCCGGGCTATTGCCAGCCGGATACTTATCTGCGTTCAAGCCGCTTAATGTTTTAAAAGACTCCGGGAATATCAGAGTTTACTCCAGGTTGAGTTTCAGAAAAGTGCTCATGGTAGCGCAGTTCACCTTTTCTGTAATTTTTGTAATTGTTGTGCTCATCATTCAGAGCCAGATTGATTTTATGCTTACAGCCGATTACGGATTTAACCAGAAGGATATTCTCAACGTCAGGCTGCAGGGAGCTGAGTTTGAAAAGTTTGCCGGTGAAGTGAAAGCAATCCCGGGCGTTGTTACGGTAGGAGGGGTTTCCCACGCACTGGGTACTTCGAGTGACCGCGCCAGCGATTTTAAAAAGAATTTGGGCGATGAACCGTTCGTGATGCGCGACTTTGTTATGGATGAAAACTATATCAATAACCTTGATCTCACATTTTTGGCTGGAAAGAACTTCGATCCGGCAACCGAAAGCGGGCAAGAGATTCACGTCATCCTGAATGAATCGGCTTTACAGCAATTTAATTTTTTAGATCCTGTTTCGGCCATTGGTCAATCTATTTTTGTCAACGACTCGATGCAGCTGGAAGTTATTGGTGTTGTTAAAGATTTTCACTTCCGCCCGCTGACCAGCCAGATTGGCCCCCTTGCACTTCGGTACGATAAAAGGCAGCTTGGTTATGCCAGCTTAAAAATAGTCCCGGAACAAAAGGCTGCCGTACTTGCGTCACTGGAACCCATCTGGAAAAGACTTGATCCCGTTCATCAACTGGAATATGCCATGATGGATGAGGAAATAGATAACGCCTATCGTGAATCGGGCTTTAGTGATATTTTGGTCATCATCGGCTACATCACTTTCCTGGCCGTTACACTTTCGTGTTTGGGTATGCTGGGCATGGCCATGTATGCAACACAAACGCGTGTTAAAGAAGTGGGTGTCCGCAAAGTGATGGGCGCATCGGTGACAAATGTTGTTGTACTCTTGAGTCGTTCTTTCATGATGCTGATTCTCGTTGCAGTAATTATTGGGGTGCCAATGAGCCTTTTGTTGGGAAGCTTCTTCCTTGAAACGTTTGCATACCGGATTGAAATTTCGCCTTTGCTTGTTGTCGGAGGGATTCTTGTTATCGCAGGTCTGGGCTTGCTGATCATCTGCTCCCAAACTATAAATGCCGCGCGCAGCAACCCGGTTAAGTCGCTCCGCTACGAATAAAAATATTCACCAGCGTTTTTTGGGGCCGGTCATTCGTGTGACTGGCCTTTTTATTTTTGTCAGCCTGAGCCTGTCGAAGGCTGATTCTTGAGTCTTATATGCTATCTTCATAAAAATTTGACACATGAAACTGATCGCATGCGCATTGATTCTCACCGCTTTTTTAATTAGTCAGGACGTTAAAAAGAAAGTGATTTTCTTTGGCGATTCCATTACGGAAGCGGGAGTGAAGCCCGGTGGTTACATTTTAAAAGTAGCTGACCTTGCTGCTAAGGAAAATAAGGCAAGCCAATACGATTTTGTTGGCTCGGGCATTGGTGGCAATAAAGTGTACGATTTGTACCTGAGACTGGAAGATGATGTGCTGAGTAAAAACCCTGACGTTGTTGTAATCTACATCGGTGTCAACGATGTGTGGCATAAACAATCGCACGGAACGGGCACGGATTACGATAAGTTTGAAAAGTTCTACAGCGCCCTTATTAAAAAGCTTCAGGCTAAGAATTGTAAGGTCATCCTGGCAACACCGGCTGTCGTTGGCGAGCGAACCGATTTCAGTAATGAGCTGGACGGTGATCTAAACCGTTACAGTTCCTTAATCCGATCGATCGCGGAGAGGAATAAACTTCCGCTTGTCGACTTACGCAAATCTTTTCTGGATTATAATAAGCAAAACAATCCTGACAATAAAGAGTCCGGTATTCTAACCACAGACCGGGTTCATTTGAATGACAAAGGCAATGAACTTGTGGCTGCTGAAATGTGGAAGGTGATAAAAGGCTTATAGCTCACTCTCACTCACACTAAACGTATCACCCTGTTTCATATCACCGGTTTCATAACCTTTCTTAAACCATTTCATTCGCTGGGCAGATGTTCCATGCGTAAAGGAATCCGGGTTAACCTGTCCCTGCATCTGTTGCTGTAACCGGTCATCGCCAATCGCGCTGGCAGCTGTTAACGCTTCTTCAATGTCGCCCGGATCGAGAATATCATTCATTTCATCCGCATAATGCGCCCACATGCCTGCGAGAAAATCAGCCTGTAATTCAAGCCGCACTGACATTTCATTTGCCTCAGCTTCACTTTGCTGGCTCCTCATGTTGTGAACTTTATCAGAGATCCCCATCAAATGCTGAATGTGATGCCCAACTTCATGTGCAATCACATACGCCTGTGCAAAATCTCCAGGTGCGCCAAACTTATTTCGTAAATCATTGTAAAAGCTTAAGTCGATATAAACTTTTTCATCGGCCGGGCAGTAGAAGGGCCCGACAGAAGAACTTGCGTTGCCGCACCCCGACTGAACATTATCGGTAAACATGACCAATGTCGGTTCGCGGTAATCAGCGAACTGTTTGTTCCAGACATCTTCGGTATCGGCCAGCACTACGCGAACAAAGTCGGCAAGCTCTTGTTCCGATGCTGTTGGTGTGTACGACTGATCGGTTGAATACGTGCTTCCGCCACCATCCACTTGCTGTAAAAGCGACAACGGGTTTTGACCCGTAATCATACTGATCACCACAATAATAATGACCACAGCAATGCCGCCCTTTGAAAAAAGTCCTCCCGGAATATTGAAGCCACCACCACCGCCACCACTTCCGCGCCTGTCGTCAACATTTCCGCTTTGTCTTCTGCCAATCCATTTCATGTGTTATTCGTGTTTAAGTTGTCACTTGCTCGATTTGCAATCAAAATACGTTCCTGCCAATTGATTTTCTTTCTTAATTTCGGTTTTCTTTTAAAAACCCGCTATGAACCGTTTTATCGCTGTACTCTGCTTACTTCTGCTGTCGATTTCTCTCCACGCGCAAGACCGGATGACCCCGGAATTGCTCTGGAGCCTCAAACGTGTTTCCGGACTTGGCGTATCGGTTGACCGCCAGCTTGTGATCTACAATGTGAGCTCACCGGATGCAAAAGAGAACAAGAGTTCAAGCGTAAAGTATGCGATTCCGGTAAAAGGCGGAGAGCCGGAGGAGATTACAACAACCTTAACTAATCTGTTGCGGGATAAGTCCATGTCGCCCGATGGCAAGCTTAAGATCACTGTTCAGTCTGTTAAGGTTAATAAAGTTACGGGTACAGATTTTTATCCGGATCTCAATAAATCAAATGTTCAGATTTATGAAAGCCTGAACTTCAGGCATTGGGATACGTGGGAGGATGGCGAATTCAATCATTTGTTTGTTCACCCGGTTGAAGATAAAGAAGTTGGCGAGGGCAAAGACATCATGCCGAACGAGCCTTACGATTCTCCGCAGCAACCCTTCGGAGACGATGAAGATTATACCTGGCGCCCGGATAGTAAACGCATTGTGTATGTCGCAAAAAAGAAATCCGGAACAGCGTACGCGATCAGCACCAACACAGATTTATATGAGTATGATGTCTCGAGCGGAGCAACCGTAAACCTGACAGAAGGCATGGTGGGCTACGATACCCACCCTGAATTTTCATCTACCGGTGTGCTGGCGTGGCTCAGCATGAAGCGTGATGGCTATGAAGCCGATAAAAATGATATCATCGTCCGCAACGGAAACATCACTACGAACCTTACACAGCAATGGGATGGAACGGTAAACAGCTTTTTATGGAGCACCGATTCAAAGAAAATTTATTTCAATGCTCCGGTAGACGGCACGATTCAATTGTTTGAAGTGGATTACCCGGGCTTTACCAGGAAGAATCCGGTGGTCAAGCAGATCACCAAAGGCGACTTTGATGTGGCTGCCTTGGTTGGTCAATCCGGTAACCTGATGATCATATCTCGTACGGATATGAATCATGCCGCAGAAATTTATTCTGTAAATCTTTCCAATGGAGAGATGAAGCAGCTGACACACGGCAACGATGCGGTGTACAGCAAGCTTGCACTAAGCAAAGTTGAAAAGCGCATGATCGCGACCACTGATGGCAAGCAGATGCTCACGTGGGTTGTTTATCCTCCGGATTTTGATGCAAGCAAAAAATATCCAACACTGCTGTATTGTCAGGGCGGACCGCAATCTGCGTTAACACAATTTTATTCCTACCGCTGGAACTTACAACTGATGGCTGCGAACGGATACATCATTGTTGCTCCGAATAGGAGAGGGATGCCCGGTCATGGTGTTGCGTGGAACGAGCAGATCAGCAAAGATCATGGTGGTCAGGTGATGAACGATTACCTCTCTGCGATTGATGCGTTAGCGAAAGAACCATTTGTGGATAAGGCAAGACTTGGCGCTGTTGGAGCAAGCTATGGAGGTTACTCCGTGTTTTATTTAGCCGGCATTCATAATAACCGTTTCAAAACTTTCATTTCGCACGATGGAATCTTCAATACCAAGAGCATGTATGGCACAACTGAAGAACTCTTCTTTGTAGACTTTGATTATGGTGGAAACTATTGGGACAAGACAAATGCTGCAGCACAAAAATCCTACACACAATTTGATCCCAGTAGTTTAGTGGATAAATGGAATACGCCCATTCTCATCTTCCAGGGCGGAAAAGATTACCGCGTGCCGGATGGACAGGCGTTTGAGGCATTTACCGCAGCGCAATTAAAAGGGCTTAAGAGCAAGCTGGTGTATTTGCCTAATGAGAACCATTGGGTACTGAGTGCACAGAATGCGTTGGTTTGGCAGAACGAATTTTTTAAGTGGTTGAAGGAGACGTTATAACACGTATGAACGTTATATGTGTTAAAAGCACTTAATTATGAGATACCCCATCATATTTTGTTTACTAGTATTGCTATGTGCTTGCTCAACCGGAGAGTATAAAGGAGCTCTTTTTCTAATTAATGATAACCATAGATTTGGCTATATCGATACGGTAGGGAATATTGTTATCAATCCTCGTTTTCCTTCTGCTGGTGAGTTCTCTGAAGGATTAGCTGCTGCTCGAATCAATGGTATATATGGCTATATTAATTCTTTAGGAGATTTTGTAATTCAGCCTCAATTTGATTTTGCTACGCCCTTTTATGATGGAGCGGCATTGGTTTATAAAGAGAATAAATCATTCTATATTGATAAATCTGGTAAAAGGCTTTTTGAGTTTCCTTTTGAGTCTGCTGGAAATTTTAAAAACAACCGCGCATTGGTTCGAACGTTTTCCGGAAAACTGGGTATAATCAATAAGGAAGGTCACCTTATTATTGACACTGCTTTCAGGTACATCGGGAAATTTATAAATGGACATGCTGTGGTAACGGGGTTTAATGATAATCCCTATGCTGATGAAGAAAAGAAAATTAACGAGAAATTTGAATCAGGTATAGTTGACTCGCTTGGTCGGTTTGTGGTTCCTTACGGGAGATATAGAAGTATTGATGGTTTTGATGGTCAATACTTCGAGGCAGTTATACCTCGAAAACATGATGAGAATGCAACCGATCAAACAGTTATTACTGACATAAGTGGAAAAATCTATTTGTCTGACGAGAAAGACGATAATTGTTCTTTTTCAGGAGTTCCAAAATTCGGTTTGGTAAAAATGTCTCTCTATAAAAATTGGTTGAAGGAAGAAGACGAAACTTCATGGTCATCTGACAAGGCTTATGATGGTTTTATGAGCTTATCAGGTAAACTTGTTATTAATGATACTACTTATTCTGTTGCAAATGATTTTCATGAAGGATTTTCTTTTATTATCAAAGAGGACTTTCAACGTTTGGTGATCGATACAACAGGTAATCTTTTTTTCAAAGATTTTGAAGATGTTTTAGGTGAAGGTTTTAAGAATGGAAAGGCGTTTGTATCAATTGATGGTAAGTGGGGGCTGATTGATCGTAATTTTCATTTTATAATCAAACCAAAATTTGATCAAATCGATCCTGTTGGTATAATGAATGACATCTTCTTTTTCAGCACCAAAGATGATAACACGGAAAGTGAATATGACGTCATTTATGGAATTGGATCAGTTAAGGATGATGTTGTTTTGAATCCAATGATGCAGAATTTTGACAGAGCCGGATTTAAAAATGGCCTTTTGAATTGTGTTATTGACAATAGAACTGCCTATGTAAACCGAAAAGGTGAAATTGTTTGGCATAAATCTGAAAATGAGTTAGGTCAAAGCGAATTGGATATTGATTTTATGAACCGTGGATATTTTTATGCGTATTCAGAACCTGTTGGGCATGCGGGAGGCTTTGGAGGCTCTGGTAATATTCCAAACAGTATCTCGAAGCCCGACAATTTAGAAGTTGACAGTTTAACGATTATTGTTCGTCCTGTAAGGAGGGATACATTGTTTCACGAGTATGAAGCAGAAGAAGTACTCATAGTGAATGGATCAAATAAGAAAATTCAATTCTATGCACAGGATAGTCGTCTTTATATGAAAGTGCAGGCTCTAAGCAAAGAAGGTATATGGAAAGATATTGAATATTTGCCGAGTAGCTGGTGCGGAAATAGTTATCATACACTAATATTGAATGAGAAGAAATTTTGGTCTTTTTTAACTCCAAAATATCATGGGGATTTTAAAACGAAACTTCGCATCGAATTGAAATATTTAGACCCTGATTCTAAAGAAGAATCCCGATATGATAAAAAAGAATTTATTGTCTACAGCAATGAGTACGAGGGTTCCGTTAATCCGGGACAGTTTTGGAGAAAACAGGAGTATTTTCCCCAAGGAATAATGGATCCGTACTATGATTAAGTCAACAATTACAATAAGGAATTTTATAACTCTTGTTTGCTGCATAGGGTTATCCGTAAGCACGAGTCTCTGTTGGTATTCCTCACCAACAGAGGGATTGACCTTCACTAACCCTCATCTCTCTTTTCTTAATTGGCCCACCCAATTGTAGCCTAAAATAATCCCCTATATCCACATCGAAAATTCTTACTATCTTAAGTCTTTAGAAAGTTGAATGAAGAAGTGGGTAAAGATTGTTGGTTGGTTGTTGTGGGGCGTAATCGGCCTTATTCTTATCGGATACGCAGTAATTGTTAGTTATAAAAAGGAGATCCTTGCTGAGCTCAATCAGGAAATAAGTAATTCCATAAACGGGCAGGTTGAAATCGGGGACCTGAAAATTACACTGCTTAACGACTTCCCAAACCTTTCACTTTCCTTACGAGATGTTTACCTGCGCGGCCCGCGTTACGACCAGTACAAGCAGGATTTCCTCACGGCAGAAATTATTGACCTCAACGTACGTCCTTTCAAACTTTTGTTGATGGAGGTGAGTATTAAATCAATTCATGTGCAGAATGGCCAAGTCTCCATCTTCCGCACGAAGGATAACTACATTAATCTCGACATTTTTAAGAACACAGATTCAACAGCAACTGACACTACGAAAGCTGTCAGTGGTAAATCGTTGGATATAACGTTTGATAAAATCAATTTTAAGAACGTGCATGTTGCGTACTTTGATTCCTTAAAACAGAAGTCATTTGCGGCAACCTTCGGCAAGGTTGAGAGTTTGCTTGTCCATACCGACTCTTCGCTGCGGTGCAAAGTGTTGGGTGATATTAAGTTTAATGGGCTAATGTTCAATGCTGCCAAAGGCAGCTTCCTTGAAAATAAAGCCATTCAGGCAAATTGGAATCTGGAATTTATCCAGGCTTCCAAAAAACTCATCATTGAAAAATCAACACTTAAACTGGAGAAGTCGACTATTAATCTGTCAGGCGAATTGCAATTTTTACTTCCCGGTGGAAATTTTAGTATCCGTATTCAATCCAACAAGCTCAACTACCCGGAAGGACTCACAGTTATAAACGAACAACTCCGTAAGAACCTTAGTAAGTTCTCTATCAGCAAGCCCGTGGTTATTGACGTTCACCTCAGCGGGGAGTTAGGGCCGGGTGGAACTCCGGACGTTGATGTTTCCTTTCGGTTGAAGAAATCCGATGTAACCTGGAATAAGCTTAACATGCAGAAGGCTACACTGAACGGATTTTTCACAAATCATAAAGAGGACAGCCTCCCATCGGACGATCGTAATTCCGACATTCGACTTGATTCGATTGAGGGAATTATCAGAGCACTACCCTTTACCGGACGGGCAAGTTTCAATGATCTTACTGATCCGTTTCTAAACCTGGATGTCGTGTTTGATTCCGAGCTTCGGAATATAAATCACGAATTCGATACCACGCGGATTAGGTTTGCTGCCGGTCACTTCGTATCAAAAGTAAAGTTTCAGGGAAAGCTTAATGAATACTTTGATGAATCGGCCACACAATTCCACGGCAAATTGCAAGGGGAAACCACAGTGAAGGACGGGAAGCTTCTTTATTTGTCGAAGAACATGGTGCTCGACCGGATCAATGCGTCCTTTGTGTTCACCGAGAAGAAATTCACGATTAATAAAATCTTATTGCTCCTGAATAAAAACTCAATCGCCATGGGCGGATCGGTAACCGGTTTCATTCCATTCTTTATGGTTCCTGAAAAGCAGGGAAAGGTTTTGTTGAACGTTTACTCGCCTTCGCTTGATTTTACAGGTATTGTGACGAAGCCTAAAAAAAGCGCGGAAGAACTAAGTGATGCAAACAAACTTGCCCGGGCGGAT
>Ga0075156_10001610_pt1 | contig 12358 bp, 11 predicted proteins | sample JI81AbrownDNA_FD_70966 | JGI IMG/M metagenome (GOLD analysis project Ga0075156, IMG submission 70966) | Wastewater effluent complex algal communities from Wisconsin, to seasonally profile nutrient transformation and Carbon sequestration -... | ecosystem: Engineered > WWTP > Effluent > Algae...
CCCGCTACTGGTGCAAAAAAACCGCCGTGGTGACTTGTACCTGATTGCCGGTGTCAAGCGGTACGAAATGGCCTTAGATGACGATCTGGAATACCTGCCAGCCGTTATCCTGCCAGTGATTGAGGGCTATGGTGATCCAGTCATCAAGCGCGTGCTGAATGCCTATACAGGCTCAATCGACCCACTGGCATTGATGGCTGCTATCGAAGATGCGGTGATCGAGCGAGCGGGTAAGAAAGTGATTCGCTGACAATGGAACCAGCCCAAATCTGACCAATCAGCACCCACAAAATAGCCCTTAATCTAGGGCTATTTTTATTGGTGCGGCATGTCTGATCTACAGAGCGCAATTGCAGGGCTTAACACGGTTGATATTGAAGGTGATCCAATTGACGCGCTAGATGCGTGTTTGATGGTGTTGGAGCTGCTGGATGTACGCCCTAAAAACGAAATTGGCGAATACATTTTTACCGATTCCGAACTGCGTGAACAAGCCCAAAAAAACATTGATGTTTTTTGGAGTCGCGTTATTACATTGGGCGCAAGAGAGTCTGTATTAAATGGCATACGCGACCAAGGGAAAAGTTACTCCATAAGTCGGCCATTTAACCAAAAAGGACTAGGACATCTTTCAGAAAAAGATCAGCTAATATCCAAAACATTGAAGTCAGCAAGAGATATTTTCTTTGCAGAACTTAACCCTATGAGTTCCGAGAGATTTAAGGAAAAGTCCTTGGATTATTTAAAATCCAGCCCTCGGTATTCCGGTTACGGAAAAGATTTTTTTGACTTTGCTGAGAAAAAACCACCTGCTTATTTTTTTGAAAATGGTTTAGGTGCAATACTGGGTGACTTTAAGTCAAAAGATTCGACATTTGGTTTGCCTGATCATTTGCAAGATTGGGATGTGGTCAAGCGAGAGATGATTGACTGGCTATTCGCAAACGTCAGTGAGGCGGCTATGCGCGATTTTGCAAAAAATAGTCCATCTGATCTGCTTGAAAAATACGGCACAGTCGAAAACATGAAAGCGCAATTGATGGTGTTGGAGCTGCTGGAAAAACCTGTGGTTGCTGGTGGCCAATCACTCACACTAAAAAATGGCGTGACTGTCACAAAAACGCCCGAAAATATCGCTTACATCAAAAAAATCGTTAAAGAAAATGGCTTTTCTGGTTTATTTGGTTCTATGTTTGTGGGCGATAAGTGGGCAAAAAAACGCCAGATTGTTTTAAGCAGTCTTGCGGGGAAATCCATTCCGATTCAAAAATCAGGCATGACAGCGTTAGAGGAAGCGATTTTATTTATTTCTGATGCACCAGATACAATCACTTATGAACAGCAAAAGTACGTCGAGAATTGGGCGGGATACGTTGATTTTGGTGTATGGGAGAGAGCGAAAAGTGACGTTGCAGCGTGGCTTGATAATAATGTGAGTCCAACAGCGGCAGATGCTTTTTATTCAGAAAATCAACCATCTGATCTGCTTGAAAAATACGGCACGGTCGAAAACATGAAAGCGCAATTGATGCGCCTGCCAGAGCCTGAAAGCACTGTGGGCGGCGATGCTGATCTCACAGATGACCAACTTTCTGTGTTTTCTAAAATTGTCCGTGGCGCAGAAATTACAGACGCTTTAATTACCAAGTCGCAATTAGATGCTACCAAGGCGGACGCAAACCAAGATCAATTTGAAGCCATTAAAATGATCATGGCACATACTCAGTTGCAGTTGTCGGCGGGCTTTGACGGCATGAGCGGCTATGACTTTAACGCTGCGGTTTTTGGTAGCCGTGAAGTGCCGCGTGAAGTTTTTGACGTTGAACATACGGTGCCTATCCTAGATGCGTTGTCGTATGTGACTGATGATGATATTCGTAATAATCCAGTGGGCGTTATTTCGCTTTGTCAGGAAGTCATCAAAGAAAAACAGCGTAAAACTTCGGGGTTTGGTGATACATTCCGCGACCCAAAAACAGGCGTGGAGGGAGTTCTTGCAGGCGGATCAAGTCCATCAAGACCTAGCCTAAAAGATCAAGTCACTGGAAAGTCTTTGGGATGGTTTGACGCTAATTCGCTGGTTTTTGTGCGAAAAAAAGGCACGGTCAACTTGGTGAATTATGGTCTTGGTAAGGGCCGTCACTTGGCTGCTGGCAACAAAGTAGAACCCGCTTATCTTTCAGGTCAGGTTTCTACGCCAGTCCAATCGAAGCCACAAAAAAATCCACCACCAGCGGCTTCACAGGCACGTCATATCATCCCGATGGCGGAAATTGAAAATTGGGTGCGCTTCACTGGCAAAAGACAGGCAATGTCCAGCAAGGTGAAATACGACTTAATTCACAAGCCACAGGATGATTGGCGCATTGAAAGCATGCGGCAAAACCCTAGTCTAATGAATCAAATCTATAAAGTTGCACAGGACAACCTAGGTTCTAATGCACCCCCTTACTCAATACCCGAAATCAGAAATATTGCCGAGCAACAAGGCGATGGCTTCCCGACGTATCACGCATTTGCTGCAATCCGTTCAATTTTAGACACACGAGCAGACAAAGAGGGATTTGCCGAGCAAAATAATTCCGATGCAGATGGAGCTGGTAATTCAACAATCAATTCGGCAGAGCCTGAACCAGCACCACAGCCCGAACCCGAACCAACACAACCAGCCCCACAGATCATCGAACACGCCACCGGACGTGGTAAGACGCTGCGCGGTATCGTTCGCACCGATTTGACCAAGGCACAAGCGCAAGAAATTGACCCATACACTTTCAAAAAAGATGGTGGCTGGTTTATCCGTGAAAAATATCTTGATCAGGCGCAAGGTGGTGCAGTCGAGCCACAACCACAGGCCGATACTGAGCGTGATTTTACGCCTACCGCGTCAGGTTTTGTGCATGACGATGATAACGCGCCTAAGCCGCCATACAACAAGCTACAGCCGTCATTTGCTGTTGAACGCGGTTCTAAGATGGACATTAAATATGATGTCAAGGAGTCAAAAAAACTACTGGCAACTGCTTTAAAAGAGGCGTTTCCCGGTACTAAATTTGGAATCAGAAATACATATTCTCAGTATGGTCAGGGATATGTGGTTTATTGGACAGATGGCCCTTCACAAGGTATGGTCAATCGGATTCTGTCGCACTTTATCAGTTATCGGGATGGCGACCTTGATCATACAATGGACTATCGACTACCGGGTAATGACAAAGCCGCCCGTGACTCTGATGGAAAATTGGTCTATTACGGCCTATATAAACTTGACGCAGCCCGATCTTTAACTAAAGACTTTGCTGAAAAGCTACTGAGCTCATTGGCAGAAAAACGCTGGTCGGTTAATCCTGATAATCCAGAGAGCCTGATTGCTGACCCGAATGGAGAGGTTTATTCGATTACAGACGGATCAGGCTTGACCAATCACTACATTATCAGTCCGGTGTTTAGTGGCGGATTCAGGATCAATGAGTATGATTATAGTGGTAGAGGATTTCATCGAAAAACCGACCTGATTGAAACATACAGCGACCGTCAATATGGCCCAGCAACCGTTGTTAAACGCGCCAAGCGTGGAGATTTAAGCGATGTACCAAGCACCAGCGACACTTTGGAACCAAATAGCACTACAGGAAGCGGACGCGATTCAGAACAGCGTGCTACGGGAAGCAATGCTGATGGATCAGGACAACCTGAATCTATGGCTGGATCGTCAGGCGAACGACCTGATGGCGGAAACGGGATGCAGCGAAACGGTGGCACTGTGCTACCAGAAGATGATGGTACCCGTGGCGGAACGACAAGCGATCCAGATGTTTCTAATGGATCAGGGCAGCGTGGAACTGGAGGACGTGCTAACACCAGTGTCAGCGGCGGAAGCAGTAGCACTAATGGCGGGCGATCATCTGCTGTCAAGCGACGAAACAGAGCAGTTGCTGAATCTGCTACTCAAGATCGAGCCCCTACCGATTTAGAAGCGACACAACGCCAAGCATCGACCCATACAACGTGGGCGGACAAAGCCAGCATTGATGCTTCATTGCCGTATCTGTTGCCAGAGCAGCGCGACGACGTGTTGAAAGCTGAACAGCGGTTAATCGACCAAAATAAAGCGGGCATGTTGTTCACCAATGGCACTGGAACGGGCAAGACGTTTACCGGGCTTGGTGCGGCAAAACGCTTTATCAATGCAGGCAAGAAAAACATCCTAATCGTCACCATGAATGACAAAATCGCCCGTGATTTTGTGAAATCTGGCAACCCTCTAGGCATTCAGATCAAGCAACTAGACGGCATTCAGGACAATGGCGGCGGCGGTGCTGTCGTGACCACGTTTGCCAACATGGGGCAAAATGACAGCCTAGGCATGATTGATTGGGATTTGATCCTGATTGATGAGGCGCACAACCTCATGCAAGGCGAAAAGGCGGACACAACCAACGCCCTGAAAAAGTTACGCGCACTGTCTGGTCATCATTCAGGCTTTTACGATTGGCTCACAATGCGGCATGCCGATAAGCAGCCAAAACCAACGGGCAAAGACGAAAATGGCAATGATGTCTACGCAGACGGCGCATGGGACGACTGGCGGACATTTGCCAAACCGCTACAGGACGAATGGAAGGCCAACTGGACAAAACAAAGCCAAAGAACCAAGGTTGTGTTTTTAAGTGCAACGCCATTCAGTTACGTCAAAACATTGGACTGGGCGGAAGGCTACCTATTCAATTTTGTAGAGCCGGAACGTCAGTTTGATGACTCAGCTAATTCATCAGACGGTTACAACCAAGGCAACCCACGCGCAAAATTCTATATGTCGAATTTCGGCTATCGGATGCGCTACAACAAGCTGAATGCACCAGACGCAAAGGTCAATTCTGGTGTGATGGAGCGGGCATTTGCAGAAAAGCTCAAGACTTCGGGTGCTATTTCTGGTCGGTTGCTGACGGTTAAATTCGACTATGACCGCAAGTTTATTCTGATTGATACAGAAGTCGGTAAACAGATTGATGAAGGCTTTCGATTCTTGCGTGAAAGCAAAAACTCACTTGGCAATCGAACCTATAGCAAGCTGTCAGGCACGCTAGATCGACGTTTTGACTACTTGGCACGATTGCAGCTACTCGAAGCAATCAAAGCCGATGCCGCTGTGGACATGATCAAAAAGCACATGGCGTTAGGCCGAAAAGTGCTGGTGTTTCATGACTACAATTCAGGCGGATCAACCAATCCATTTGTGTTGAATGGAACCACTGATCCGGTCGAAAAAGCTGAATATGAGTTATTCAAAAAGGTGCGACCCGACCTGATCAACCTGAATCTGGATTTGCCGTCGCCTATCGTTCGACTGAAACAGGCGTTTCCCAATGCTTTGCAGTTTAACGGTCGAATCAGCAAAACTGAGCGCAGCAAAAACGCCGATTTGTTTAACGCGGATTCAAGCGGCCCTATCTTGATGATTGCGCAATCGGATGCCGCCGCGACGGGTATCAGTTTTCACGACACAACCGGCAAGCATCAGCGGGTGCTGATTAACATCGGTATGCCTGCCAAGCCTGCCAAATTGCGCCAAACAGAGGGGCGTATCTACCGGGTAGGGCAATCATCGAATGCAATCAATCGCTACCTGACGACTGGCACGGATTGGGAGCGGCAAGCCTTCGCGCAAAAAATTGCCGAACGTGCCGAAACCGTGGACAACCTGAGCCAAGGTGAAGATGCCTTGGTCAGTATCAAAGATGCCCTGATCAAATCGTATGAAGCCGCTGCGTATGAAGATCCGTCGCGCAATGATGGTATCGGCGGCAAGGCATACGATGAGGAAAACGCCCGAAACAACAGCCTATCGCCATTTGATCGAGCCAAGACGCACTACTGGGCAAAAGCCAAGGAACGCGCCAAACGTGGCGACAGAGCGGGCGTAGACTGGTATGCCACACCTGAGCCGCTTGGACTCAAAATGGTGGAATGGTCGGGTGCGCGTAAGGGTGATGATGTACTTGAGCCGTCTGCCGGTGATGGTGCTATTGGTCGATACATGCCAAAAGACGCCAGTGTGACGTTTATTGAGGAGTCGCAAGACCTTGCCAGTCGTGCATTGATGAATAATACCGATGCAAACGTCATTACTGATCGTTTTGAGAATCACGATAAGGTCAACAAGTACGATTGCATTGTGATGAATCCGCCTTTTGGCAGTGGTGGTGCAACTGCTTCAAGCCACGTCGCAAAATCTGTTGATCACTTGCGCGATGGCGGGCGTTTGGTTGCCCTGCTGCCTGTTGGCCAGATGGATGCACGGCTTGAAAAAATGGAGCAGCAAGGCTACCTGAAAGATATGTACAAGGTGGCCGAAATCACCTTGCCGTCTGTCACGTTTGAGAAGGCGGGTACAGGCGTGCATACCAAGGTCACGATCTGGCAGAAACACGAAAACCAAGCTGATGCGCCACAGTCGGTTATTCGCCGCGATTATTCGCACATTACCGACGTTGAAGAACTGTTTGATGCCATTCAAGACGTTAATTTGCCCAAACGTCCGCCGCGCCAAGATGAAGAATTGGCGATGTATGGCTTGCAGATTTACCCTGAGCGCAAGCGGTACGTTATCACTGGTGAAGGTTTGCGGAATGAAAAAATCCGCAACATCGTTGGTGGCTACGCTCAAAAAGATGGGGATGATTTTGTTGACTGGAGAAATCGTGGCAAGTTGTTCTTAAAGCAAATCAAGGAGGCGAGCATTAAGCCGCTGTATCCGCAGCCGTAAACGGAACCACAAGCCGACACCCTTCACCAGTCCGACAGAATAGCCCTATCAACCGATGGGGCTTTTTTTGTGGCCGTTCCTGAACCAGCCAATACACCACCTACCACCTTACCCGTGCAGCCCACGGCGCAATGGGGTGCGCTGACTTATTTAAAAATTGCCTACATCAGTTTGTGTGACAACCGAGGGGGCGATATTTCATCTTCACCAGTGGTCGAAGCGGTAATGACCGATGGTGACTTTACCGTCGAAAGCCAATACCAAACCCCATTTGAAAACAGCAACCCCGAAAACCGGCTACCAAACCTGTTGGGCATGGCGCAATCCGGCGAGGCATCCGCTGCGCTGGGGCGTATTGCTGAGAACATTGGCAGTGCTGCAAATGCTACCAACCCTGAAAAAGCCGCCGGACTTGCAGCAGCAGCAGCTCGCAAATTGGCAGAGGCCACAGGCGCCGATGTGCTAGGCCGTGCCATTGGCAGTGCGTTTGAAAGCCTACAGGGTAAAACCAACTTAACCAAAATCAACAGCACGCAGGTCTTTGTATCGACTGGTTCGGTTCGTATGTCCGTAACGCTGTTTTTCATGGCGTTAAAAGACGCAAAGACCGAAGTCGAAGATCAGATCAATCTGCTGCAACAGTGGGCATTGCCACAAGAACTGTCAGGAACTGGATTGCTTGAAAGCATTTCATCCGATGGATTGGCCGGACTTTTTCCATCCACCGTGCCGCCATTTGTCAATCTGGTCTACAGCGGCAAAAGCTACAAGCCATTTTTAATTGAGTCGGTCAGTGTGCCAATCACGGGGCCAATTGATAAAAACGGCAACCGTCTTTCAGCGACCGTCACCCTATCCCTGATCAGTCGCCAAGCATGGGACAAAAACAGCGTCGCAGCACTCTATGCAGGGGGCAAGTCCAGCAATGCAAATTAAGCCTATCCACGTCGGAAACAATCAATATCAGCTCATCGAGCTGACGTTTCACGATGCAATCAAGATCAGCCGCATACCAGAGCAGCACAACGAACAACGCATTACCGCGTTTTTGTGTGCCGTTTTGCGCAATGACACGCTACCGCTACAGATGACCGTGCAAGAGCGGTACTACCTGCTGATGCACTACCTTGATACGCAAACAGATACCGTGATCAGCAACAAACGCCCATACAAAAACTACATGCTGCCCAATCAGCAGCCTTTCAAAACACAAGCCGAATTTGGCAAAGCCACATGCCGCCAACTGACGGGCCGCGATGCCGAAACCCTGGAGGGTTTGTGTACTGAGATTGGCGACTGGTTTGTCGGTGCGATGGCATTGCAGTTTCACAGTTCAGACGTACCAAGTTTGCCGCCACTACCCGCCGCTGATTGTACCGATGACGTACTGATTGAATCGCTCAAAGCACGCGCCGCCGTGCTCAAAGTCCTGCCACAGAGCAAGTTTGACCTTTTTTATGGCGCATACGCGCACCTACAGGATGAAATGGCCACGCTATGCCGCCTGAGCTTCGATGACGACGGCTTTACGGTGCTAGGGGGTACAGATGATGCACCCGCCCGATTTCGCCCCGCTGCCGCCCTTACTGGACTCGCATATCAACTGGACAGATATTCTGCTGCAAAAGGTTGGCCGGTTGGCGGAGGACACGCCGATGATGTTTGACGCCGCAATACAACAGCCGTTGTCGTTTGAGTCCATGTACTACCGATCAGCAGCATGGCGAGACCGCAAGGCGCAAAAAGAATCCGAACGGCAACTTATGGTCGGGATTAACGACCGGCTCAATGTACTTATTCAAGCTATGGGAAAACGAAGATGACAGAAGCGAAGATGACAGAAGAATCAAGGTTGGCAGTGATGGAAAGGGAAATGCGGGGTATGCACGAAACGATCAAGGTACTGGTGGATGAAGTCAAGGCTTTGACCCGATCCGTGATTCAAAGTGATCAGCAGCACTTACAGCACCAGCGCATTGCCGATCTTAACCGCACCGAACTGGAGGATTTCGGCAAACGCATTGTTTTGCTGGAGCGTGCGTATGACCAGCAAAAAGGCGCGATTTCAATCACTCGCTGGTTTTTAGGAATGCTTGCCACGGTTGCCTTGGCTTGTGTCGGTTGGTTGTTGTCGGTTGTGCTTTCGACTCAATCCGCTATCCAAATCCAGCAATCCAAGCAATCGACCGTAGAAGCGCGTTTACAGATTCTGGAACAACGGAGGGATAGGCCGTGAGTCAAGATTCAAAGTGGTGGCTGTGCAGCAAAATTGTATGGCTCAACTTGCTGGGGGTGTTGGTCGCAGTGTTGTATGCACTAGAGCCTGTGATGCCCCAATTAGAGCCGCTATTACCGCGCAACGTGTACGGCTGGGTGATTGTAGCAGTTTCAGTCTTGACCATCGTTCTGCGCGTTTACAGCGTCAAGCCGGTGCGTTGGCAGCGTCGGTGTGATGATCAGGGGGTTTGCCGGATCGAATCAATCGAGGTTTTGGACGAAAAAGGTGGTGAGCGATGAGTGAACTTGCTTGGATTGCAGAAGCGCGTAAACACGAAGGACTGCGCGAAATTGTTGGCGGCAAGCATAATCCGCTGCTAATCGCCATGCTCAAAGCAATGGGCAAATTTTCCGGCGAGTCACGGGCGTGGTGGTTGGATGATGAAACGCCTTGGTGTGGTCTGTTTGTCGGCTACACACAAGGCATTACTGGCCGGTATGTCGTTAAAGACTGGTATCGAGCGAAGGCATGGGAATCTGACCAACTGACAAAGCTGGACAAGCCTGCATACGGCTGCATCGTGACTTTTACCCGAAAAGGTGGTGGGCATGTTGGGTACGTTATCGGGCGTGATAAGCACGGTAATTTAATCGTCTGGGGTGGCAACCAGCGCAACACGGTATGTGCCTTGCCCTTTGCTGTTGAACGCGCTACGGGTTACTACTGGCCTAGCCGTTGGATCAATGGACAGTGCGTAAAAAGTACGCCTGATGCCAGTCGGTACACACTGCCGTTGCTCAAAAGCGACGGCAAGGTTTCGGTCAATGAAGCCTGATTTTCCTGTGGCGCACAAATCCCCCTGAACCTAATTTAATCCCCATTAAGTTAGGTTCAGGGGGATTTTTTTGTTTGTGGATTAAAAAACCCCGCTAGTGCGGGGTGGTTTTGGCATCTTTTATCAGCCTTTTTATCGTTGCGGTTTTACCGTCTTTTTGAGACGCAAGCCAGTTCAGCAACTCCATGTCCTCTGTGAGTTCTTCGTTAAACTCCAAAACCACACGGATTTTCTTTTTTGAGTACGCTGCATCAGCACGTTTTTGTGACTCCGATCTCATTACAACACCTCAATCTTGGTATTGATGCCGCCCAACACTAGGTAGCTAGTGCCAAACTCATCTGACATTTCGATAGCGCGAAAACCAGCAGCTTTGGCGATTGCGCCACGAACAGCTTGAGCCTTCCAACTTGCTTCAGCAAAGTCCGTGGCGCGAAACAATGAAAACATATCTTCACTTGGGTCTTTGTCGTCAGCAACGATTTCAAACACCGCTTCGGCCTGCGCTTTGGTTTTGGCTGTGGTCATGGCTTTGATTGCTTTGATCATAGCGCGGCGCTCTGCTGGCACGTTGTCGTATGTGTACCACAAGTCTTGTGTGTTGCCGATCTCTTGGTCGTCAATCTCGATGGTGTGGATGCAATCACCAAATGACGCGGCATTTGCTTTGTTTTGTGATGCGAATACACCACCAAAGCAAACATAACCGCCAGTCTCTGCAAGGATTTCTGTGAGTTGATCTTTTGATCCGTGGTAGAGGGTTACTGTTGCCATGGTGGTATCTCCTGTCTATGTGCTCATCATATCATGTACATGATATATTGCAACCACAAACCTAAACCGCTCATCGCCTTTTTTGACAAAACAAAGCCGCAACGTGTGCGGCCTATTGGTTACATCTCCACTGCGTCATCACCGTCAATATCAGGGGTGTCGTTGCACCCCAAGTCATGCTCTAGCCAAGGGCGTGTCATGGCTTATCCTTGATGCACGCAATAATCAGTCAGAACTCTAGTTTGCTGTCACTTTCGTTTGCGACTTGACAGACTTCATCAAAATTCACTTGCGCATTCAAAAACTCACCAAACAAGGCAAGATCAATCTGGCCTGTTTTAAGCATTACAGAAACTTCGTATAACTGCTTGGTTCTTTCTTTCAGTCGCTCAAGCTCGGTCAACAGTTTCTCGTCTGTGTTATGAACTGGATGACTTAGCCCAGAGCCTAAATAATCACCATCTTCCAAAAACTGCATAACCAGCTTTCGCACGCGCCAGTATTTTGACGATGTGTTTTCAGTCAGACGAAGGACTTTGCAGCCCACCAGAATCGGAAAATAAGCACTGCTACTTAAATTCAAAACGATCTGATTCCAAGGCGGCGACCCCTGCCACTCAATCACAACCATTGACGGCTTGCCGTAAGCTGCACGGGTCACAGTAACAATGCACGGGCGAGTATCCGTCTTTACCGTGTTCATCAGTTCGCATATTGCATTGTGTAGTTCATAGCTATTCATCACACACCATCCTTCTTCACGCATCCCCACCTAACAGGCCGCGCCGCATCATCTCTGATGCACACAACCGCCATCCGCTCAGTAAAATCTTGATCAAATCGGTAGTACATCTCGCCGGTGCTCTCGCACTGATACACCACAATTTCACCATGGTCTTTCGACGTGCCCGAAGGCTTGGCAGTCATGATCTTGCGATACCGTCCGCCTTTGCCGATGCATTCGTAGATTTCGGTTTTGGTCATGACTCACCCCGCGCTTTGGCGACGGCTTGCTCAATTGCATCCTCAGCCGCTAGTCGCGCCAGATGCGTGCCGCCTTTGATCTCAACAGGCACGCGCTGCTCGTCAGCAAGATCAAAAAATTCTTGTGCTAGGTCGAGTCGCCCAGCGTCAGCGAGCACCACGACCGCGTTGTAGATCCCGCGAACATCTCTCATCACATCATCCTCAGTTGCCCCCGAAGGGGCGGTGGGTTTGGGCATATCAACATTCAGCGCGTCGGGGAACATCGCTAGGGCTGCTGCTAGGATTGGATTCATACACACCTCTTAATCGTGATTGTGGATATACTTGTAATCGTCGCTGGATGGCCGTGAGCGTTCTGGCTTCACCAGCTCGTCAGGCACTTCGACTTCATCCCCCAACCGCATTTGCACGACGCAACGGGCTACGGCTTGCTCCACCGTGTCGCCAATGACCGACTGACAATCAAAATCAGGGTCTGCTTCATCTGTTAGCGCATACCAGATCGACACTTCGATTTGCGGTGCATGTTCGGTGTGATCGATGTTTGCGCGGTACTCTTTCATCAACCACAAGCACACAGCAGGGTCGGTGTGCTCGTACATTTCGCTTGGCTCTCCCAACGCCCCCGCAATTTCGGGGACAAACCCATGCTCTATCATAAAAACATGGTTTAATGCCCAATCCAACGCCTTTCCTTTCAATTCTGCGGTGAGGAGTTTCATTTTGCGTTCTCCGGTGGGGTGGGTAGGGTGGGTAGTGGCATCCAATGGGTGGGGTA
>Ga0075156_10001615_pt1 | contig 12333 bp, 8 predicted proteins | sample JI81AbrownDNA_FD_70966 | JGI IMG/M metagenome (GOLD analysis project Ga0075156, IMG submission 70966) | Wastewater effluent complex algal communities from Wisconsin, to seasonally profile nutrient transformation and Carbon sequestration -... | ecosystem: Engineered > WWTP > Effluent > Algae...
TTGGTATGATTGAAAGTGTGTTAGTCATACAAGGATTTGGCGTAAGAAAAGCTTTGTGCAATATTGTCTAGTGAAGGCATCATAGTGCTTTTTTTGATCCCCATGTCGTAGAGAAAGCGTAATAAGTTTTTTGCTTCATGATATGGAAGTGTGTACTTGCTTAGTATGCTCTCGAGGTTCTTTGACTGATTGATTATGTCTTCATGGCTGGGCCATTGTTTGTGTTTGATGAAATGGCGATTCGCATAAGTTAAATTCGTAAAGACACCTTTCTGTTGTAATAAGTAGCTATTCCTGAAGCGTGGGGTTTGGATGATTTGTATATCTGAGCGGACGGAATTAAGTTTTGCTGTATTAAGGCACATCACTGCAAATCTTTTTTCTAAAGCCTCTTCGACTTTGCTAGTTGTCGTTTTTCCATTGCACCGTGTTCCCTCAAGTATTTCTAGCTTCTGAATTGCTGTTAAAGCACTTTCGGCAGCAAAATAAGCGGCAATCCATGGTGACTCGGTCCAGTCTAATAGTCGTGTCGGAATCCCATGATGCTGGGCAAGCGCCAGCCAATCCTGAGCAATTGGCCCAGGAAAGGGTTGATCTATTGCCTCTTGAATTGCACTTCCATCGATTTTTCTATGGTCTTTGCTATTTAATAGAGTCCATATGTTTGTTTTGTATTCGTGTATGTGATTGTGATCAATTGCTGTGTGAATGTCAAGAGAGTCGGCGCTTTTTAATAGATCTAGTGCTATTTTTAGTTCTGTGTATAAATGAAACCCCAGCCATGGAAGAATCTTTTTTGATGATATTTTGATTTGAGATGGATATTGGCAGCTGAAATTTCTGAAGTCTCCGTTCAATCGGAATGCGGAGGGGGTTAATGGCCAGTTGGCATCGCCTTGCCCTCGAAATATATGTTGGCCTAAGCCTAGGGTGTCAACTTCAATTAATTTGGTTGTTTTGAAAAGTCCAAGTGGGTCATCTAGGAATAGGTGTATCAGTTCGCTCGCGGAGCTGCAATTGTGTTCATGGCTGTAGAGCATTTTTTCTTATCCTTGGAGAAGTGGGCTGCGCGCGTTGCCACCAATGTGCCCGATATTTTCCATACGAGGACTCCGCCTGGCAGATTATTAATTAATAGGCATCTACCCAATCTTCACCGCTGCAAATGCCGATTCACCACCATCCAGTAAAAACCGGCCTGCTTGGCCACGTCGCTGATGCCGTCGAAGTCCACCGGTTTCACCACATAGCTGTTGGCGCCCAGATCGTAACTGCGCAATATGTCCGACTCCTCGCGCGAGGAGGTCATGACGACCACCGGGATGCGGCGGGTGCGGCTGTCGGCCTTGACCTGTAGCAGCACTTCGGTGCCGTCTACCCTGGGCATTTTCAGGTCCAGCAGGATCAGGCCGGGCATGGCGGCGTCCAGGTCCTGGTATTCGCCCTGGCGGAACAGGTAGTCCAGGGCTTCCTGCCCGTCTTTCACCCAGGTGATGGTGTTGGCAATGGTGTTGCGCAGCCCGTACATGGTCAGTTCGGCGTCCAGCGGGTTGTCCTCTACCAGCAGTATGTGTATGTGCTCAATTTCTTCCATGATGCTGCTCCTGCAAGCTATTCAATGGCTGCGCGGTAAGGTGAAGTAGAAGGTGGCGCCTTCACCGGGGGTGCTGTCTGCCCATATGGTGCCGTTGTGGCGGTTGATGATGCGTTGTGCCAAGGCTAATCCTACGCCTGTGCCGGGGTAGTCGGCAGCGTCATGCAGGCGCTGGAATACGCCAAACAGCTTTTGCTTGTAGGCGGGGTCGAAGCCGGTGCCGTTGTCGCGTACATAGTAGGTATGCTTTTCATCATCGCTGATGGCGCCGACCTCGATGGTGGGCTGTGCCTGCTTGCTGCTGAACTTGAGGGCATTGGACAGCAGGTTGACCCAGACCTGCCTGAGCAGGCTCATATCCCCCAGGGTGTCGGGCAGGTTGCCCAGCCTGAACTGTACGGGCGGCCCCTGGTGCTGGTTTTGCAGGTGGCTATAGGTGCTTTGCACCAGTGCCATCATGTCCACCGGCTTCATTTGCATGGCCTGTCGCCCCAGCCGGGAGAAGGCCAGCAGATCGTCTATCAGGTAGCCCATGCGGGTGGCTTCGCTGCGGACTATGCCTAGCAGGCGCTGGCCCTCGGCGTTGAGCTGGGCGCCCTGATGCTGGTTGAGCAGGGCCGCGAAGCCACCGATGGCCCTGACCGGGGCGCGCAAATCGTGTGAGACCGAATAGCTGAAGCTCTCCAGTTCCTTGTTGGCGGTCTCCAGTTCTGCCGTGCGTTCGGCTACCCTTTGCTCCAGTTCGGCATTCAGCTGGACGACCGCCTGTTCGGCGGCGTAGCGATCGTCGGTATCGCTGATCCCGCCTATCCACTCCACCAGTTCGCCGGCTTGGTCGAACAGCGGGGCGGTGCGCAGGGTGATGTGGCGGTGGCGGCTGGAGCCGGCGTGCCACAGGCGCGCAGCCAGCTCGAATGAGGCAGGCTGGCTGATTGCTCTTGCCCAGGCCCGGTCGAGATGGCCCTGGTCATCCGGGTGAAAGGCGCTGCGCCACCCCAGGCCCTGGTATTCGGCAAGGGACTGGCCGGTATAGTCGGCCCAGGCCGGCTGCTCGGTGGCGAATCCGCCCAGCTTGTCGCTGATCCAGATGGTTACCGACATGGCCGTCAGTAACGAGCGGTTGCGGCGCTCGCTGTGCTGCAGGGCCAGCTGCGTTTCGCGCCGTTCGGCTACCTCGTGTTCCAGGGCTTGCTGTGATGCTTCGATGGCCTCGGTGCGGCGGCCTATCTCGGCCAGCATCTCGTTGAAGGCATCGACCAGATAGCCTATTTCGTCGTCGGTGCTCTTGTGGGCACGCAGGCTGAAGTCGCGGCGGCTGACCACCTGCAGGGCCGTATCACTGACCGAGGTGATGGGCTTGCTGACATAGGTCTGTAGCCAGGTGGAGATCAGCAGGCTGGCCAGCAGGCTCAACAGGCCCACGCCTGCCAGGATGCCCAGGTTGTGCTGCAGTCGCTGCTGCAGGTCGTAGTGGGCTCGCAGATAGACGGTCCCCAGTATTTCCTGCTGGTTCACTACCCGTTTGTACAGCCACATCTCCTTGTCTGCGATCTGTATGCCATCGAGCCCTGGCAGGGGGGGGAAGCGATGGGGTTGCGAGTGCTGGCGGGAATAGCCGGCGAATAGGGTGCCGGTTGCCGTGTAGAGCCCTGCAGCGATGATGCCGGGTTTGATTTTCAGCAGGGCCAGGTTCTCTTGCGCCACCTTGGGGTCGTTGAACTCCAGTGCGGCTATGCTGGCCTGCCCCAGTATCTCCGCCTGGGTATTGAGCTCGCTGCTGAGATTCAGCCGGTATTCTTGCAGGTCGTTGTAGATCAGCACGGCAGCGGCGACCAGCAGGGTGCAGAGATTGCTGGCCAGCAAGGTCAGCAGCAGCTTGTAGCGTATGGAGCTCAAGCCATATCGGAGCCTCATGGCGCACCATTCCTGACCTGCGTGGCCACGGCCAGTAAACGGGCGCTCAGCTTGAGCCCGCTATGCTCTGCCTTACCCAGGGCGATCTCGAATCGTACCCGCTGATCCTGCAGGACAAAGTTGATGATGCTGCCTGCGGTCAGGGCGTTGGCCGATTCGGTGACCACCAGCACCGGTCGTGCCTGCATAGGCTGCAGCAGGGTTTTGAGATTGCCGGCCTCGCTCTTGCCTATGAAGAGTATGTGTACGCCGGCCAGGTCGGCTCCTGGCTGCAGCCGTTTGAGCAACAGGGGGTGCTGCTGGCTGCTGCGGTTTGCCAGCAACGATTCAAGCTCGTGCGCAACCGCATCGGCGCCCAGTACGCCGATGACCAGCGGGGCGTCGGGCGAGGCAAATGCGCTCTCCGGCCATTCGATATAGCTGCTGAACTTGTACAGGTAGGCGGCCTTGACCTTGTATTCCAGCGCACTATCCGAGGCGGCGGCGGCCAAGGGCAGCAGGCAGCACAGCAAAAGCAGGCACCATGCGCGCCAATGCCAGGTGCTACCCGTGTCAGGTCGCCGTAGCCAGGCGATATCCGGGCCTGCGTCGCGGCAGTGCGATGGCATGCCGGATGGGGGTATGCCGTGGCGATCAGAATCGGTAGCGCAGCTGTACATGCGCCTCCCGTCCGTATTCACTGCGTGTTGGTGCGCTGGCGAACTCGGGGTGGTGATCGCCCAGCAGGTTCTGGGCGGTCAGTGCCAGCTCCAGCCCAGGCTGGGGCGACCACGACCAGCTGGCGTCCAGCGTGGTGTAGGCCGGCACGGCCGGGCGCGGTATGGCGCCCACCCTGCGCAGGGCCAGGTCCAGCGTCATATTGGCGGCCAGGTCATGCTGCGAGCGCAGGCTCCAATAGTGGTTGGGGTCGGCCCCCATGTTCTGGGCGCCGTTGTTGTCGCGGCTGTCGGCCTTGCGGCTCAGTCGCTTGTGCTGGGCCACCCAGCCGCTGCTGAGTCGCCAGGAGGGCATTACCTGCCAGTTTCCCCATAGCTCCATGCCGGTGATATGGCCGGCTATCTTGTTGGAGAGTATGGCGTTGCCTGCGCCGTTGGGGTTGGGTTCGCCGCTGCGCAGCTTGTCGTAGCGGGTATAAAACAGCGTAGCTGAATAGGACAGCACGCCGCTGGGCTGGCCCCGATAGCCCAGTTCTGCCGTATCGGCGGTCTCGGCGGCAAAATTGGGGCCGCCGGCGATCATGTAGGGGGCTACGGCCGGGACGTAAAAATCCCGGTCTATGCGTGAGGGCGCCCGGACGGCGCGTGAGACGGCTCCCCATAGTTGGTGCTTTTCGTCGAATGCCCAGTTCCAGCGGAGATTGGGCATGGCCTCCAGTCCGCTGTAATTGTTGCGCTCCAGCTTGACACCCAGTATCAGCCTCAGGGTATCGCTCAGGCTGATCTCGTCCTGCACATAGAGATGGCCCCAATAAAGATCCTGCTTTACCGGCAGGAAGGCAAAGCCGCGAGTCTGAGGGCGGATATGGTCTTTGGCCTGGCGATAGCCGGCACCCCAGCTAAGCCGGTGATGCGCATTCAGAGGCTGATGGTGCTGGAATTCCAACTCAGTAGTGTTCAGCTCATCAATATAGGCACCGGGTTGGTCCCGCCTGGTGCGGTCGATATAGGCTTGCAGATAGAACTGGCCACCCTGGGCTAGCGTACGGCTCCAGCTCCCCAGCAGATTGTGGCCTCGGGTCAGGATATTGCGGGTGCCCGCCTGGTGCAGCGCGGCCTGGTAGGTATCGCCCTGCAACCTGAAACCGCCATCCCAGTCGGCGCGGAAGCCATACTGGTTGCGCCGCATGCCGGTGGCGGTGCGGGTGCTGTTGGCGCGGTAGGTGTCGTCCTGTTCGGCATATTTGGCATACAGGCGGAAGTGGCCGTTACCGGGCAGGGCAGCACCCCAGCGGATGACGCCATTGCCCTGCTGGTGGCTGCGGTCCAGGCTGAGCAGGCCGCCCTGGGTGTCCTGCGCCCGCTTGCTGATGATATTGATGACGCCATTGACGGCATTGGCACCCCACTGCGTGGCACCGGGGCCGCTGATGACCTCGATGCGGGCGATGTCCTCCAGCACCACATCCTGGGCATCCCAGAATACGCCGGAGAACAGCGGCGAGTAGATCACCCGGCCATCGATCAGTACCAGCATCTTGTTGGTGAAGGCATCGTTCATGCCGCGTGCCGAGACGGCGTAGTTGCGCGCATCAATGCGCGCTACCTGCAGATTGGGCGCCAGGCGCAGGGCCTCAGGCAGGGTGGTCTTGCCGCTGCGGCGCAAGTCCTCGCCGGTGATGACAAACAGCGAAGCGCTGGTCAGGGCCAGGGATTCGGCCTGTTTGGATGCCGAGGTGACCTCGATATTCGCCAACTCCTCTATGCTGAGGTCGGCCAGTTCGGCCGCAGGCATGCCGTTGGCCAGCGTAGGCAGCGAGCACACCAAGGCGACTACCCACAGGGCAGAGTGGTGGGTCAGGCGCGCTGATCCACCAAGGGGGTCGTCCCGCATCGCTATCCTCCTGCTTGATTTAGAGCCGCTGCCAAAACCCTTCTGGCGTTGTTGTGCGAGCTTGCCGTACCAACGTACTGCCTGCTGCGCGCGCCATCGCTCGCCTGGCTAGAACCGCTACGCTGGCGTTACGTTGGGTTTTGTTAGCCGCTCTTATGGGTGGCGCCTGCTCTATCCGGCAGGTCTATCGACTATAGGTGTTGCCCTTGGTGACGCAAGGCCTAACTGTTGTATGCCCACCCCATTGCCCGGCGGCGCGGCGAGGCTGTCGGGCGGCGGGAGGTATCTGATTCCTTGACTATTCCCTTGTCGCCAACTTGACTGCAAGAAGAGCAGAGCCATGCCGCCAAGGTAAAGGCCATGCCTATAAAGACTTCCTGCAACGATGGGAGGCGCGGATCGCCGCTACGGCAGCGAGATTGGTATCGGAGAGAGGAAGTCTGTGTATGGTCACGCCGGCCTGTGCCACCGTTCCCATGCGCGAGCTGGTTCAGCAGATGGATTGGTCGCGCACCCCGCTAGGCGCCATGGCGCACTGGCCGCAAAGTCTCCAGACCCTGGCGGAACTCTGTCTGGCATCGCGTTTCCCTTCGGTGATCTTCTGGGGGGAGGAGCGGGTTCAGCTCTACAACGACGCCTACCGAGTCATCCTGGGCGCCAAGCATCCTGCGGCGCTGGGCCAGCGTGCGGCGGATTGCTGGTCCGAGATATGGCATCTGATACGCGACATGATGGCCAGCGTGTTCGACAGCGGCGAAGCGGTCTGGGTCGAGGCCTCTCCGTTCTCGGTTGAGCGCAGTGGCTATCTTGAAGAAGCCTACTTTACTTTTTCTTATACCCCTGCGCGTGCCGAAGGTGGCGTGGTGGGAGGCATATTCGAGACGGTTGCCGAGGTCACCGAACAGGTGATTTCGCATCGCCGGCTTGCCGCCCTGCGAGAGCTGGGCGAGCAACTGGCCGCCCCCGGTTTTGACGAGGCCTGCATACAGGCCGCCGAGGTGCTGTCGCGCCATCAACACGATCTCCCCTTTGTGCTGTTCTACCTGTTGTCCGACGATGGCCAGACAGCCCGCCTGGCTGCCCAGGCCAATATGGTGGCGGGCGCTGCCGGTGCGCCCCTGGAGATACCGCTTTCCAGCACCGATGGCTGGGCGCCAGGTTTGGCGCTGCAAGGTGGGCAAGTGCAGGTGCTGCGTGATCTGACAGAACGATTTGGTCACCTGCCTGGTGGCCCCTGGCCAGAGTCGGCCACCACGGCTGCCATGCTTCCCCTGGTGCGTGCCGGCGCAGGCCTGCCCTACGGCTGGCTGATTGCCGGCATCAGCCCAAGGCGCGCGCTGGACGAGGCCTATATGGATTTCCTGCGCCTGGCGGCGCAACACCTGTCGCGGGTGCTGGGGAATGTCGATGCCTACCAGCATGAACGCCGGCGGGCAGAGCAACTGGCGATGCTGGACAGGGCCAAGACCACGTTCTTCAACAATGTCAGCCATGAGTTTCGTACGCCGCTGACCCTGATACTGGGCCATGTCGAGTCGGCATTATCCGAGCCTGGGGGTACGCTGGATGGCGACCATCTGCAGGCGACACACCGCAGTGCGGTGCGCTTGCTCAACTTGGTCAACAGCTTGCTGGACTTTGCCCGCATCGAATCTGGCCGCCTGCAGGGGCGTTTTGCGCCGACCGATCTGGCAAGCCTGACCACAGGGCTGGCAGGTAGCTTCCAGTCGCTGCTTGAGCAAGCCGGTTTGCGGCTGGTGGTGGATTGCCCGGCCTTGCCGGAACCACTCTATGTCGATGCGGCGCTATGGGAAAAAATCGTACTCAATTTATTGTCCAATGCCTTCAAGTTCACCTGGCAGGGCGAGATAGGAGTAAGGCTGCGTTGCTTGGGGCAGGGCGCTGAGCTGGAGGTCTGGGATACCGGCTGTGGCATACCCGCCGCCGAGCTGCCGCGCATGTTCGAGCGTTTCCATCGGGTGGAGGGCACGCGGGGGCGCAGCTTTGAAGGCAGCGGCATAGGTTTGTCGCTGGTGCAGGAGTTCGTGGCATTGCATGGTGGCCGGGTGACGGTAGACAGCGTGGAAGGGCAAGGCAGCCGCTTCCGGGTTTTCCTGCCCAGCGGCCGTGCCCATCTGCCTGCCAGCCAATGCCAGGATGAAGCATGGATACCTGCATCGGACGGCAAGCAGGCCTACTTGCTGGATGCTGCAACCTGGCTGGGGCAACCCGCTGGTGGCCAGGCCGCCGTGGCGGCACTGCCGGCCGAAGCTGCACCTGCCCAGATGGCACGCATCCTGGTGGTGGACGACAACCTGGACATGCGTCACTACCTGAGCGGGATATTGTCTGCGCACTGGCAGATAAGCCTGGCCGTGGATGGCGAGGACGCGCTGGCCCAGGCGCTGGCGGCACCCCCCGATATGGTGGTCAGCGATGTGATGATGCCCCGGCTGGATGGCGTAGGCCTGCTGCGCGCGCTTCGGCGGGCAAGCGCCACGGCGCAGATCCCGGTACTGCTGTTGTCGGCCAGGGCCGGCGAGGAGCCGATGCTGGAGGGGATCGATACCGGCGCAGACGACTATATGGTCAAGCCGTTCTCCACCCGTGAGTTGCTGGCGCGTGTGCGCACCCATCTGGGCATGGCACAGCGGCGCCGGCAATGGGCCAGGGAGCTGGAGAGCGTCAATGCCGAGCTGGAGTCGTTCAGCTACTCGGTATCGCACGATTTGCGGGCACCGCTGCGCAGCATCGACGGTTTCAGCCGTGCCTTGCTCAGCCACGCCGGCGACAAGCTGGATGCGCAGGAACAGCACTATCTGGCTCGTGTACGCACGGCTGCGCAGCAGATGGGGCACTTGATAGATGACCTGCTCAATCTTGCCCGTATTACCCGGCAGCACGTCCACCGCGAGCGGGTGGACCTAGCGGCCGTGGCCTCGCGCTTGCTGGCCTCGCTGGCCGAGCGCGATCCGACGCGCCAGGTAGCCGCCACCCTGGCCGGGTCGCTGCCGGTACAGGCTGACGCACGGCTGGTGGGCATCCTGATGGAGAACCTGCTGGGAAACGCCTGGAAGTTCACCGCCCACCGGCAAGCCGCCCTGATTGAGGTGGGTGCAACGGTGAGTGATGGCTGCCCAGCATTCTATGTGCGGGATAACGGTGCAGGCTTCGACATGCGCTATGCCAGCAAGCTGTTCAGCCCCTTTCATCGCCTGCACGACGACAGCGAGTTCAGTGGCACCGGCATAGGGCTCAGCATCGTACAGCGCATCGTAACCCGCCATGAAGGCCGGGTCTGGGCCGAGGCCACACCCGGCCAGGGTGCCTGCTTTTACTTCACGCTGGAGGCCGTGGCATGAACAACGAGCAGATCATCCTGCTGGTGGAAGACAGCGATGCCGATGCCGAGCTGACGGCCATGGCCTTTCAGGAGGCACGCATAGGCAACCCCATTCTGCGTATGCGCAACGGCCTGGCCGCGCTGGATTACCTGTTTGCCCAGGGAGACCATGCGGGCCGTGATGTGACGGATATGCCAGCCGTGGTGCTGCTGGATCTCAATCTGCCGCTATTACCCGGACTGGAAGTATTGCGGGCCATACGGGGCGATGCACGCATACGCCATCTGCCGGTGATCATACTGACCTCGTCCAACGAGGATAGGGACCGGCTGGAGGCTTACGACCATTTTGCCAATAGCTATGTGCAAAAACCGGTGGATTACGACCAGTTTGTCCAGGCATCCCGCCAGTTGGGGCTGTACTGGCTGGTGCTGAACCGTCCCGCGCCCAGGAGGGATGTATGAATGCCGATAACGCGAATGCCGTGCTCCCCTCGACTAGGCCGCCCATTGTGGTGGCGGAGGGCGCGCAGGATGTGGCAACCGCCACCTTTGGCCGGGAAGGCGAGCTGCTGCTGGCCAACCATGCCTGGCAGGTATTGATGCAGCGTAGCGGCGTGGGGCCGGCCAGCATGAGCAATCTGCTGTCGCCACACCTGGCGCGGGCGTGGGCGGGGGAGGAGGTCAACACCCGCTTGCAGCTGACCGACCGGCAAGGGGTGGGCTGCGACTACCAGATAGCCATAGAAGGCTTGCAGGACCGCGAGGGCCGGGTGATCGCCCTGCTGCTGAATTGCCGCGTGGTACGCGATATGCCCAGGCTGGATAACCGCGAACAACTGCTGCAGGCCCGTCTTGAAACCGTAACGCGTGAATTGGATGATCTGTGCTATTCGATTTCGCATGATCTGCGGGCACCGCTCCGTGCCATAGATGGGTTCTCCGGCATGCTGGAACGAAGGGCGGCGGAACGGCTGGACGACGAGGACAAGCGCCTGTTGGGGGTGGTGCGGGATAGCGGCCGTACCGTGTGCCGCTTGATCGACAAGCTCCTGCTGCTGTCGCGCATTACCAATCAGCCCATGGCGCCGGCCACCACTGACATGACTTCGTTGGTGCGCGATGCCTGGCTGGACGTGGGGGGGGAGTTTGGCGGGGAGTTCGAGGTAGACGCACTGCCCTCAGTCTGGTGTGACCGCCCGCTGCTCAAACAGCTATGGCTGCAACTGCTGACGAATGCCATCAAGTACCAGCAACCTGGGCGCAATGCGCATATCACCATACGGGGGCGGCGGGAGGCCAGCGAATGCCTGTACGAGGTGTACGACAACGGTGTGGGCTTTGATCCGCGCTATGCCGCCAAGCTTTTCAAGGTATTCCAGCGTCTGCACGGGCCTGATGAGTTCCCTGGCGATGGTATCGGCCTTGCCATCGTGGCCCGTATTGTCAGTCGCCACGGTGGGCGGGTATGGGCGCAGGGGGAGCGGGGGCAGGGGGCGACCTTTGGCTTTGCGCTACCGCAAGAAGCGCTTTTCCCCGCGCCGGGCGAAGTTTATCCACCAGCCCTATCCGGGCATTGAGACGGGCTGGTCATGGAGCGCTCACTGATCAAGGTATTGATGCTGGAGGATGTGCCGGCGGATGTGGAGCTGACCAGCGACGCATTGAGGCGGGCTGGCCTGGTGATGGAGATACACCATGTCAGCAACGAGAGCGACTACCGCTCCGCCTTGCAGAGCTGGCAGCCGGATCTGATTTTGGGGGACTACACCCTGCCGCAATATGACGGCCTCTCGGCCCTGTTGCTGCGGCGCGAACTGGCACCCGATGTGCCCTTTGTGTTTGTGACAGGGTCGCTGGGCGAAGAGCGGGCAGTGGAAACCCTGAGGATGGGGGCAACCGATTATGTGCTCAAGCAGAATCTGGCCCGGCTACCGGTGGTGGTGCTACGTGCCCTGGCGGAGAGCGATGCCATGCGGGACCAGCGCCGCATGCAGCAGGAGCTGGATCACGAGCGGCAGTTGCTGCGGGCAGTGCTGAACACCACGGGTGCCTTGATTGTGGTGCTGGATCACGGGGGGCGCATTACCCGGTTGAATCCGGCGGCAGAGAGCGCAATAGGGCAGACGCAGGAGGCCGTGGCCGGGTTGGATTACTGGAACCTGTTTGCCGCAGAAGATGAGCGTGAAGGGTTACGGCAGCAGTTTGCCCAGCTGGATGCGGGCGGGCACGGGGAGGCAGGTGGGCAGTCGCCCTGGCGCACCACCCTGGATGGTTGCCGCGCCATACTCTGGTCTGCCGGTAGGCTGCAGCGGCTGGGGTCGGAATCCGAATACGCGGTGCTGGCAGGCATCGATGTGACCGAGCAGGAAAAGGCCGAGCAGCAGGCTTATTTCCTGCGCCACTACGACAGTGTGACTGGCCTGCCCAACCGTGAACTGCTGCAGCTGCGTTTGCAGCGCGCCACGCCCAAGCGCGAACCTGACCAGCTGGCGCTGGTGCTGATAGGGATAGAGCGCTTGTCGGAGGTGCGTGACAGCATGGGTATTGCCACCTGTCACCAGTTGCTGCGGGAGGCCTCACGCCGCTTGCAATCCTGGCAGCAGGCTGGGGATTGGCTGGCCAAGGTGGGTGAGAACAGTTTTGCCCTGATGCTGGAAGTACAGGATGAAGGCGAACTACCCAGGCAGTTGCAGCGCATGCTGGACCAATTAAGGCAACCCTACCGGTTGGACCAGCGCGAGTTCTTCCTGCCGGCTTACCTGGGCGCCGTATTGCACAGCGTCGGTGGTGACCCCATGGCATCGATACAGGCGGCTGAGGCTGCGCTGCATCGAGCAGTGTTTGACCAAGCTTCAGGTTTCCAGCTTTACCGCGCCATTCTGTCTGACGAAGCGCATGAGCGCTTGATACTAGAAGGACAGTTGCACGA
>Ga0075156_10001616_pt1 | contig 12325 bp, 14 predicted proteins | sample JI81AbrownDNA_FD_70966 | JGI IMG/M metagenome (GOLD analysis project Ga0075156, IMG submission 70966) | Wastewater effluent complex algal communities from Wisconsin, to seasonally profile nutrient transformation and Carbon sequestration -... | ecosystem: Engineered > WWTP > Effluent > Algae...
TGCCGGCAATGATGCGCGCCAGCTTGTCGGCGTACATCGGGTCCGTCGCGTAGCCAGCCTCCTGCAATGAACGCGCGAACTGTACGCCATCCTGCTGGCCAAGCACGCCCGCATAGCGTGGCTTGCTCGAGAGCAGCTCGGCGTAGTCGCGAAACGCCTCGGCGTAGGAGGCATAGGCGCGAAACGTCGCCCGTTCGGACTGCGCGACGCCATTGACAAACTCCGTCGTGTCGACCTCAACCGTCGCCCCCGACCAGTTGCGCCCGGCCTTGATCCCGAAGACGTTGAAACTCGGCGAACCATCGGCACGGCTGATCTCGCGCCGTCCCCAGCCACTCTCCAGCGCCGAGTGGGCGACCAGGAAACGTGCAGGGACACCGGTGGCTGCGGCCGCTGCCTGGGCGTGTGGCCAGACACGATCGACAAAGTCACGTGGCGCCGAAGGCGATTCCGCGGCCAGCGCTGCTGCGCGACTGCTGCCCGCCGCGCTCGCCAGCAACCCCGTCCGGTGGCGAGCGCCACCGAGATAGCCCGCCGCAGTTGCCGGCGAAAGGGCGCTCAAGGACTGCTGCAAGGCGTCGAGAGTTGCGCTGGTTGAATGCGTGGCCTCGGCTTCGCCGCCCTTGGCCGCTCGCCCCGACTGCTGTTGTTCGATCAATTCTGCCAGACCCATGGGCATTTGGGTGGCCAGGTTCAGGGCCATTTGCTGATCGCCAAGGGCGGTAAAGAAGCTGCCTTGTTGGCTGTCCAGCATGCCGCCACTGGTCGTCGCATCACGCATGCTTTTTAGCAATAACTGCAGGAGCATGCCCTCGAACTGCCGTGCTACCTGCTTCATGCCGCCTTGCGAATCCTGAGCGAGCCGGGCGCGCAGATCGGCGGCCGCTGCGGGGTCGATGGCCAGGCGAGTGTTGGCAGTATCGCTGGCAAGGGTGATTGATTTCATGGGCGGATGGGATGGTGGGATGGGCGTCTTGAAAGAGGACTCAGATGATCTCGAGCTCGGCACGCAAGGCGCCGGCCGCTTTCATGGACTGCAGGATGGAAAGCAGATCCTGTGGTCCGGCACCGAGCGCATTGATCGCCTTGACGACATCAGCGAGATTCACACCCGCCTTCAGCGACATCAAGGATCCGCCCCCCTGCTTGATCTCGATCTCGCTCTGCGTAGTGGTGACCGTCTGCCCCGTCGCCAGCGCATTCGGCTGACTGACTTGCTGTTCGGTATTGATAACCACCGAAAGGTTGCCGTGCGCGACCGCGCAGGATTCGATGGTCACCATCTGGTTCATCACCACCGAGCCGGTGCGCGGGTTGATGATCACCTTGGCGATTCCTTTGCTCGGCCGTACTTCGAGACTCTCCAGGTGCCCCAGGAAAGCCACCCGACTGTTCGCGTCTTCAGGGGCGATCACCTGCACCCGCCGACCATCGAGCGCCTGCGCGGTGCCGGGACCGATGGCGCGGTTGATCACCTCGACCACGCGCTGCGTCGTCCCGAAGTCGGTCGTCCGCATCTCGTAGTGAACGAAGGGGCCCTGCCCCAGGGCTGTCGGCACTTCGCGCTCGACGGTTGCGCCGCCGACGATACGGCCGGCAAGCAGGTGATTGATCGTCACCCGACTGCCCGCGGAGCCCGCGCCAACCCCAGGGACCAGTACATTGCCCTGGGCTTGCGCGTAGATCTGACCATCGGCGCCTTTCAGCGGCGTCATCACCAGCGTCCCACCACGCAGGCTCTTGGCGTTGCCCATCGACGATACGGTAATGTCGATGACCTGCCCGATCCTGGCAAACGACGGTAGATTCGCGGTCACCATTACTGCAGCAACGTTCTTCAGTTGCAGGGATTGCGTCGTCGGCAGGGTGGTGCCCAGCTGCGCCAGCATGTTGATGATGCTCTGGGTGGTAAACGGCGTTTGCGTGGTCTGGTCACCGCTTCCGTCCAGGCCGACGACCAGCCCGTAGCCGACCAACTGGTTGCTACGCACGCCCTGTACCGAGGCCAGATCCTTGATCCGTTCGGCCGCTACCGGAAAACTCAGCAAGGCCAGGGCGAGCAAACCGGCGAGCGCGGCAAAAACGGCCGGACGGCGCTGCATTTTGCCGGTGTGCCTGGCGAAAGTCGGGGCCACTGTGTTCTCCTTAGAATGGCAAGACGGTAAGGAAGAATCGTGCCAGCCAGCCCATCACCTGCGCTTCGCTGATCGCACCGCTCTCCTTGTATTCGATGCGTGCATCGGCAATCTGTGACGAGGGGATGGTATTGGCGGCGTTGACGAAATACGGATTGACGATACCCGAAAGCCGGATGTATTCCTGCCCCTGACCAATCGCCACCTGCTTCTCGCCGGAAACCAGCAGATTGCCGTTCGGCAAGACCTCGATGACGGTCACCGTAATGGTGCCGGTGAACACGTTGTTGGCCGCCGAATCGCCTTTGCCGGCGGCGACATTGCTGCTGCTGGCGTTCAGCTCCCCGGGCCGGAACCAGTTGGCCGGCGAACCGGCGAACGGGCCGGCGGTGGCACTGATGCTACCGGTCTTGCTGACGTTGGTATTCGATTTGGTCGCCGCGTTGTTGTTCTCGCTGATGGTCACCGTGATCGTGTCGCCGACATAACGCGCGCGGCGATCTTCGAACAGGGTTCTCGAGGCCCCCGCCTGATAAATGCTGCCGGTCGCTGCCAGATTGGCCGCCAGCGCATCACTGCGGTACTGCGGGCGCGCAGTCATCGGCTGGTGGATATTGGTGGGCGGCACGGTGGTGCACGCGGCCATCAGCAGTACCACGGGGAGCAGCAACAGCGCTGTCTTGTTCACCCGGCCAGTGCTCATCATCAGGCCCTTACAGCTGCGTCAGACGCGCCAGCATCTGATCGGAGACCGCCACCACTTTCGAATTCAGTTCGTACGCCCTTTGGGTCTGGATCATCAGTACCAACTCCTGCGCGGCATTGACGTTGGAGGCTTCGACGTAGTTCTGTACCACCACCCCCGAGCCATTGTTGCCCGGGGTATTCGGCGTCGGCGTGCCACTCGACGCAGTCTCCAGATAGAGATTGTCGCCAACGCTCTGCAGGCCACCATTGTTGATGAAGGTGGCTACCTGGACGATGCCGATCTGCACCGTGGCTGGAGTCCCCGGCTGGGTGATGCTGACCACGCCATCGGTACCGACGGTCACCGTCAAGGCATTCTCGGGAATGGTGATCGCCGGTTGCAGCGGATTGCCGCTGGTGGTCACGATCTGCCCCTGATTGTCCTTCTGAAACGAACCATCACGCGTGTAGGCGGTGGTCCCGTCGGGCAGCAGGACCTGAAAGAAGCCCGCCCCGTCGATGGCCATGTCGAGACTGTTACCGGTTTGCTGAAGAGCACCCTGGGTGAAAATTCGCCCCGTGGAAACGGGATTTACGCCCAGACCGATCTGCAGCCCGTCCGGAATCTGCGTCGTCTGCGAGGACTGGGCACCTGGCTGACGCAGGGTCTGATAAAGCAGATCGGCAAAAATCCCGCGTGCCTGCTTGAAACCATTGGTGCTGACGTTGGCCAGGTTGTTGGCAATGACGTCAATCTGCACCTGTTGGGCAGTAAGGCCGGTACTGGCGGTCCACAGTGAGCGGATCATGCTTGTCCTGTCCTATCAGCGGTTCATGGAGAGAATCTGGCTGGCCGCCTGCGCATTGCTGTCGGCCGTCTGCAACATCTTGATCTGCATCTCGAACTGGCGAGCGAGGCTGATCATTCTGACCATCGCTTCAACCGAGTTGACGTTGCTCCCCTCGAGCGCCTCGGGCACCAGCTTGACGTCCTCGTCGGCAGGAGCGCCGACGCCGTTGCGCGTCCGGAAGAGGCCGTCATCGCCGCGCACGAGATCGTTTTCCGGTGGATTGACCAGCTTGATCCGGCCCACCACGTTGACACTGTTGACGGCCCCGGCACCCAGGCGCGGAATGCTCGACACCGTTCCGTCAGTAGCGATGACAATATTGTTGTCGGGCGGCAGCGAGATCGGTCCACCTTCACCGACGACATTCAAGCCGGTGCTGGTCTGCAGCATGCCATTGGCGTCGGTCTTGAGATTGCCGGCACGGGTGTAGGCCTCACGCCCGTCCGCAGCCTGCACGGCAATCCAGCCATTGCCATCTACCGCCACGTCGAGCGGCCGACCGGTGACCGCGATCGGCCCCTCTTCGAAAACATCAGCCACCGCGGCGTCGGCGACGAATGCCCGGGTCGGCGCACCTTCGCCCAGCACCGGCACGGCGCGGAAGCGATGCTCCATCGCCCGATAGCCGGTGCTCGTGGCATTGGCGAGATTCTGGGCGACGCCAGCCTGCTGCAGAACGACCTGCTTGGCACCACTCATCGCCGTGTAGATCAGGCGGTCCATGGCTACTCCCCAGTCCTTCGCTCGAGCTCAACAGCCATCAGCGCAGATTGACCAGCGTCTGCATGATCTGATCCTGGGTCTTGATGGTCTGTGCATTGGCCTGGTAGTTGCGCTGAGCGGTGATCATGTCCACCAGTTGCTTGGTCAGATCGACGTTCGAATCTTCGACTGCCGCCGACTGAATCACCCCGCGACTGCCCGAGGCCGGCGCACCAATCAGCTCCGGCCCGGACAGCGAGGTCAGGCTCCACTGGTTGTTGCCCAGGCTCAAGAGCCCGTTCGGATCGGCAAACGAGGCCAGCACCACCTGCCCCATGTTGCGCGTCTGGCCATTGCTGTAACGCCCCTGGACGATGCCATCGGCGTTCACACCCACCCCGACCAGGCTGCCCGAAGTGAAACCTCCCTGCGTCAGGCGATCGACGTTCGAACCGCTGCCGTACTGGGTGGTACCGGTGAAATCCATTTTCCCCGGCGACCACGGCGATACGGCACCGGTGGTCAGACTCCAGGACGGCAGATCCCGCAACGCCGAGGCCGGGTCGAGCGCACCCGAAGTGTTGAAGATCAGATTCCCGCCCTCCACGACTTTCGGATCCGCGCCATCGAGGGTGGCATGCACGGTCCACTGGCCAGGTGCCGTCGGGCCATTGAGAACGTAGAACGTCGTCATGTTGTGCACCACGCCGAGGGTGTCGAAAACCGTCAATGCGGTGGAAAAATTGTAGGTTTCCGGATCGCTATAGTCGAATGGAGAGATGGCCGGAGCCGAGTCGCGCGAGTCGAGATTGAGCACCGCCCGCAGTTCTCCGGCGAGCGGGTCGCTGCTCGCACGCGGGGCGATCTGGCCTGCCGAAATCTGCAGCTCGATCGGGTTGGAAGGGGTGATTGCACCGTTGGCGGCGACCGGGTAACCGGTCAGGCGAGCGCGCTGGTCGTTGATCACATAACCGTCATTGTCGATGTGAAACTGACCGTTTCGGGTGTAGCTGATGGCACCTTCGTCGCTCAGGCGAAAGAAGCCGCCACCATTGAGCGCCAGATCGAGCGGGTTGTTGGTGGTCGTCAGATTGCCCTGCGTAAACTGCTGCTGAACTGCCCCGATGCCGACGCCGATACCGATCTTGGCACCGGAGACGATGCCCAGCGACGCAGCGTAGATGTCCGAGAAATTCGCGCTGCCGCTCTTGAAACCAACCGTGCTGGAGTTGGAAATATTGTTGCCGATCACGTCCAGCGACGAAGACGCCGCGTTCAGACCGCTCAAACCCTGCTGAAAACTCATCCTTTTCTCCTACGCCTAGAGAATCTGTTGAACCTTGTCGAAAGCGACCCGGCCCAGCCCACCCAGGTCGAGCTGATAGCTGCCTTTTTCTCTAACCAAAGCATTTACCGTGCCAATCTGCAGAGCCTCAGCGGCCACCGTTTCACTACCGCGCACCGCGTTCACCGTGAAACGATAAGTGCCATCTGGCGCTGGGATGCCCTGCGCAGTCATCCCATCCCAGGTGAACGCAAAGCTACCGGCGTCACGGGCGCCGAGGCGCTCGCTCTGAATGACGTTGTCGCCAGCCCCGAAAATCGTCAGCGTCACGTTGTCGGCAGGCGCGGCAAGATTGACCCCGCCATTCGCCTGACCATTGACCAGAGCCAGCCCGGACCCGCCGACCAGGACGTTCTTGCCGATCAGCCCGGCGGCCTGCATGGCCTGTCCCTCGTTGAAGGTACTGAGCAAAGTCTCGAGCGTCGTATTCAGCCGCTCGATGCCGGTCACGGTATTGATCTGCGAAATCTGGGAGGTGACCGCCGCGTTGTCGAGCGGGTTGAGCGGATCCTGGTTCTTCAACTGCGTTACCAGTAGTTTGAGAAAGCGATTCTGGACCTCCTCGGTCGTCGACAGCAGCTGATTGTTGCCGGACTTGGTCTGAGCGTTGAGCGACGCCAGGATGTCACTGCTTGAAGTGCCCGATTGCACGCTTTCCATTGTTTCTTTCTCCAGGGTGTCGTCGTGACTACTGGCCAAGCGCCAGCGTCTTGAGCAGCAATTGTTTGGCGGTATTCATGACTTCGGCGTTGGTCTGGTAGGCGCGCGACGCCGAGATCATGTTGGTCATCTCGTCGACCACGCTCACATTGGGCATGGTCACGTAGCCGCTTTCGTCGGCCGCCGGATTACGCGGGTCATAGAGCAGGCGTCCAGGGCTGCTGTCCTCGACGACCTGCGTCACCCGGACGCCCTGCGCCGCCCCGCTGCCCATCGGCGTCGCCGCGAACACCACCTGCTTGGCGCGATACGGTTTGCCGTCGGAACTGATCACGCTATCCGCATTGGCCAAGTTGCTGGCCACCACGTTGAGGCGCAGCGCCTGCGCGGTCATGGCGCTACCGGCCACTTTGAAGGTGTTGAAAACACTCATCGCTTATTGCCCCTGGATCGCCGTGCGCAAGGTATTGATGCGCCCGGAAAGAAAAGTCAGGCCCGCTTCGTAGAAGAAGGAATTCTCGGCAAACTGCGCCCGCTCGACATCCATGTCCACCGTGTTGCCATCGGCACTGGCCTGCGTCGGCTGCCGATAGAGCAGCTGCAGGGGATCGGCTGCCGCCCTGCCCGGCGAATGCTGCGGGGAAGTGGTGGCCAAGCCCAGGGTCGCCAGACGCAGACCCGCCTGCTCACGACCACTGACCGCCTGCTGCAGGGTGCTTGCGAAATCAAAGTCGCGTGCCTGGTAATGCGGCGTATCGGCGTTGGCAATATTACCGGCCAGCACCTGCTGCCGCTCGGCGCGCAGGGTCAATGCCTGCAGCTGGAAGGAAAGCGAATCCTGGATTTTGCCGACCATCAGCGTGCCCTCCGTGTCCTGTTCTCGTGAACAGTCAACAAGCAATAGCCGTGCCACCTCCTTTGGTGGCGAGCCGGCAAGCATTTGCCAGCGCTCTGCCGCAGCCGCCGACCGGCATTTGCCGGCCCCACGGCAAATTTTGCCGCCTTCCACGCCAGGCATTCATCTCCGGGCCGCTTCGCGGGGCCGCCGGAATCAGGCAGAATGACGCGATGCCTATCTCGAAGCTCGTCACCCATCGCGCCACCCGCCTTGCCAGATCGCTGCTCGTTCTTCTTCTCGCCGCCGCGAGCAGCGGGGTCGGCGCGCAGGAGTCACTGAGTGCCGCTCTCGACAACTATCTGCGCCTTCAGACCCAGGGCTTGCCGGGCAAGGCAAGCTATAGCATCGGTCGTCTCGACCAGCACGCGCAGGAGGCGCCATGTAGCGCTTACGAGCCCTTCCTGCCGCAGGGTAGTCGGCTCTGGGGAAGAACCACCATCGGCGTACGTTGCCTGGCACCCGAGGCATGGACGATCTATGTGCCGGTGCAGATCAGAATCTCCGGAAGCTACCTGGTCACGGCGCGGCAGCTCAATCGTGGCCAGGTAATCAGCGCCGCCGACGTCTTTGCGCAACAGGGCGATCTCGGCAGTCTGCCGGCCAGCATCGTGACCGACCCGGCGCAGGCCATCGGCAAAACGGTCAAGAACGGCGTCGCGGCCGGCCAACCCCTGCGCAACGACCTGCTCACCGCGCCCTTGGCAGTGCAGCAGGGACAAAGCGTAAAGCTGCAGTCGAAAGGCGCGGGTTTCTCGGTCAGCAACGAGGGCAAGGCTCTCAACAACGCCAGCGACGGTGAGATCGTCCGGGTAAGCACCGCTTCCGGGCAGGTCGTCAGCGGAGTCGCACGTCCCGGCGGCATCGTTGAAGTGAGCTATTGAGCTAGCTGCAAGATGTTGCTGAAAATAATGTTAAAGTTTTGCCGTTCTGCGCCGATAGATGAATTGAGAACAACCGCTCAAGGGGCAACACCGTGAAGATCGACAGCACCAGCACGACGGCCAGCGCCACCGTCAGCAGTGACACCCGCACGCGCGGCAACATCAGCAAACCGACCAGCAACGCGGCTGCCGAAGTGCATCTCAGTGAATTGGCAACCCATCTGCATTCGTCGGGGGAGGCCCCGGCCTATGATGCCACCCGCGTTGCCGAGATCAAACAGGCTATCGCCGAGGGTCGCTTCACGATCAACGCCGAAGCCATTGCCGACCGCCTGATCGAGTCGGCCAGCGAACTGATCGGTTCGCAACGGCAGACCTGACGGCCGCCAAGCCAATGGCCGCGAAACCAGAGGGAAGCGAGGTCGGCGAGCGCAGCGCAAGTGCCGACTTCGCGCAGACCGTCGACAGCGAGATCGCCGCAGCGCAGAGCTTTGTCGCCCTGCTCGAGCGCGAACAGCAAATGCTGGTCAAAGGCGAAGTGGACGACCTTCTCGGTCTCGTCCGCCAAAAGAACAATGTCGCCGCCGAACTGGCAAGGCTCGCCGCCCAACGCAAACGCTTGCTGGCCGCCAGCGGCCTGCCCAATGATCGCGCGGGAATAGCCGCCTGGTTTGCTGCGCACCCCGTAGAAAAAAGCGTTCACAGCGCCTGGTCGGTCTTGTTGGCCGTCGCCGCCCAGGCGCGCGAACTGAATCGCGCCAATGGCGAACTGATCCAGGAACGCATGCAGAACAATACGCAGGCGCTCGAAGTGCTCCTGGGAAGCAACGCGGCCAGCAATCTGTATGGCCCGGACGGACAAAGCGCGCCCCCCAGCGGCCGCCGCATCAGCGATAGTGCCTAACGTGCTGGCAGCTGCCGCGGAGCTGCAGTACTTGCCGGTGGTACTGGTGCTTCCGCTGGCGTCGGATCGACGGCCACCGCGGCGCTCTCGCCCTGCCCCTGCAGATCGACCTCGGTGCCTTTTTCCGGGATCGCCGAGTCGATCAGAATCGAGACCCGACGATTGCGCGCTCGCCCGTCCGCCAGTGCATTCGGCTCGACCGGGCGCGTATCGGCATAGCCAATCGCGGTCAGCCGGGGCGCCGCGATCCCGGCTGCCGCGAAGAGGCGCAGAACGGTCGTAGCGCGCACCGCCGAGAGCTCCCAGTTGGAAGGGAACTGTGTATTGCTGATCGGCACGTCGTCGGTGTGCCCTTCGATGGTAATCGGGAAATCGGTCCCCACCAGCACCTCGGCCACCGCCTCCATGGCCCGTGCCAGCGGCGGCTGAATCAAGTCCTGCCCTGGCGAGAACAGAATGCTGTCGTTGATTTCTATGGTCACTCCGCGACTGGTTTCAAGGACTCGCACCTTCCCCTGCGCAACCAGAGGCGCCATCACCTCAAGAATGTCCTTGGCAATACTGCGCATACTCTCGCGCTGTTTCTGTTTGACGGCCTCCTGCGTCTTGCTGGTCAGGCTGGGCTTCGTCACCGGCGCCGGTGTCGGCACGATCAGCGCCAGCTGGCCGGCGCTGTTGACCGGAACATTGCGAAAAGCGCTGACCATCGAATCGCTCAGGATTCGGTACTTGCCCTCATTGACTGAGGAAAGGGCGTACATCACAACAAAGAAAGCGAACAGCAGGGTAATGAAATCCGCGTACGAAACCAGCCAGCGCTCGTGGTTTTCGTGCCCTTCCTCGGCGCGTTTTCGACGTGCCACAGTCTAGAAGATATAGCCGCGCAGGCGGCTTTCAATGATGCGTGGATTATCACCATTGGCGATACCGACCAGTCCGTCGACGATCATTTCGCGCTGTGTGATCATGCGATTGATGTGCGCCTTCAACTTGCCGGCCATCGGTAGATAGACCAGGTTGGCCAGGCCGACGCCGTAGATCGTGGCCACGAAAGCCACGGCGATGCCGGCGCCAAGCTTGGACGGATCGGACAGGTTCTCCATCACGTGAATCAGACCCATTACCGCGCCGAGGATGCCGATCGTCGGCGAGTAACCGCCAGCCGCCTCCCAGATTCTGGCCGAGAGTTTCATTTCCTGGTCGAAGGTGTTTATTTCGACCTCCAGAACCTCACGCAGGCGCTCCGGTTCGGCACCGTCGACAAGCAGCTGCAATCCCTTGCGGGTGAACTCGTCCGACAGCTCATTGACCAGCGCATCGAGTGCCAGCAAGCCCTCACGCCGCGACACCTGGCTCCAGTTGGCAATTTGCTGGATCAGTTGCTGCGGATCCGAAACTGGCGGGCGAAAAACCCACTTCGCCATGCGGATGCCGCGCACGAAGGTCGCATACGGACTCTGCAACATGACCGCCCCCAGGGTACCGCCAACGACGATCAGCAGCGCTGTCGGCTGCGACAAGGAGCCAACGTGGCCACCTTCGAGGATTTGCCCGCCGACGATCGCCAGCACGCCGATCAGCAAGCCGAGAACACTGGTCCTATCCATTCTTGTCGATTTTCTTTCGCTTCTTGTCCACGGCGCCAGCCAGGCGCGTACGCAATCGCATCACGGCCTGACTGTGCAGCTGACAAACGCGTGATTCGCTGACGCCCATCACTTCCCCGATTTCACGCAGATTGAGATCCTGCTCATAGTAGAGCGCCATCATCAGCTTTTCCCGCTCGGGCAGATCGGCAATCGCCTTGACCAGCGCCTGACGGGTACTCTCGTCCTCGAAGAGCTGCGCCGGATCGCTATTCTCCTCAACCTGATGACGCTCCAGAAAATCCTCACCCTCTTCGCTGATCAGGTCTTCTAGATAAACCAACTGGTGCCCGCGAGCGCTCTGCAGCATCTTCTGATAGTCGGCCAGCGTCATGTCGAGAGCGTCGGCGAGCTCTTTTTCGGTCGGCGCGCGCCCCGTTTGCTGTTGCAGCTGCGTGATGGTCGCCTCGATGAGGCGACAGCTGCGTCGCAAACTGCGTGGCAACCAATCGTTCTCGCGCAGGCTGTCGAGCATCGCGCCACGTACCCGCTGCACCGCGTAGGCTTCGAACTGTGCTCCCACACCGACCTCGAAACGGCCAATCGCGTCGAGCAGGCCGAGCATCCCGTTCTGCACCAGGTCGTCGAGCAGAACGCTGGCCGGCAGACGCGCCATCAGATGGCAAGCGATGCGCTTGACCATTGGCGCGAAGCGCTCGACCAGCTGCTCCCTGTTGATCTGACCAACGGCGTTATACATGCAGCTACCGTGAAAGTCGCGTCCGCGACTCACGAATCGCCGTTCTCCGTCGTGCGCGAAAAGGAGCGGAGCGTGAGATGAGTGAGATGAGTGAGATGAGGAATTCGAGGAACAGGTTTCCTGCCCGTCGGGCGATTCCGGCGGGCAAGCCGGAGTGCACACTGCAAGTGAGGGAAGTGGTCATGACATTCATCATCAGGGGGAGCTAGAAGGCATGACCGTTTGGCAGAGAGCGATCAGGCGTAGATAGCTGTGGGGTCGATACGTTGGCTCAAGTGTAGCAGTTGTTGCACGAAATGTTCCAGGCCGCGGGCATCGGCGTCACCGCCGGGCCAGTTGAGCAGTTCGCTGACCACATTTTGATAGGCCATTGCTGACGGCGCCTCCGGAAACAGCGCGGCGACCGGTTGGCAGAGCCGGGAGGCCTGCCGCAGGGACTCGTCGAGCGGTACGTAACCGGCATAATCAAGACGGGCGAGCTGGCGACTGTGCGCCACCGCGGCAATGTTGTCATGGACCGCCTGCGCATCGCTCGCGTTGCGCGCCTTGTTCACCAGAATGCGAAAGTGCTTGCGCGCATAGCCCAGGCTGACTTTCTTGATCAGCGCGTAGGCGTCGGTAATCGACGCCCCGTTCGGCGAGACGACAATGACCGTATCGTGCGCCGCCAGGCCGAGTGGCGAAAAGCCGAGCGGATGATCAAGCGAGGTATCGACGAGAACGATGTCGGCCGGTCGGTCAATCTGACCAAAACTATCGAGCAGGATGCGCTGCTCGGCAGCACTCAGAGTCGCGAGCCGTTGGACCACCTTCGCCGCCGGCAGAACGCGGACCCCTGGCGCCACCGAAAGAATCACCTCGGACAATGGCTTCTCGCAACGCACCACCTGCTGCAGATCGTGGCGCACGAGGACGC
>Ga0075156_10001618_pt1 | contig 12324 bp, 13 predicted proteins | sample JI81AbrownDNA_FD_70966 | JGI IMG/M metagenome (GOLD analysis project Ga0075156, IMG submission 70966) | Wastewater effluent complex algal communities from Wisconsin, to seasonally profile nutrient transformation and Carbon sequestration -... | ecosystem: Engineered > WWTP > Effluent > Algae...
TGGGGTCGTCTCAGAAAACGGAAAATAAAGCACGTTAAGCCGGTGGCAGCGGTCGCAACGGCCTGAACTTACCCGCACCAACCTTGGCGCTGCTGCGCCAGAGGTAATCGCCGGTCAGGTTGATGTGCTCCCACCCCAGCGGCGACAGGTACTGCAACAGCGCGTCATCGACTGTCTGGCTGTGGCTACGCAAAGCACTGGTGGCGCGCTCCAGATAGATCGTGTTCCACAACACGATGGCCGCTGTTACTAGGTTGAGGCCGCTAGCACGGTAGCGTTGCTGCTCGAAGCTGCGGTCACGGATTTCACCCAATCGGTAGAAGAACACAGCTCTGGCCAGCGCGTTGCGCGCCTCGCCCTTATTCAGCCCGGCATTAACGCGCCGGCGCAGCTCCACGCTTTGCAGCCAATCCAGAATAAACAGCGTGCGCTCGATACGCCCCAGCTCGCGCAACGCCACGGCCAAGCCGTTCTGGCGCGGGTAGCTGCCGAGCTTGCGCAGCATCAGCGAGGCCGTCACCGTGCCCTGCTTGATCGAAGTGGCCAGCCGTAGGATTTCATCCCAATGAGCGCGAATAGCCTTGATGTTCAGCCTGTCGCTGCTAATCATCGGCTTGAGCGCATCATAGGCGGCATCGCCCTTGGGGATGAACAGCTTGGTATCGCCCAAGTCACGGATACGCGGTGCAAACCGGAATCCCAGCAAGTGCATCAGGCCGAAGACATGATCGGTAAAGCCTGCCGTGTCTGTGTAGTGCTCCTCGATGCGCAAGTCCGACTCGTGGTACAGCAGGCCATCGAGCACATAGGTGGAATCGCGCACGCCGACGTTGACCACCTTGGCGCTGAAAGGTGCGTACTGGTCGGAGATATGGGTGTAGAAAGTCCGTCCTGGGCTGCTTCCATATTTCGGGTTGATGTGCCCCGTGCTCTCGGCCTTGCTGCCGGTTCTGAAGTTCTGTCCGTCCGACGATGACGTGGTGCCATCACCCCAGTTCGCGGCGAAGGGTTGCCGGAACTGCGCATTGACCAGCTCGGCCAGGGCCGTTGAGTACGTTTCATCCCGGATGTGCCACGCTTGCAGCCACGACAGCTTCGCGTAGGTCGTGCCAGGGCAGGACTCGGCCATCTTGGTGAGCCCAAGATTGATGCCATCGGCCAGGATCGTCGTCAGCAGCAACGTCTTTTCCTTGGCGGTGTCACCGGTTTTCAGATGTGTGAAGTGCCGGGTGAAACCCGTCCACTCATCAACTTCCATCAAGAGTTCGGTGATCTTGACGTGCGGCAGCAGCATCGCCGACTGGTCGATCAGGGCTTGCGCGGTCTCCGGCACCGCCGCATCCAGCGGCGTGATCTTCAGGCCGGACTCGGTAATGATGGCATCCGGCAGATCATTGGCCGCCGCCATGCGGTTAACGGTGGCGAGCTGCTGTTCCAGCAATGCCAGCCGGTCGTGCAAATACTGATCGCAATCAGTGGCCACGGCAAGCGGCAATGCGCTGGCCAGCTTCAAGGAGGTAAATTTCTCGACCGGCACCAGGTACTCGTCGAAGTCCTTGAACTGACGTGATCCCTGCACCCAGACATCACCCGAGCGCAGCGCGTTCTTCAGCTCCGACAGCGCGCACAGCTCGTAGTAGCGCCGGTCAATGCCTTCGTCCGTGAGCACCAGTTTGGTCCATCGTGGCTTGATGAATGCGGTCGGCGCGTTGGCGGGCACCTTGCGGGCGTTGTCGGTGTTCATGTCGCGCAGCACCTCGATGGCATCGAGCACGCCCTTGGCGGCTGGAGCCGCCCGTAGCTTGAGTACATCCAGGAACTGCGGCGCGTACCGGCGCAACGTGGCATAGCTTTCACCGATGCGATGCAGAAAGTCGAAGCCCTCCGGTTGTGCGAGCTTTTGCGCCTCCGTGACGCTGGCGGCAAAGGTGTCCCACGGCATAACGGCCTCGATGGCGACGAACGGATCGCTACCGCTCTGTTTGGCTTCCAGCAAGGCTTGGCCGATTCGGCCATACATCCGCACCTTGTCATTGATCGCCTTACCGGAAGCCTGAAACTGCTGCTGATGTTTGTTCTTGGCCGCATTGAATAGCTTGCCGATGATGCGGTCGTGCAGGTCAATGATTTCGTCGGTGACGGTGGCCATGCCTTCAATGGCCAGCGCTACCAGAGTGGCATAGCGTCGTTGCACCTCGAATTTGGCCAAGTCGGCGGGTGTCATCTGTCCACCCTCACGGGCGATTTTGAGCAGACGGTTCTGGTGAACTTGACGCTCGATGCCTGCGGGCAAGTCAAGCGACTGCCAAGCTTTGAGGCGCTCGATGTGTTCGAGCATGTGCCGAGAATTCGGCTTGACGGGCGACTGGCGCAGCCATGCCAGCCACGTCACTTTGCTGCCGTCCTTGCGCTTGAGAAGTTCGTCCAGTCGCTGACGGTGGGGCTGCAACAAAGAATCGGCCAGCGCCGCGTAAATACGCCGGTTGGCACGGGTGATGGCCTCGGCGCTTGCGCGCTCGATGGCATTCATGGCGGGCAGGATGATACTCTGCCGCCGCAGGTTTTCGACAAGGGTGCTGGCCAGCACAATGCCTTTGTCGGTCTGCAAAGCCAGCTCGGTCAATGTATGCACGGCTTGCCGATAGTGGCTCATGGTGAACGGCTTGAACCCAAATGCCGCTTGCAGCTCGACCAGGTGCTCGCGCCGTGTCTGCTCACGCTGGCCGTACTCATCCCAACTTTCCACCGGCACCTTGAGCTGTGCCGCCACCATGCGCAGCAAGGGCGCAAACGGCGACTCATCGACACCCAGGATGACGCCAGGGAATCGCAGGTAGCAAAGCTGGATGGCAAAGCCCAGCCGGTTCGCTGCCCCGCGACGCTGGCGAATAACCGACAGATCGGTTTCGTTGAACGTGTACTGCCGGATCAATTCGTCTTTGGCATCTGGCAGTGCCAGCAGGCTTTCTCGCTCGGTGGCGGACAGGATTGAGCGGCGCGGCATGGTCAGTCTTCCCGCAGGTACTGGTACAAGGTTTCGCGGCTGATGCCGAAGTCACGGGCCACCAAGGTTTTTTGATCCCCTGCCGCGACTCGCCGTTTTAACTCGGCAATTTGTTCGCTGTTCAACGATTTCTTCCGCCCCCGGTAGGCCCCGCGCTGCTTAGCAAGCACGATTCCTTCGCGCTGACGTTCGCGGATCAGGGCGCGCTCGAATTCAGCAAAGGCCCCCATGACCGACAGCATCAGATTGGCCATCGGCGAGTCCTCACCGGTGAACGTCAACCCTTCTTTGACAAACTCCATGCGCACGCCCCGTTGCGTCAGCCCTTGAACGATGCGGCGCAGGTCATCAAGGTTGCGTGCCAGCCTGTCCATGCTGTGCACCACCACGGTGTCGCCCTCGCGGACGAAGGCCAGCAGCCTTTCAAGTTCGGGGCGCTTGGTGTCCTTGCCAGAAGCCTTGTCGGTGAACACCCGCGCCACCTGAACACCCTCCAATTGCCGTTCCGGGTTCTGGTCGAAACTGCTGACGCGGACATAGCCGATGCGTTGACCTTGCAAAATGCCTCCAAAGGTAAAAGTGTCAGGATGAAATCTATTACCTTTAGCGAAATGTGTCAATAAACATAAATTAAGACTCTATCCTGACGAAATTTACACACGGCATCTGACATCAGGTTAGGGTATACGTCAGCCTGACATCCACTCGCTCCAGCACACCCCGCATCACCAAGGTCGCAACCCGGCTTAGCGTACGATTTTTTCCGAATTCTGAGACGACCCCAACAGGCCCAGCAGCGGCAAGCCGAGCTTGCCAAGCAGCAGGCGGCGCAGGCACTGGCGAAGCAGCGCGAGGAAGCCGAGCGCAAGCAGCAGGCCGAACAGGAGCGGCAGCAGCCCAAGCGCAGCCGCGACAACGACGGCCCCGGCTGGTCAAGATAGCTCTTGCGTTACAAGTGACTTGCTGTAGAATGTCACTTGTAACGTATCGAGGGCGACCCATGAAAGACAGCAGCGACAACAAGACGGGCGACTTGCTCAAGTCGTCGGGCGCGAAGCGTCAGGAGGCGTACCGCAAGCGGCAGCAGGCCGCAGGCAAGCGGCAGCGCATGGTCTGGATTCACGACGAGTCATGGCAAGCCGGGTTCAAGGCTGGCGAGGCGGGCACGCCATCCAGCCCGGTGCCGGAAGGCATCGACGGCTTGTCGTGGTTCTCGGGATGGATTGAAGGCGAAGCAAAACGGCTAGGGGGCAAGTGATGGACGCACAGCAGCAACTATTCGGCCTCATGGCCGTGGCAGAGGAACACCAGAAGGCCGTCAAGGCCGCAATCGACGGGCTGACCGCAGAGCGGGCAGCACTCGCCAAGGAACGCGCCGCCGTGGCTCAGGCAGCGGCCAGCGTGGCCGGTATCGCCGGCGAGGTGCGCAAGGCGGCAGCGGATGCCGTCCCGGCCATGCAGAAGGCCGCAGGCGAGGCCGTAGGCGCTTCGGTGAGGCAATCCCTTGCCGGAGCCTCAGACGCGGCCGCAAAAGCGCTTGGCGAGGCTGCAAAGCCCGTTATCGGTAGCCTATCGGGCGTGGTGCAGGCCGCAAGCGACGCCGAAGGCTCGATGCGCAACGCGGGCGCATGGTTCGCTTGGAAGTGGGTGGCCGTGGCCGCTGGCGGGCTGGTCGGCGTGTGCCTGGTGGCGTATGCCTCGCTGGCGTGGCAGTTGCACCAGGTCAGCAGCTTGCGCGAGGAAAAGGCCGCGCTCCTGGGCGAAGTCGCCCAGTTGCAGGCCAACGCCGACGACTGGGCCAAGCGTGGCGGGCGTGCAAAGCTGGAGAAGTGCGGCGACGCGGGCCGTTTGTGCGTCCGCATCGACAAGACCACAGGATATGGCAAGGACAGCGATTACTTCGTGTTGCGGGGGTACTGATGAAAAAGCTAAACGACTTGCTGGCACGCATCCCCGAGATGCAGGCGAAGGCGAAGCAGCGGGCCGAGCGTGAGCCATTGCCCGGCAAGCCACTGCCCAAAGGTGTGCAGTTGGGCTTGTGGCCGGAGCCTGTCCGAGCTGTGCCAAATGGCTTTCTGCGGTCTGCCCTGTTTGGCGCGATCGCTAGGGGCAAGCGCCGCTACATCGACGGCGAGCTGCTCGCCGCGCTGGATGGCGTAGAGATCCGCTACAAAGGCCAGCGCCTTGACCAAGGCGACCTCGACGTGTGGGAAAGCGTGCTGCACGCAGTGCGCCTTCAGGAGATGGGCAGCCAGTGCCGTCTCACTTCCTACGCCCTGCTGAAGCTCATGGGGTTGACGGACACCGGTAAGAACCGGGTGACGCTACAGAACCGCATTGAGCGGCTTGTGGCGAACGCCCTGACGGTCAAGCAGGGCCGTTACACCTACATCGGCAGTCTGATTCGCTTCGCAGCCAAGGACGAGGACACGCAGGAATGGGTTATCGAGCTGGACCCGCGCCTGCGCCCACTGTTCGCCGCAGATCAGTTCACCCAAATCGAATGGGCCGTGCGCCACGCATTGAACGGGAAGCCACTGGCCCAGTGGCTGCACGGCTTCTATGCCAGTCACGCCAAGCCCTTCCCGATGCGCATGGAAACACTGCTGAAGCTGTCGGGCAGTGAGAACAGCAACCCGCGCAGCGCCCAGCAGACGCTACGCAATGCACTGGACGCAGTGAGCGAGGCCAGCGAGGCCCACGGCGAGGGGTTCAGCCCCGAGATTCGCGGCGACCTTGTGCACGTCGAGAAGCTGGCCAAGGGCGCACAGCGGCGCCATTTGGCCAAGAAGAAGGCCAAGCGATGAGCGACATTCCCCCCGATCTGTTGGCCGAAGTGCTGCGCGAAGTTGAAGAAGAACAGGGGCACCCAGACAAGTACACCGTGCCAATCGACGAGCTGCTGGAGCGGCTTGTGGCGAAAGGGTGGCGACCCGACGCGCCGACGCTGCACTGATACCGTTCCCACGCATGCCGGATACCGTTCCCACGCATGCCGGATACCGTTCTCACGCATGCCGGATACCGTTCCCACGCATGCCGGATACCGTTCTCACGCATGCACTATCCACAGGCTGAACAAGCAGAAAAGCCAGCACTGGCGCGGGTTTACGGGTTTCGGCAAAACCAAGCTAATCCTTTTTAATCCTTATTTAATCACCCAGCGGCTACGCCGGGGCGGGCTTCGCCCTCCCCCGTACCGGCTCCCCCACCCCTTCAAAAGCATCGCCGTTGGCGATGGATGAGCCGCTTTGCGGCTGTTGAATCGCCCCCTCCGCCCCCTCCGGGGGAACGAGTCGCCCTCTGTCGTCATGGGTGCAGGGGGACGGCCTACGGCCTTAAAACCCCCTACACCCATGACTGGAGCGTGGGTCATTCCGAAGGCATCAAGGGGCTTTCGCGGCATATCCTCAGTCGCTGCGCTCCCTGCGGTATTCCACGACCCCTTGACCCCTTCTCCATTCCAAAACCGAACAGCCGTCTATCAGGAAAGCAGAGGGGCAGGGTCAAGGGCCAGCCCGGAAGCCGCAGCGCAAGCGAGCGCAGCGAGTGCGAACGGGTGAGGACTGGGGCGGAGCCGAACCCTTGATGCTGAACCGGAGCGGCAGACGTTCCAGTGGTGGGGTGCGGGGGTTTAGGCCGTAGGCCGTCCCCTGCACCCCTGCCACGTGGCGAACGCGGGGTTTGGGGCAGCGCCCCAAGGTGTTCAGACTTGGCCGGTTGTGGGCTGCTCAGGCTGGGCGGTGGGCAGGTCGAACAGGGCGCGATCATCGGCACGGGTCAAGGACGCATCCAGCAGGGCAAGCAGCTTGTCTTGAGGCCATTCCCCGCGCTCTACTTTGGCGAGGATGGCAGCACCGACAAGAATCTTGCGCCGGGTGTCCTGTGAGCGTTTGGCCTTGGATTCTGCCGCCCGCTTGCGTGCTTCGATTTGCTGCTTCTTGGCCTTCTCTTGCTTGAGCTTGGTTTCCAGTGCTGCAATGCGTTCTTCGATGGTTGCCATTCTTGCGCCTCCTGTGGGGTTGATGCCTTGCATTTTACTGATAGGTGCGCGAGTGGGTGCGAAGGCGTAGAATACGCCGGAGCACAGACCCGCAGCGAACAGCAAGGGCGCACTTAGGAGTCACTGCGTGACTCGTGCGGCCCTTCGGGCAAAACCAAAGGCAAAGGCAACCCCGTGGCAATCTACCACCTCAGCGTCAAGGCAGTATCCCGGTCAGCCGGTCGCAGTGCGACCGCTGCCGCTGCCTATCGCGCTGGGTGCGAGATTGCCGACGAGCGAACCGGCGAGATTCACGACTACACCCGCAAGATACACGGCCAGGCAGACCAAGCCCAAGCCTGCAAAGCTTTGCAACGCCAACCACCACGACAGCCTCTGGCGCAGTGAGCGATGTTGGATCAGTGCATTCATTCGTTGCGCTCTTCCATGATGTAACCCATACCCCGAACGGTGTGCAGCAGTGCCTTCTCGAAGGGCGCGTCGATCTTGTTGCGCAAGCGCCGGATGGCGACCTCCACCACGTTGGTGTTGCTGTCGAAATTCATGTCCCACACCTGCTCGGCAATCTCGGTGCGCGACAGTACCTCGCCGTTTCTTCGCAGGAACAGCGTCAGAAGCTGGAACTCCTTGGCGGTCAGCTCCAACTTCTGACCGCTGCGGAACGCCTTGCGCCGCACCAAGTCCACGTCGAGATCGGCAAGGCGCAGTTGCGTGGGCTCTGCCGCATCCCGTGTGCCATGCGTGCGCCTCAGGAGCACCTGGATGCGTGCGTTCAGTTCGGAAAACGCGAAGGGCTTGACCAGATAGTCGTCAGCACCTGTCTGCAGTCCCAGCACCCGGTCCTCGACGCTCACCCTCGCTGTCAACATCAAAACGGGTGTCTGCCTGGATTTGCGAAAAGCGGTGAGGAGGCTGAAACCGTCGATCCCTGGGAGCATCGCGTCCAGCACCAGCAGGTCGTACCCGCCTTCGAGGGCCATGTGTAGCCCATCCACGCCGTTGTGGGCCATGTCTACCACGTAGCCGACCTCTCCTAGTCCCTTGCGCAGGTACTCGGCAAGCTTGACTTCGTCTTCAATGAGCAAAATTTTCATGACGCCATTGTCGAAGCATGCGGGGTATTCAAATATTACGAATTTGTCATCTGGCTGTTGGTGTCTTGTCGCGGTTCGCTTTCTAAAGTTCATCTCGTGTCGCAAGGCATCGCCTAGGCAAATCGCCAAGGGCTTACCTGAACCCAGAGAAAAAACCATGATTGTTCGCAAACCCCTCGCGCTTTCCCTGATCGCCCTTGCCATCGGGGCTCCAGGTTTGGCGTCTGCATCCTCGCTGTATCACCCCGCAGATGGCGAAGTGGGATTTACCACCCATCCCGACCATTTCCAGAGCGCGATCTCCCGTGCCGACGCTCTTCAGGCGGTGACCGTCGCCCGTAAGGACGGCACACTGGCGATCATCGCGCGCGGTGGTGCTCTGCCTGTCAAGGCAATGAGCCCCTCCAAGACCCGTGAGCAGGTGCAACAGGAATACCTGAGCATGTCTGCCGCTGAAAAACAGCGTATGAAGGAAATGTACTCCGGCAGCTGATTTTCAACGCATCGCCTCTATCCAGAGTCTATCCTTGCTCACACGAAGACTTCATTGTCGCGTGCTATACTCAAAAAATGCGCCGCTTGATAGCTGTTTTTATACTGGCATTGCTACCGCTCCAGTTCAGCTGGTCTGCGGTTGCTAGCTATTGCATGCATGAACGCGCTACGGCTCAGACACAACATGTGGGGCATCATGAGCATAAGCATGAGGCCAAAAGCGTAGTTGACCCAGCAGACAAAAACGGGCAAAGCGCCGACCAGTTTGATGTCGATTGCTGGGTTTGCCATGGCGTCGGCATCGGCGCCCTCAACCTGTCCTATGCGAAGCAAGGTTCTTCCCACGTCGGCCGCGTGGGTGCCCAGCCCCATGAGCGGTTAGCTTGTGTAACGCCCACTCCGCCTGACCGCCCTCAGTGGTCCGTCCTCGCCTAATCGGCGGGGTATCTCTCCTTCCTTCAGTCATTCGTGTCCGCCCCTCTGGCGGATGTAGTTGCGCGTGTCGCGGCTGTGATGAGTGACGAGTTGCCAAGCAACTGCACGGTTGCCACCCCACTGATTCCTTTGTGTTTTGAAATCACTGGAGAATCGAATGTTCAAGGGTATTTACCTTCAAGGAAAGCCGCAGGCATGGCGCGGCCGCAAGAAAATCGGGCTCGCAGCTAGCGCGGCGGCCATATTGCTGGCGGCGTCCAGCGGCGCTTTTGCGCAGGGCGTGTCGCAAGCACCAATCGCCAGCGGGCAAGCACCTCAGGCTGCCGCTACGGCTGCTTCCACGCCGCTGTCGCTGGCCAGGGCCATCGAGTTCGCTCTGGAGGGAAATCCCGAGGTGGCAGCTGCGATGCGTCAGTTGGAGGCGACCGAGGGTCAAGTGCTTCAAGGAAGCGCACGGCCCAACCCGGAGCTTGCCTACTCGCTGGAAGATGCGCGCTCCAAAACGCGCACGCAAAGCTGGCAACTCAATCTTCCCGTGGAGTTGGGGGGAAAGCGCGCGGCACGCACCAAGGCCGCGGAAAAGTCCCGCGAACAGGCGCAGGCCCAACTCATCGAACTGAAGGCCACGGTGCGGGCCAATGTCGCTGCAGCCTACTTCGATGTGCTGACGGCGCGGGAGCGCCTGGCGCTCGCGACGGACAGCACGGCGCTTGCAAAGTCTTCGACGGACACTGTTGCAAAGCGCGTGGCGGCCGGCAAGGTGTCGCCAGTTGAAGAGACCAAGGCGAGGGTCGCGGAAGCCGGTATCCGCGTTGAGCTCGCTCAGGCTGCGAGTGAACAGCGCAATGCCCTGTCCCGCCTTTTCGCGCTCATGGGACGGACCGACGTTCCTTACATCGTGCTGGAGGGCACGGCTGAAACCCTCCCTCCCGTACCCAACCTCGCCGAACTTCAGGCGCTGATTTCTTCTTCGCCAGCGGTTGTCCTGGCAAGGATCGAGGTGGATCGACGCAAGGCCTTGACCGACCTGGAACAAAGCAAGCGGGTGCCGGACATCACCGTCAGCGCTGGTATACAGCGCAGCAACGAAACGCAGCGAAACATTCTTCTTTTCGGTGTCTCCGTACCTCTGCCCGTGTTTGACCGAAACCAAGGCAATCTCCTCGAAGCACTGAAGCTGGAGGACAAGGCCCGAGACGAGTTGCAGGGGGCCACCGTGCGCCTGCACAGCGAAGTGGCGCAGGCCCAGGAGAGGCTGTCCACGATCGCGGCAGAGGTCCAGTTACTGCGTCAGGACGTCCTTCCGGGCGCGAAGTCCGCTTACGACGCCGCAACCATTGGCTTCGAAAACGGCAAGTTCAATTTCCTGGAGGTGCTCGATGCGCAGCGCACCTACTTCACCGCCAAATCCCAATATCTCAAAGCACTTGGCGAGGCACATCGCGCAGCAGCCGATGTCGACCGTCTGCTCGGCGGCTCTACCGGTCCACGCCTGATCGCAACGCAGAACTGAAAATGACCATGAACACCAGCAAATCCATCATCAGCAAAAAGCACTTGATCGCCATTGCCGTCGTCCTTGCATTGGGGGTCGGAGCGGGAGCCTTCATCCTTCAGGGCGGCGGTAAACCCAAAGCCGCGGCCGCCGAGGGTGATGGCCACGGTCACGGCGGCCACACCGAGGCCAAGGAGCACGGCGATGGTGAGCACCATGGCAAAGGCGGGGAAAAGGGCCACGACGATGACAAGGGCCATGCGGACGGCGAGCACCACGAAAAGAGCGAAGCCAAGGGTGCCCATGGCGGCACCGTTTTCAAGGAAGGCGATTTCAGTCTGGAAGCACTGCTGTCGGAAGATGGTGGCGAGCCTCGGCTGCGAATCTGGCTGTTCGATAAAGACAAGGCCCTACCCCTGAACGCGGCAACGGTCACGGCAACAGTGACCCGCCCGACGGACGAAAAGCAAAAGCTGACATTTGCTGCGGAAAAAGACAACCTGGTCAGCCGCGAGATCGTTGCCGAACCCCATGCGTTCGACATCGAGATCATTGCGCAGACTGCCACAGAGCCCTTCATGTTCGTGATGAGCAAGGAAGAAGGAAAGATCGAACTGACCGACGCACAGATCAAGGCGGCATCGATCAGTGTGGACACCGTGTCGGCAGCCAACATCAAGACGGCACTGCTTTTGCCCGGCGAGATCCGGCTGAACGAAGACCGCACTTCGCACGTTGTCCCCCGTCTTGCGGGAGTGGTGGAAAGTGTCAGCGCCAACCTTGGTCAAGTCGTCAAGAAAGGGCAGGTGCTGGCCGCCATCGCAAGCCCGACCGCCTCAGAGCAGCGCAGCGAGTTGCAGACCGCTCAAAAGCGATTGGCGCTGGCCAAGACCACATACGAGCGGGAGAAGAAGCTGTGGGAGCAGAAGGTATCGGCTGAACAGGACTACCTCCAGGCCAAGCAGGCCCTGAGCGAAGCGGAGGTGGCTGTAGCCAACGCCAATCAGAAACTGAGTGCGCTGGGCCTGTCCACCTCGTCGGTGTCCGGTTTGAATCGCATCGAACTGCGTGCGCCTTTCAACGGGATCGTCATCGAGAAGCACCTTAGTCTCGGCGAAGCCGTGAAAGAAGATGCAGCCGTGTTCACCATCTCGGATCTCACCCAGGTGTGGGCGGAGATCAACGTTCCGGCAAAAGACCTGCCGTCGGTGAGGGTGGGCGAGAAGGTCACCATCAAGGCCACGGCGTTTGAGGCCTCCGCCACTGGCACCGTCGCTTTTGTGGGCGCGCTGATCGGGGAGCAGACCCGCACAGCGAAGGCCCGCGTGGTTCTGGAAAATCCCAAGGGCGCCTGGCGTCCCGGCCTGTTCGTGAACGTTGAAGTTGTGTCCGAAGAAACGGCGGCGCCTGTGACGATCTCGGCTGACGCCGTGCAGAACGTCGGAGAAAAGCCTGTTGTGTTCCTCAAGGTCAACGGCGGCTTCATTGCCCAACCAGTGAAACTTGGTCGAAGCGATGGCAAGCGGATCGAGGTCCTTCAGGGCCTCAAGTCCGGCATGTCCTACGCCTCATCGGGCAGCTTCGTTGTGAAGTCCGAGCTCGGCAAGGGATCTGCCGAACACACGCACTAATCACGGAGCCCACACATGTTTGAAAAACTGATTCGATTTTCAATCGAACAACGATGGTTGGTGCTGCTTGCGGCCCTCGCGATGGCTGCGCTCGGCGTTTTCAGCTATCAGAAGCTGCCCATCGACGCTGTCCCCGACATCACGAACGTACAGGTTCAGATCAACAC
>Ga0075156_10001620_pt1 | contig 12320 bp, 11 predicted proteins | sample JI81AbrownDNA_FD_70966 | JGI IMG/M metagenome (GOLD analysis project Ga0075156, IMG submission 70966) | Wastewater effluent complex algal communities from Wisconsin, to seasonally profile nutrient transformation and Carbon sequestration -... | ecosystem: Engineered > WWTP > Effluent > Algae...
CCCCACAGGTGCTGGCCCTGCTGGACCGGGCCGTGGCGGGTTGCCAGTCGGGCGAATTTGCCGCCATGGTGACCGCCCCCTTGCACAAGGGCATCATCCGCGATGCCGGCTATGGCCGCTTTACCGGCCATACCGAATACCTGGCCGAACTGACCGACACCCCCCAGGTGGTGATGCTGCTGGCAGGCCGCTGCGATGCTGTCAAACCCGGCTATGCCTTGCGCGTGGCCCTGGCAACCACCCATCTGCCGCTGCGCGAGGTGGCCGACGCCATTACCCCGGCCAGCCTGACCCAGACCCTGCGCATCCTGCATGCCGATCTGCAGCACAAGTTCGGCCTGGCCCAGCCCACCATCTTGGTGGCCGGCCTCAACCCGCACGCTGGCGAAGGCGGCCACCTCGGCCGTGAGGAACTCGACACCCTCATTCCCGTATTGGAAAACCTGCGTCGCGAAGGCATGCGCCTGGTCGGCCCACTACCGGCCGACACCCTGTTCAACCCACCGGTGCTGGCACAGGGTGATGCCGTACTGGCCATGTACCACGACCAGGGCTTGCCCGTACTCAAGCATGCCACCTTCGGCCAGGGCATCAATCTCACCCTGGGCTTGCCGCTGATACGCACCTCGGTCGACCACGGCACGGCCTTGGACCTGGCAGGCACCGGCCGCGCCGATGGCGGTTCGCTAGTCGCTGCCGTGGACCTTGCCATCACACTGGCCGCCAACCAGGCACACGCCCAAAGGCCTGGCTAGCCCGCCATCCTCCCGCCAGCTTGCTGCAGGTGGCACATAGCGCGGGCAATGCCTAGGCCTTGTGCCTGGCCATATTCCCGCCCCGCGGGCCGGCGCGCGCTGCAGGCGGTACGTGGGTAGGGCAAGTTTGCACAACAAAGCCAGAAAGGTTTTGTTAGCCTCGCTTAGCGGCAGAGGGCCGACGGCCCTACAATACGGCCTATGAGCTCCCATATCCCCCGCAAGCGCTTTGGCCAGAATTTCCTGCAGGACCAAGGCGTGATATCCGACATCGTCAGCTGTATCAACCCGCAGCCGGCCGATGCCATGATAGAGATCGGTCCCGGCCTGGCCGCGTTGACCGAGCCTCTGCTGGCCAAGCTGGATGTATTGCAGGCCGTGGAAATCGACCGCGACATTGTCGCCAAGCTATCTGGCCGCTTCGCGCCAGGCAAGCTGGTCATCCACAATGCCGATGCACTCAAGTTCGACTTTGGCCAATTGGCCGCACAGATTGCACCGGGCCGCCAGGTGCGCCTGGTCGGCAACCTGCCCTACAACATCTCCACGCCCTTGCTGTTCCATCTGGCCAGCTATGCCAGCGTGATCAGCGACTGCCATTTCATGCTGCAGAACGAGGTGGTGCTGCGCATGGTGGCCGAACCCGCCTGCGCCGATTACGGCCGGCTCTCGGTCATGCTGCAGTATCACTTCCATATGGAAAAACTGCTGGATGTCCCCCCCGAAGCCTTCTTCCCGCCACCCAAGGTGGATTCAGCCATCGTCCGCATGATTCCCCGCCCCTTCCCCACGCCGGTACGCAATCTGGATGCGCTGGAGAAACTGGTGGCACAGGCCTTCGCCCAACGCCGCAAGACCCTGCGTAACAACCTCAAGGGCATCGTCGATGACGCACTTTTCGATGCCACAGGCATAAATGCTGGCGACCGTGCAGAAAACCTGTCGGTACACGACTACGTGCGGCTGACCAACGCCTTGCCAGACTAGCTGGACAGCCCCCTTTTGTGTGGGCTGTAGCCCACACAAAAGGGCCTGAAAAGGGCTTGAAAACCACCGGATCACTGCGGTTTTCCCTGCTTTTCCCCCATTATTAGGGATTCCCCGCTTGTTGCGCCTATGCCGGCCGCTACACTTTGCCCATACCGATGAGCCGCCGTACCAACCGGCAGCCCTCCATGACGGTTCAAGGACTTACCTGTCCTGAAGCACAAGGCCAGCCCGCCATCCTCGATGCAGGCTCGGGCATGCAGGCGCGCGCATGCAGACATGCACCGCCGTCATGTTGCAAGGTCGCAAGACACGCAGCAGTACAAACCCACGGAACCGATACGAATTGATGCCTAGGCCATGCCGGGAGCAGCTATAGTCTTTTCGTGAAGTACGATGATCGAACAACCCTAAAGGAGCAAACCGCAATGCAGAAGTCCCTGATCCTGTCGGCCGCCGTGGCAGCCGTCCTTGCTGGCGGCGCACACGCCGAGGAGCTCACCGGCACGCTGAAGAAAATCAACGATACCGGCATCATCACCGTGGGCCACCGCGAGTCGTCCATCCCCTTCTCCTACCTGGATGACAAGCAAAAACCTGTCGGCTACGCCATGGACCTCTGCCATCAGGTTGTCGCTGCTGTGAAGAAGAAGCTGAACAAGCCTTCGCTGGTCGTCAAGCTGGTGCCCGTCACCTCGCAGACCCGCATCCCGCTGATGGTCAATGGCACCATAGACATGGAATGCGGCTCCACCACCAACTCCAAGGAACGCCAGAAGCAGGTCGGCTTCAGCTATTCCTACTATGTCACCGCCGTACGCATGGCCGCCAAGGCCAGCGCAGGCATCAAGACGCTGGACGACCTGAACGGCAAGCCCGTGGTGACCACCACCGGCACCACCTCCGACCGCTATATCAAGCAGAACGAGCAGGGCAAGGCCATCGACGTGAAGAACGTCTACGGCAAGGACCATGCCGAGAGCTTCCTGATGGTGGATACCGGCCGCGCCGCCGCCTTCGTGATGGATGACATCCTGCTGGCCAGCCTGATCGCCAACTCGCGCAATCCCAAGGACTTCGCCATCGTCGGCCCCGCCCTGTCGGTCGAGCCCTACGGCATCATGCTGCGCAAGGATGACCCCCAGTTCAAGAAGGTAGCCGACGACACCCTGGCCGCCATCTTCAAGTCGGGCCAGATCAATACCATCTACAACAAGTGGTTCATGACCCCGATTCCACCCAAGGGCATCAATATCAACCTGCCCATGAGCGACAAGCTCAAGGAAGCCATCAAGACCCCGACCGACGCCGGTATCTGATCTCGTTGTCACCTGCTTGATGGCATTGCCTGCGGCCGCACCGTGCGGTGTGGCCGCTGCGAGGGGAGCGTAATGCTCCCCCTGTGTTTAAGGAGTTACCCATGGGTCAATACCAATGGAACTGGGGCATTATCCTCGAAGAGGTATATGGCACCGGTGAGTACTACTACCAGTGGCTGATAACCGGCCTGGGCTGGACGGTTGCGACCGCCCTCAGCGCCTGGGTCATCGCCCTGATACTGGGTTCGCTGATAGGTACCGTGCGTACCATGCCCAACAAATGGCTGGCTGGCCTCGCCACCGCCTATGTGGAGCTGTTCCGCAATATTCCGCTGATCGTCCAGCTGTTCCTGTGGTTTTTCGTGCTGCCCGAGGTATTGCCCGAGCAGATGGGCACCTGGATGAAGCAGGACATGCCCATGCCCGAATTCATCACCGCCGTGATCGGCCTGGGCCTGTTCACCAGCGCCCGGGTGGCCGAGCAGGTACGTACCGGCATCATGGCCCTGCCACGTGGCCAGCGCTATGCCGGCCAGGCATTGGGCTTCACCCTGGGGCAGACCTATCGCTACGTGCTGCTGCCCATGGCTTTCCGCATCGTCATTCCGCCGCTGACATCCGAATTCATGAATGTGTTCAAGAACTCGGCCGTAGCCCTGGCCATAGGCGTGACCGAACTGACCTTCCAGATGCGCCAGATCACCGGCGAATATGCACCAGGCAACCCGATTGAGGTCATGACCATGGTCAGCGTCATCTACCTGATCATGGCCTTCTCGGTGAACCGCCTGATGGCCTTTATCGAGCGCCGCGCCCAGGTGCCCGGCTACATCAGCGGAGGAAGCAAGTAATGGACTTCAATTTCTCCGCCATCGTCGATTCCAAGGACTTCCTGCTGGAAGGGCTGAAGTACTCGCTCACGCTGACCCTGTTTGCCACCTTTTTCGGCATCGTGTTTGGCACCCTGCTGGCCTTGGCCCGCCTGTCCAGCATCAAGCCGCTCAATCTGGCGGCGTCGGCCTATGTCAACCTGTTCCGCTCGGTGCCGCTGCTGCTGGTGATCTTCTGGTTCTACATCCTGGTGCCACTGATCAGCGGGGTACAGGTGGGGGCAGACAAGTCGGCCTACATCACCTTCGCCATCTTCGAAGCGGCCTATTTCTGCGAGATCATCCGGGCCGGCATCCAGTCCATCTCACGCGGGCAGGTATCGGCAGGCCAGGCCATGGGCTTCACCTATGCCCAGAACATGCGCTACGTGATCCTGCCGCAGGCCTTCCGCAACGTGGTGCCGCTGCTGCTGACCCAGACCATCATCCTGTTCCAGGACACCTCGCTGGTCTACGTGGTGGGCGCCACCGATCTGCTGGGCGCCGCCAGCAAGATCGCCAACCGCGACTACATACCCGTAGAGATGTATGTCACCGTCGCCGTCATCTATTTCACCATCAGCTTTGTGCTGTCGCGCCTGGTCAAGCGCCTGCATACCGCGATCGCAGTGATACGCTAAGGCATTGAGGACTCATACCATGATTTCCATCAAGAACGTTTCCAAGTGGTACGGCAACTTCCAGGTGCTGACCGATTGCACCACCGAGGTCAAGAAGGGCGAGGTCGTGGTGGTTTGCGGCCCGTCCGGCTCGGGCAAGTCCACCCTGATCAAGACGGTGAACGCGCTGGAGCCCTTCCAGAAGGGTGACATCGTGGTCGACGGCATCTCCATTGCCGACCCCAAGACCAATCTGCCCAAGCTGCGCTCGCGGGTAGGCATGGTGTTCCAGCATTTCGAGCTGTTCCCGCACCTCACCATCACCGACAACCTGGCCATCGCCCAGCAAAAAGTGCTGGGGCGCAGCCGCGATGAGGCGCTTGCCAAGGGCGCCAAGCTGCTGGAGCGCGTAGGTTTGTCGGCGCATGCCGCCAAATTCCCCGGCCAGCTCTCGGGTGGCCAGCAACAGCGCGTCGCCATCGCCCGCGCCCTGGCCATGGACCCCATCGTCATGCTGTTCGACGAGCCCACCTCGGCCCTGGACCCGGAAATGGTCAACGAGGTGTTGGACGTGATGGTGCAGCTGGCCCACGAGGGCATGACCATGATGTGCGTCACCCATGAGATGGGCTTTGCCCGCAAGGTTGCCAACCGGGTGATCTTCATGGACAAGGGCAAGATAGAGGAAGACTGCTCCAAGGAAGACTTTTTCGGCAGCCCCCGTGGCGAGCGGGCGCAGCTGTTCCTGTCCAAAATCCTGCAACACTGAGCGAGCGGCCCCCTCCCGTTTAGCGCGGGAAGGCCCTATCAAGCAACAGGCCCGAATCGGTGATTCGGGCCTGTTGCATTACCGTGTCAGGGAATCCATGCCCCGCCTCAATGCTTGACTGCCCCCTGGTAGGGCGCCTGCAGGCCTTGCATGGCCTTGTTGCGTATCAGCCGTTGTATGCCCGCATCCAGAGCATTGCGCAGTGGCACGGCCTGCTTGATGCGGCGGCTGACCAGAAAGTGCAGCCCCACCGGCGCCTCTTCCGGCACCGGCCTGATCTGCAGGCTGCCATCCGTCAGCATGTCCTTCAGACGGGTATCGACCAGATGCAAGGCGGCAATCACCTCGCGCTTGTCCAGAAACAGATCGCAGTGGCCGGCATGCAGCTTGGCAATCAGCTGGGGATAATTGGCCGCCCCCACATCCACCTTGGCATTGTCCAGGCCATAGCTCTCGAAGGTATGGCCCATCAGGCCGCACACCCGGTAGCGGTGCAAGTCATCTAACTGCTTTATCGACAGACCGCTGGAGAAATAACGGCTGCTGTAGAGATAGACGCTATTGAGCTGCACATAGGGCTCGGTCACCAGAAAAGGCGCTGGGTCGACCTGGGCCGTTGCGGCATTCAGCGCCAGGGCATAGCGCCCCGATTGCACCAAGGCCAGGCAGCGCCGCCAGGGCAGCATCTCCACCTGGGCGGCAGGCAGGCCGGCCTCCTTCAGCAGGCGAGCCAGCAAGTCCACGGCCATACCTATGGTGCGGTTATGCTGGCTATAGGTAAACGGCGGGAGCTGGGCATCGGCAGCACAGACCAAAAGCGGCACGGGTGCAGCCAAGGCAGGCGCTGCCAACAGCAGCAAGGCGGTGAACAGGGATAGCAGACGCGGCATGACAAAACCCGGAGAGGCACTAGTTCGGTATAGCACCCCGCGCCCCTCCCCGCCCCGCAAAGACAGGCGCCCAGGCTGACCGGACGCTTGCGCCGCTCAGTCGCGGAAGGTCGGTTTTTCCTTCATCACATGTGCCATGGCGGCGGCTTCCAGGTCACGCGAGATCAGCATGGCTGCATTCCAGGTCGCCACATAGCGCAGGCCTTCGGCCACCGTATGGTCGCGCGCATAGTTCAGGTTGTCCTTGATGCCACGCGTGGTCAGCGGCGCCTTGGCGGCGATCGATTCGGCCACCGTCATCACCTCCATCAGCAGGCTGGCACGGTCGGCCAGGCAGTTGCTGACCAACCCCATCCTGGCGGCGTCCTTGCCGCTGACTTCACGGGCGGTGAAGGCCAGCTCGCGGGTACGGCCATCGCCTATGATCTTGGGCAGGCGCTGCAACACCCCCACGTCAGCCACGATGCCCAGGTCCACCTCTTTCAGGCAGAAGCTGGCATCGGCCGAGCAGTAGCGCAGATCACAAGCAGCGATCAGATCCAGCCCGCCCCCCACACAACTGCCGTGGACAGCGGCAATGACCGGCTTGCTGCAGTGCTCTATGGCGGTCAGGCAATCCTGCAGGTCCAGGATAAAGCGGCGCAGCTTCTCCGCCTGCCTGCCCTGGCAGTCGTCCTGTATGCGCCCCTGCACCGCCATCAGCATGCCCAGGTCTATGCCCGAGCAGAAGTTGGCGCCGTTGCCGGATAACACGGCCACCCGCGCAGCCGGTTCGCCATCGAGCCAGCGCATGGCATCGCGCAGCTCGCGCCACATGGGCTCGTTCATGGCATTGGCCCGGTCGGGCCGGTTCAGCGTGATCTGGGCAACATGGTTTTCCAGGGTCAGGGACAGGGTGGTATAGGTAGGCAGGCTCATGGATGGACAGGTATTCGCAAGCAGATACTTACAGGATAGTCAGTTCCTGCCGCACTACACGGCTACGGCAGGATTATTTCTTTGCCCTCAAGCGACGGGCGTTCAGTTGCGCTTCTTCGGTATCCAGGCCCAGACCATTTCACAGATGATGGGTTCATTGCCCGATTCATCGGTCACCGTCACCGGCACCAGTACGTCACCCTTCTCCAGGGTACGGACGCTGTTGATCTGCTCGGCCGTCAGGGCGGCCACAGCCTTGAGGTCACCCTGGGCGCGCTTCTTGTACTCCACCTTCATGGACTTGAGCAGGGGCAGCTTGTCGTCCGGCAGGTTCATGCCCACGGCAAAGCCGGTGGCCGTCTCAGCCAGCAGCGCCATGGCGGCGGCGTGCACGCCCTTGATATGGTTCTGGTTCTTGCTGACATTGCGGATATGGCAGATCACCCGTGCGGTGCTGACTTCCTCGAAGTCGATACCGGCAGTGCCGGCAAACTTCACATAGCGGCCAAAAGCCTTGGAGCGCGCCCAACGGCGCAAGGGGCCGGGTACCTTCTCGAACTTGGCGACGATACGGCTGAAGGCATTGCTGAAGGTCTGTTCCATCGTGTTTCCTTGGTGTGTCCCGTTATAGCCAGTGGCCGTTTGCTCGAACGATACTGCGCGGGCACCGCTTTCAGCGGGCGCCCAGGTCCAGCCTGAGCTGCTTCTTGACCGCATCCATCCAGGTCGGATCAAAGCGGGCAAGCTGCAAGGCGCCTTGCAAGGTAGCCAGCAGGGTGGCCGCCTTGTCCTCGCAACTGCCGGCGAACTGAAAGTACCCGCCCGCTATACCCTCGCGCAGCACCCCCAGGCACCATTGGTAAAGCTCCTGCATAAAGGCACGGGCTTCCTCCCGTACCGGCTCTGGCAGGGTAGCCCACTCAGCTGCCAGCATGCCGGTTGGGCACAGCCGTTCGCTGTCGGCATAGTCCATGGTCAGCAGGTCTACATACCATTCCAGCTTCAACCAGGGGTCCTGGGTGGTGATGGCATGGTGCTCGGCCGTACGCCGTATCCGCCGCCGGTAGCGGCCCACCAACGCCAGGCCCAGATCGGTCTTGGTCGGGTAGTGGTAATGGATAGCCGCATTCTTCAGTCCCAATGGCTGCGCCAGATGGTGGTAACTGAAGCCATTGAAGCCCCGCTCCAGCCAAAGCGCCTCCGCCAGATCGAGTATGCGTTTCGCGGTATCGTTCATGTGGCGCTCACTGTAACCAAGCAAGTGCTTGAAAGGCAACTAATCCTTACGATATAGCCGGGGCTGGCGGCACCCCTGCGACACGACCGCGCCGGCCGCCCGCGCCACCCTATAGCAGGCTGATACCCGGCAGGCTGCTGGCACAGGTGGCCCTGACAGTATCGACAAAGTCCTCCACATAGGCGAGGCCCGCACGGCTGGGCGGCACTGCCGCGTACAGCTCGCCAAACAGGCCCTGCTCGCCTATGGGCCTTGCTGTCACATAGCGACGCTCCAGATACGGCGCCACCGCCCACTCCGGCAGAGCCGCTACGCCGCGCCGGCTGGCCACCAGCTGCAAGATGGCCACCGTCAGCTCACTGCTACGGCGGCGTGGCTGCACACCAGCCGGCCGCAATACCTGACGTATCACATCCAGCATATCGTCCGGCACCGGGTAGGTGATCAGGGTTTCGTCGGCAAAATCCTCGGCCTGCAAGGCAGTACGCCCGGCCAGCTGATGGTCATTGGCCAGCAGGGCCACGATCTCGTAGCGGAACAGCGGAAAGTAATGCACCGGCTCCGCCTCATCGCGCTCCGAGACAATGCCCAGGTCGGCCTCGTTCTGATGGATCAAGCCCACCGGATCGGCATGGAAACCCGAGACGATATCCAGCTCCACCTCGGGCCAGCGTGGGCGGAACTCGTCCATGGCCGGCATCAGCCAGTCAAAACAGGTATGGCATTCCACCGCAATACGCAGGCTGCCAGCCGCACCATCGCGGATACGGCCGATATCACGCAAGGCGTCACCCACCTGGGGCAGCACCTGGTCGGACAGCGCAAGCAGGCGCTGGCCGGCCGGTGTCAGCTTGAGCGGCTGGGACTTGCGCTCGAACAGGCTGAGCCCGAACTGGTCCTCCAACTGCTTGAGCTGGTGCGACAGGGCCGACTGGGTCAGATTGAGCCGCTCGGCGGCGCGGGCTACCCCGCCGGTTTCCACCAGGGCGGCAATGGTACGGAGGTGGCGGAGTTCCAGTGCTGTGCTCATGAGTAATTTCGATAACAAACCGTAAAAAGATGCGTTTTGATCATAGACGGAGCACGCGCATCATGCAAAGCGTTCATTGATGCATTACTCCATCGAAAGGATTACTCATGTTAACCACCCATACCCTGGGCTTCCCCCGCATAGGCAGCCAACGCGAGCTGAAGTTTGCCGTCGAGCAATTCTGGCGCGGCGAGCTGGACGAGGCCGGCCTCAATGCCACCGGCCGCGAACTGCGCCTGCGCCACTGGCAATGGCAACACGCCGCCGGACTGCGCTTTGTCTCGGTCGGCGATTTCTCCTATTACGACCAGATACTGGATACCACTGTACTGCTGGGCGCCATTCCCAAGCGCTTCGGCTTTGCTGCTGCCCAACTCAGCCGCAGCCAGTATTTTGAACTGGCGCGCGGTAATGCCGCCCAGCCGGCTTGCGAAATGACCAAGTGGTTCGATACCAACTACCACTTCCTCAAGCCCGAGTTCGACCATGACACCCGTTTTGACGGCGGCCCGCAATGGCTGCTGGATGAGCTGCAGGAGGCCACCCAGGCCGGCTTTCAGGCCAAGGTGCAACTGGTAGGGCCGCTGACCTTGCTCAAGCTGGCACGGGTGCAAGGCATAGACGCGCTGTCCCTGCTGCCGCGCCTGCTGCCTGCCTACGTACGCCTGCTCAGGCAGCTGGCAGCCGAAGGCTGCAGCTGGGTACAGCTGGACGAACCCATCCTGGGTCTGGATCTCGACAGCCACTGGCTGAATGCTTACGCCCCGGTCTACCGCGAGCTGGCCGAAGCCCATCCCGGCATCCTCTTGACCACCTATTTCAGCAGCGTGGCCGAGCATGCCGAGCTGCTCAAGAGCCTGCCGGTAGCCGGCCTGCACCTGGACGCCGTGCGCGCCCCGCAACAACTGGGCGCCTTTGGTGACTGGCCTGCCGGCAAGGTGCTGTCTATCGGTATCGTCGACGGCCGCAATGTCTGGAAGACCGACCTGGATGCCGCGCTGGACAAGCTCACCCCGCTCTACCACCGCCTGGGTGACAATCTCTGGGTGGGCAGCAGCTGCTCCCTGCTGCATGTACCGGTCGACCTAGACCAGGAAACCCGCCTGGCCGAAGAGATCAAGGACGGCCTCAGCTTTGCCCGGCAAAAACTGGCAGAGTTGGCCACCCTGTCGCGCGCCCTGTGCCTGGGCCGCAGCGTCTGCTTCCAGGCACTGGAGCAGAACCGGGCGGCACTGGCACGCTACCGCACCCTGCCTGCCCGTAACGACGCCGCCGTCGCCCGCCGCCTGGCCAACCTGCCCGAGATCGAACGCGGGCTCAGCTACGGCGAGCGCGCTCTGCTGCAGCGCGAGCGCTTGAAGCTGCCGCTGCTACCCACCACGACCATAGGCTCCTTCCCGCAGACCAACGCCATACGCGCCCAGCGCGGCGCCTACAAGCGTGGCGAGCTGAGCCAGGCCGATTACACCCGCGCCATGCAGGCCGAGATCGCCCACGCCGTCAGCCGGCAGGAAGCCCTGGGGCTGGATGTGCTGGTGCATGGCGAAGCCGAGCGCAGCGACATGGTCGATTATTTTGCCGAGCAGCTGGCCGGCGTGGCGGTCTGCCAGCACGGCTGGGTGCAAAGCTACGGCTCGCGCTGCGTCAAGCCGCCCATGATCTGGGGCGACGTCAGTCGGCCGGTGGCCATGACGGTGGAGTGGACCCGCTATGCGCAGTCCCTGACCCACCTACCCATGAAGGGCATGCTGACCGGCCCGGTCACGCTGGTGCAATGGGCTTTCGTGCGCGATGACAAGCCGCGCGCCGAAGTGGCCTACCAGATGGCCCTGGCCCTGCGCGATGAAGTGGCCGAACTGGACGCAGCCGGTATCGCCGCCATCCAGATAGACGAACCCGCCTTCCGCGAAGGCCTGCCGCTGAAGCGCGCCGACTGGCCAGCCTATCTGGACTGGGCGGTGACCGCCTTCAAGCTCAGCGCCGCAGGCAGCCGGCCGGAAACCCAGGTGCACACCCATATGTGTTATTCGGAGTTCGAGGATATCCTGCCTGCCATCGCCGCCATGGATGCCGACGTGATCACCATCGAGACCTCACGTTCCGCCATGACCCTGCTGGATGCCTTTGGCGAATTCCGCTACCCCAATGAAATCGGCCCCGGCGTCTACGATATCCACTCGCCACGGGTGCCGCCCGTCACGGAAATGACCACCTTGCTGGAAAAAGCCCTCAAGGTGATCCCGGCGGAGCGGCTGTGGGTGAACCCGGATTGCGGCCTCAAGACCCGCGCCTGGCCAGAGACCGAAGCCGCGCTGAACAATATGCTGGCAGCCACTCGCCAGTTGCGCCAACGCCTGGCCGCCGGCACGGCAGAAACCCTCGCTGCAGCCAGCGTAGCCACGGCAGCGCATGCGCATGAGGGCGAATGCTGCGGCCCACGCGGGGAGTAATCAGGCAACAGCCGGCTTGCGGGCCTTGGGCGCCTTGGCGGTCCGGTCTCGGGACCGAGCCCGCAACGCCACCTCCAGCGCGGCGCGCGCCCATTGCAGTAGCTCGCCGCGCTCCTCCAGCACCTCGTCCGGTATGCGGTAGTAGTTCATCTTCGACAGCTTGCCGTCCTTGCCACTGTATTCAAACGGCCCACAACCCTGTGCCGTGTAGGTAGGTATGGTCTGCGCATCAGCCTTCAGGTACGGCACCTCGTCCACCACGATGGCAAAGATCAGGCCATCGCAATACACGCTCCAGCCACCAAACATGGCCCGGCTGCTCATATGCCCCATGGGCGACAACTGCTCACACAGCCATTCGACAAACTCGTTACGCATCCAGATACCTTCTATGGTTTTTGCCTTGATACCAGGCACCAGCGGAGCTGCTCTACAGTGTCGGCAGCGAACCGTCGGGCTCCCTTTGGGTTCCCGTC
>Ga0075156_10001624_pt1 | contig 12301 bp, 13 predicted proteins | sample JI81AbrownDNA_FD_70966 | JGI IMG/M metagenome (GOLD analysis project Ga0075156, IMG submission 70966) | Wastewater effluent complex algal communities from Wisconsin, to seasonally profile nutrient transformation and Carbon sequestration -... | ecosystem: Engineered > WWTP > Effluent > Algae...
GCCGCAGATCGTGCCCCGGGGTGCTCAGAACCTAGGTGAGGTCGGCTACGGCTTCATCAAGGATGGGATCGCGCGCGACGTGATCGGCAAGGGCGGCGAGAGGTTCGTCCCCTTCCTGTTCTCGTTCTTCTTCTTCATCTGGATCCTCAACTTCATGGGCATCTTCCCGGGCATGGCGTTCCCGGTGGCCAGCGTGTTCGCCATCCCGGTCGCGTTCGCGCTGATCGTGTACTTCACGTGGGTGCCGCTCGGGATCGCCAAGCAGGGTGGCTGGGGCTTCTTCAAGAACATCATGTTCCCGCCAGGCCTGCCCAAGCCGCTCTACGTCATCCTCGCGCCCATCGAGTTGATCTCGAACATCCTGGTGCGCCCCTTCACCCACTGTGTCCGTCTGTTCGCCAACATGTTCGCCGGCCACTTGCTCATCGTGACCTTCACGGTGGCGGCGTGGTACCTGTTCAGCCCCACGATCATCGGCCTGCTCGGCTCGGCGGTCTCTTTCGTGGTCGTCATCGCGTTGACGGCCTTCGAAATGCTGATCCAGGCGCTCCAGGCGTACATCTTCACGCTGCTGACAGCCGTCTACATCTCAGGGGCGCTGCACGCAGAACACTGATCCGAGGTGCTCGCGAACTGCGGCGCATCTGTCACAACTGAATCGTTAGACTCCCATTACTCCGAGACCGGCGGAACGACCGCCGGCCAACTGGAAGGAAAACCGCACATGTCTCTGCTCGCGGAGGTCACCGGCTCGCTCGGTTCGATCGGTTACGGTCTGGCCGCCATCGGCCCCGGTGTCGGCATCGGCATCATCTTCGGTCAGGGCGTGCAGGCCATCGCCCGCCAGCCCGAGGCGTACGGCGTCATTCGCCAGAACATGATCCTCGGCTTCGCACTCGCCGAGGCGCTGGCGCTGATCGGCTTCGTCGCCCCATTCGTCTTCGGTGTCTGATCCGTACCTCCACGCGGATTCACCCACGGACTGATCCGGGAAGGTCACCGTCGTGATTAACCTCATTGCTGCAGCCAGCGCGGCCGTCTCCGCGGCAGGCGCCGAGGGCGAGGAGATGCCCTCGGTCCTCGCCGTGCCCATCGACGAGCTGATCATCGGCATCATCGCGTTCATCATCGTCTTCGGAGGCCTGGCCAAGATCGCGCTGCCGGGCATCAAGAAGACCCTCGAGGAGCGCACGAACGCCATCGAGGGCGGCATCGCGCGGGCCGCGGCTGCTGAAGCGGAGGCCAACGCCCTCGCCGAGCAGTACCGCCAGCAGATGGCGCAGGCGCGCGAGGAGGCCTCGGCCATCCGCACGCAGGCGCAGGCGGATCGCACGGCCCTCATCGAGGAGGCCAGGAACGAGGCACGCCAGGCGGCGCTGCAGGTCACGGCCAACGCCGAGGCGCAGCTCGCCGCCGACCGGTCCCAGGCGACGGCCGCTCTCACCCGCCAGGTCGGCGAGCTCGCCGTCGGGCTGGCGAGCAAGGTCGTGGGCCAGTCGCTGACCGACGACGCCCGGGTGCGCGCCACGGTCGATGCCTTCCTCGACGACCTCGAGCGGCAGGCGGCCAGCTGATGCTCGGATCTAGTCGCGAGAGCCTCGCAGCCTGCCAGGAGGGCCTCGACGCCCTCCGGCAGGACGCTGGCTTCGGGCAGGTGGCCTCCGATCTGTTCGCGGTGGCTGGCCTGCTCGACTCCGAGGGGCAGCTGCGCAGCACCCTCGCCGACTCGGGGCAGCCGGCGTCGGTCCGCTCGGGCCTGGTGCAGCAGATCTTCGCCTCCCGCATCAGTGGCCTCGCCACGCAGGTCGTCGACATGGTGGTCGCCCGTCGCTGGTCGACCGACCTCGATCTCGTGCTGGCGATCGAGCTGCTAGCCGATCAGGCCGCGTTCACGGTCGCCGAGATCGACGGGACGCTCGACGCGACGGAGGAGGAGATCTTCCTCTTCAGCCGGGCCCTCGACTCGTCCCCGGCCCTCCAGATGGCCCTCACCGACCCGTCGCAGTCCGCGCAGACCAAGGGCGCGATCGTGCGCGACCTGCTCGGCGGGCGCGCCAGCGCGACCACGGAGCAGGTGCTCCAGTACGCCGTCGGGCACCTGCACGGCCGCCGCATCGACGCGGTCGTCGAGGATCTCTGCGGTCTTGCGGCCAAGCAGCGCGAGCGGGTCGTGGCCGAGGTGCGCGTGGCCGCGCCGCTCGACCCGGCACAGGAGCGGCGCCTCGCCGACATCCTGGGGCGGCTCAAGGGCCGCACCGTCCGACTCAACGTCGCCGTCGACCCCTCGGTCCTCGGCGGCGTGCACGTCAAGATCGGTGACGAGGTCATCGACGGCACCATCGCCTCACGTATGGAGCAGGCCCGCCGGGCCGTCATCGGCTAGACGCACCACTGCACGCAACAGAACACACCGACTGGATGCCCGCCTGAAGCGGGCCGAGAAAGAGAGCAGGACACCATGACGGAGCTGACGATCCGGCCGGAAGAGATCCGGGATGCGATCGAGCGGAACGTCGCGGCGTACTCGCCGGAGACCGCCCGCGAAGAGGTCGGTCGCGTCACCGAGACCGGTGACGGCATCGCCCGCGTGGAGGGTCTCCACTCGGCGATGACCAACGAGTTGCTGGAGTTCGAGGGCGGCCTCCTGGGCCTGGCCCTGAACCTCGACGTCCGCGAGATCGGCGTGGTCCTGCTCGGCGACGGATCGCACATCGAGGAGGGTCAGCCGGTGCGCCGCACCGGAGAGGTCCTGTCCGTGCCGGTCGGCGACGCCTTCCTCGGCCGCGTGGTCGATCCGCTGGGCAACCCCATCGACGGCCTCGGTGCCATCGAGGCCGAGGCGCGTCGTGCCCTCGAGGTCCAGGCGCCGACGGTCGTCCAGCGCCAGCCGGTGAAGGAGGCCATGCAGACGGGCATCAAGGCGATCGACGCCATGACCGCCATCGGCCGCGGCCAGCGCCAGCTCATCATCGGCGACCGCCAGACCGGCAAGACCGCCGTCTGCCTCGACACGATCCTCAACCAGCGCGAGAACTGGCTGTCCGGCGACCCGACGAAGCAGGTGCGCTGCATCTACGTGGCCATCGGCCAGAAGGGCTCCACGATCGCCGCAGTCAAGGGCGCGCTCGAGGAGTACGGCGCGATGGAGTACACCACCATCGTCGCCTCACCGGCCTCCGACCCCGCCGGCTTCAAGTACCTGGCCCCCTACACCGGCTCGGCCATCGGCCAGCACTGGATGTACGCCGGCAAGCACGTCCTCATCGTGTTCGACGACCTGTCGAAGCAGGCGGAGGCCTACCGCGCCGTGTCGCTGCTGCTGCGGCGCCCGCCGGGCCGCGAGGCCTACCCGGGCGACGTCTTCTACCTGCACAGCCGTCTCCTCGAGCGCTGCGCCAAGCTGTCCAATGAGCTCGGTGGCGGCTCGATGACCGGCCTGCCGATCATCGAGACCAAGGCCAACGACGTGTCGGCCTACATCCCCACCAACGTCATCTCGATCACCGACGGGCAGTGCTTCCTCGAGTCCGACCTGTTCAACTCGGGTGTCCGTCCCGCCATCAACGTCGGCATCTCGGTGTCGCGCGTCGGCGGCTCGGCGCAGCCGAAGGCCATGCGCAAGGTGGCCGGGCGACTGCGCCTCAACCTCGCGCAGTTCCGCGAGCTCGAGGCCTTCGCCGCGTTCGGCTCCGACCTCGACGCGGCCTCCAAGGCGCAGCTTGAGCGCGGTGCTCGCCTGGTCGAGCTGCTCAAGCAGCCGCAGTACCAGCCGCAGGCCATGGAGCGCGAGGTCGTGTCGGTGTGGTCGGGAACGACCGGCCAGCTCGACGACGTGCCGGTCGAGGACATCCGCCGCTTCGACGCGGAGTTCCTCGACTTCATCGATCGCTCGCACCCTGAGGTGTTCGACGCCATCCGCACGACGACCGACCTCTCCGACGACACCGTCTCGGTGCTCGAGGGCGCCATCGGCACCTTCAAGCGTCAGTACACGACGACGGCCGGGCACCTCCTCGTCAACGACGAGCCGGTGGCCGCGGTGGCCGACGAGGAGATCGACCACACGCAGATCAAGCGGGCGGTACGGGGCTAGCTGACATGGGCGCACAACTGAGGGTCTACCGGCGGCGCATCCGCTCCGTCCAGTCGACCAAGAAGATCACGAAGGCGATGGAGCTCATTGCCTCCTCGCGCATCGTGAAGGCGCAGGCGCGCCTGGAGGCGTCGCTGCCCTACCTCACGCATCTCTACGCGGCGATCAGCGCGGCTGCCACGGGGGCAGCCGACGTGCGCAAGCACCCGCTCATGGCGAACGCCGAGGAGCGCAAGAGCGCCGCGGTGCTCATCATCACCGCGGACCGCGGCCTCGCCGGCGCCTACTCGGCCAATGCGCTGCGCGAGGGCGAGGCCCTGGCGGCCAACCTTCGTGAGAAGGGGATGACCGTCGTGCCCTACATCGTGGGGCGCAAGGGAGTGTCGTACTACCGCTTCCGCGATCGCGTCATGGCCGGCGAGTACACCGGATTCACCGACCAGCCGACGTACGCCGACGCGAAGCGCATCGGCGGCGACCTCCTGGAGGCGTTCCTCACTCCGCAGGAGGAGGGCGGCGTCGACGAGATCCACCTCGTCTACACGCACTTCGCATCGATGATGACCCAGGAGGCCCGTATCCGGCGCCTCCTGCCGCTCGAGGTCGTCGATGAGGTCGTCACGACGGAGGAGGGCCAGCTGCCCTCGGCGCTCTACGAGTTCGAGCCTGACGCCGAGTCGGTCCTCGACGGGCTCCTGCCCCGCTACATCGACCACTCGGTGTATTCGGCGCTGCTCATGTCCGCTGCGTCCGAGCATGCTGCTCGCCGCCGCGCCATGAAGTCGGCGACCGACAACGCCGAGGACATGATCAAGTCGCTGTCCCGGCAGGCCAACCAGGCCCGTCAGGGCGAGATCACCCAGGAAATCAGCGAGATCGTCGGCGGCGCCGACGCACTGTCAGCTTCGCGCTAGGAGAGGGAACACGACATGACCGCAACGACTGAGACCACGACCGGCGTGGGGCGCGTAGCCCGCGTCACCGGCCCCGTCGTCGACGTGGAGTTCCCCGTCGAGTCCATGCCCGAGCTGTACAACGCGTTGCACGTCGACGTGAACTTCGACCAGGGCGAGGAGGGTGGCGGAAGCCGCACCCTGACCCTCGAGGTCGCCCAGCACATCGGCGACAACATGGTCCGCGCCATCTCGATGCAGCCGACCGACGGCCTGGTCCGTGGCGCCGACGTGCGCGACACCGGCGACTCGATCACGGTCCCCGTGGGCGACGTCACCAAGGGCCATGTGTGGAACACGCTGGGCATCCCGCTCGACGTGCCGGAGTCGTCGCTCGACATCACCGAGCGCTGGAGCATCCACCGCCAGCCGCCGGCCTTCGACCAGCTCGAGTCCAAGACCGAGGTCTTCTGGACCGGCATCAAGGTCATCGACCTGCTGACCCCCTACGTCAAGGGCGGCAAGATCGGCCTCTTCGGAGGAGCCGGCGTCGGCAAGACCGTCCTCATCCAGGAGATGATCTACCGCGTCGCCGAGAACTTCAGCGGCGTGTCGGTGTTCGCCGGAGTCGGCGAGCGCACCCGTGAGGGCAACGACCTCTTCCTGGAGATGAGCGAGTCGGGCGTCCTCGAGAAGACCGCACTCGTCTTCGGCCAGATGGACGAGCCGCCGGGCACGCGCCTTCGCGTCGCGCTGTCGGCCCTGACGATGGCGGAGTACTTCCGCGACGTGCAGAAGCAGGACGTGCTGCTGTTCATCGACAACATCTTCCGCTTCACCCAGGCGGGCTCGGAGGTGTCGACCCTCCTCGGCCGCATGCCCTCGGCCGTCGGGTACCAGCCCACGCTGGCCGACGAGATGGGCCAGCTGCAGGAGCGGATCACGTCGACGCGTGGCCACTCGATCACGTCGCTGCAGGCGATCTACGTTCCCGCCGACGACCTCACCGACCCGGCCCCGGCGACGACCTTCGCCCACCTCGACGCGACCACGACGCTGAGCCGCCCGATCTCGGAGCTCGGCATCTACCCGGCCGTCGACCCGCTCGACTCGATGTCGCGCATCCTCGATCCGCGCTACGTCGGCGACGAGCACTACGCCGTGGCCGCCCGCGTCAAGGAGATCCTGCAGCGCTACAAGGACCTCCAGGACATCATCGCCATCCTCGGCATCGACGAGCTGTCCGAGGAGGACAAGATCCTCGTGGGCCGGGCCCGTCGCATCCAGCGCTTCCTGTCGCAGAACATGTTCGTTGCGGAGGCCTTCACCGGCCAGCCCGGATCGTTCGTTCCGGTCGAGGAGACCATCGCCTCGTTCCGCGCCCTCTGCGACGGCGTGTACGACCACATCCCGGAGCAGGCCTTCTTCATGTGCGGCGGCATCGAGGACGTCGAGAAGAACGCCGCTGCGCTCGCGAAGGGCAACTAGCGGGCATGGCTGACTCCGAGAAGGTCCTCAACGTGGCGGTGGTCTCGGCCGAGCGTGCGCTCTGGACGGGCCAGGCCAAGGCCCTCGTGGCCAAGACCCCCGAGGGCGACATCGGCATCCTGCCCGGTCACGAGCCCGTGCTGGCGCTCCTCGTCGAGAGCGCGCCGCTGCGGATCGAGGAGCCGGACGGGTCCAAAGTGCTGGTCGCCATCCACGGCGGCTTCTTCTCGGTGGCCGGCAACGAGGTCAACGTCATCGCCGAGGTCGCGGAGCTGGCGGAGGACATCGACCTGCCCCGCGCCCAGGCGGCCCTCGCCCGTGCCACGGAGGGCGGGGTGACTCCCGAGGAGGAGTCCGCGGTGCATCGCGCCGAGACCCGCATCCAGGTCGCCGGGGTCGCCAAGGGGATCACGGCCCGCTGATCCACCCAGCACCCCCACGCGAGTGGTGAGGTGTGGCCCGCGTCACGACGGTGAACCGGGCCACACCTCACCACTCGCGGCGTTTGGGGCCGCGGGTCAGCGATTCGCGCCCGGCTGCCACAGCACGTCGCCGCCCGAATCCTTGTTCGCCAGCCGGGCGAGGATGAAGAGCAGGTCGCTGAGGCGATTGAGGTACGTGGCGGTCAGCGGGTTCATGCCGCCGTGGTACGTGTCGAGGGCCGCCCACGTCGACCGCTCGGCGCGGCGCACCACCGTGCGGGCCACGTGGAGCTGCGAGGCGCCGACAGTGCCGCCGGGCAGCACGAACGAGCGCAGTGGCTCGAGCTTGTCGTTGTACTCGTCGCAGGCCGCCTCCAGCCGCTCGACGTAGGCCTCGGTCACCCGCAGCGGCTCGTGCTCGGGATTCTCGACGACGGGCGTGCACAGGTCGGCGCCGACGTCGAAGAGGTCGTTCTGCACCGCGACGAGCAGCGCGCGCACGGGCTCGTCGAAGGTGGTGAGCGACAGGGCCAGCCCGATGGTGCAGTTCGCCTCGTCGACGTCGGCATACGCCTTCAGTCGCGGGTCGTTCTTGCCGGTCCGGCTCATGTCACCGAGTGAGGTGGTGCCGTCGTCGCCGGTGCGGGTGTAGATGCGCGTCAGATTGACCATGTCCCGACCCTACGGCACCCAGGACCCTCGCGCCCGATGCCGGTGGCGCGGTCGCGACCGGCTCCGCACTCCTCGTACGATGCACGAATGGAGGTCTTGCGCGTCACCGGGGGCGTGCCGCTGCGTGGCGAGGTGCGACTCACCGGCGCGAAGAACTCCGTGCTCAAGCTGATGGCCGCGGCCCTGCTCGCCCCCGGCACGACGACGCTGACCAACGTGCCGTGCATCCTGGACGTCGAGATCATGGCGGAGCTGCTGCGCCGGCTCGGCTGCGAGGTCGTGCATGACGTCGAGGGGGAGCGGCTGTCGATCACCGTTCCCGAACGGCCCGACCACCGCGCGGACTACGACCTCGTCCGCCGCATGCGTGCCTCCATCTGCGTGCTCGGACCGCTCATCACCCGCGTGGGCGCGGCCGACGTGGCGCTTCCCGGCGGCGACAACATCGGATCCCGCGGACTCGACATGCACATCGACGGGCTGCGGCGCATGGGCGCGGACGTCGCCAGCGAGCACGGGTACCTGGTGGCGCATGCCGCGAAGCGGCTGTCCGGAGCGCGGATCTGGCTCGACTTCCCGAGCGTCGGAGCGACCGAGACCCTGCTCATGGCCGCCGTCCTGGCCGACGGCCGCACCGTGATCGACAACGCGGCCCGCGAGCCCGAGATCGTCGACATCTGCACCATGCTGCTGGAGATGGGGGCGTCGATCGACGGGGTCGGCACGTCCACCCTGAGCATCGACGGCGTCGATGCCCTCTCGCCGGTCGATCACGAGACCCTGCCCGACCGCATCGTGGCCGGGACGTGGGCCGTCGCCGCGGCCATGACCCGGGGCGACATCACCGTGCGCAATGCGGATGCGGGCCATCTGAGCCTGGCGCTCGAGAAGCTTGTCGTCTCGGGGGCGCACGTCGAGGTGCTCGACGACGGGTTCCGGGTCACGATGACGGAGCGGCCGAAGGCCGTGGACATCGTCACGCTTCCGTACCCAGGCTTCCCGACGGACCTCCAGCCGCAGTTCATCGCGCTGAACTCCGTCGCGGACGGTGCCGCACTCGTGACGGAGAACATGTTCGAGGCGAGGTTCCGGTTCGTCCAGGAGCTCGCGCGCCTGGGCGCCGATGTGAGGACCGACGGGCACCATGCCCTCGTCCGCGGCCTGCCCCTGCTGTCGGCTGCGCCGGTCGAGGCCACGGACATCCGCGCCGGGGCGGGCCTCGTGCTCGCCGGCCTGGTGGCGGAGGGCGAGACCACGGTCTACGGAGTCGGCCACATCGACCGCGGCTACGCGGGGTTCGTGCCGTCGCTGCAGTCTCTGGGCGCCGTCGTGCGACGCGACGAGGTCAGCGACCGCTAGCACGGGCCGTCCGAGACAGCTGGTACGCGAGGTCAGCGACCGCTGGTCAGCAGCGAGCGGGCCCGCTGCTCGTCTGCGGGCCACACCATGAGCCGGGGCCCGTCGAGGGTGGAGGCGAGGTTGGCGCGCACGCCGCTCTCCTCGAGCCGCCGCCGCAGGATCTCGCCCTCGACGTACGTCGACGGTGCAGCCACCGCCACGAGGAGCCCGTACTCGTCCGTGCTGCCCCGACGGGCGGGTGCCGCCACCACGGAGGACCCGCGCCGGAACGCCCACCGCAGGATGAGGGCGAACACCCCGATCAGCCCGGCCGCCACGAGCGGGCCGAAGGCGAAGGAGAAGGCGTTCCACGAGGGCACCCGCCAATGGTGCAGGCTCCGGCGCTCCGGCGCGAGGCGAGATGCCCGACCGCTAGTTGGAGCCTCGGGGCGTCCAGCGGAAGAAGACGATCGAGAGCACCAGGCCGACGACTACCCAGATGGACAGCACGAGCGCGCACATCCCCAGCTCCCACGCGCCGGACACCTCGATGACGGCGGCCGACTCGGGCAGGAACACGCTGCGCATCGCCTGCGCCAGCCACTTCAGCGGGAAGAAGGACGCGAACACCTGCATCCACTGGGGAAGCTGGTTGAAGACGAAGAAGACCCCCGACGTGAACTGCAGAACGAGGACGATCGGCGCGACGATGGCCGAGGCGCCACGGCCGTTCTTCGGCACGACGGAGAAGGCGATGCCGAGCAGGGTGCACGAGACCAGGCCGAGGAGGCTGGCCCACAGGAAGGTGAACCACTGGAGGGTGGTGCTGGGCAGCGAGATGTCGTAGAACAGCACGCCGACGGCGATGAGGATGGTGACCTGTGCGGTGTAGGCGACGAAGACGGTGCCGATCTTCCCGATGAAGTACGACACCTTCGGCATGGGCGTGCCGCCGAGCCGCTTGAGCGTGCCGTCCTCCCGCTCGAGGGGGATGGCGATGGCCAGGTTCTGGAACGACGTGTAGAGAACTCCGGAGGCGATCATCCCGGCGACGAAGTACTGGGTGAACGTGATGTCGGGACCGATGTCCTGCCCGCCGAAGACCGACCCGAAGATGACGAGCAGGATCATCGGGAACGCGAAGTTCCACAGGGCCGAGTTGCCGTCGCGGAAGAACTGCTTGAGCTCGATCACGATCCGCCGGCGGCCGATGGCCCAGGTGCCGGGAATGGCGACGGTCTGAGGCTGGGGGCTGGTGATGGCGCTCATCGGCTGTCTCCCGCCGCTGCCTCACGGTCGCCGTCGAGCAGCGACAGGTAGATGTCCTCGAGCCGGGCTCGGTCGACAGTGAGTCCCGGTACCTCGCCTCCGAAGCGTGCAGCGAGGTCGGCAACGAGGGCGGTCGGCTCCATGGTGCGCTCCTCCCGGTGCTCGTCACCCTCCATCCAGCCCACCCGAGCCGTGCTGGTCTCACGCCCGCCGAGCTGCGCTGGGGTGTCGCAGGCCACGACGCGTCCGCGCGAGATCACCGCCACGCGATCGGCCAGGTGCTCGGCCTCCTCGAGGTAGTGCGTCGTGAGAAGGATCGTCGTGCCCTCCGCCTTGAGTCCGTCGATGAGGTCCCAGAAGTCGCGGCGGGCCTCAGGGTCGAATCCGGTCGTGGGCTCGTCGAGGAAGAGCACGCGGGGCCGTCCGATGATGCCCAGGGCCACGTCGAGCCGGCGTCGCTGACCGCCGGAGAGCTTGAGGTTGCGGGCCCTGCGCTTCTCGGTGAGGCCCACCGCCTCGATGACCTCGTCCGGATCGCGCGGGTCGGGGTAGTAGCCGGCGAAGTGGTGGACCGCCTCCGTCACGGTGAGGTCGCCGAGGTCGCGGTCGGTCTGCAGGACGATGCCGATCTGCGACTTCCAGTGCCGGTCGCCGTTCGACGGATCGACGCCCAGGACCTCGGCCGTCCCGGAGTCACGCGTGCGGTAGCCCTCGAGGATCTCGGTCACGGTCGTCTTGCCGGCGCCGTTGGGACCCAGCAGGGCGAAGCACTCGCCGAAGGGGATCTCGAAGTCGACGCCGGCGACCGCCTCGAGGTCGCCGTAGCTCTTGCGGAGGTCTCGTACGAGGATGGCCGCATCGCTCACTCCGCGATCATGGCACGCGGGAGCCCCCTGATGCGGGCCGGTACGGTTGCGTGATGCGCTTCACCGTGGCCCGCTGCTCCGTCGACTACGTCGGGCGGCTCACCGCGCACCTCCCGGAGGCCACGCGCGCGATCATGCTCAAGGCGGACGGGTCCGTCCTCATCCACTCCGACGGCGGCTCGTACAAGCCTCTCAACTGGATGAGCCCGCCCTGCACCACGCGGATCACGCCGTCCGACCAGGAGGGCGTCGTCGAGGTCTGGACGGTCGAGAACAAGGCCGGGGAGCAGCTGGTCATCTCCATCCACGAGGTGGTGCACGCGACCGAGCACGACCTGGGCGTCGACCCGGGGCTCGTCAAGGACGGCGTGGAGGCGCACCTCCAGGCGCTGCTGGCCGCCCAGGTGGGGGTGCTGGGGGAGGGCTGGCGGCTCGTGCGTCGCGAGTACCCGACGGCCATCGGTCCCGTCGACCTGCTGTGCCGCGACGCGTCCGGCCTCGCGGTCGCGATCGAGATCAAGCGGAGGGGGGAGATCGACGGGGTCGAGCAGCTGACGCGCTACCTCGACCTGCTCAATCGCGACCCCCTGCTCGCCCCGGTCCGGGGCATCTTCGCGGCCCAGGAGATCAAGCCGCAGGCGCGGGTGCTGGCACAGGACCGAGGCATCGAGTGCGTGGTGCTCGACTACGACGCACTGCGCGGGCACGACGACAAGGACGCCCGGCTCTTCTAGCCCGCAGCACCCGCCCAAGGACGGGACAACGGTGCACTTTCGGCCACGTCCGGCCGGCAACTCTCCGTTTGTCCCGTTCCACGGGACAAACGGAAGCTGGACCGGGGCGAAACGGGCACGAATGCCGATCTGTCCCGGGTTGCGACTCGCCAAGGCGGCGGCCGGTCGGCGGTCGCTTGGCCGCCGGTTGCCGGGCGGGATCGACGGCGCGTGCGGGATAGGGTCGGACCGACGATCAGGGCCCGCTCGGGGCTCGTGAAGGGACAGACATGACCATCTCGACGGTCGGGGTCATCGGCCTGGGCACCATGGGAGCCGGCATCGCCGAGGTGATCGCCCGCAACGGCTACGCCGTGGTGGCGGTCGAGGGAGCCGATGACGCCCTGGCCCGCGGCCGGGCCTCCCTCGAGGGCTCCACAGGTCGCGCGGTCGCCCGCGGGAAGCTGACGGCCGAGGACCAGGCCGCGCTTCTGGCGCGCATCACGTTCACGACCGATCTCGCGGACCTGGCGGGCGCCGACCTCGT
>Ga0075156_10001625_pt1 | contig 12301 bp, 12 predicted proteins | sample JI81AbrownDNA_FD_70966 | JGI IMG/M metagenome (GOLD analysis project Ga0075156, IMG submission 70966) | Wastewater effluent complex algal communities from Wisconsin, to seasonally profile nutrient transformation and Carbon sequestration -... | ecosystem: Engineered > WWTP > Effluent > Algae...
ACCTCGCTGCGCTCACGCGGCATGTCGCTCGTCATGGACCTGGTTCTCAATCACGTTGCGCGAGAACACGAGTGGGCAGTCAAGGCCCAAGCCGGCGACCCGGCATACCGGGACTATTTCTACATCTATCCCGACCGGCAGGAGCCAGATGCCTATGAGGCGACGCTCCCGGAGGTCTTCCCCGATTTCGCGCCGGGCAGCTTCACGTGGGACGAGGCGGTGCAGGGGTGGGTGTGGACGACCTTCAACAACTGGCAGTGGGACGTCAACTGGTCGAACCCTGCCGTCCTGGGGGAATATGTCGACATCATCTTGTTCCTGGCCAATCTCGGCGTCGAGGTGTTGCGCCTGGATGCCATCGCCTTCACCTGGAAGCGGTTGGGGACCGATTGTCAGAACCAGCCCGAGGTGCATGAACTGACCGCCGTGCTGCGTGCGTTGACCCGAATGGCCGCTCCCGCAGTGGTTTTCAAGGCCGAAGCCATTGTCGGTCCCCGGGATCTCATCCAATATCTCGGAATCGGAGCCCATGTCGGGCAGGTCAGTGATCTGGCATATCACAACTCGCTCATGGTCCAGGGCTGGTCGATCCTGGCCACAGGCGACACCGAGCTGGCCCGTGTGGCCCTGCGCGCGCTGCCTCCGACACCGTCCACGGGCACCTGGATCACCTATGTCCGCTGTCATGACGATATCGGGTGGGCGATCGATGATCGCGATGCCGCATCGCTGGGGATGAATGGCTTTTTGCATCGGCGCTTCCTCGCCGACTGGTATGCCGGGGATGTCGCCGAATCCTGGGGCCGCGGACTGGTTTTCCAGTTCAACGAGGCAACGGGGGACAAGCGCACGAGCGGCACGGCCGCCTCGCTGGCCGGCTTGTCCGCGGCGCGCGACGCGGCGCAACGGGAGGAGGCACTGGCGCGGATCTTCGTCCTGCACGCGCTGGCATACGGCTGGGGCGGGATCCCGGTGATCTGGTCGGGCGATGAGTTGGGGACGCCCAACGATCCGGACTGGGCCAAGGAGCGCGGCCACGAGAATGACAATCGGTGGGCGCATCGGCCGCGGCTGGATTGGCGGTTGGCCGCCGATCGCAGCGACCTTCGCACCGATGCGGGCAAGATCTTCCAGGGCCTTGCCCACCTGGCGCGCGTGCGAAAGTCGTTGCCGCAGTTGCATGCCGGCGCCGAATCGCAGGTCTATGGGGAGCACGTCGATCGCGGCCTGCTCGCCGTTCTGCGCAATCATCCGGCGGGCTCGATGCTGGCGATCTACAACGTGACCCAGGACTGGCGACCCTTCCCAGGGATGGAGTTCGACGCCATCGGGTTTGTCGAGCCGGTCAATGCGCTGGGGGACAACCACTCGGTGGCGATCGGTGACGACGGCTACATCTGGGTGCCGCCCTTTGCCGCGTGGTGGATCGTCGAGAGCGCGGGCCGCTGACGGAAGGGCTTTAGGCGAAGACGAGGACGGGCAGGTCGGAGGGGCTCTGGCCGGTCCTGCCCGAGACGATCGAGATCCGGTCGGGCAGGCCGCGGTATGCCGCGCCGACGCGCGCATCACGACCCGCGGCGTTGACCGAAGAGCCTTCGCGCAATTGCTCGGTGACGGTTGTCGTGGCGGTCGTTGCGGGCAGTGCAGTCGTGCTGGCGATCATCGGAAACTCCTTGGGGCCGTGGGGCTTTTGACACCTCCAGATTCGAACCGCCGGCTGTGGGGATCCTGTGACCTGGCCGGGAGGCGGCTAGGAGTTGTTCAGGGTGAGCCGGGCGCCCGGCGACGCGGTGAACGTGCTAGACAGAAGCCATGGCAACGACCGCATTCAAAGGCAATCCCGTCCACACCGTCGGCGAACTCCCCGCGCAGGGCAGCGTGGCACCCGACTTCACCCTCACCGGCGCGGATCTGGCCGATGTCACCCTTGGTGGGCTGACCGGACGCCGCGTTGTGCTCAACATCTTCCCCAGTGTCGACACGGGTGTCTGCGCGGCGAGCGTGCGCAAGTTCAATGAACTCGCGGCTGGCCTTGAGAACACCACGGTCGTGTGCGCCTCCGAGGACTTGCCCTTCGCACTTGGTCGCTTCTGCGGTGCCGAGGGCATCGAAAACGTCTCTGCCGCATCGGCTTTCCGCAGTGATTTCGGAGACGCCTATGGCGTCACGATGACCGACGGTCCGCTTCGCGGCCTGCTCGCCCGCAGTGTCGTCGTGCTCGACACGGACGGCTCCGTCATCTATTCGGAGTTGGTCCCGGAGATCACGACCGAGCCCGACTATGACGCGGCGGTCGCTGCCCTGTCCTGATCGCGGGCCAGCAGCACCAGCACTTCGCTGTGCGCGGTCTGCGGGAACATGTCGAAGAGTCGCGCGCGCATCACGCGATAGCCCGCAAGAGCATCGATGTCGCGGGCGAGCGTGCTCGGATTGCAACTCGAATAGAGCACGTATGCCGTCCGCTCGCGCACCAGGTCCGCAGCCAATCTCGTGTCGATGCCCCGCCTCGGTGGGTTGAGGATCACGAGATCGGCTGCGGGCCAACGCCTTTCCCACGGCGAAATGGCGGCATCGCCGGCGACGAAGTCGATATCGCCGGCATTCGTCAACTCCGCGGCGCTGCGCTGCGCGGAGGTGATGGCGTCGGCGGAGGTCTCGACCCCGCGCACCACCCGACCCGGTGCCGCGGCATACAGACCGAAGCCGCCGACCCCACAATAGAGATCCCAGACAACACGTGGCGCTATGTCTGAAATCCACTCTCGCGCTTGGTGATAGAGCTCGATCGTCACGGCCGTATTGGTCTGGAAGAAGCTATTCGGCCGCAGGTGCAGGCGCACCCCTCCGAGGTCCATGGGCAGCGATGTGGTGTCCGTGAGGACGATCTCTTCAGGGCCCTCGAGGACTGCCTTGTGCTCGGGCTGCAGGTTCGCGGAGACCACGGTTGCCTGGGGCAACCGCCGCAGCAGTTCCGGTATGCCGTCGGCAATCCTCGGCAATTGTCTCGTCCCGCGCAGGACGAAGCGCACCATCAGCTCACCGCCGGGGGAGTGGGTCACCAGGAGATGCTTCAGTTCTCCGCGGGCCTTGGGCACGTCATACGGGAGCAGTCGCAGTTCGTCGACGAAGTCGGCGAGCGTCGGGATCGCGGCCGCCAGGCCGGGCTCGTAGAGGCCGCACGCGCGCAGGTCCACCCCGCGGCGAGTGCCGTCGAGGATGCCCAGCGTGACCTCGCCGGGCGCACCGCCGACGACGAGTTTTGCCTTGTTGCGGAACGCGGATTCCGGGCTCGTGACCGGGCGCTCCCAAACTGCCGCCGGCACCTGCCTGGCAAGCGTTCGCGCCGCGGTCGCCTGTTTGTCGGCGAGTTGGCGATCGTAGGGCGTTCCCATCCAGGCGCACGAGCGGCATGCGCCGGCGTCGAAGTAGTCACACTGCATCTCGGGGCCAGAGTAGCCGCGAGGCAAGGCCCGTGCGGGCGCGACGGCATAGTGTGTCGCCATGGCGAGGCTTGTTGATGTGCACCCGGTGGATCCGCAGCCGCGAGCGATCGCGCAGGTATCGGCCGTTCTGCGCGAGGGCGGCCTCATCGCCTATCCCACTGACTCGGGCTATGCGCTGGGTGCACGCCTGGGAAATCAGCAGGGCAAGGACCGCATCCGCGAGATTCGAGGGTTGGGGGACAAACACCACTACACCGTGGTGTGCAAGGACTTCGCCCAGCTCGGGCAGTTCGTCATCGTCGACAACTCGATCTTCCGAGCGATCAAGGCATCGACGCCTGGGCCTTATACGTTCATCCTGCCGGCGACCAAAGAGGTGCCGCGAAAGCTGTTGCACGCCAAGAAGAAGACGATCGGCGTGCGGATCCCGGACAGCCGAGTCGTGCAGGCGATCCTGCGAGAACTCGGTGAGCCCCTGCTGAGCAGCACCCTGATCCTGCCCGGTAAGAGCGAACCGATGACCGAGGGGTGGCTGGTCAAGGACGAACTGGATCACAGCGTCGATCTCGTCATCGACGCGGGGGAGTGCCTCCCGCAGCCCACGACGGTCGTCGACTTCTCCTCCGGCGTCGCCGAGATAGCCCGTCTGGGGTCCGGAGACCCCTCCCGCTTTGTCTGACCGTTGTTCAGCGCCTCGACGGGATCAACCGGCTGATCGACGACGCGCTGAGGCGGATCGGCTCGTCCGAGACGGTGGAGAACACGAGTGGGGTGACCGTGTCGGTCATCGTCGCGTCGATCTGCTCGAGGACGCGGCGCGCCTGCTCGATCGTCGTGATGAAGGGGATCTTGCGACGGACGAAGCTCAGCCCGGGAACTGCGCGAGCAGCAGGTTGCCGAGGGTCTCGGCCGAGATTCCCGTGCCACCGGCGACGAAGAACACCGGCGTGCGGGTGGCCTGGGCCCCCGTCGCGGCGGCGCGTGCGGAGGATTCCGAAGTCGTCATGTCCTCATCCAATCAACTGCGCAACGGGTAGGAAGGCGGAGCGACTACTCCGCGATGACGACGATGAGTGTGCGCGGACCGTGGACGCCCTCGACCCGCTGCAGCTCGATGTCACTCGTGGCACTCGGCCCGCTGATCCACGTGAGGGCCCGCTGCGCGCCGGCTGGTGTCCGGAGCAGGGAGACCGCCTCCGGCACGTCGTGGACGACCTGGTCCTCACCGATGACGCACACGTGGGTGTCCGGCACGAGGGTCAGCTCGCGCCGACCCTGGTTGGCGGTGTGGTCGAGGACGATCGTGCCGGTCGTCGCGATGCCGATGGCGGCGCCGGTCACCACTGCGTCGATGCCGTCGAGGGTCTGCGCCGAGGTGGCGTCGACCTCGGTCAGCACGTCGAATTCAGCGCCGAGCGCGTCGGACCACCCGGCATCGAGGCCGGTGGGCACGACGACCGAGCGCAGCCCGGCCGCCCGCAACTGCTCGACCACCGTCGCCGCGACCTGCTCGGCGGGCACGCGCACGACCGTGGCCCGGTAGTCCGCGACGTTCTCCGCGAACAGCTCCACCACCTGCGACTGATTGTGAGTTGGGGTAGCGCTTCCGAGGGACGAGGACGCACTACCCCAACTCACAATCAGTGGCGCCTCTCCCGTCTGGCGCTTCTCTGTCGTCACGTCGGAGGTCGCCGAACGGACCCGGGCCAGGATCTCCTCGCGCGCGCTCATCGCTCGCCTCCCGCATCGGTCCCGTCGTTCGTTGTCGGTATGCCGCCCGCTCGCCCTCCGGGGTCCGCCGCACCGTGCGTCGTGGTCGCGTCGCCGCGCTCGCGCGCCCACCACTGGCGGAACGTTTCCTTCGGCGGCGTCGGCATGTCACGCGCGTCGGTCCAGGCACCGAGCCCGGGCACCTTGCGGATGGTCCGTTTGCCGATGAGCCGACCAGCCGTCGTCGCACCCTTCTGCGCCACGGCGAGCCGTCGCGGGTCGGACAGCACCCACGCGGCGGCCTTCATCGCTGCCGACTCGGCGCGGTGGCCACCTTGCTCGGCCACGGTCCCCCGCAGCTCGACGAGCAGCTCGGGGATGTTGATCCGCACCGGACACGCGTCGAAGCACGCGCCGCAGAGCGACGAGGCATAGGGCAGCGACTGGTCGACTTCGCTCGCCGTCCCGCGGAGCTGAGGGTTGAGCACGGCACCAATCGGCCCGGGATAGACGGAGCCATACGCGTGTCCACCCGTGCGTTCGTAGACCGGGCACACGTTGAGGCACGCCGAGCACCGGATGCACCGAAGTGCCTGTCTCCCAACGGAATCCGCGAGCACGCGACTCCGGCCGTTGTCGAGCAGGATGACGTGGACTTCCTGCGGCCCATCGCCATCGTGCACGCCGGACCACATGGTCGTGTAGGGGTTCATCCGCTCCCCAGTGCTCGAGCGCGGCAGGAGCTGGAGCATCGGCGAGAGGTCGTCCCACGTGGGCAGGACCTTCTCGATGCCGACGACGGAGATGAGGGTCTCGGGGAGGGTGAGGCACATGCGCCCGTTGCCCTCGGACTCGACGACGACGAGCGTGCCGGTGTCGGCGATGGCGAAGTTCGCACCTGACACGGCGACCTTGGCGCGCAGGAACTTCTCGCGCAGGTGTAGGCGGGCCGCCTCCGCAAGCCGGGCGGGGTCGTCGGTGAGATCGGCCGGCGCAGGTCGTCCGAACTCCCCCATCTCGCGCAGGAACACGTCGCGAATCTCGGTGCGGTTGCGGTGGATCGCCGGCACGAGGATGTGGCTCGGCCGGTCACCGAAGAGCTGCACGATGAGCTCGGCCAGGTCGGTCTCCCAGGCATGGATTCCGGCCGCTTCGAGGGCCTCGTTGAGCTCGATCTCCTGGGTGGCCATCGACTTGACCTTGACGACCTCGTCGACCTCCTTGGCCCGCGCGATGTCGACGACGATCCGGTTCGCCTCGGCGGCGTCGCGCGCCCAGTGCACGGTCGCGCCGCGCGCGGTGAGCGACTCCTCGAGCTGCTCGAGATAGTCGCCGAGGTGGTGCAGCGCCTCGTCCTTGGCGGCCGCGCCCGCGACCCGGAGCGCCTCCCAGTCCTCGACCTCGCCGACGACGGCGGCCCGCTTCGCGCGGATCGTGTGCGTCGCGTTGTGCAGGTTGGCCCGCTGCTGGGTGTTGGCCAGCGCCTCGCGCGCGGCGACGGGGAACTTCGGCATGCCGACGAAGGTCGGCGAGGTCTGCTGGACGGGCTGGGTCACCATGTCGGGTGCTCCTTCGTCGACGCGAGGATCTCGGCCAGGTGCATCGTCCGTATGCCGGTGCGTTGCCTTCCGAGGATCCCTCCGATGTGTGCCAGGCAGGAGTTGTCGCCGGCGACGAGCACCTCGGCGTCGGTCTCGACCACGTGGGCGGCTTTGTCGGTACCCATGGCGACGGACACGTCGGAGTTCTTCATGGCGAAGGTGCCGCCGAACCCGCAGCACTCCTCCGCCCCGGGGAGCTCCACCAGATCGATGCCCTCGACGGCGCGCAGCAGCTGCAGCGGCCGGTCGCCGACGCGGAGCATCCGCAGCGAGTGGCAGGTCGGGTGGTAGGTCACGCGGTGCGGGAAGTACGCCCCGACGTCGGTCACGCCGAGCACGTCGACGAGGAACTCCGACAGCTCGTAGACCTTGGGGCGCACGCCCTCGACCTCGGAGGCGAGCCCGGGGTCTCCGGCGAGGTGGGCGATCATCGGGTGCTGGTCGCGCACCGACCCGACGCATGAACCCGACGGCGCCACCACGGCGTCGTACTCCTCGAACACGTCGACGAAGTGACGGACGAGCGGAACGGCCTCACCGGCATACCCCGTGTTCGTCATCATCTGACCGCAACAGGTCTGCGCACTGGGGAACTCGACCCGGCACCCGAGTCGCTCCAGGAGTCGCACGACGGCTTTGGGCGTCTCCGGCCACATCGTGTCGTTGAAGCAGGTCGCGAACAGGGCGACTTTGAGATCAGCAGCGATCGGTGCCGTGAAGGCCGTCATGGCAACATCCAAGCAAGGATCGTCGACTGAAGCCCGACAAGCAGGCAGACCGCCACGATGAGGCCGATGCTCCACGGGAGCACCTTGCGGAGGATGTCGGACTCACGACCCACGAGACCGACCGCGGTGGCGGCGATCGTGAGGTTCTGCGGGCTGATCATCTTGCCGACAACGCCGCCCGAGGTGTTCGCGGCGACGAGCAGGGTCGGGTCGATGCCGGCTTTCGTCGCGGCGGTCTGCTGCAGCGTCGCGAAGAGGGCATTCGCGCTCGTGTCGGAGCCCGTCACGGCCGTCCCGAGCCAGCCGAGAAGCGGTGACAGGAAGGCGAATGCCGCGCCGGCACCGGCGATCCACGTCCCGATGGTGATCGTCTGGCCGGAGAGGTTCATGACGTACGCCAGGGCGAGCACCGACGCGACGGTGAGGAACGCGAAGCGCATCTTGTGCGCGGTCGCCGCCATCTCCGCGCCGAGCCCACTGACGCCGACGCCGTAGACGAGGGCAACGATGAGGGCGCTGAGCAGGAGCAGCGTTCCGGGCGAACTGAGCCACTGGAAGTTGTAGGTCGTGGCCGTCGCCGGCACGCCCGCGTGGGTGAGGATCTCGCCGGACGTGCCGGGCCACGGAATCTTGACGTCGGTGCTCGCCAGCCAGTCCTTGACCGCCGGCACGAGCTTGGCGACGGAGAAGATCGCGATGACGAGGACGTACGGGAAGAGCGCCATGCTGATCCGTCGTGGCGTGAGTTCGCGCGCACGAGCATCGAGTTCGGCGATGGAGACGCTGTGGTCGTCGCCCGCCTTGTCGAGCGCACGCGGCGGCGCCGCTTCGTCACCGGAACCACCAGCGGCGTATGCCGTCCGCTCACCTGCCGCGACCGTCGCCAGGTCGCGCTCGCGCTCGGCGCCCATGGCCTCGAGGGCCTCCTCACGACCGGTGGGCTGCCACACGCGGAGGAAGAGGACCGCGGCGGCGAGGCCAGCAAGGGAGGCGATGATGTCGGTGAGCTCCACCGAGATCCACGTCGCCGAAATCCATTGCGCGACAGCGAAAGTCACGCCGACGACGACCGCGATGGGCCAGGTCTGACGGATGCCACGACGACCGTCCGCCATGAGGACGAGGAGGAGCGGGACGAAGAGCGCGATGATCGGCGTCTGGTGTCCGACGTAGGCACCGATCTCGGTGTAGGGGATCTTCGTGAGGTTGCCGGCCGTGATGATCGGGATGCCGATGGCGCCGAACGCGACAGGCGCGGTGTTGGCGAGGAGGACCACCGTGGCGGCGCGCAACGGGGAGAAGCCGACCGCCATGAGCATCACGCCGGTGATGGCGACGGGGGCGCCGAAGCCGGCGAGCGCCTCGAGCAGTCCGCCGAAGCAGAACGCGATGATGATCGCCTGGACGCGAGGGTCGTCCGAGATGAGGTGGAAGGTCGCGCGCAGGTCCTCGAAGTGACCTGATCGCACCGTCACCTGGTAGAGCACGATCGCGGTGAAGACGATCCACATGATCGGGAAGAGACCGAAGGCCGCGCCCTGGGTGGCAGACAGCGCGGCGAGACCGACCGGCATACCGAACGCCAGAACGGCGACCAGCAGCGCGACGGTGACGGCCGCGAGGCCGGCCCAGTGGGCCTTCCAGCGCAGCCAACCGAGCGTCACGAAGACGGTGAGGAGCGGCAGGGCCGCGACGAGTGCGGACAGCGCGAGGCTGTCGAGGACGGGTGCGATCTCGGGCTGGTACGAGCCGGTGAGCGCGGGGAGTGCGGTCATCCTGACCTCCGGGTTGGGCGGGACACGACGGTGGGTCTGCCTGTTCACTGAATGGTCCGACCATTAGCGAATTGCTCCAAGGTAGAGGTCGGGCGGGAGCCGCGTCAAGAGGTCTGACCATTTCGGTTTTCTGGACGCGCGGAGGTGGCATGCTTCACGCCATGCCCCGTTCCGGACAGCCCCAGGCCTTCGAGCTCGTCCTCGCGTGGGTGGACGCGCAGATCCTCGAGGGACGGCTCGGAGTCGGCGACCACCTCCTGGCCGAACGCGAGCTCGCGGACACTCTCGACGTCAGTCGCGCGGCCGTGCGCGAGGCCGTCCGGACCCTCCAGGCGCAGGGGGTCGTGAACTCGTTCGTCGGAGCCGGACCGGGCGGGGGCACCGTCCTCACGTCGGTGCCGTCGCGCGCACTGAGCCGGCTGCTGCGCCTGCACGTCGCACTGGCCAACTTCCCGCTGCCAGACGTCATCGAAGTGCGCATCGCCCTGGAACGACTGAGCGCCCGCCTCGCCGTGGCGAATGCATCGACCGACGACCTGGCCGAGGCGCGCCGAGCGCTCGAGGTGATGCGCGAACCGGCGATCAACCGTCAGGCGTTCAACGACGCCGACACCGAGTTCCACGTCGCCCTCGCGACGGCCGCCGGCAACCGGCTCGCCAGCGACCTCACCGCCGCGATCCGGGAGTCGATGCGGTTGCCGATCCTCGACCGGTTCCGCCACCTGCGCGACTGGGACGAGGTCGTCGGCGACCTGCGCTCGGACCACGAGGCGATCTTCGCCGCGATCGAGCGCCGTGACGCCGACGAGGCCGAGCGTCTCGTCGAGGCCCACATCCGGTCCGCCTGGCTGGCACTGACCCACGAGCCCGACGACGCGCTCGTCGAGCCCCTTCCCGAGGACGAGCCGGTAGGTCAGCTGCTGGATGTCGTGGTCGAGGGTGCGCGCCTCGACGAGCTCGAGGTCGACGTCGGCCGAGCCTTCGTGAATCGGCGTCGCACCTGTCTGCCCGGTGATGACGGGGAAGACCGTCACCCGGATGAGGTCGACGAGGCCGGCTGCCATGAGTGAGCGGTTCATCGCGATGCTCCCGTGCGAGCACAGCGGCACGTCCGACTCCTCCTTGAGCCGCGCGACGACGTCCACCGCGTCCCCGTCGACCATGGTGGCGTCCGGCCAGTCGAGGGGCTCGGTCAGGGTCGACGACACGACGGTCGTCGGCAGGTGCACCATGGCCGTGACCCACGGGTCGAACACCTCGGAGTCCTCACCGAGCGTGCTGCGCATGCTCACGAGTCACGGAAGGTCGTGGCGCCGAGGACGAGCCGCTGCGGGGTGCTGTAGAGCTCGAGCCGATGGGCCAGCAGCTCCGGACCCTGCTTGCCCCAGTAGCCGCCCCAGTCACCACCGCTCGCCGTGCCGTAGCCGTCGAGACTGCTGAAGACGTCGTAGGTGTAGCTCGCGCTCATCGTGGCCCTCCTCCTGGTGGGGCGGCGCTGCTCGCTGCCCTCATCCTCTCCACGAACGGGACTGGAGCAATACGACAGAGGTGGGCGGACGGCATACGAGAAAGTTTTCGAGAATGTGGCTTGACCTTGACGCTGCGTCAGGGTTGGACGACGCTCTCGACATGAACACCACACCAGCCATCGAGATCACCGGACTCACGAAGTCCTACGGCGACCAGGAGGTCCTGCGAGGCGTCGACCTGACCGTCCCTTCGGGCAGCATCCACGCCTTGCTCGGCAGCAACGGCGCCGGCAAGACGACGACGGTCCGCATCCTGTCCACCCTGCTGAAGGCTGACGGTGGGGCCGCGACCGTCGGCGGTCACGACGTCGCCACGGATCCGGCCGAGGTGCGCCGGACGATCAGCCTCACCGGCCAGTTCGCCGCCGTCGACGAGGTGCTCACCGGGCGCGAGAACCTCGTCCTCGTCGCCCGGCTGCGTCGCCTCGCTGACGCCGGCACGATCGCCGACGACCTGCTCGCTCGCTTCGACCTGACGGAAGCCGGCGGCAAGCGGGTCGCCGCGTACTCCGGCGGCATGCGCCGGCGCCTCGACATCGCCATGAGCCTCATCGGCGACCCGGAGGTGCTCTTCCTCGACGAGCCGACGACCGGACTTGACCCGCAGTCGCGGATCGAGGTGTGGAAGACCTTCAAGGAGCTCGCCGGGCGCGGCACGACGGTGCTGCTCACGACGCAGTACCTCGACGAGGCCGAGCAGCTCGCCGACCGCATCGCGATCCTGCACGAGGGCCGGATCATCGCCGACGGGACGCTCGCCGAGCTCAAGGCGCTCCTGCCACCGGCGGAGGTCACCTACGTCGAGAAGCAGCCGAGCCTCGAGGACATCTTCCTGTCGATCATCGGCCACACGCCGAACCAGTCCGCCCAGTCCATCCAGCCGACCCAGAACGCCTGAGGACCCACCATGACCACCGTCATCAGCGACTCCACCGTCCTGTTCAACCGCTCGCTGCGCCACATCCTGCGCAGCCCCGACACGATCATCACGACCGCAGTCACCCCCATCGCGATGCTCCTGCTCTTCGTCTACGTCTTCGGTGGCGCCATCGACGTCGGCGCCGGCTCCTACGTCAACTACCTCCTCCCGGGGATCCTGCTCATCACGGTGGCGTCGGGCATCGCCTACACGGCGTTCCGCCTCTTCACCGACGTGTCGACCGGGCTCTTCGAACGCTTCCAGTCGATGCCGATCGCCCGCTCGGCCCTGCTCTGGGGACACGTCCTCACCTCGGTCGTCGCGAACCTCGTCTCGCTCGCCCTCGTCATAGGCGTCGCCCTCCTCATGGGCTTCCGCACGAGCGCAGGGATCGGCGCATGGCTCGCGATCATCGGGCTGCTCGTCCTCTTCACGTTGGCCCTCACCTGGCTCGCGGTGATCCCTGGTCTCACCGCGAAGTCGGTCGACGGCGTGCCGAACAGGTTGCGCATCTGTTCCTCGGTGACCACGTCGCCGGCGCTCAACCCTTCGAGTCCGGCCATGCCGCTGCCGACCCACACGCCCGGCGATTCGCC
>Ga0075156_10001626_pt1 | contig 12301 bp, 8 predicted proteins | sample JI81AbrownDNA_FD_70966 | JGI IMG/M metagenome (GOLD analysis project Ga0075156, IMG submission 70966) | Wastewater effluent complex algal communities from Wisconsin, to seasonally profile nutrient transformation and Carbon sequestration -... | ecosystem: Engineered > WWTP > Effluent > Algae...
AGGACTCTCCTCCCACGCCGACCAATCCGGACTCATCGACTGGCTCTCGAAGCTCAAAGACCCCAAAGTCTATATCATCCACGGCGAGCTCTCCGCCTCCGAAGCCCTGCAAGCAAAAATCAAAGAAGTCTATGGCTGGGATGCAATTATCCCCAAACTTAATCAGGTGGAAATGGTGTGATAGTTTGAAAATATTTGGGTTCGGTTGTGCATATTCCACATCTCGCCTGCGGTCACCCATGGCCGTCCAGACGACATTCGGACTTGGCGGGTGAATTTTTAACGCAAAGCCGCAAAGCACGCAAAGAATTCTCTGCACCTTTGCGCCTTTGCGTTAAATAATCGCATAGATTGTGGTTGTAACGATGTATGTTTCTCTATTCAACAATACCATGAATTCAAAGAAAAATGAAGATGAAGAGCTAAAGCAAAAAATCCTCGCCGGACTCGACCTTGCCTACAAGCGGCTCATCGAGTACAAGCGTGCTAAAAATTCCGTGCTTGTTGTTATGCGTGATGGGAAGATTGTGCATGTCAAGCCGGAGGAATTACAAAAAGAAAATGAGAATGACTCACATTAGAAATTACAGACTATTCAATTCCGTTTGTTTGTAGAGTTTTTCCCAAGTAGTTCTAATAATTGAAATTTGGAGTGGTAAGCCTGTGTTCATGAAGGATTTAATTATAAGAGTTGCCGTTGTATCGGTGGTCAGCATTCTTGGAGCAATTGCACGCAGTATCGCCTCTAAATCGAAAGCATGGTGGAGGCAGAGAAAACTTGAACGTACACCTTTTATCGTTGTCGAGCAAACAGAGCAATTTTCTATCAACTTTCACAAATCTCAGAAAAAATCGAAAATTATAGTACAATGGATCGATGTTCGGCAGGTAGAGCTTACCTCAAAAGGCAAAAAATTAATACTCCATACCCTCAATAATGAGCAGATGGAGTTTAAGAAGAATAAGATTTATTACTGGAATGATGTAGTAAAAGCTGTACCGGATGTACTCATGGCTAATGCCGCCTTTATTGAGTATAGATTTCGTAATTTTTCCGGGTTGAACAGTTGCCGTGTATGTGGGAAAGTTGCTGCTAAAAAAAATACTTGCTGGCATTGTGGCAATGATACCTACACAAAATATTATCATGCTTATGTTAAAGATGGCAACATCTTTAACACTACCAGAATAAAAAGAAGCAAAGAGATTATAAGCGAACGAGGATACTATAGCAACGCTCAGCTCTTTTGGTTCGCACCTGACAAGCATGGTGCTATCGATTTCTACAAAAAAGATATGCTCTACGCAAATGACAGTGAGTGGAAACCCTTGATAAAAGCCAATGAAATAAGGGAATTCTGGAAAAATCCATCGAATAAAGATAAAGTCCACGACCCAAGTATGCAGCGTTTCAGGAAAAAGATAGATAAGTACAAGATGGTAGAATACAAGAAAATCGAGTAAATGCAACGTCTCTACATCTAAACCGCTCCTGCAGAAATTTTGATACAAAACATCTCCATTTGGCTACCTCACCATTCCTCCGTAGTTTTGCGGATAATGTAATGGTTCAATCGTGATACTTGCAACGCTATGAGAATACACGTCCTCCTTCTTGCCCTCTATATTCTGCTGCTTTCATGCCTGCCCTGCGGCGACATGAAAGATTGCAGCGAGGTCGCGACCGGGAGAACTGAATCACATGCCACTGCCGCACCAGACGTTACCAACCACACGCATCACGATAAGAATATCGAATTATGCTCGCCTTTTTGTAGCTGCATTTGCTGCGGACAAATTACCAACTGGCGTAGTAATACTATTATAATGCAACCTCTTATGCGAGTGTCGCCACCCAAAATACTACTCGCTGCCCAATTCCTCCAATCCGAATACACCTCCGCCATCTGGCAACCTCCCAAATTCTGCTAACCAATTGCAGGAAATAAAAGAACACTGTCGATCCCTTGGATAATTACAAGTGCGACTATTTTGCACGATTGAATTTCTGCATCATTTTTTCTTTAAAACGACTATCATTTCTTGGAGTGGTGTAATCTCTTGTGGAGGTTCACTCCTCCGTGTGATTAGAGCGTTGAATTTGGCATTTGCTTGATGCTTCGACAAGCTCAGCATGACGAATAATGTACAGTCACACTGAATAACATACAGTCACACTGAATAACATACAGTCACTCTGAACCCCTTCGAAGTGTTCAATAACATATCTATTTTCTTCATAAGTCAGCAACATTAGGTTGTCGCCTTATTGGGTTATGGATAACGCGCGTAGTACCATTACATAATTCATAACTACTAATATAAACATATCATTATATGCTCAATACTATCATTAGGTTCTCAGTCAAGAATAAACTCATCATCGGACTCTTCGTCCTGCTCCTCATCGGCTATGGCGGCTACGAATGCACCCGGCTCCCGATCGATGCTGTGCCCGACATCACAGACAATCAAGTACAGGTCATTACATCCGTTCCCTCTCTCGGCGCGCCGGACGTCGAGCGGCTAATTACCTTCCCTATCGAACAAGCCACGAGCAACATCCCCGGACTCCATGAGATTCGCAGTTTTTCCCGCTTCGGGCTCTCGCTTATTACCATTGTATTTGATGATAATGTCGATATTTACTGGGCGCGTCAGCAGGTGAGTGAACGCCTGAAAAGCGCTCAAGAACAGATCCCGGCTGGCATGGGTACTTCAGAGCTTGCGCCTGTAACGACAGGCCTCGGGGAAATATACCAATATGTGCTCAGGGCAAAACATGGATACGAAATGAAGTACGACGAGACCGAACTCCGCACGATTCAAGATTGGATCGTTCGTCGGCAATTACTTGGAGTAAAAGGAGTTGCCGATGTGAGCAGTTTTGGTGGCAAGCTCAAGCAATACGAAATAGCCATCGATGCCAGCAAACTGAAGTCGTTTGATATCACCATGAATGATGTTTTCGTTGCGCTGGAAAAGAATAATGAAAATACAGGAGGAGCATACATCGAGAAAAAATCAACTGTCCTTTATATCCGCAGCGAAGGGTTAATAGGCAGCATGGAAGACATTCGTCAAATTGTCGTCAAAAACACTGACAACGGAACTCCGCTTCTCATAAAGGATGTTGCTGATGTGCGTATTGGAAGTGCAGTTCGGTATGGTGGTATGACATACAACGACGAAGGTGAGGCGGCAGGCGGTGTCGTTCTCATGCTTAAAGGTGGTAATAGCAGTCAGGTCATCGGAAATGTGAAGGAACGTATTCGGCAAATCGAAAAAACTCTGCCAGAAGGGGTTGTAATTGAACCGTTTCTTGATCGAACGAAGATGGTCAATAGTGCGCTCGGCACAGTGGCTACCAACCTTATGGAAGGAGCATTAATTGTCATTTTCGTTCTCGTGCTTTTCCTCGGAAATTTTAGAGCCGGACTCCTTGTAGCATCTGTAATTCCGCTCTCAATGCTTTTTGCGGTAATCATGATGAATTTATTCGGTGTGAGCGGCAATCTTATGAGCTTGGGGGCTCTCGATTTTGGACTCATTGTCGATGGAGCAGTTATTATCGTCGAAGCAGTGCTCCATAGTGTGACGCATAACCACCAAGCAAATTCAGTAATTACCAAACTTCACCAAAGCGAGATGGACGATACGGTCAATAAATCTGCGAGCAGGATGATGAATAGTGCTGTGTTCGGTCAAATCATCATTCTCATTGTGTATCTTCCGATTTTTACACTCGAGGGTATTGAAGGTAAAATGTTCAAACCGATGGCACAAACCGTTGCTTTTGCTCTTCTTGGCGCATTTCTTCTCTCACTAACCTATATCCCGATGATGAGTACGATCTTCCTGAGTAAGTCCGTCAATCCAAAGAGGAATATTTCGGATAAAATGATGGAAATTTTTATCAAGAATCATGTGAAGTATCTGACGAAGATTATGAAATTCCCAAAAACAGTCTTGGGTGGCGCACTTTGCTTAATGATAGTCGCGGGGATTGTCTTCTCGGGTATGGGTGGGGAATTTATCCCTGAATTACCCGAAGGTGACTTCGCCGTCGAAACGCGCGTACTCACCGGCAGTAGTATTCCCACGACGGTCGATGCCTGTCTCAAAGCAGCGCATATTCTGAAAAATAAATTTCCGGAAGTCGAAAAAGTCATCGGCAAAGTCGGTAGCGGTGAAATTCCCACCGATCCTATGCCAATGGTAGCAGCCGACTTGATGATTATTCTCAAGGATAAAAGCGAGTGGACTTCAGCGGATACCTGGGAGGAGCTATCGGGGAAAATGAGCGAAGCACTGCTCGATGTACCGGGCGTGACGTATAGTTTTCAGTATCCGGTCGCAATGCGATTTAATGAACTCATGACCGGCGCCAAACAAGATGTGGTCTGTAAAATTTTCGGTGAAAATTTGGATTCTCTCTCCAAATATGGCAAGATGCTCGGAGAGGTGTCGGCAGGTGTCGATGGCGCAGAGAATATTTATGTAGAACCGATCGACGGACTCCCTCAACTTGTAATTACCTATAAACGCAATGTGATAGCCCAATACGGCATGAATGTCGCTGATATCAACCGCGTAGTCAATACTGCCTTTGCCGGACAAAGTACCGGTCAAGTTTTCGAAGATGAAAAGCGCTTTGACATGGTCGTGCGCCTCGCCGGTGAACGCCGCAAAAGTGTAGAAGATGTGCAGAATTTACTGATTCCCACTCCGCGAGGCGAGCAGATACCGCTCTCTCATGTAGCGGAAGTGGCCATCCAGGAAAGTGTGAATCAGATACAGCGCGAAGATGCCAAGCGTAGAATAATTGTGGGATTCAATGTTCATGGAAGAGATGTGCAAAGTATAGTGAACGACTTGCAGGATAAGGTAAATAAGCGTATCAAGCTGCCCGCCGGATATTACATTACGTATGGCGGCGCGTTCGAAAATTTGGTAGCCGCTCAGAAGCGCTTGTCACTTGCTGTACCGCTTGCACTGTTGCTGATTTTTCTCTTTCTCTATTTTGCCTTTGGTTCACTCAGGCAGGGCTTGCTGATTTACTCGGCTATTCCGCTGTCTGCCGTCGGCGGAGTGTTCTTTCTGGCGCTTCGTGGCATGCCGTTCAGTATCAGCGCCGGCGTTGGATTTATCGCACTATTTGGCGTATCTGTCTTGAATGGAATCGTGTTAGTTGCGGAGTTCAATCGTGTCAAATCGACCGGCGAGCTCGATCCTGTGCGTATTGTCATCGAAGGTACGCGGAATCGTCTGCGTCCTGTGCTTATGACGGCATTTGTCGCTTCTCTTGGGTTTCTTCCGATGGCACTAAGTCATGGCGCTGGAGCCGAAGTGCAGCGTCCGCTTGCGACGGTTGTGATTGGCGGCTTGCTCATCGCTACCTTCTTGACTTTATTCGTGTTACCCGTGCTGTACACCATTTTTGAAAAAGGATTTCGCGCCACGCCACGGTCAATTACCGCATCGATTTTCTTTGTAATTATCATGCTTACCGCGCTTCCTTCCACGGCGCAACAGCCAATATCGCTCCAGGCGGCAATCGACACTGCACTTCGTAATAATTTGTCCATTAAAAATGAATCATTGCAGGCAGAATATCTAAAAAAACTCACCGGTACAACTCTTAATATTCCGTCAATGGCAATTACAGGTGAGTATGGGCAGATGAATTCCGCGTTCAATGACACCAAATTCTCACTCTCGCAAACAATTAATTTCCCAACTGTTTATATCAAATCAAAAGCGCTCAGCGAAGAAAAATACCGGAGTGGAATTCTTGCTCTTGCTGCCAAACAGGCCGAGATCAAACAGCGGGTGCGGGAGGTGTATTACGGATTGCTCTATTTGCAACAAAAAGAGAACTTACTGCAACGTTCGGACAGCATGTATGCTGCATTAGAAGAAAAATCTCGTGCGCGACTCTCAAGCGGCGAGAGTACCATCATCGAACAAAAGCTGGCCGAGATGCAGCGCGGTCAGGTGAGGGCGCAATTGCTCGGACTCCAAAGCGAGATGGATGTTTTGTTGCTGCAATTTCATGTGCTGCTCAATACGCAAGTGCCGCCGGTGCCGCTTGCCGGAACAGTAACCTTCGAACCTCATGCCCTTGATTCATCAGCACTTGCAGAGCATCCGCGTCTTAGGGTATTGCTCCTTGAGAAAAGCGCCGCGCTCCTTGCGACAGAGGTCGAGCAGTCAAAACTTTTGCCGGATCTGACGGTTGGGTTTAGTTCGCAGACCATCCAAGGCACCGGCGCTGATGACATTCGCTACTCGACCGCGACGCGCTTCAATTCTTTCCAAGTCGGCGTGAGTGTGCCGCTGTTTTTTGGTGCGCAATCCGGCAGAATTGACGCTGCCCGCACCATGGAAGCAATGGCGGAGAATTCCTACACAATGGGTAAACAAACGATGAATGCGGAATTTGTGTCAACACTCCGACGCTACAAAATGCAGAAGCAAGTCATTGAATATTATGAAAATACTGCCCTTGGAAAGGCAAAGGTGATTACCCAAACAGCCGACCTACAGCTCTCCTCGGGTGAGATTAATTACCTCGAATGGGCGCAAATTGTCAATACTGCCGTTACTCTCGAGAGCAGCTATCTCGATGCCGTCAAAGAACTCAATGAAACAAGTATCCACCTTGAATTTTTAACTAATAATTGAACGAATGAAACTGCCATTGAACGACAAAAAATTCCTGTTTTTGCTTTTTGCAATCTCGATCGTGGTTGCGTTGGAAGTGTTATCGCTGCTCGATATCCATATCCCGATGCCGTATTCGCCGGTGGTGTTCGCGGCGTTTATTCTCGGTATCGGCTGGAGTGTGCTTTGGAGCGGAATAAAAGCAATTATAAAACTGAAATTCAGCAGTATAAATTTACTGATGACTATTGCTGCCATCGGTGCATTCTATCTGGGTGAATATCCGGAAGCGGCGGTGGTGATTGTGCTGTATGTATTGGGTGAACGCCTTGAAAGTATTGGTGTTGCAAATTCCAAAGCTGCATTGAACAACCTCGTACGTAGTGCTCCGAAAGTAGCGTTTGTGCCCTCACAGAATCAAGCTGTTGCGATTGAGAGCATCCCCGTCGGCACGATTATTCAGGTAAAAGCAGGCGAAATGATACCGCTTGACGGGAAAATACTCACCGGCGAAACAAGCATCGACGAAGCAACGATCACCGGCGAACCTATCCCGCAGGACAAGCATGTGGGCGATACGGTGTTCGCCGGTACGCTCAACAAAAACGGTTTTGTCGAAATCGAAACCACCAAGCTTGCCGCCGATACGACGTTTTCAAAAATCATCCGCCTTACATTCGAAGCATCTGCTAATAAAAGTGACACGCAGAAATTCATTCAGAAATTCTCCAAAATATACACTCCGATTATTATTGGCTTGGCAATTCTGGTAGTTACGGTGCCGGTCTTTATCCTGCATTTGGATCTGCATCACTGGTTGAAGCAAGCGATAACGCTTCTGGTCATTGCTTGTCCGTGCGCGCTTGTGATCTCAACGCCGGTGGCAATTTACGCAGCAATCGGTAACGCGTCGGCAAGAGGCGCGCTCGTAAAAGGTGGGAAATACATCGAGGCATTAGCATCAATTACGGCGATTGCACTCGACAAAACACGCACGATTACCTTCGGTAAGCCGGTCGTGTCGGATGTATTTCCTTTGAATGGAAATAGTCGGGAAGAACTCCTTGCATGTGGCGCAGGCACAGAAATTTTTTCGGAACACCCTCTCGCGCAAGCTATTGTCGATGCGAGTGTTGCAGAAGGATTCACGCCCCATGAAGCCCAAAAATTCACGAGTATTATTGGCAAAGGAGCAACGGCTACCTGCCTGGTATGCAAGGACGAAACGACCTATGTCGGCAAGCTCGAATTTATCCGGGAGCATACATCGTTCGATAGTGAAGCCGAAAAAATTGTCGCCCGGCTTTCTGCTGATGGTGCAACGAGTGTGGTCGTGAGTTGTGGCGGTGCAATTTCCGGAATTATTGGATTAACGGATCAAATTAAACCTGATAGTGCAGCGGCGGTGAAGGAACTCAGAGCGCTTGGTATCGAACCCGTCATGCTCACCGGCGACAATGAAACAGCCGCACAGTATGTGGCTCGTCAGGTTGGAATTACGACGATATTCGGCGGTCTATTACCGGAAGAAAAAGTAGGGAAAATCAAAGAACTTCTGAGTCGCTATCAAGCAGTGGCAATGGTCGGCGATGGTATCAATGACGCGCCTGCTTTAGCGCAAAGTACGGTGGGAATCGCAATGGGCGCAGCAGGGAGCGATACGGCAATTGAAACGGCAAATATCGCCCTTATGAATGATAATCTTTCGCTGATTCCACACCTCGTGCGCCTGAGCAGAAAAACAGTACGAACGATACAAACCAATACAATCGGCGCGATTGCCGTGAAGGTGATATTTATCGCGCTCGCCATCGCCGGCTACAGCAATTTAGTATTCGCGATCGCTGCCGATGTCGGAGTGACACTCGTGGTGATACTGCTGAGTTTGCGACTTGGGGCATATTCGCCAAAAAATAACAACCAATAAATTCCAACTAAACTATATGAAAACCATGAAAACAACTATAACAATAGCAATGCTTTGCATACTTCTGGGAGGATGTGGCAATTCCCCCAAAACAGAGAATACACCCGCGCCTTCCGAGTCCGCCGACGAAACATCAGTCACACTTACCGAGGCGCAGTTCAAAAATTCAGATATTAGAATTGGTGAAATTCATCAGCAAAATATCTCCTCGCTCCTGAAAGTGAACGGAAAAATCGAAGTGCCGCCGCAGAATATGGTGTCCGTCAGCGTGCCGATGGGCGGATATTTGAAGTCCACCAAGCTGCTCGCCGGCATGCATATCGCAAAAGGCGAGTCCATCGCCGTGATGGAAGACCAGCAGTACATCGAGCTCCAGCAGAACTATCTTGTTGCGAAGGTGCATCTTGTGCAGCTTGAGGCGGAATTCAACCGACAGAAAGAGTTGAATCATACCAAAGCCGGGAGTGACAAGGTGTTTCAGCAGGCGCAGACGGAGTATTTTTCGCAGAAAATTCTCCTCAAAGGACTCGAAGAAAAGCTCAAGTTAATTGGTATTAATTCCGGTGAACTCAGCGAAAAAACGATGTCAAGAAGCATTACGATCGCGTCTCCCATCGACGGCTTCGTATCGCAGGTCAAGCAAAATATCGGGAAGTATGTAGCGCCGACGGATGTGCTCTTCGAACTCGTCAATCCCGCCGATATACATCTCACACTGACTATATTTGAAAAAGACTTGCATTCGTTGTCCGTTGGACAGAAGTTGATTGCTTATACCAATACCGAGCCGAACAAAAAATTCGCCTGCGAAATAATTCTCATCGGTAAAGATGTCTCGCCCGAACGCACGGTGCAGGTGCAATGCCACTTCGAAAAGTACGACAAATCGCTCATTCCCGGTATGTACATGAACGCCGAAGTAGAAGTAGCCACGAACAGCGCCTACGTGATCGACAATGACGGGCTCGTTCGCTTCGAAGGCAAGCAATATGTCTTCACCGAAACCGGCAAGAATACCTACGCCATGCTCGAAGTCACCACCGGCAACAGCGAAAACGGCGCCACGCAAATTACGCCAACCGATACAAGCAGCATAGCAGGCAAGCGCTTCGTGACCAAAGGCGCCTATACTTTACTCATGAAAATGAAAAATAAAGAAGAGGAAGAGTAATTCCTCGATTCAACATAGGGTTCCCTCATCAATATCAGCAAGCGAAGTACCGACTTTTACTTCTGAAACGGATTGCGCAGATTAACCGCAAAGCTCGCTAAGGTTGTCGCAAAGTTCGCTAAGAATCTTGTTTTTTAATAGTTTACTTTTTAAATTATTGGCATACACTCAAGGTTCATCGAACCAATACTTGGAAGCACTACAATGAGAGCGCGACACAATCTGCATTTCTCTGCGAACTTTGCGCAACCTTTGCGAACTTTGCGTTAAAATTGATTTTGTTTCCCGAAAGCCACGAAATTTATAGTGCTCTATTCTGATGCGGAAACCCTCTATTCAACAATTATAATCAATACAATCATGGAAAATTTTAATCGCAAAAAACACTGGGAAAATATCTATCAAACGAAGGAACTGCAGGATGTGAGTTGGTTCGAGCCGAATCCTGAAACATCGCTCGATTTTTTCAAGAAATTCAACGTTCCGACGACTGCCAAAATTATCGATATCGGTGGCGGAGACAGCTTCCTAGTTGATCATTTACTTGACCTTGGGTATGAGAATATTACCGTTCTCGATATCTCTGAAGCAGCAATTAACCGCGCTAAAAATCGACTCGGCGACCGAGCAGATATGGTTACGTGGATAGTGTCGGACGTAACTACATTCCGACCAACCGAAAAGTACGACTTCTGGCATGACCGTGCGGCATTTCATTTCTTAACCGATGACAATGATATAATTACGTATCTCGATACTGCACAACAGTATATCAATCCCGAAGGTGTGCTCGTGATCGGTACCTTTTCTGAAAATGGTCCGAAAAAATGCAGCGGTATCGAGATCAGGCAGTATTCCGAGTCGAGCATGAGTGAGCGCCTGAAACAGTATTTCGAGAAAATTCAATGTATTACCATCGACCACAAAACACCTTTTGATACGATTCAAAATTTTGTGTTTTGCAGTTTTAGGAAATCAACACCTCAAGAATAGAGACCATAACCCACGGTTTTTAGACTATAGTGATGCTTACCAAGAATATACTTCACACACAGCCCATGGTGTATAACCGTGGGCTGTGCGGTTGTGTAGCCCCACCGAACCCAATTTTCTCTATTTTTGCGCATAGACGCAGACAATTATTACCTTGAAAATCATGCACAAAGACCACTTTCATAAGTTACTACTCAAAGACTTAGGTATCGATACCTATCGTGAGAATATTCTATTTATTCGTGCAGATAGCCATGTCTGCATTTCCGAGGGCTTCACGGCGCTTACGCGGGTGGTGGTGCATAAAAACGGCACCGAAATCGTGGCGACGCTCAATGTGGTCACGTCTGACCTGCTCAAGGACGGCGAGGCGGGACTGTCGCAGGAGGCGATGAAACGTTTGGGAGTGACGGATGGAACTATAATTGAAATCTCACACTTACACCCGATTGATTCCCTCAAATACGTTCGCGCGAAGATTTACAAAAAAGAACTCGACGACATTGGTTATTCCGAAATCATCAAGGATGTCGTGGCCGGACATTACTCCAACATCGAAATTGCTGCCTTTGTCTCTGCTTGTGCGGGGAATAATTTATCGGTGCAGGAAATTATATCGCTCACGAAGGCGATGATTGCTGTCGGGCAGCGTCTCGACTGGCATCAGCCCATGGTACTCGATAAGCATTGCGTGGGCGGGCTGCCGGGGAACCGTACAACGCCGATTGTGGTAAGTATAATTGCAGCAGCGGGTTTGACGATTCCCAAAACATCCTCACGGGCAATTACTTCGCCCGCCGGCACAGCAGATACGATGGAAACGATGACGCCGGTGAATCTCTCGATTGATGAAATTCAGCGTGTCGTTGAGCATGAAGGCGGATGCTTTGCCTGGGGTGGCGCCGTGAAGTTGAGTCCCGCCGATGACCTGCTCATTGCTGTCGAAAAAGCGCTCGATATCGACAGCGAAGGTCAGATGGTGGCATCCGTGCTGTCCAAAAAAGCGGCGGCGGGTTCGACGCATATTCTCATCGACATACCCGTCGGACCGACAGCGAAAGTACGTTCACAAGAGGAAGCCCTGCGCCTGCAATATTACTTCAAGGCAGTGAGCGAGGCGATCGGTTTTCATACGGAAATTGTGATCACGGACGGCACGCAGCCGGTGGGACGCGGCATCGGCCCGGCGCTCGAAGCTCAGGATGTACTCGCCGTTCTGCGGAATGAACCCACTGCGCCGAATGACCTGCGGCAGCGATCACTCACCTTAGCCGCTGAATTACTCAAACTCTCCGGAAACTATACACTTGGCACCGAACGCACTGCTGCGCAGACAATCCTCGAAAGCTGCAAAGCATACGAAAAATTCATGGCAATTTGCATGGCGCAAGGTGGATTTACCGAACCGGAAGTAGCCCCATATTCCCACGAAATTCTCGCCGAAAAAGACGGATGCATCACCGCCATCGACAATCGCAAGCTCGCACGGATAGCCAAAATGGCCGGCGCGCCGAAGTCACCGACGGCAGGTGTGATGTTCCTTG
>Ga0075156_10001630_pt1 | contig 12283 bp, 9 predicted proteins | sample JI81AbrownDNA_FD_70966 | JGI IMG/M metagenome (GOLD analysis project Ga0075156, IMG submission 70966) | Wastewater effluent complex algal communities from Wisconsin, to seasonally profile nutrient transformation and Carbon sequestration -... | ecosystem: Engineered > WWTP > Effluent > Algae...
CAATCCCCAAGCGGCAGCAGCTCACCGAGGTATAATTGCAAATCCCAACTGCACGACTATTTTGATGGCGGTTGCCGTTTGGCCACTTCACAAAGTTAGGCCGATACAGCGCATCGTTGTAGCAACTTACCAGTCTGCCAGCGGGGCGGGGGCCAGGGCAATGGAGGAAATGAAAGCTCAAGCAAGAGCAATTTTGCAGGGAGAAACTCCCAAAACAGATATATTTCCCTACCCGTTAGCATTTAATTTGTTTCCGCACAACACCCCGATTAACGATTTGGGGTATTGTGAAGAAGAAATGAAAATGGTAAACGAAACTCGGAAGATATTTGGTACGGACGAGATTAAAATTACGGCAACTTGTGTGCGGGTTCCCGTACTGCGGGCTCATTCGGAAGCGATTAATCTAGAGTTTGCAGAGCCTTTTAGCGCGATCGAGGCCAGGGAAATCTTAAAGCAGGCAAGCGGGGTTAAGCTGGTAGAAGACTGGCAAGCTAATTATTTCCCGATGCCCGCAGAAGCCAGCGGTAAGGATGACGTGTTAGTCGGCAGGATTCGCCAAGATATTTCTCACCCCTGCGGGTTGGAAATGTGGCTGTCGGGCGATCAAATTCGCAAAGGGGCGGCTTTAAATGCGGTGCAGATAGCTGAGTTGCTGGTAGAAAAAAATTTGTTGCGAAGCCAAGTGGCGGCGGCTTCTAATTAGGGGAAGCCTCGCAACTTGAAAATTGAAATTGGGGATTTTAGATAAACCTTTCATCTGAAATCAAAAATTTAAAATCAAACATCAACAGTCTAAAATCGGAGAAAGTGTGGTAAAGTTTGGACGGGTTCTGACTGCAATGATTACGCCGTTTAAGGAAGACGGCAGCGTTAACTATGCGGTAGCAGAACAATTGGCAGTTCATTTAGCCGATCGCGGTACAGATAGCTTGGTAGTGTGCGGCACTACTGGCGAGTCTCCCACTATGACGTGGGATGAAGAGTACGAATTATTTCAGGTGGTACAAAAGGCGGTGGCCGGTAAGGCGTTGGTAATCGCCGGAGCAGGCTCGAATTCTACTTCAGAAGCAGTCGCAGCTACCCAAAAAGCAGCTAAACTAGGGTTAGACGGTTGTTTGCAGGTGGTTCCTTATTACAACAAACCCCCGCAAGAAGGTTTATATAATCATTTTCGGGCGATCGCGCAATCTGCTCCAGAATTGCCTATAATGTTATATAACATCCCCGGTCGCACTGGTCAGAATATGTTGCCGGAGACGGTGGCTCGATTGGCCCAAATTCCCAACATTGTGGCCGTAAAAGAAGCAAGTGGCAACTTGGATCAAGCAAGTCAAATTCGGTGCTTGACATCCCCTGAATTTGCCATCTATTCTGGAGATGATTCCCTAACTTTGCCAATGTTGGCGGTAGGAGGATCTGGTGTAGTTAGCGTAGCCAGCCATCTGGTAGGAGAACAACTGCAACAGATGATCAAAGCTTTCGAGGCCGGTCAAGTTCAAGTCGCTACCCAGATTCACTTGCAACTTTTTGACCTGTTTAAAGCTCTTTTTCTCACCACAAATCCCATTCCAGTCAAGACAGCTCTCAAGCTTCAAGGCTGGGATGTCGGCTCCACCCGTCCGCCCCTGTGCGATCCGCCCGTTGAGGTAACTCAAAAGTTAAAGGACGTACTGAGTCAGCTAGCAGCAGTATCAGCTAGCTAGACGAGCGAGAACGAGTTTTCAGACAACTGAATATTGGTTGTTATCAGTCATTAGTTCTGAGTTATCAGTCATTAGTAATTAAGTGTTAGTAAGTAGCTAACAGTCAAGCATTAAAGACTGAAGATAGAAGAATGAAGGCCAAAGACAACTGACTGTACGGGAGAGTAAAACCCGCCAGGGATTTTTCCATAAATATTTGGAAAAATATCGCCCTACCAACGAACCGTAGACGAAAGACGAAAGACGACAGACCATAGACCACAGACCAATAACAAAAATAACTAACAAAGGATACGCATGATCAAAAATACAACTGCATCTGCTCTAAAAGTTATTCCCCTCGGCGGGCTGCACGAAATCGGTAAAAACACTTGTGTGTTCGAGTACGGCGACGAAATCATTCTTTTAGATGCCGGTTTAGCGTTCCCGACAGATGGAATGCACGGGGTAAATATTGTCCTTCCCGACATGACTTACCTGCGGGAAAACAGCCACAAAATTAAAGGTATGATCGTGACTCACGGTCACGAAGACCACATAGGTGGTATCCCTTATCACCTCAAACAATTTGAAATTCCAGTCATCTACGGCCCGCGTTTGGCGATGGCTTTGCTAGCCGGAAAACTCGAAGAAGCCGGAGTGTCTCACCGCACTGAATTGAGAACGGTTAGACCCAGGGATACTGTCAGAATTGGCAAGAATTTCTTAGTCGAATACATCCGCAACACTCACTCGATGGCCGACAGTTTTACGGTGGCAATTCACACTCCCGTCGGAATTGTGATCCACACCGGAGACTTTAAAATTGACCACACTCCTGTAGACGGCGAGCATTTTGATTTGCAAAAGCTGGCGGAGTACGGCGAGAGAGGCGTGCTGTGCTTGATCAGCGATTCTACTAACTCGGAAGTTCCCGGTTTTACCGCTTCGGAAAGTTCTGTGGCGCCGAATTTAGACAGAATTATCGCTCAAGCACCGGGACGGATAATGCTGACGACTTTTGCTTCGTCGGTACACCGATTGCAAATTGTTTTGGACTTGGCTAAGAAAAACAATCGGTATGTCGGAGTGGTTGGCCGGTCGATGCTTAACGTCATCGCTCACTGCCGCAATCTTGGCTACATCAAATGCGAAGATAGTATTTTCAAACCGCTGAAAGAAATCCGCAATTTGGCAGAAGACAAGGTGCTGATTTTAACTACAGGTTCCCAAGGCGAACCGATGGCGGCGATGACTCGCATTGCTAATGGCGAACATCACGAACTGAAAATCAGAAAGGGCGATACTGTCATTTTCTCAGCTAATCCGATTCCGGGAAATACGATCGCAGTGGTAAACACGATCGATAAACTGATGATGCTAGGAGCACACGTGGTTTACGGCCGCGACAAAGGCATTCACGTTTCCGGCCACGGTTGTCAAGAAGACCAAAAGTTAATGATTAACATGACTCGTCCCAAGTTCTTCTTGCCGGTTCACGGGGAACACCGGATGCTGATCCAGCACTCCAAGACGGCTCAAAGCATGGGCATTCCCGCTAGCAATATGGTGGTTATTGATAACGGCGATGTCGTAGAATTGACCGAAAATTCGATACGAGTTGCTGGTCAAGTGCCTTCAGGAATTGAATTGGTAGATGCTTCTAGATCGGGCGTTGTCAAAGCTAGCGTCCTCAAGGAACGTCAGCAGTTGGCGGGAGATGGCGTTGTAACTGTAGCGGCGGCTTTGAATTGGGAAGGCAAATTAGTTGCTAAACCAGAAGTCCACTTGAAAGGTGTAGTGACATCAGCCGATCGCGCGGAGGTTATCAAATTAATCACTCAAACCATTGAAACAGTTTTGAGCGATCGTTGGTCAGAATTTGTAAAACCTGCCACTGCTGACTCACAAGTTGATGTTGACTGGGTAGGAGTGCAAACGCAAATAGAAAAAGCAATTCAGCGAGTGATGCGCCGGGAACTGCAAAGCAATCCGCTGTTGGTATTCCTGATGCAAATTCCTGAAGAAGCAGTGCGATCGGAAAAAGCAGCAGTATCTCCAGGTGCCCTGGAAGCACCTAAGCTATTATCCTCGCAATCATCGCCATCATCGCCGTCATCGCCATCATCCCCATCCTTGCCATCTCCTGCCAATCAGGTGACGGGCCGGCGCCGTCCCCGGACTGCTGCAAGGGCAGCTTCCTAGTAGGATAATTCTCGGACGCACTGCGAACAAAGAAAGGAGTTTTAGGTTTGGTAGTTGCGCTTGGGTACCCAAGCGCAACTACCAGCCTAGATATAAGAAATGAGAATTAAATAACTTCCACAAGATTGTGGGATGGCGTCCCGCCCGTCCTTTTTGGACGGGCGGGACGCCCATCCCACAATAACAATTAAAATTGTAAGTTATTTAATTCTCATTCCTTACCTAATCCGGGATTTGTAGGATTTTCTCGGTTAAGCTGTGGAGCATTTAAACCAGTAACGAGGCTAGTAGGGTGCGTCAGCTTATAACCCTTACGCTGAAACGGAAAACCTTAGATGCTGACGCACCTTACGCAAGCCCTTTAAATGCCGAACAGCTTAGCGAAGGAGTAGTTTTTAAACCGTAAATAAACACAAATGAACGCAGATAGATTTAAATAACTATCTGCGTTCACTTGCGTTTATTTGAAAATTAATCAGCCACCAGCAACAGCAGGAACAATGCTGACTTCATCGCCATCTTGGAGGGCTGTGTTTGAGCCATCCAAAAAGCGGATGTCTTCGCTGTTGACGTAGAAGTTGAGAAATCGGCGGGGTTCTCCCTTTTCGTCGCACAGGCTTTTTTTGATGCCGGGACAATTGGTTTCCAGCGATTCAATTAATTCGGAAATGTTATCGCCGGCGCATTCGATGGTGGCTTGATTGTTGGTAAATTTTTGCAGGGGGGTTGGAATTAAAACTTTGACGGTCATTTTTTTAGTCCTTAGTCAGTAGTCAGTAGTCAGTAGTCAGTAGTCAGTAGTCAGTAGTCAGTAGTCAGTAGTCAGTAGCTTAATAACTAATAACTAATGACTAATGACTGATGACTATTAATCAGTAGTCCTCAGTCAGTAGTCAACAGCTTAATAACTAATAACTAATGACTAATGACTGATGACTAATGACTATTTATTAAACCGAAACTTGTTGCCATTCTAGGCGTTCGAGCGTGCGGGCGCGTTCTAGGGCGCGCTCGAATGCTTCTAGTTTCGGTTCGAGGGTGATTGGTTCGCCGATGTAGCCTTGAACTGCTTCTTGCGTTTTCAAACCGTTGCCGGTGATGTAAACGACTGTGGTTTCATCGGGATTGATTTTACCTGCTTCTACGAGTTTCTTCAAGACTGCGATTGTGGTGCCGCCTGCGGTTTCAGTGAATATGCCTTCAGTTTCTGCTAGCAGTTTCATGCCTTCGATGATTTCGGTGTCGCTGACGGATTCAATGTTGCCGCCTGTTTTGCGGGCGATTTCCAAGGCGTACATACCGTCGGCTGGATTGCCGATCGCGATCGACTTAGCAATTGTATTCGGTTTCACCGGTTTGACGAAATCACGGCCTTCGCGGAAGGCTTGGGCGATGGGGGAACAGCCGTCAGCTTGGGCACCGCTGAATCTGACTTTCTTTTCGTCCACTAAACCGACTTCGATGAATTCATTAAAGCCTTTGTAAATCTTTGTGAACAAAGAGCCGGAGGCGAGGGGAGCGACGATGTGATCGGGCAATTGCCAGCCTAGCTGTTCGGCAACTTCGTAACCGAGGGTTTTTGAGCCTTCGGAATAGTAGGGACGCAAGTTGATATTGACAAATCCCCAGCCATGTGTATTGGCGACTTCGCAACAGAGACGGTTAACTTGATCGTAGTTGCCGTGAACTGCCATGACAGTTGGATTGTAAATCAGAGTGCCGAGGACTTTGCCTGCTTCTAAGTCGGAGGGGATGAAGACTACGCAGTCGAGTCCGGCGTGGGCGGCGATCGCAGCCGTAGAGTTAGCTAAATTGCCGGTGCTGGCACAGGATACCGTTGTGAAACCCAATTCTCTGGCTCTGCTGAGGGCGACTGACACCACTCTGTCTTTAAAGCTGAGAGTGGGCATATTGACGGCATCGTTTTTAATATAAAGATTTTTTAGACCGAGGCGGCGGGCCAAGCGGTGGGATTTTAATAGAGGAGTCATCCCCGTGCCGACATCGATGACGTTATCTGTAGCGACTGGTAAAAATGCGCGGTAGCGCCAGATCGAGTTGGGGCCGGCTTCGATGGTTTGGCGAGTGACGGTGCGGCGGATGGCGTCGTAGTCGTACTTGACTTCAAGCGGGCCAAAACAGCAATCGCAGACGTGCTTGGCTTGGAGTTCGTACTCTTCACCGCATTCTTTACATTTGAGGGCTGTGAAGGTTGCTGCTGTGGATTGTGTTCTGGTGGCCTGGGTCATAGCTCAACTCTCTAGTTTTGCGATGTTTGTTAATTCTTTTCGCAGAATACCACGCTCAAATTAGTGCGTCAACCATACCCGATTTTTTTAGTCGGGATTGATTTTTCAATTAAACAGTGGTGTATTTAACTTTGATATTTGGGCGGGCGGGACGCCCATACCACAAGGATTTGAGTTGTTTTCAGGATCGGGTTCTTAACCCAGATTTTCAGGCCCGCACGCCAGCCCGATCGATCTCAAGGATGATTTGCCGACGAAATTGTTACAAAACTTAATAAATCTTTTTTTGGCTAAGAATTGGGCAGTCGTGCGATCGAACACAACTACAAAACCTCGAATTTTTGATTAACTGAGATGTTGCACGATTCTCGCTTAACAGGCTTTTCGGCCTGTTCCACAAGAAAATTCACTCTTTGTGGAACAGGCCGAAAAGCCTGTTCATAAAAAGCTTATTGAGAATGGTGCAACATTTCAGATTAACCAACTTAGCCTACCCGCCGCTGACGGGAGGGATGAGGACAACTTCGTCACCGTCTTGGAGGATGGTATCGGGGGAGACGAATTCCAGGTTGAGGCCGAAGCGGGTGCGATCGCGCCATTGTTCTAATTGAGGATATTGGGCGATCGAGCTTTCGAGCACTTGAGACACTGGGGTTTCGGGAGGAAGTTCTAATGTAAGTTCCGAAACGCCGTAGGCTTCACCGAAGGCGGCGAACAGTTTAACGGTGATGGTAATCGAAGAGTTAGACACGGCTGTTGAGTGCGATCGACGGTTTGGCAATTATCAACTACACCATACAATTAATTAGTAATTAGGCGCGCCGAGGCTTAGAATTGAAAGCGGCAACCTCTAGTTAAGTTTTACCCCACCGGGTAAAGATGATAGTTGATTGCAGCAAAAAGTCTTAACAGGATTGTATGCCGATCGCTCTCACCAACCAGGTGTTAGAAGCAGTTTGCATCCACTTAGATGCAGCTAGCTAAGGTCTAGTTGGCTGCTGTTGAGGCTAATGCGAGAATATTTTTTGAGGATGCGGTATAGATACTTTACGGTAATTGTGGGAGAGTACAAAAAGCTCGCACTACATTTAGCAGGCAACAACGCAGACAAGGCCCTGTCAACCCGCTTTTCCTGACAAAAAATCAGGTTATAAAGTGTGGATTGGAATTGCCAAACCTTTGCCATGCTTAGCAAGCTACCCGTTCTATCTAAGAAGAATACTGAAGTTAACGCGATAGAAATATATGGCAAATAACGATTTTAAAGTGCTTCAGATTATTGAAGCTAAAGGCTGGTATGCCTTTGGCAGTACCAAGCAAAGCCAGCACGTTGAGAGATGGGTAAGACCTGTAGTGTGTTGGGTTTTAATAGAAGATAAAAAAAAGCGACGGGTTGTGACAGCTACCGCTAGCTATCAAATCCAGATTGACGACAAAGAAGTCGAGTTTTTTGCCCACGAAAGCGAAATTCAAGATATGGAGAGTCTCCCGAAGTCTGTCTCGGTGTCAGAATTTCTGAAAACAGAAGATTGAGAGAAGGGCCAAAGGAGATAATTTAACAAGTTATTAATTATTCCTTAGTGATTCCTTAAACTTGCTGTCGGATTCTATTGGAATTAGAGGCAGAATCTCTACATTGGGGAGAGGGGCAGAGGGGGACAGGGGGAGAATTTATAGTTTTGCCTTGCCTTCTGCATCTTGTCTCCAATGCCTGAAGTAGCCCAAAAAATAAAGAGGCCGGAAGATTGGTGGCATTGCCAACACGCTTCCGACCTTGCTGAATAACAGGGTATGCATATGTTTTTAAAGTATGGCAGGGAGGCTTTTGAGATATCAAGAGGACTATTGCAATCACCCACTTTTGCTTTCAGGCTGTGTTTGCGAGGCTCCTATTATTTTAGACTGAGAATTTGAAAATTGAGAGAGGGGAGGCTTACAGGTTAAGGATTCTAGCTATTTATCTGTAGCGGGTGCTACAAAAAATTGTGGCATTGGCGGACGATCGCACTTTCTCGCTAAATTGTTTGCACTCAAAGCCCAAAGTTCGATCGTCCCCTGCAACTGCTGCGACTTCAAACTCCACTAACAACAGGTTCACGCTTCTGCTGCGACATCCGCCGCCCCAGCAGGGCCATCCGCACGCCACCGGCTGGCCCTAAAGTCACCCCTCGGCGTTTGGCCTGTACGGGCTTTTTCTCGGCCAATACTAGGTCGAAATCCCGCAAAATGGTTGCCAGCACCAGTTTCATCTCCAACTGCGCCAGCGCCAAGCCGATACAGCGGCGGCTGCCGCCTCCAAAGGGCAAATACTCGTAAGGCGAGAATTGCCTCTCCAAAAACCGTTCCGGTTTAAATTGCAGCGGTTCTGGATATAAATCCTCCCGTCTGTGGGTCAAATAAATTGAGGCGAAAACAACCGTGCCCGGTTCGAGTTGATGTCCCATCAGTTCCACGGGCGATCGTACCACTCGCGGAAACGTCAGCATTCCCACCGGGTAAATTCGCAGCGTTTCCTGACAAACTGCACTCAGATAAGGCAAGCGGGAAATCTCCATCGGATCGGGATTTTCCCCCAAACTGTCCAATTCTTGCAGCAACTTCTGGCGCACCGAGGGCAAACTGTGAATCCAGTAAAATGCCCAAGCTAGGGCAGTTGCTGTGGTTTCGTGGCCTGCAAACAGCAGCGTCATCAACTCGTCGCGCAATTCTTCATCGGTCATTGGTTGCCCGTTTTCGTCGCGCGCGGCCATCATTAAGCTGAGAATGTCGGTGCGGTTGGCATCAGGTTGCAGTCTGCGTTCTGCAATTTCGCCGTCCATCAGTTCGTTAATTTTCCGCTGCTGCTGTTTCATCCGTCCCCAAGGACTCCAGGGCCCCCAATCTTGCTGCATCCAGCCTAGAAACAGCATACTCGATCGCAAAGGAGAGCCGATCGTATCGATAATCGCAGCCAGCAGCGGGGACAGTTGCTGCAACCGTGGCCCGTCATCCAGACCGAAGACAGCCTGCAAGATTACCCGCATGGTGACTTCCTGCATGGCGCTGCGGGCAACAAAAGGTCGATCGACAGACCATTTGCAGGCAACATCTCGAGCGATATCGCAAATTAGTTGGCCGTAATTCCGCATCCGTTCCCCATGAAAAGGTGGCATTAATAATTGGCGATCGCGTTTGTGCTTTTCTCCAGAGAGCACAATCATGGATTGTTCTCCCAGCAAGGGTTTAAGAATACCGTTGATCTCGCCTGGAGCGTCAAAAGCTTTGCTGTTGAACATTTCCTGGATGGCTTGCGGGTTGTGGATCATCACGAATGGTTTGAGCTTGCCCCATCGAGTCGTGAAAATCTCCCCGTACTTTTTGGCAGATAGATCCAGGTATGTCAGCGGATCGCCAATCCATTGAATTAGCTGCACGAAGCGGGGGCTTTTGGGGCCGTCAGGTAGTGTCATAGGAATTACCGGGGTTTGGGTCACAGGACTTAGCAGTATCAAAAAACTTCAAAGGGTTTGAAGGTTTATTCAATCCCTCCCAACCCTTGTTTTTAAGGGGAGAATTGTGTAATTCCCATCTCCAATAATTTTAATCGCTTATTCTCGAACTGTGCTCAAAATATCCTCTCCAAGCTCTGTAAAACGAACAGTTTTGATTTGCCAAGGAGCATAACTGGTTAAAGTTTGGCGCACGCCCCCGAACAAACCTAACATTTGACAACTGGACAAATTTTGCAATTTCTGCCGCGAATTTCCGGAGGCTCGCAGATCCACGGTAGCTATTCCGAGGTCGCGATCGATCTTGAGGCGATAGCCAGCCAAACCAAGACTATCGAAAATCTGCTGCTTTAACACTTCATTAACCGCCGATGACATTAACTGGTTCTCTGGGCCTGTAACTGTTTCCGGCTTCAGATTTTGACATAAATTATCTACCTTATAAACCGTAACGGTGGCAGTATTTTCTGAGAGGGTAGCACTGCCTAAAACTGAGGCAACAGATTTATAAGGCTGCGTTAATTGACTCGATCGAGCCTCAATTTGATTTCCCGTTAGCTGTAGGTGTTGGAACTGAGGGGCGCTTCGGGAGAGTTGGCTCTGGTTTTCGGTTGAGGTAGCTGCATCTGAGGTAGAACAACCGCTACCGCCTATCAAAATTAACCAAACGCCTAAATATCCTAACTGTTTGCAGATACGGTTCATAGTTTTTAATACTCAACTAAACTTCAGTGTACGGAGGGTGAACTTTGGTAGTAGAAAGCATTTAGTCCCTGATTACACTCACTTAGAAGTATTTCTAGGTATCCGTAATACGGAGATGAAAACAAGTTAAGAGTTCTGGTCAATACCTTCATTTTCACGTTCGATCGATCGGGCACAGGAAGTATTAGTCCTCATTTGTGCAACCCTGCCGTCTCGGTATCGCAGCAGATCGAGCTAGGGACTTCGATCGCAAAGTGATATCAAATACCGTGTCAGTAGGTGTGATGTACCGTTGCAATTCGAGCAATTCCAATATCTGAGGTAAAGAGCCTCTTTCCGGTTTGCGACAGCCCGAGCTGGATTAGTAGTAATGAGGACAGAATTCAGACTGGCGCGCGCATTTTAAGCTCGGTTTCGGAGCGCCTTTTTAACAGCGCCGATAATCGCGGTTAGAGGGAATGTCCAAGTCGCGAACAATATCAAAACTTACGGATCAAAAGCAAAGAAACCGGGTTGTTTAACCAGGCATAAGGGCTGCAACGAAGTGTTTTCGTAAAAAAAACTGGTTTCTGGTCAAGTCGCGAATCACATAATTCCTCAGTCAGCGGATCTGTAACGAACAGGCGTGTCAAGGGTGTTATCGCAGCATTCGGTGATTTTTGTGTCGCATCCCATCAAAAAGAGTGAGAACATCATGAAACAGCAATTATGGACAAAAGTTTTGGCGGCAACAGCCATCGCCCTCAGCGGCCTGACGGTTGCTTCTGAACCGAGTTACGGTCGGCGAGCGTCGGGGGAAAGTGGATTTTGGTGCAATACCTCGACTGGTGCGCCGGTGACGGTGTACCAAAACGCTCAAGGTGCTGTAGAGCCTTGGATTGAGTGGACTTCCGATTATTTCTCCGGTTCTGGCTACGATCCGGCAACTCGGTGTCAATTAGTGAGTCAACGCCTCGAAACCTATCGCCGCCAACGAATGCTTAAGTACATTACAGCAGGCCAAATGAACGGCCAGAACGTCATCTGCACGGCGAATCAAGTCAATGGGCGGTGTCAAAATTTGATTTATACCCTCAGACCCGGCCAAGACCCGATCGGCTCTTTGTATAATTTGTTGGCTTGGCGCCAAGGATATGTCGGGATGCCGTCTTTTGATGAGACCAGTAAAATTCCTTACATTGATGTCAGGGAAAAGCTAGGGGAAAACACGGATGATGAGGTGCAACAGCCTTCTTTTTCTCCGCCGTCGGGACAGCCTTAAAGATGGGCAAATTTTCCATCCCGTCACCAATTCCAAGGATTGAGGTGGAAAGTTTGGCGCGTCATTCGATTTTAGATTTTAGATTTGAGATTTTGGATGTTGGAGGCGACCCCACGGATAAATTCGGGGGCTTGAGGATTTTAGATTTTAGGATCGCGAATTAAATAATTTACACTCTTGAAAGTGGGTTGGGCCTGAAAGCCCGCCCTTTCTGGATGGGCCTGAAAGCCCATCCCACAAGAAGCATCACGCATTCTAAGTTATTTAATTCTCATTCCTTAGATGCTTTCGATTGATTCCACGGATCAAGCACGTGGCGGATACCACCTTTGAAATTCTTCGTCAAACAGCGGTACGCATCCCGACGGGGAAATCTTCTGGTTCCGAGACGATCGTCCGGCTGCAGGGCCAAACCTATAGGGTGCTCACTAACTAGCAGGTTGTGGCGATCGGACTTGTCACCGACGACGGCCTCCTCCACCCACTGCTAGGAGTTCTGAGGCGGCTGGGCAATACCGATCGGGCGATCGTTCTGTTTCGCAGCGCGATCGAGTATAAAATAGCACTATTCAGCCTTGAACCCGGAGCGGTGTCTGAGCCAGTGTTGGCAGTCGGCTTTCCTGGGGGTGCTGAGGTTAGGAGTTTCGCTGACCACGAATTTCAAAGGTAGTACCCGCCACGTGATTTATC
>Ga0075156_10001632_pt1 | contig 12278 bp, 8 predicted proteins | sample JI81AbrownDNA_FD_70966 | JGI IMG/M metagenome (GOLD analysis project Ga0075156, IMG submission 70966) | Wastewater effluent complex algal communities from Wisconsin, to seasonally profile nutrient transformation and Carbon sequestration -... | ecosystem: Engineered > WWTP > Effluent > Algae...
CAATGTAGCGGGTGTGATCGCAAGGGCAGTTGCATTCCCTGGTGCCTGGACGAATGTATAGTTGCCATTGTTGGCGGTGAGGCCAGATCCAGTGATCGCGTAGTTTCCAACATTGCTGGTGGCTGTCGCAGTCGAAGTAAAGGCTAATGTGCCTGTCGTGGCGGAAGCTTGAGTATCTGGAGCTACAAAGCCAGTGACCGTGCCGGTGAAAGCCGGGTTGACTGCACCATAGGCGCGTGTGGCTGGGTCAGCTACATAGGTCAAAGTGGCAGGTATGATCGCCTGAGAAATTGCTAAAGATGTACTGGAACCATAGATGCCACTTCCAGCGAAGCTGGCAGTAATATTGTGTGGTGATCCGCTGACATTTAAGGCACTCGTGGAGTAAACAGCTGTTCCAGCGCTGAGTGTGCCTGTACCCAGCACAGTAGCACCATCATAGAAGGTTACCGTACCTGTTGCAGTTGCTGGCAATACGGCGGCAGTGAAGGTCACGGTGCTGCCGTAAACAGACGGACTTCCTGATGTTCCAACTGTTGTCGAAGTCACAGCGAAGCTTACATCAGATCCATATGCTGTGCCCGTTGTGTTCGTTGCGTACGCACGAACATGATACAAAGTGCCTGGGGTCAAGCCAGTGATGTTACTGGTGAACGCGCCGGTAGCAGCGACCGCGCCTTGCGTAGTCTTGGTAGCCAGAGAGATAGTGGGGTTGGCTGCTATATCCCAAACAACACCATGCTGGTAGGGATTGGGCGTACCTAAATTTGTGACGGTACCATTGCCGGTGGCAGTGGTAGTTCCGATCGCGGTGACAGCCTCGGTTGTGACCGTCGGCATTGCTCCGCCTGTCCCAGTCTGGGACTCATAAGCGCCGCGATCATCAAAAGTTCGAGTTCCAGCGCCGGTATTCGCGATAGGAGTGTCCACGCGAGCGTTACCTTCGATGTCAAGGAGCGGTTGGCCGGGAGCATTCGAGTTGGCGCTATCAATTGCTGGTGATGTGCTGTCGATATGGTAATCACCCACGATCACAGCAGGCAACCCGCCATTGCCAGCGTTTGGCCGCACTGCGGGCGGCGCGGGCGCAACGAAGAGTGGGTTGGCTTGTAAGCCATTGACCTCTTGAGCTGGAAAAGCTGTTTTGAATGCCGCCAGGGTTGCATAGTTAGTGCCATTCCACTGGATTTGGGATGTGCCGACACCACTTAGGAAGACGATATTGTAATTGCTGGTTGATCCGGCTGTGGAATTGGCATCAACACGAATATTTCCAGGCTGTCCGCTGCCGACAATGGCAATGCCGTTATCAACGGCGATATTATTGGCAATCGTCACTCCTGTCGAGGTGCCTTCCACATTTATACCGGAAGTGTAATTGCCCTGAACGGTGTTGCCAACAATGGTGTTGTTAGGCGAATTGAGAAAATCAATACCATGGTCGGCATTACCGTAGCTAAGATTACCTATGATGAAATTACCAGTTGAGCCAGTGTAGACTTGTATTCCACTATCTTCGTTGGCGTAGGTAATGTTATGAATAATAGTATTGTTGTTGCTGGCGAATATGTTAATACCAGTTGCAACGCGCTGATATTGCTGGGCGTTGGCAAATGAGATGTTGTCACTGATCGTATTTCCTGAACTTCCGCCCAGCAGGTAAATACCATAGCTGCTGTTATGGTCCGTTGTGTTGCCACTGATCTGGGAATTAGTTGTGGCGTCAAAAGTGATACCAGCCCGGGTGGAGCCACTTACAGGACTTCCAGAGAGGCTAACGTGATTGTTTGAGATAATGATATGGTCTGATGTTGCAACGGAAATACCGAGATTGGAAGTGCCGGTCACATTGAATCCGTCGATGGTGATATAGTTCCATCCAGAAATTCTGAAACCATAGCTCGCTGCCCCAGTCACAGTAACGCCCGGCGCAGCCGAGAAGGTGATTGGGCTTCCTGCACTACCGGAACGTATCATGCTAACAGTTTCGGCATAGGTGCCAGCCAAAACGCGCACGGTATCCCCGGCAACTGCAGCGGTAACACCTCGACCGATCGTACAGAACGGGATGGGTATTGTTAGACCAGTTCCTGCATTAGAGCAGGAAGGGTTGGTATTGTTAACGTAATAGGTGGTGCCTGTGACTACAGGAGTCACAATTACATTTACCGCACCAATAGCTGGAGTGTAACTTGTAGCATCTGTTGGAGTAAAAGTTACTGATGCGCTGTACGTGCCGGCAGGGGGTATTGTAGCCGGGGTAGTAAAGGCAAAAGTTCCAGCGGTTGCTGCAACACCGCCGCTCAGAGTGGAAGAAGTAAGGGGTTGCCCGGCGGTGATCCCGGTGGCAGTTGGCCACGTTGTCACGTTTGCCGCTACACGGGTATCTGTGCCGACTGTCAAGAAACCGGTTGTCGCGGCAAAATATGTGGTATTGATATTTGTCGCGCCGGAACCAGTTCCTCCCCAGGTACCGTTAATTCTACCTAAGCCACCAAGCGACAGACTGCCTATATTGAGGTTTTGTCCCGCCGCTATGCTGGCTGTAGCAGATCCTGTAGGTGCAATACTTAGATTTCCGGTAACCGAAGTGCCGGCAGGCAATGTTTTTGCCCCAGACCCACTAAGAATGAGATGATTATAAGCTGCGGCTCTGACGTTCTGTGCGGCACCGTTGTAGTTGATAGTACTGGTAGCCGGAGTAAACAATGCATCAGGGTCAGTTAGAAAGGTGCCACCTACATTTAGAAAACCATTACCAGTAAAAAGCACCCCAGTGCCTGTACCATTGGTTACGTTGGGTGTAGTAATATTTCCGGCAACATTGACTGTTCCTGTTGAGATGGTAATTTGGGTGCGTCTGTTATTGCTATTCAAATTGTTGTTATTGGGATTGAGTGTAATGGAAGCAGCCGACAATGTACCAGAACCAACATTGAGGAGGGTAGGTTGTGTTCCATTAGTAGCAGTTGTCCCGTTCATGGTGATTGCGCCCGCTGTCAAGGTTTGGGCGCCACTGAAGGTCAGGCTGTTTGCATTTGCTCCAGCATTAAAGGTTATGGTCCCAATAGTTTGGGATGGAGAAACATTCAGTGAAACGGCGCTTCCTGCCGCAATAACGACATTGTCTGTATTTCCGACTGTGTTTCCTGGAAAAGTGGAGCCGCTCGCAGGGCAACCTGCGCCTGTTATAGCCCAACTAGCGTTTGTTCCCCAGTTCGGAGTAGCCCCAACTGATGTAAAAGTACAAGTCGCCGCTTGTGCTGGTGTAGCAGGCATAGCCACAAGAGCCACCATCACGATCATAAATACCGCTAGGGTTCGATAAAAAAAAGATTTCGGATTGAGCTTTGAATTCATATTTCTTTTCTCCTGATGGTTATTCAACGTCAACTTCTTTTGGCGTCATTGGCATATAATTTTGATTTGCGATTATTATATTTTCTGGCTTATTTATTTCTGCGCAATTTTCTGGAAAAAGGCCACCGATTCCCACTTTTAAAACAAAAGCAGCCTTGCGAAGATTGCTTAAAGATATATCATGATCATTGAAGTTTATATAAGATTCATATTCACCACGCCAGATTTTTGCAGCGGTAGGTTCACTACAGCCTAATTTTCGCATTTCCCCAGCGAATTCATTGAATGACATATTCATCTTTTGGGCTAATTGCTGCACCATACTATTGACATTCAGTGATGCATCTATTTTTTCACCAATCAATTGTTTAGTAATAGTTTCCATCTCTTTTTCCTTAAATGAATATTTTTTTGGTTATAGTTAAAAAAGTAATTGCGAATTGAAATAAAAAATTACAGAAGAAATTTCCAATAAATTCTATTTTGAAAACAGTATAAAAATACACGCATGCATACTTTACCTTCTTTATTCTTTATAAATCTTTGATCTTTCTTTGAATTGTTTTTAGACAAATCCGGACATTTTTATCTAATATAATTCAAGGAATTTCCACTGATTTTAAATAATAAACAGAACCCCCCTTGAAGTATCTACAGGCCAGATTTTTTTTACAGAAGAAACTCCAACCCATTATGGGTTGGAGTTGTGGTTCTTGATAAGAAGCTGTAACTCAGGGTGATTTTTTAGGCTTTGTGGGGCAGGACAGCTACTATCAGTGCATTGGATACCCCAAGTGTAAGCAAAGTCAAAAATAGGATTTGGCACCAGAGAGTTCCAGAGGTTGAGCATATCTTGAAATTCTGTCGTTGTTGGTGTCCTGTAATAAATTGTTTTCCCATCCTGTCTGCCCTCCTGCCCAAATGCCTGAAAAATGGGAACAATGGCAGGTACGGGAATTCCATTCGCCACGGCAGATTTAACTCGTTGGGAAATCTTACTGGTATCGCATGTTACAGGCTGTCCAGTATTATTGAAATGACATGGATATGGGTCAATTCCAATTAAGTCAACGTGGGTGATTTCCGGTCGTAAAGCGCTATATTCACAACCTTCACCTGCAGGGCACATATTGCTTCCATCTTGGACCGTGATATACGCCATTTGCCCGGGAGCATACGTATGGATATAGTCAGATCGAGCTTTGATTATGTCAACAGAATCGGGACAAATGGATGGGTGGGGTTCATCTGCGAGGTTGTAACCGAAAACTTTGGGATTATTAGCCAATGTATCCACTACAGCCTTAAATTCAACATCACTAAACCCTGGGGCAGGACAGTTTTTTCCTGTGGGGGCATTACCTAAATTCCCCAACCAAACCAACGCCTGGGTTTTTTCAGGCAAGGCGTTAACGAATGCAAGTGTTTCTGCGGGGTTGGTTTTGCTTCCAGTGACATCAAATAAGTTGAAACCTAATGCAATTAGATCAGTAATATCGCCTTGAGTATTGAAAGCGGCATGCAACGGCGCTGATGGTGCAATAGCAAGTGTTGTATCTGTCCCGGTTGCACTGCCAGTTACATCTAATCCAATTGGTGTTGGTTGAATTGTCGCTCCAGGAGTTTGGCTGTCACTTCTTGTGCTCCCCTCGAATTCACAGGCAATCAGCATAAGTGAGCATAAAAGACAGACAATATACTTCTTTGAAGCTGCGGTCATGAAAATACTCCGTTAAATACCAACACCAACTGGATAAAAGCTAAATATAGACTAGGATAGTACTTCCCGGATGGCCTTCGCAACCGACACAATATCTTCATCTTGCAAAGCAGGATACAGAGGCAGTGTAACTTCACGTGCCACAACGCTTTCTGTGACTGGTAGTGCTGAATGCGTGATGTTCTGGTATGCCGTAAAGTGGTGAACGGGGGGGTAGTGGATACTGGTTTGGATTCCTTGTGCTTTCATGCTATCCATAAAGCGGGTGCGATCAGTCCCGACCGGTAACAGGATCGGCATTATATGTGCAGACGATACGCCTGGATGATTTTCAAAAGGAACAGTAATTTCTGGCGCTAATTCTTGTAGAACATCGCGGTACTGTTGCGTGAGAGAGCGGCGGCGAGCGTTGTTTGCGTCTAACTTGCTCAACTGAACACGCCCCAGCGCAGCTCGGATCTCATCAATACGATAGTTATAGCCTAGTTCCACCACATCATAGCTCCAGGCATGTCCTTTGTGACGATCCCAGGTCATCGAAGTCATACCATGAGATCGGAATAGGCGCAACTTTTCTGCGAAACTATCATCATTAGTAGTAACCATGCCTCCTTCGCCAGTGGTCATATTTTTGTTGGAGAAAAAGCTATAGCAACTAATATCGCCCCAGTTGCCAAGTTTTATACCATCCAGTTCTGATCCAATAGCGTGAGCATCGTCTTCTATTACGTGGAGGTTATGTTTTTTTGCAATATCCATGATGCGAGGCATATCACATGGATAGCCGCCGTAATGGACAACGATAATGGCACGGGTACGCGGGGTGATGCGTTGCTCGATACTTTCGGGCGAGATGTTCAGGTTGTTTTCATTAGTTACATCGGCGAAAACAGGTGTTGCCCCGGTGTAGCGTACGGCATTGGCGGTAGCTACAAATGTCAGGGCAGGTATTATGACTTCATCACCGGGAGCCAGTCCAATAGCCATACAAGCCATATGGAGAGCGGCGGTACAGTTTGAAACGGCCAGAGCATGTTTCGCGCCTACATAAGCTGAAAATTCAATTTCAAAGGCTTGTGTAACGCCGCCCATTGTCAACCAGCGGCTTTCTAAAACGCTCATTACAGCCGTAGTCTCTTCAGGTCCAAAATCAATATCAGATAGAGGGATTTTCCAGTTCATTAGTCGACTCCTTGGGTAAGAATTCAGAATTCATTTTTTCAAAGTCAAGTACTGCTTGTTCATAATCATTGGGAGAGCCTAGATCTTTCCAGTATCCTTCGAATGGGTAGCCGACCACTTTTTCACCAGCATTGATGAGTTTACGTACCAGATCTGGAAAATCCAAATACTCACCACGAGGAATATATTTGATTACATGCGGGTCAAAAACATACACTCCCATGCTGACAGAATAATCATAGGTTGGCTTTTCGATGTATCCTTTAATGGCTGGCTTGCTATCCCACTCAATAACACCAAGGTCAATTCGCACTTCGCGGCGGTGAGTTGCGATAGTGGCAGCAGCTTGGTGTTCATTGTGGAAACGTAGCAAGTCATCAAAGTGTAGTGTAGTTAGTACATCACCGTTAGTCACTAAAAAGGATTCGTCCAGCCCTTCGACGAACGCGATAGGACCCGCTGTGCCTAAAGGGATTTCTTCATAACTGTATGAGATATGCAAACCCAATTGTTGACCATCCTGAAAGAAAGTTCGCATCAACCCGGAAAGATGTCCTACCGTTAGGACAACATCATCAATGCCCGCCATTTTCATTTGACGTAGAATTACTTCGAGAATGGGCATATCTCCAATCGGCATCAATGGTTTCGGTAAAATTTTGGTATACGGTGCAAGCCGTTTCCCTTTGCCTCCTGCCAGTACAATTGCTTTCATAAGTTTCTCCTTTTTGAAAACTAATAAGAACCAAAGTGATTGCTGGATTTTATTTAAGTGTACATTGGCAATACTCCCAACAGATTGTATTACACCTGAAGTTCAGATTTTCTGGCCTGTGTAAGTGAAAGTCCTGCGATATTCACAGTTTTTTGATTCTCTCCTGCTACGCTCGTGTCTGCGTGTGTGCTGACATAAATATTGGGCTCGATTTTTATTTCCTGTCCCTTAGTTTCAAAAGGCACGGACATGGCATCATATATCCTTTTTGTGATCAAATCTAAGTTGGATTTGTCAGGAATGTTTTCGAGTAATAGAACGAACATGGTATCGTTAAAACGTGCCAGAGTATCGACCTCCCGTTTGATGCAATTTAACCGACGGGCGACATCTTTGAACAGTGAATTTCGCTCTATATTATCTTTTGAAAAATGAAACCCGTTTAATTCTACGAATACGAACGCAGGTTCAGTATTGTTCCGTTTTGCGAGCGCAAGTGAGTGCCGCAAACGATCCTGGAAAAGCGTCCAGCTGGGAAGTTCGGTGAGAATATCTTGCAACGCAGTGAATTCGAGACTTTCATCCAGCCAGAACGAAGAAGCAGTTACTTCTGCCAATTCTTTCACTTGTTGATCTACAATCCCCATTAAATCATTCAGGAAGATAACGTGAATGGGCAAAGTCTTTTTTAAGGAAAACAAATATTGAACCTCGGGAGAGTTTTTCGGCAATGTGGAAAGGATTACCCCGATGTCATGTTTCTCTATTAGGGCTGGTAAGTCATTAACGCTCCCTAGCATCCAAAGGCCATCAACTTTCATGCCATAGCCTGTTGGGTCCGTGTTATCAACCACCCCAACCAAAGAAAATGCGGCCCGGAACATGTTGCGACGGAGCAGCCAACTGGCGATCTGTGTTCCCTCACCCGAGCCGGCGATAATTACACGTTCCCCAACGACTACATCATTTTTTCGCCAAGATAACCAGCTATTAGCAATAGTTGCTATCAATCGTAGTCGATAGCGCATGGTAAGAAATCCAACTTCAGCCAACAGGCTAATGGTTAGCACCATCATTGGTGGAAGTGGAGGGTAGGGCAGCCATTTATAGCTCATTTGTAAATAGACAAGCATAAGGATGACGATAGTAGCAATACTTCCAGAGAATGCCAAACCAATGACATCATTGAATTGCGCCTTCGACCAGTTCACTTTATTGACCCCAAAAATAGCATTGAAACTGCTAAATAGAACAGCCATTAAAGCGCCTAGCGCCATAAGGTTTGAAGTCCCCCAGTTCAAGGGGGCGCTAAAACGCCAAAACAGACTAGTAAACGCCACTGCAAATAGTGTTGTAACTAGGTCAAGTGTGAACCAACTCATATATCGACGAATCAATACTGTGAATGGTCCTGCAAAAATATAGCCTTCTGGAATACGGGTTTTCACTATCTGAGGGATAAGGATAGCTAGGGTCCAAAAGATTACATCAATATCCGAAAAAAATGAGTGGTAACGAACATATAACCCGTCAAGTCTCATTTTATTAGGCAGGATATTTTTGTAGTAATCGCCCATTAAATCTGTACTGGAAAGTAATTTCTCTTCATCATGATAAAGGATACTGGCTGGGCTGGTAACACCAGGTCGTACGGAGAGAGTTTCTTCTGCAGCATCTTTGGGCCATGTTTCAGCAATTTTTACATCTTCAGGACGCGGTCCCACCAGACTCATTTCCCCAATCAACACATTCCATAGTTGGGGAAGTTCATTGATTTTTGTGTCGCGTAGCCAGTGGCCTAATGGAGTTATGCGATCATCTCCATGAGCGGTGACGCTTGGACCATTGTAGCTTCGTTGGTCTTCATACATGGTACGAAATTTGAGGATTTTGAAGGTCTTCCTGTTCATACCCATTCGCGACCCCCAAAAAAAAACAGGTCCAGGAGAGTCTCGTTTGATCAGCATTGCAACATAAAGAAAAACGGGAGATAGCAAAAGCAAACCGATCACAGACATAATGATGTCAAAAGAGCGTTTGGCTAAATTTGACAAAAATATTTTTAAAACATTGACGAGATTGGAGCCTGGCGTAGCGATGGTCTTTGAAGTCTTAAGGTATGTGTGTGAACTGCTCATAGATTTCTTCCTGAAGAGTTTAAGATGAATTGTTCAAAGATAAAGATTATGCCAATTGCTAACAACAAGCCGATGATACTTCCTAAAATAATGTATATGATCGGTTGGGGATGAATGGGCTTTGTGGGTGGTGTCGCTATTTCTATTTGATCGATCATAGGACTATTACGTAGACTTGCAAGTTGAACAGTTTGTAAATTTTCTAAAAGATCAAGATAGTTTTTTTGATAGCGATCTAGTTGTGCTTGTAATAATTGCAGTTGCAAATCCCCGTCAGGGCTGCTTGAATTCAGAACGGGTTTCCCAACATACTCCAGATTAATCCGAATTTGCTGGTATTGAGAAAGCAGGGACTGTAGCTGCACCAGTTGAGCTTGCTTTTCAGCAAGCAGAATGCTTTGCCCGGTTAAAGGAGAGAGTGACCCGGTTTCTGTAGTAAGTTTTAAAATCTCTTCCTGCAAAGTTGTAATCTGGCTGTTGACTTGCTTCAATTGACTTTGAAGCTTTTCATCAGAAATTTGATTAATTTTGGTTTGCAGAGCGGAGATTTGATCTTCAACCTGGGAGATATTCTTTGTGAGATTTTCTTCAGTTGATGCATGGCTGTTTGCTTGTGCATTTTGGTCTATCAAGACCTCAACTAGCGTATTTGCGATTTCAGCAGCTCGTTGTGGGTCGCTATCTTCCATGACGATTTCAATTACATTTGTTGTTCGAATCTGTTGGACTGAACCAAATTCTTTCAAATTAATCTTGAAATTTAGCCGCCGTGAAACCTCATCAGTCACCCTTTTGGAGATCAATAATTGGACATTTGTGTCAATAATCTGTTGACTGCTCATAGCAGCAAACTGTGAGCTCTGGTCCGATAAATCTTTACTGATTAAGATTTTAGTGCTTGCCTGGTAGGTTGGTTCTTCAAGCCGACTGGCAACGTAACCAATCCCTGCTCCCAGAAATATACATATTAATAAAAGTTTGGCCCAGCGAATCAGGAGTTGTAGATAAAATTTGAGTTCCATATTATTCCATTCATTCGTTTATGCTATTGTTTTTACAATAGAAAATCAAAATGCCGCCATCTAAGGTGCAAAAGAATAATCATTCTCAGCTTTTACCATACACTGTGTCCATTGGCCCGGAAACGCTTGACTGCTTCTTGATCAGGCCAGGAGTAATAGGAACCCTCGGCTAGATTCAGAGGGGATTGTGTAATAGTTCCATCTTCAATTCTCCCAAGCACTTCAAGCAATAACTCTGCCGCAATGGCTTTCGAGCGTGTAATAAAACTATCTAGGGATTCGCCTGGTAAAATTTCGAAAATGCGTTGACCGCATAGTTCACCCGCATCAATTTTTTCGTTCACGTAGTAAATGGAGACGCCTGCGTTTTTCTCTTGATTTGCGAGCATCCAAAAGCTTGGTAAAACTCCTCTGTAATGGGGGAGAATTGCGCCATGTATGTTCAAGCAACCGAGTTTAGGTAGTTCTATCAAGGGTTTCTTAAATATTTGCGGGCAGCTGACAGAGATTAGCAGGTCAGTACCAGCTTCGCGGAGACGCTGTCTGAACTGCTCTGCGTTAACATCCGGCACTAATTCATACGCTACCCCATGCTTTTTACAAATAGAAGCAATGGACTGACCACGGACTGCAACCATGCCAATGCGTGCCCCAAGCCCTAAAGCAGCCGTCAAGCCAAATGTTTTGTAGTAGCGTAACGCGGCTTGCAAAGCAGTTTGATTTTTATAGAGTGGCGGAACACTGTAGACTGCTTGAATCTGTTCACCGTATTTGCCTAGCACGTGCTCATAAAAGGCAGGCAGGTAAATAGGGTCATCGGTTGTGAGAAATGTAATTTTCATTTTATCCTCCAGGTCTCCATTACTTGATCAAAACGTCCAAAGGGTAATTTTTGGAATAGATAGTCCATTTTCTTTCCATAGAATGCCCGCCCAAGTCCCTGAGTGAACAGGAAGGTTTTTGATACATTCATTCGATAGTATTCATCCATATCGTGGGCGTTATACTCGTAAGGATGGCAATATATGATTACAGGTTGTTTGGTCATCATAGTAGTAAAAAACTTCTCTAGGATGATTGCCGGAATCAAGCGAAAATAGCCTCCACCTGCTACTGGAAGTCGAACTTTTCCTGAGGACCAGATCGCAACAGGGACTTCCAGGATACTCGCGCCACTTGGCAATTGAACCCGGTGTGGAGCCGTAGGGTAACCAGAAATACCATAACGATGAGTCCTCATTGGGAAGATTGACGAATCAACGGTAAAGCCTGTTTCGATTAATACTTCCAACGCCCAAATATTCTCACTGTCTATGGTGAAGTCGGGAGCCCGGAATGCTGTTACCTGCACACCACAAGCGTCCGCTACGGTTTTGCGCGCCAACTCCAACTCGATCGTTAACGCTTTCCTGTCCATTTTATTTACAGGGCGGTGGCTGTAACCGTGGGATTGTATTTCATGTCCTTCTGTAGCAAGAAGTTGTAGTAATTTCGGAAAAGTCTCGGCAACACGCCCCTGTACAAAAAATGTTCCCTTGACATTGCGGCGATCAAGGATCTCCAATATTCTTTCGGTATTTCTTACAACCCGTTCGGTGATCGGTGCGTCAAAATCAACGCTAGATTGATACCAATCTTCAACGTCGACAGTAAATGCACATAACGGGTGTCCGCTGAGCGGGCCAGCGGACATATTTATTGATTGATGAACAATGTCCTGATATTGCAGCATGTTTTAATACCTCGTAACTTTCTTTAAAGGTTGTTGATAAATGGATGATCAAATGGTTAGGAAATAGCAAACGGTACGTTGCTATTTCCTCATAATTTATGCACGACTTAAATCGCCGCCGTGATATTCTTTTAGTAATTCCAAATAAAGAGATTCAATTTGCTTGATCATGCCTTCACTGGAAAACTGCTCGGCAATTTTCTGGGCACTAATGCCCATTTGATCGCATAATGCTTCATCATTGAGTAAGGTCGCAATACGATCAGCCATTTCTTGAGGTTGGCGGGGAGACACTAAATAACCTGTTTTTCCATCACTAATCACATCTTGAGCGCCATCGACATTGTTTGCTACGATTGGCTTGCCCGCGATCATGGACTCTTGGAACACAACTGGGAGACCTTCCCAT
>Ga0075156_10001634_pt1 | contig 12274 bp, 3 predicted proteins | sample JI81AbrownDNA_FD_70966 | JGI IMG/M metagenome (GOLD analysis project Ga0075156, IMG submission 70966) | Wastewater effluent complex algal communities from Wisconsin, to seasonally profile nutrient transformation and Carbon sequestration -... | ecosystem: Engineered > WWTP > Effluent > Algae...
TAGTAGATCATAATGCCTCAAAACTTGATGCGAAACTGAGACTTCGCTTTTAAAGAAATCCCGGAAAGTAGAAACAGTCGAGCAGCACATAATATTTCAAGAAACATGTTCATCATTGATGGTCCACCAAACTGACTGACTAATAAGCAGAACCTTATATAGGGAATCAAAAAATCTCTTATCAATAAAATAATAAAACAATCAATCCGTATAAAGGATGCTCTTAATACTATGTAAACTCAATATCTTAATTAACTGATAGCTGACAAAAATCTCTCATTTACTTCAAGTTTAGATCGCAAGTTCTTAGTGAAATTCGAGAAACTATGGTAGCTAATTCAGAGCCGCGAGTAAATTTCAGAGCTTCAATTTGGGTAGACGAGGTACAAACAGAGAAAATATCTTGAAAGTTCTTGTCATGCCCACATTCGACATTACTTCTTAATTGTTATGGCTGTGATTATTTATGGCTCAACGATTCTTGATATCAGTGTGACATGAGAAACGGCGCACCTGGCCTTGTAAAACTAGCAAAGAGTTAATTTTTTTTTATTGTTCATACTTTGGGCACATGAAATAGAGTTTGATTATCGCAAAGTAGTTAGTGATTTGTATCTTATGCATTTGCAGTGGCAGATCACAGGGATCCTCCTCTATATATGTGCTAGCCTTGATCTAAGGAATTGATCAACGAGTTAATTTGGTCGTATATGCTGGGTATATGTACTACCTACAGTTGTAGATCGTAAGTAAGCATCTACAGCTAAAGCAAGACTACCGGTAGCGCAATTTGCGGTGAAACAAACTACCGGTAGAGGCACGTAGATGATGCTTCTAAATTCTGCCATCAATTAGATTCGTAGAATGGAGACTCTACCCATTGATGACAAAGATGAAGTTGAGCAGCAGTCAGCAAGTGAAGAGATGTTTAAAAATTCTCGGCCTAACCAGAGTCATTTATTCGTAACAAATGACGAGAAGCAACAAATTGAGATGGCGAGCAACGAAGGAGAGAATCTTGTTTACCCAAATGCACAGACGGCGTATCCAGACGTAGATTCTAGTACAAAAACTGATTTTTCGTACCGAATGACTCTGGGAGACAACAAGGGAGAAAGGGAAGAAAAAAATGACCAACAAGATTATTCATGCTCGAATCAAGAGCTTGCAACTGGAAAATCTAAAATGGACGAAAATACAAAAACTAGCTCCTCTCTGACCAATGAGTTAAATTCAGCTCAACAGATTATGATTGATGAGCCGGAGAACCTATCTTTACAAACAACTCCTAGGGTCCAAGACGGCATCGCGACAACAACGGAGACTAATGTATCATCTGTTAATGATACATTGGATGTCATGGGGTTTTCCGAGTCAGAAATAGGTGAGGTTACACCTCAGAATTTCATCGAAAGAGGCACTGAGGAATCAGCAACTGAAGAGGCTGACATTGAGCCATTTGCCCCTAGTAATACTGGACCAGCTATACAACAAGGTCAAGCAGCCATCACATCCTTGGACACACAACCAAAAATAATTCCTGATCACATTAAGTCACAGATCGCAAATCCTCCTCCTCCACCGCCTGGACCTCCTCCTTTTAGCAATGCCGCAGCGGTGGGAGTAAAGTCAGTTCTCCAATCTCCTTCTCTAGCAACGAGCAGCAAACATAGTAACACCACCCACAACTCTGGAGCTAATAGCGGAGGATCTACTTCGTCTTCTGCCCGCAGGCGTAACAATCACCTTGTTTTATCGGACGAATTGTTGGACAAGGTACAAAGTCTCATCAAGAGCAGCAACAACAATGATTTTTGTTCCATTCCAGAAGAACAATTGCAAGAGCAAATGTGTCCTCTTTGGGAAATAGTCTCATGGATGGAATACCTGTTGTTCTTAAGCGAGAGCATTTCACGAGAAGACGCTCGGGTTTTGGTTGATAATCTTACTAATTCACTCATAATGCAGGACGTTGTCATTGACGAGGCCGAGACAAACAAAGAAAGCAATGATACGAGGGAGACTTTACACACTTTGCTGCAAGGATGTCATTTGTATTTAGAGCGAAAAAGACAGTCGAAACAGCAACAGAAAGATCACTCATTAACATCTGACCGAGAGAAGGAGAAATCCCGCAAACAGTTGCTGCAACAGGCCTCGATCATGTGTGCTATTTATCAGTTAGGTCTTGATGATTACAGCAAACTAGAGAAAGTCTATATAAGAAACCCTTCCTCTGTTCTTGACGCCACTGCCTCTTTTTTTCGCGCATGTATGCCAAGTAACGTCAGAGAAGAGTTACAGCGTCAAGAGGAGCTCGCTGCTCAGCGCCTATTAGAGGAAGAAACCACTAAACAAAAGGAAGCGGAAGGGGAGCAGATCGTTGTAGAGTCACGCAACGAAAATGAAACAGTTGAAACGAATGAAGAGGAACAAGTTACTACAGCCACAGGAACAGGGGAGTCAACCTCGCAATCACACGAAGGGCAGACCGCTGTTCCGACTACTGGTGAGACTGCTGGCGAGGTGCCAACCACTTTCGCAACTCCCGCTGCCGTCGGAATGGTAAATCATGTAGGTAGCTTGATCAGAAAAAGGCTCAATCTTGGAGGAAATACAAATGACACAACTCCGCCCCCTGCACCCGCTAGTAAACTAATGAGATCTCCACTGCGCCTCCGACTTGTTGGTACAAAGGAAACCTCGCCGCCTGATGATACTACAACAGTTCAATCTGCCATTGTCTTGTCCAAGATCACAGCCCCGTTTTCTGAAGAAATGGAGGAGCAAGGCGACGACTATACAGTTATCATTCATCGTGAAATGTTGGGATTGACAGTAGAAAACGTCCTTGAAAGGACGATAATTCGAACTGTACTGCCTCATGGAGCAGCCAAGAAGAGCGGGGCGCAAGTAGGTTCCCTAATAGTCCAAGTCGGAGGTGTTAAAACGTTTAACTTGACTCATTTTGAAACGATTGACGAGTTGAGACAAAGTAATCGACCCCTCAGGCTTGTTCTTCGACAAATCAGTGATGATGCTCTTCGGGAAGCTCGGGAGGAAATGGGACGTCTCATCCGCGGAGGAGCCTTTTGTACTGATGGAAAACCTCCTGACGCTCCATCCAGCGGAAACAGCGTGAGCGGCATTAGCTCAGCGGTGAATGGCCAAAAGCCTCCTTCTACTGTCGCAGGTGAAGATTTGGCATCCATCCCACAACAAGAAGATGCAAAACCACCCACCGATATCACTGAGACCACCGAAAGAAGCGAGTCTCTAGGGAACGATTGTGCAATTGCCAATCTTCTTCAAATCTCGCCTACCGATACGTCAAGCATACTTGAAGGAAAGCCAGTCCCGGCAAACATTGTTGGATTGAATCGCGTAGTTTCTTACCGATGGAATCTACCAGTTAATCATATGAGCGGTAGTGTAGTTGCAGAGAAGAGAATGTCCAAACGAGATAAGGCTATTTCCAAGGTAAAAACTGGACAATCCTTGTAAATCGTGCTCACTATATGTATCCTTTTTCTCGCTTCCTCATGTCTTCCACAACTACGTTTTCTTAGGTGGGAGAGAGATTGGTTGCAATTCTTTCTTTTTTCTTGATTGGAATCGATCGCGAGTTGAACCAGATTAAAGGTAGTGTTGGACTTAATCAGTCAACCAACAACCAAAAACTGCATAGCCCTTCACACTATCGGCAATCATTCTACGATGCGTACATGGATGCTGGCAAAACCATTTCCAAGATTCTGTACGAATATGTATCAAATCACGTGCAATCCATAACCGAAAAAGGCCGGACGGTAGAACGATGTCAGGTTGGAGGCGGAACAGGCTTGAATCCTATTTTGAGTAACTTTGGAGTCCAACCTCAAAAGTCAACCCCAATGGGAACTGTTGCTAATACAGCCGGTGGATCTGCACAGGGTCGTCCAGGCAAGGCAGGTCGTCGTACTAACAAGACACCCGGCGGCCAGGCTGGAGCTGGTACTGCATCCGGGGCTCCCCTTCCAGTAGCTGCCTTGGACAATACCCCCCAGAGTACTTTGTGGCAGTTGGGAGATGTAATTCATCGAGCACGTTCGTTTCTGGCAGACTGTTCACTTGAACCAGCACTTTTGATTCAGACACCCCTGATTGGATTACTGTGTGATATTTTGGACTTGGATACGGAAATGGAACTCTCAGACTTCGACGAAGAAAGTCACTCATACAACGACAAAAGTAGCAGTACTTCAAGTGGGACAAATCTCAAGTCCAAGGCGACGAATGGACCTCAAGACGAGCTTGGATGTGCTGGTAGTCTCCTGAAATTAATTGTCAGGAACAGTGCAGAAGCCGCAGCTGCATCTACAATCTCAGGAGCACTTGACGAAAATACTGGTGGAAATATATTTCTTGCTGTGGTGCATCGTCTGGCAGCTTCCAGAAGCACTGCAGCTCGAATTACAGCTTGCAGCCTTGGTCCGGTTCTGTGGGATCATCTAGATTTCCCCCACAAACTTCAGGTAATTCCACTTCACATGCGCGGCCAAGCGCAGTTTGCTGCTTTTGTACAAAATTAACCTGTCTTTTTTTGTTCGTAAATAGCTTCGCGGGGTTATCACTAGAGCTCTTCATGATGTTGAGGTAATTGTACGTCGTTCAACCGCTGCAGTTTTGCACGAAATCGCGGAGTTAGTGTATGATCCAAGGTCGGTCCCATGGTTAGTGCTTATGTGCGAACGAGCGATGACCGACCCAGAGCCTCAGCTACGTGCGGCGGCAATGACTTTGACGTGGCACTTGGCAGAACATTTGCCCAATGCGTTCCAGGGCGACTGTCGAAGTGGAAGTAGATCAATTAGGTATGTGGCGGTGCTTGCAAATAACTCGATTTTCTTGGATGATATCTGATCATAGTTATTGGTACATAATTAGACGTTTGCCATCACGTGACGATCCAACATTCGCAGAGGTTTATTTGTTACAGTGTAAGTTACTTCCGGTTGCTACTCGCTTGGCAGAAGACCGAGCCGCCAGTGTTAGACTTGCTGTTGCAGCTCAGTGCGATCGACTCTGCTCAGCTCTTGGAGAGCACTGGTGTTCAGTTATCATTGACTTACTCCAGGCCCTCGTCAAAGATTCCGACGAACGTGTTCGTGCGGAGGCAACACTCTGTCTGCCTCGTTTGGTCGAAAATCTTGTAATGGGTGCCATTGAAACTCAGACTCAATATTCCGTATCTGTGGTAGAGGCGCTCCTTCCTACAATGCTTAAATGTGTAGGAGATCAATCAAGTAGCGTCCGTGCGGCGCTGGCTACTGCCTCCGGTGAACTTTTATCATTGTTTGCAGCCCTGTCTAACTTAGAGGACATGGAAGGTGTCACTAACCAAGAGCTCCTATTTGAGCTAAAGATGAACGTTCGACATGTAGACGACACACTTATTCCACTATTGCAGAAGCTTCTGAATGACAAAGATCCCGAGGTGACAAGTGCGGCATTACGTGCAGTAACAAATGCAAGCAGAGGCAGTGTCAAACCACCTTGTATGCATCACGAAGTCATAAATGGTATGTCCGGATCTGCAGGAGGGTCCCCTTCAAGGAAGCTTTCTCATGACCACAGTGAGAGCATGCTTTACAAGAAACCCTCTGTTGATCATCAACCAGTTTTCAAACCAGTACTCTCTGAGGGACAGGTCATGAAGCTTTTACCTACTCTCACTGATTTAGCAAACAGTACACAATGGCGAGTTCGTCAAAGTGCTGTTGAAATCGTGCCAGCTTTACTTGGATGTACGCAGCGATTGGAAACTCGCACTGCAATAGCCCAGCTTTGTGTAACACTCATGGGAGATGTGGTAGACACTGTTAGGCGGACAGCTGCAGAATGCCTGTGTTTGGGCGGCGGAAGCTTAGGCGGTGACGGGGGCGGAGAGTGGTTACGGGAAATCGTTATTCCGAATTTGAAACTCTGTCGAGATAGCGATGCCAGTAAGCAGCGCATGCTTTGCCTTAAGATGGTCCAAGTATTGGTGCAAAACAGCGTTTGTGTAGATACAAGCACATCACATTTTTCGCTAACAGGCAAGGCTGCTGCAAGTAGCAAGTCTACATCATGGAGAAAGCTTGGACCAGCACCAAACTCTACAACGCCATTAAGGGAAATTTTAGAGCTTGCTGCATCTCTCTCCAACGACAAGGTTGTGAATGTTCGATTAAATGTCGGCCGAGTATTGGGCGGAGTAGTTGACGAGCTCGCCTCAGATGATGATATAAAATTTGTTATACAAGTATTAGAGGCGCAAATCGCCTCAGAGGAGGCACGTGAAAAAAGTGATCGCGATGTCCTATATTTTGCTCAAAGCGCTATTGTCAGATCATGGTCTATACTTGAAGGCAATCGGTCTGAACCGAATACTCCTACTTTTTCTCGGCCCAAGACTTCCATTACTATTTAGCTTAAAGTAGACTAGGAGTAATGCTGTAGTGTATTTAGCTTTCGTGACGTGTGTATCATTATACCTTGACTCTTACGGGATCGGGACCGTTTTCTTATTTTAATTGCAAGTTTGTTTTTGGTCGAGGAATAATTGTGAGGAAGACTTATACTTGGCTTACAATATCATTGATATATTTTGCACACATTCTTTTCATCCACTGTCTTGCGAATGGTATGTAACTCATGCAATACCATGCGATGCAAGTATATTGAGTTAAAACCAAGATGACCAAAAGTGGTGCTTGAAACTTGTAACCCGTACAAGTGAATGCAATTAAGAAAGTAAAAACCATTGACGACAAATATAATACGGAAGCAATTTTTCTTGTCTCATGGCACATTTTTCTTGCCTGAGCTTGAGGTCCCGACAAAAAGCATGCTCCAGACAAGGACACTAAGTTACCCATGGTACTTGAAAACACAAAAGGAACTTCAAGACGGTAAAGAAAATTAAATATGCATGTTGTGTTGAGAGGTCAGTAAACAGTTAATAAAACTTACAGGGATTACCACGCAACAAAGCTCCAAATCTCATCCAACTTCCAAACGATAAAATATATCCTATTGTTACGCAGGCCAAACACCCTGCTATACGCTCTTTTACCGTCAGCGATGGGAGCAAAGAACATACATTTTCTTCCATTTCTTCCTGCCAAGACCTCTCAGCATTTGAATCAGCTCCTATGCTTCCTTGCCTTCGCGGAAGAAGAGCCTCAATGTCGATTCCAGCAATCATACTCATTTTCAAATAATCAATCGTAAGATCAAATCATTCAGCAAGACTTTTTTGTTTTTGGGCTTAAACGAATTGACAAAAATATACTGATGCTATTTTAACTATGAAGCACGAATGCATAATGTGGCACGATTCTACTCCAAAACTTTCTTGTGTTGTCCAAGTAACACAATTTATGGTATGAAATTTTTGTTGTGCTCTTGATCATGTGATACTTCAATTTGTCAATTTTATATCAATATATTTTGCTCTGAACATTTTCAAATTATCCATTCTTATCTTATACAAATTATAGAACACTATTTGTTGGTATAAAAGGAGGATGGACCGCACTGAATCGATCACTGCAGCGCACAGAGTGTTACACTGACCTAAAATATCTACACACTCCTTTCAAGTGGGCAATTGTTCTTCACCAACCCACAAATGCCTTTCACAAATGAACAAATTCATCTATCTGAAGCCATCTAGGAAACATATCTGCCAATTGCGCTGACTAGATGGTTTTGATTTCAATTGCACGTGTTTAAAATTTTGATCGATACCCGTGATTCTTGACTGCAATTAGTTTATTCCAAAGTGTCATTCTTGGAAGTTAAATATAGCAAAGATGAGTGCAGCCTGATAATCTTCCCACTCAGTTGATATTGTTGACTTCCTATCTCTTGTAATATGTCATTTGCCTTCCAGTTGTTGCAAAAGGTTTGCCATTGGCAATATATTCGTTTGATTCTGGCTACTCCGACCCCTCTTCTTAATAAGAAGTTTTTAAAGATGCGTTTGTGGCAGGGCAGTTAGAATGAGGTTTTATACAATCCAAGTTCGATTCATGCTTGTTTTTAAAGGAGGGCATTTGTGCTGTATATGTCGACAATGCAATCTTCTCAGTTGCAAGTAAATTCGCCGCTGCATTTTAAGACTTGGTACATTCGAGCAAAAAATTCATCTTTGTAGAGTAAACATATCTACAAATATCAACTCCACGTGTTTCCAAGCTTTTGACTGCTTTGGCATATACTTTTCCTTCGTTGAGTTAGAAAAATCCTGGGTGCTTGTAGATAAAAGCCATTACTTCATTTTGTTTATTGTACATTTCGACAATGATACTATGACTTGCAACAGGCCCCCAGATGTTCCAGATCAATCTGCTACAATTCCTTGAATCCAGATCATGGTTGGTGTGGGATTATTGACATGGTAGACATGAAACTTTTTGTACTTGTTTAATAGACAGAATGCAATTGATACAACACTAAATCAAAGTAGATTGTTTAGATTTTGTGAACCTCCTTTTTGTTAGAAAAGCATATTGAATTAATCAAATAACAACATATTGAATTAAGCAAATAACAGCATGATTTGGGCATCATCTTCATGAATATTTCTGCTCTGTATATTTCTACACCAATGGAGTTTAATAGAGCACTAATACTTTTTGTGAAAGTTACGAAACATGATTTAATTGTATAAAAGGAGGATGAATCACTTCTCATCATATATTATACAAAGAAATACAATATTTGCATAAATTTCAAATGTTCTATCTATAAATTTCAATAACAAATTCACATTTTAGCGTGTTTTACAAGTCTAATCGCCTTTATCAGGTTCGATTAGAGCGGATGCATATTCTACCTTATATGCCAGACTTTCTGGACGAGCACTATCCCAGACAATCATGTTTATCACTTCACCCATGGCACATTCTTGAACTCCGCTAGGAGAATCGATCTGATCGTCTGGTATCGAACCAACTGTAGCAAAACCGGAATGTCCATTGAAACGCAAACTTGAGGCATGACCTGTCAAGTCTGCAAAATCAGGACTATAGCCCGAAGATGTAACCACATTCAAGTTATTTTTAGAATTCGGATCTGTCAGTAAAAATTCTCCCGAATGAGATTGGAAATGTGCCACAAAGTAATGTGAGCCAATATCTTCGGTTTGTGTTAGTTTGCTTGAGTGTCTCTCTTGTCTGTGATCTGATTCCAGAGGGTTGCTGCATGGGCTAGCATCTGCTTGCAGCATTAAGGCGGTACTTGCTACAAGTTCTCTGGCGGCGCAAGGCATGATAGGTCCACGCAATTCAATCGATGAGTTCAGAGTATTAGCGGGTCTTGAGGTTTGCTCTCCTTCCTCAAGTTTTCGTCTTTTAGAGACACAAGCAAGACGACTTAGCGACATGTGTAAAGACAAGCCCAATGAGTTACGACAAATCAACAGCGGTACATCAGAAAAATGGTGGTTCCAATCATCGCCCTTCTGGAGATTCGCCCTTTTTTGTTTCCTAATCTTGCTTTCTTTAAATGTATTGAAAAATGCCTTCCCCGAGCTGTTTAAAAAATATTCATATAGAGCTTGACAATCCTGATAACCAAACACAACCAGCGCGTGACGATATTTCTTTTGTTGCAAATCTTGTTCTTTCTTCGCGTGTAAATTTAATCTCCGCATTTTTTTCTTTGAGAAACTTGGAGATAATATTCCTATTGCATCAGAATTTCTTGAATTACGGAGCGCTTCCATCTCTTTTTCGTCTACTTGATCTTTCTCTCGGTCAGAACACTGTCCTTTATCCTTTCCATGGTAGGATGGACCATCCTCCTCAAATACCAATCCGTTTCGGATATAAAATACGATTCCCATTTCTCGCAGTTTTTCTCGCATGGCGCGAGTGGTTGATGAAAGTATAATTTGGGGAACGATTGAACCATTTTGATTTGAGGCTTTCTTTTCCGCCGGGTACCTCTCCGATATACTTTCATGAGAACCAGAAGAGGGGTCTCTTGCACATGTGAACAGAACTGTTTGGCCCACACTAAGGGCATAAAAACACGGAAGTTCGTCGAATAAGGTGGCTTCAGAGCTTTCTTTGATACGCTCAAGTAAAGTCATGTACAAACCGCGAAAACACTCAGACCATTGATTTTCTCTTTGAAGCATCATGTTCGACATGGAAGTCATGAATTCACTCGGCTTTCGCTTCGATGTGGATGATTTGTTCAATTCATGCGAGGAATATGATGCTCCTTTTGCGCCAGACTGCTGATGTAAACCCAGCCCTCCAAGACAACCAACGCCTCCCATGTTTCTGGCGAACTTGAAACATAAAGCATTTTCTTGTAGTAATGCTTTTACATTGGTCCTAATGAAATCCTTTTTGTTCACTGTAGTAAGACTTCTCGTAACTGGTTCATCAATATGAGTTTTGGGCGAATGTGTCATATAATGAAGTGCGGATTCGGACAAAACTTGTTGTGGCAATGGATGTTGTGATGGAAATTGCCAATATAGATTGGCAGCATGCCATCTCACAGCCGATCTCGCCGTTGGAGATAAGTTTAAAAGAAAAGATTCGCGTTGTTCTGCTTTTGTTAGAAAAAAGTATGACATTGACAACGCATCTATGGATTTGCAGGACTCAGACTTAATATAACCAGGAAGGCAACGCCCTGGATGGCATTCAATAACAACTCTGCTTTTCAGAGATTGATCAAGTAGTGTAATGCCATTACGTGAAAATGATTGCACTTTCTCTCCTGTTGGAATAGTAACGTTCCATTCAAGCGTCGAGTAAGACCAATCCACAGAAGCAGAACTCATGCTCGGACTGCGACCTTGGGGAGTCCTTCGCTTTCTTGGAGCTGGCGAGGCAAATAGATCAGGTTCATTTTCTTTGCTACTCTCTCCAGACTCAACATGCTCATTTTCTTCACCGAAAAGTGTCGCGAATGCATCTTTTGTTGTAGCATCACGTAAAATGTTCATCAAAGCCTTCCCACCAGGTGAGTCAAGTCCATCCATGCCGCTATTGCTATTGCTGTTGCTTTCTATGAAGCTGTATCGCTGACTCAAAAAAGAGTTTTTATCACATTTGCCGTTCGGACTACCAAATGCAATATTACTCGTTCGTAAAGGTGTGCTGTTGCTAGAACGGGAACGAAACACAGATATCGCACGACAAGCGTCCGGGGAAGCAAACTTCTTCTGCCTGGGACTTTCAGATGAAACAGGGAATATTCTAGGTGGAAAGTTGCACTCCTCTTTACTTGGCTGCGAAATTGTTGTATCTGCAGAACGACGCATTACGGTTCCAAAAAATGAAGATGGCGGTTCGATTCTGCTTCCTGATCCTTTAATGGATGAAATCATTTCCCTTGGCGGTGATATGATGTCCGTGGTTTCTTTGTTAAGAAAGCTAACTCTCGATGATTCTAAAAAAGAGGATGAGCCAAATCCAGTATCTGAAGATGCGTTCGGAACTCCAACAGCTGACATTGATCCAGAACCTGACTGAAATAGACGCTGCTCCTTGCCATTTTTATTAATGACGTTTTGCAGATGGCTTGTTTTAGAAATAGGGTTGTTGTCAGTGCTATTAGTTTCCATCCAAGGCCTCGAAGTAAAACAAGTTGAAAGAGTGCGTTTTTTAATTGTTGAAGAGTTCCTTCTTTGCCTTAGACCTCCGTTCAAGCTACCACTCAACTTCCTAGGTGAGAAAAGTGATCCCGATCCTGCTGCCTTTTTCTCCGAGTACTCACTATGGAGATTTTTTTCTCTTGATTGCATTTCTCCCTGACTCTGAGCTACCAGTGCTGAATTCATTTCATAGTTCTCTTTGGTGTCGGCCATTTTTCTTGTAATATAGCCTTATGTCACTAGATTTTGATTTCTTAAACTTTAACTGACTCTAATCTCAAAGTGAAGCGCTGTTCTGTGAGCCTCATTGCATGCAGTTATTTTTCCAAATGGGCGCGATCAGTTAGCATTGGTGAGATGAAACCCATAGTATAGAAAAATTAGTTATCTGATAGCTCCTTGTTTAGTACGTACGCTAAGGGCTTTCTACTTCTACTCACTTAAAATGAAGTCAAATTTTCGCATGTTACTCCTGCGCGCGCTAGGGACATCAACAATAGTGCTATTTGGAAACATGTTCATTATTCGTCATGTGGACTACAACATCTTGACTGAGACTAATTAAAATTTCATGGGTGGCACATGAGGGGAATAGATTTCGTGCTAGCTTACATACAGGCTGATATG
>Ga0075156_10001636_pt1 | contig 12262 bp, 6 predicted proteins | sample JI81AbrownDNA_FD_70966 | JGI IMG/M metagenome (GOLD analysis project Ga0075156, IMG submission 70966) | Wastewater effluent complex algal communities from Wisconsin, to seasonally profile nutrient transformation and Carbon sequestration -... | ecosystem: Engineered > WWTP > Effluent > Algae...
GCCTCCAAAGTCGAGGTTCGGATTGACCCACAGGACGTGCAACGCGCCTTCGTTTTTGACCCCGATAAGAAAGTGCTTGTCGCGCTGCGGCTGCTAACCGATATAGCACCTGACACTAGTTTCGCAGTGTACCAGCTACAGCGTAAGGCAATCCGACGGGATCTGCCACTCAGTCTGCGCCTTAGCGATAAAGCCTATGTTGAGGGCGTTCACCTGCTGAATCAGGAAATCCAAGAATTGCAGGACGAGGCCTCGCGGCAGCAAAAACAGAAAAAGTCCAAGTCGCCCAAGGCTCCCAAACCGCAAAAGGGATCGCTGGCCGCTGGGACAACCCGCAAGCAGCGCGAAGTTATAGCCGGCGGCGACACCAAAACCGCGTGGTCAAGGCGCCAAACCCCGAATACCACTCCCCAAGGCGATCTCCGCGATGGCGGCTGGTCGACTGGCACGCTCTAAACATATAGGTATACAAAATGCGAGAACTTTCCGAAGAGGCATTGGCACGCCTATCCTCCGTCTGCACAACCTTTGTTGGCTACCCGCGTTTCAATAGCTTGTTGCGCGAAATCGAAATTTGTCACCGTGAATCTGCTTTCACGCATGAACCGATCAGCATGCTGATCACGGGTGAGAGTGGCGTCGGCAAGACGACCCTGATTAAGCAGTACGCGAAACAATACCCGCGGCAAGAAGAAGCAGAACGCACCCGGATCCAAGTAATGGTGACGTCAGTGCCGGTCCCGGCCGACATCCGCGGGTTGGCAGCACAAATGCTCCGCGCACTCGGGGCACACTTGGTGGAAACCGGTAGCGCAGCCTATCGGACAGAACGACTTATTCAGATGATCGGTGCGTGTGGTGTAGAGCTGATTTTTCTCGACGAATTTCAGCATCTGGTCGAACGCGCGACGCCCAACAAAATCCGCGCGGTATCGGATTGGGTCAAGACGATCATCAACGAAACCGGCACGCCGATCGTACTGCTAGGCATGCCATCGGCCGCCTCGCTGGTGCAAGAAAACGATCAATTGCCACGTCGCTTCCGTTTCAAAAGGAGCTTCGAACCCTTCCACTGGCACGACGATCGTGAGGAGTTTCGCCTAACCCTTGATCGACTGGATCAGGCCTTACCGTTCGAACTGCCGTCGGCACTTGGCAAGGCAGCACTCCTGCCGCGCATCTTTTTGGCTTGCCGAGGCCGCTTTGGCCTCCTGAACAATCTCCTTTATGAGGCCGCTCGCCAAGCAATTTTGGACAATAGCGCTCGTATCGAAGTGAATCACCTTAGCCATGCTTATGATCTCGTATTGGCATCAGACGTACCAGACGCGACCAACCCCTTCAATTTGTCAGAGGCGCGTGTCGAAAACTGGTTGGAGAAACTCGTGGCGACCACCGCGAAAGAGGTCAAATGCTAATCGTGCGACCCGCGCCCTTTGAGGGCGAGAGCCTGCCTAGCTATTTGCTGCGTCTGGCGACAGCCAACGGCCTTCCTGGCATCGCCTCAATCGCAAAATTGGCGTGCATTCCAGTCCCAGCCATTGGGCTAGGCGCTCTCGGACAGACTTTCCTCGGCTCCGAGGCACTTGCACAGCTAAATCAGCTTACTGGCGTGTCGCCGTCTCAGCTCGCAACCCTGTCAACCGGGCTGAAAATACCATGGAAACGAGTCAGCGGCGCGTCATGGCAGGATAAATTAGAGTTACCACTTACTGCCTTCCGTACTACGCACGCAGCGGTTTGCCCTAGTTGCCTACGCCAAGCGCCCTACTTGCATATCGACTGGCAATGCAGCTTAGCTGTCTACTGTGTCAAACACCGCAACCTTCTCGTAGATCGGTGCCCGAAATGTACACAGCCCATTTCTTGGAATCGCCACCATCATCTGATATGCGGCTGCGGTCAAAAATTAAGCGCCATTCGTACTGAGGAAGTTTCAGAAGCAATGCGACTTGATATGGAGCCTTTACTTTCCAATTTATTGAACGACCAACAGCACACCTTATTGATAGCTTCGCTTTTGGCGATATGGCTAAATCCACTTCGACACGCGCTTTCGTTGCGAGAGCTCTCTATGGTGCCTGTGGCCGAACTGGTATCGCGAATACGAACGCTTGCACAGCTGCTAGAAGGGTCCGACGAGGAGATCGTCGCATTTCTCCACGCAAACGTGTTTGCCGTACGATTAGCAGCCTACCCCGATTTCGGCTCGCGCTTTGCGGTATTGCCACTATTGGCCGGGTTTCGCCAAGCCAATAACGAGACAAGCAAGCAACTCGATCGACTGGCCAACGTCTATCTTGCTAAGCCGTGCTCACCGGCAGTCCCAGATCAGTACAACCACGCCGTAACCTATAACTCATTACCCGTCTTTGCTGCTGCAAAGCTGATGAATGTAAGCAATGCCGAGGCGGGGGCACTGATCAAGATCTGTCATCTTGAGAAGGACCGTAGTGGCAAAGTGTTAATACACGGAATATTGAAAATCTGCCCCTTGGTTGGTCGTAAGTTTAAGCCCATCGCTAAGGGTGAACCATGCCCACCTGCGCCTGTGCCAAATACCCCATCCGAAAGGCAGGGTACTGAGACTCCAAATCAGGATGGCATGCTTCCTATGCCTGACGTTGCTCGGCACCTTTCAGTCCATCCCGGGATCGCACACAGCCTTTGCCAACGTCATGTTTTGCCCAGTACAGTCATCAAAGGCATTCGCTACGCATCGCGTGAGGCTGTCGAGGCATTCCGGCGTGAGTATATGTTCACATCAGAGATCGCACAGGCCTATGGGGTCGCTTCAAATCAAATTAGTGACCGACTCAAGGATGCGGGCTTGCAGCCAAAGCATGGTCCCAAGGTAGACGGCGTACTGGTCTATGTGTTCTCTCGATCTGATGTAGAGCGTATAGACCTACAGGCCGCATTATCGAAGCAAAAATATCATACTAGCTCTGGGCGTCCCCGGCGGGGCGTGGACCCGAGTACGGCGCAGGGGCGTGGCTTGCTTTCCTTATCCGATGTTGCTTCTCGGCTTGTCATTTCCAGGCAGAAGGCTTCCAGATTGATGTTATCGGGCTTCTTATCGCCGGTGAGCCTTTCACCACTGGAGCGTGGGCATTGGTTTTGTCCTGACGACGTTGCCGCTTATGAGGCGAAATACCGCTACAACAAGCAGCTCATCGCGAAGCATGAAATCCAGGATCAGTTTGGCTTTGATAAGCGGTTTGTCAATTACACACTGAACCGTGCCTTGCAGCTGCGTCCTGTATCAGACGGTCTCATTGATTATTACTCACGTTCGGCGTTGGAGCAGCTTACTATTTCCTTGGCTGAGAAAGTGACTGTTTCACAAGCGGCTACCATGCTCGCCACCGACCGCTCTACGGTGCTGAACCTTCGAAAAATGGGGCTCCTTACCCCTTCGCTAGAGTTGGGGCAAGGGACTAGCAAGGTTTGCTATTTCGAGAGGAAAGACGTGGCGCGTCTCGCGGAAGAAGACGCTGCCTGATGGCAGTGGTCGCCGCACGATGCCGGCAGCGACGAGCTCGTAATTGCTGACTGCAGAAACACAAGAGCCCCGCTATGCGGGGCTCTTGCTTAGTATTGGCTGCCAACGACGCAAAAATTGCGGCTTTTGGGGGCAGTGAAATTTCGCCTTATGGGGGTGAAATTTCAACTTATGCCACTACGTACAAAAATTATGCGTCGTAAATGAAAAATTATTTATCGCCCGACGTATTAACAATCAATCCCAGCTCAACGCCCCACCCGATTGATACTCGATCACGCGGGTTTCGAAGAAGTTCTTTTCCTTCTTCAGGTCGATCATCTCGCTCATCCAGGGGAAGGGGTTGGTAGCGCCGGGGAACAGCGGTTCCAGGCCGATCTGCTGCATGCGGCGGTTGCAGATGAAGCGCAGGTAGTCCTTGAACATGGAGGCGTTCAGGCCCAATACACCACGGGGCATGGTGTCTTCAGCGTAGGCGTATTCCAGCTCCACGGCTTGCTGGAACAGCGCGGTCAGGCTTTGCTTGAAGGCGTCGGTCCAGAGGTGGGGGTTCTCGAGCTTGATAGTGTTGATCAGGTCGATGCCGAAGTTACAGTGCATCGATTCATCGCGCAGGATGTACTGGTACTGCTCGGCGGCGCCGGTCATCTTGTTCTGACGGCCCAGCGACAGAATCTGCACAAAGCCCACGTAGAAGAACATACCTTCCATGATGCAGGCGAACACGATCAGCGACTTGAGCAGTTGCTGGTCGGCCTCGGGCGTGCCGGTCTTGAAGTTGGGGTTGGTCAGTGCGTCGATGAACGGGATCAGGAAGTCGTCCTTGTCGCGGATGGACTTGATCTCGTGGTAGGCGTTGAATATCTCGGCTTCATCCAGGCCCAGGCTTTCTACGATGTACTGGTAGGCGTGGGTGTGGATGGCTTCTTCGAATGCCTGGCGCAGCAGGAACTGGCGGCACTCGGGTGCGGTGATGTGGCGATAGGTGCCCAGCACGATGTTGTTGGCGGCCAGCGAATCGGCGGTCACAAAGAAGCCCAGGTTGCGCTTGACCACGCGGCGCTCGTCTTCGGTCAGGCCGTTGGGGTTCTTCCACAGCTCGATATCGCGCTGCATATTGATTTCCTGCGGCATCCAGTGGTTGGCGCAGGTGGCCAGGTATTTCTCCCAGGCCCATTTGTACTTGAACGGGACGAGCTGATTGACGTCGGTACCCCCGTTGATGATGCGTTTGTCCACGGCGCTGACACGGCTGGTGGTGTGCGCTTGCACGCTGGCCGTGTTGTAGTCGGCTGCGGCTGGTGCGGCGGCGAACGCATGTTGCGGCTGGGCCGGGGCTTGCGGGGCGGCCGGCTTGGCGGCGGGTTGTGCGGGGGTATCGTCCCAAGACAGCATGTCGTTTTCTCCCGATCTCTATCGTTGCTCAATCAATTTCAAATAAGACCGCTCCAGCGCAGGAACGATCAAGAATCTTTGCTACGGAGCACCCTGCTCCCGTCGGCGTCGCCGAGCAGCGCAGACTGTCATGGGGCAGTCCGTAGCCGCCTGTCTGAGCCCGGCTGCAAGCCGGGCGAGTTCGGCCACGGCCACGACAGTCGAGCAGCGCAGGGAATCCGGCGCAGCCGGGCGACACCGTCGGGTCGCCTTTCTTTGCTTACGTTCTTTGGCGAAGCAAAGAAAGTAAGGCGGCTGCGGGACGCACTCCCGCTGAAAACACTCGCGGCGTAGCCACTAAATACTTCCTGTTAAGCAAACCAAACAATCAGCTGATTTGCTTAATAGGAAGGGCTCTACCGAACCCTTCTTTCCTACCTTACTTCTTTGTCGACTTGCGGATGGTCTCTACTACCGTGGTAGCAGGGCGACGCTGAGCTTCCTTAACAGGAACAAACTGCCCGCTCTTTGCGTCACGACCAACCTTGAAGCTGTTGCCGGCTTTGGCCATGGCAATCTCCTTCAAAACATTACAAGGGAGATAGACCAACCACCTGTGCTGGGGACTCCCACACCACCATGCCGTTCAGATCAAGCCCGTGATGCTCCAACATCACGGGCTTTCTCATTTCTGCGACTTCAAAACTACTTACTGACTACTACCACTTAGGCCAGGCGGCCCGCCAAGCCTTGAGCCGGCCCGGCGCTGTCGGCACCTGCTGAGCGGCGCGGGCAGCTGCCAATACCTCGCCCAGCGTCAACTCGGCTTTCTCCGAGCCTACCACTGCGTCACTGGCAGGCTTCGCACTACCGACTGCGTCGGCGGCGGTCTCACGACCGCCCGGGATTGTGGCCTCAAAGCTATCCCTCGCGCTCAGCCTGTCATTGACAGGCTTCGCACTCTGGATTGTCAATGCTGCAAAACTTTGCCGACTCAGCGGCGCCCTCCCCTGCTGCATAGCTGGCAGCAGCTGCCGGGGCTGCGGCGATCTGGCCGCCGCCCACGGGTACGGCGTTCAGTTCGCCGCCACGGCCGGTGGATTTTTCGGCGCTGGATGCCGACAGGGTGCGCAGGTAGTAAGTGGTCTTCAGGCCACGTACCCAGGCCAGGCGGTACAGGTCGTCCATCTTCTTGCCGCTGGCACCGGCCATGTAGATGTTCAGGCTTTGTGCCTGGTCTATCCACTTCTGGCGACGCGAGGCGCATTCCACCAGCCATTGGGCTTCCACTTCAAAGGCGGTGGCGTAGATGTCCTTGAGGTCTTGCGGTACGCGGTCGATGCGGTACAGCGAGCCGTCGAAGTACTTGATGTCGCCTATCATCACGTCGTCCCACAGGCCGCGTTCCTTCAGGTCGTGCACCAGGTGTTCGTTGATCACCGTGAATTCGCCCGAGAGGTTGGATTTCACGAAGATGTTCTGGTAGTTCGGCTCGATCGAGGCCGATACGCCGACGATGTTGGCGATGGTCGCGGTCGGGGCGATGGCCAGGCAGTTGGAGTTGCGCATGCCGTAGGTGGCGATGCGGCCGCGCAGGGTGGCCCAGTCCAGGGTTTCGCTGCGATCCATTTCGACATAGCCACCGCGTGCTTCGGCCAGCATGTCGATGCTGTCTTGCGGCAGGATGCCCTTGGACCACAGGCTACCGGCGTAGCTGGGGTACTTGCCGCGCTCTTCGGCCAGCTCGGTGCTGGCGTAGTAGGCGTGGTAGGCCACCACCTCCATCGAGCGGTCGGCGAATTCGACTGCGGCGTCCGATGCGTAAGGTACTCGCAGCATGTGCAGGCAATCCTGGAAGCCCATGATGCCCATACCCACAGGGCGGTGCTTGAGGTTGGAGTTGCGTGCCTTCTTGACCGGGTAGAAGTTGATGTCGATCACGTTGTCCAGCATGCGCATGGCGGTGCGGACGGTGCGCTTCACCTTGTCGCCATCCAGGCTGAACTGGCCATCGGCGCCCTTCACCATATGGTTGACCAGGTTCACCGAACCCAGGTTACACACGGCGATTTCGTTGTCGTTGGTGTTCAGCGTGATCTCGGTACACAGGTTGGACGAGTGCACCACACCCACGTGCTGCTGCGGGCTGCGGATATTGCAGGGGTCCTTGAAGGTGAACCAGGGGTGGCCGGTTTCAAACAGCATGGTCAGCATCTTGCGCCACAGCTGCAGGGCCGGGATCTTCTTGTACACGCGCATCTCGCCGCGCTCTGCCTTGGCTTCGTAGCGGACATAGGCTTCTTCAAAGGCCTTGCCAAACAGTTCGTGCAGGTCAGGCACTTCGCTGGGGCTGAACAGCGACCATTCACCGCCTTCAATCACGCGCTTCATGAACAGGTCCGGTATCCAGTTGGCGGTGTTCATGTCGTGGGTGCGGCGGCGGTCATCGCCGGTGTTCTTGCGCAGTTCGAGGAACTCCTCGATATCGGCGTGCCAGGTCTCCAGGTAGGCACACACGGCGCCCTTGCGCTTGCCGCCCTGGTTCACTGCCACAGCGGTGTCGTTCACTACCTTGAGGAAGGGAACAATACCCTGCGACTTGCCATTGGTGCCCTTGATATGCGAGCCCAGGGCGCGCACCGGGGTCCAGTCGTTGCCCAGGCCACCGGCAAACTTCGACAGCAGTGCGTTTTCCTTCAGGCCTTCATAGATGCCATCGAGGTCATCGGCAATGGTGGTCAGGTAGCAGCTGGAGAGCTGCGAGCGCAGGGTGCCCGAGTTGAACAGGGTCGGGGTCGACGACATGAAGTCGAAGGTCGACAGCACATTGTAGAACTCGATGGCACGGGCTTCGCGGTCGATCTCGCGGATGGCCAGGCCCATGGCCACGCGCATGAAGAAGGCCTGCGGCAGCTCGATACGATGGCCGTGGATATGCAGGAAATAACGATCGAACAGGGTTTGCAGGCCCAGGTAGTCGAACTGGTAGTCACGCTCGTACTTCATGGCGGCGCCTAGGCGCGCCAGGTCGAACTGGGCCAGTTCCGGGTCCAGCAGCTCGGCTTCTATGCCCTGCTTGATGAACTTGGGGAAATACTCGGCGTAACGGGTCGCCATTTCCTCGTGGGTAACTTCTTCCTCCAGCACTTCGCGGCGCAGGCTGTGCATCAGCAGGCGGGCGGTCACGCGGCTGTAGGCGGGTTCCTTCTCGATCAGCTGGCGGGCGGACAGCACGGCAGACTTGCGCACTTCCTCGGCCGGCACGCCGTCGTACAGGTTCTTCAAGGTCTCGGCAATGATGTGCTCGGGGTCGGTCACCGTCTCGTAGCCCGAACAGGCCGACTGCACAATGGCGCGCAGCTTGGCCACATCCAGCGGCTTGCTCACGCCTTCGTCATTGATATTGATGCCGGCCACCGGGGCATGCTCTGCCTCACCCTTGGCCAGGCGTTCCTGATGCCGGCGCTCGCGGTACAGCACATAGGCACGGGCCACATCGTGCTCGCCCGAACGCATCAGGGCCAGTTCAACCTGGTCCTGGATATCTTCGATATGGATGGCGCCGCCTTCAGGCTTGCGACGCATCAGGGCGTTCACCACCAGTTCGGTCACACGCTGTACCGTCTCGCGCACCGAGGCCGATTGCGCAGCAGCACCACCATGCACAGCCAGGAAGGCCTTGGTCACGGCAACCGAGATCTTCAGGGGCTCGAACGGTACAACGGCACCGTTGCGGCGTATGGTTTTGTACTCGGCAACCTGCTGAGCGGCAGTCGAACCCACGCTGTCGTTACCCTGTGGGTACGAGGCGCGCGTGGTGCTGGCGGTATCGGTGGTGGCGTACATGTGAGGACTTCCCCTTTTCTAGGTGTTGATTGCCTACGAGACCCCGGGCGATATGCGCGCCAAGGCCCCGAGCTGGGTGGGATGTTCAGATGGTGCGTAGGCCGGCAGGAGGTGCCTGTTCAGCCCGTCTACCCTGAACGCACACCCTAAAAGTACATTCCGGCAGGCCCGGAATGGGGTGTGCATAATTCTGTGTAGAAATTGTGGAAAACACTATATGTAGTGTTTTTTGACTGCTCTGACTACTAATTCTAGTGATGCGACCCGCCACTAGCAACAGTTGTTTTTACCACCCCGTAGATACTGGGCCTGAAGCAACAGGCCAGCCGCAATCGGCATCCTGGCCACCGTTTTTACAGGCCGGATACACCCAGGCAAGACTGTGGATAATTCTGGGGACAACTACGGCGCGCGGGCAAAACCAGGCCAGCAAACCCGCAATCGCCGCATAAAAAAAGCGCCCTTACCTTGCGCAAGGGCGCTCCTGATTCGGGGGTGATACGCCGTCAACCAGCGCCAAAAACCCGCTCGCGCAGCTTGTGCAACTGGTCGCGCAGCTCGGCCGCCTTCTCGAACTCCAGGTTCTTGGCTGCTTCCATCATGGATTTCTCTATCTGCTTGAGCTGCTTGGCCAGCGTCTTCTCGTCCATATCCTCCAGCAGGATACGGCCCTGGCGTTCCAGCCGCTCGGCGCGGGCGGCATCTTCGTCATACACCCCATCGATGATGTCCTTGATACGCTTGACCACCCCCCGAGGGGTAATCCCGTTGGCTTCATTGAACGCCACCTGCTTGGCCCGCCGCCGCTCGGTCTCGTCTATGGCACGGCGCATGCTGTCGGTAATCCGGTCGCCATAGAGTATGGCGGTGCCGTTGAGGTTACGGGCGGCACGGCCTATGGTCTGTATCAACGAGCGTTCGCTGCGCAGAAAGCCTTCCTTGTCTGCGTCCAGTATGGCTACCAGCGATACCTCAGGGATATCCAGGCCCTCGCGCAGCAGGTTGATGCCGATCAGCACATCAAACTCGCCCAGGCGCAGGTCGCGCAATATCTCCACCCGCTCCACCGTGTCGATATCCGAGTGCAGGTAACGCACCTTGATATGGTGCTCGGTAAAGTAATCGGTCAGCTGCTCCGCCATGCGCTTGGTAAGCGTGGTCACCAGCACCCGGTCGCCTACGTCGGTGCGCTTGCGTATCTCGCTCATCAGGTCATCAACCTGTGTGGTAACTGGCCGCACATGGATAACCGGGTCCACCAGGCCGGTAGGACGCACCAGTTGCTCCACCACCTTGCCCTGGTGCTCGGCTTCGTACTTGGCTGGGGTGGCCGAGACAAACACCGTCTGCGGCATCATGGTCTCGAATTCCTCGAACTTGAGCGGCCGGTTGTCCAGCGCGCTGGGCAGGCGGAAGCCGTAATCGACCAGGTTCTCCTTGCGCGACCTGTCACCTTTATACATGGCGCCCACCTGGCCGATCAGCACATGCGATTCGTCCAGGAACATCAAGGAACCTTCAGGCAGGTAGTCGATCAGCGTGGGCGGCGGCGAGCCAGCCGGCTTGCCCGAGAAATGCCGTGAGTAGTTTTCAATTCCCTTGCAAAAGCCCATCTCCTGCAGCATTTCCAGGTCAAACTTGGTGCGCTGATCCAGCCGCTGCGCCTCTACCAGCTTGTGTTCCTTGTGATAGAACTCCAGCCGGGTGCGCAGCTCCTCCTTGATGGTCTCGATGGCGCGCAGCACTGTGGCACGCGGGGTGACATAGTGGCTGGAGGGAAACACGGTAAAACGCCCCACCCGCTGCTTGATATGGCCGGTCAACGGGTCGAACAGCTGTATCTGCTCGATCTCGTCGTCAAACATGCCGATACGCACTGCCAGGTCGGCGTTTTCGGCAGGGAACACATCAATCACATCGCCGCGCACCCGGAAGGTGCCGCGACCAAAGTCGATCTCATTGCGCTCGTACTGCATCTGCACCAGGCGGGTCACCAGTTCAGGCTGGGGCATCTTCTCCCCTTCCCGCACGTGCAGAATCATCTTGTGATAGTCGCTGGGGTCGCCAATACCGTAGATGGCCGATACGGTTGCCACGATGATGCAATCGGGCCGCTCCAGCATGGCCTTGGTGGCCGACAGGCGCATCTGCTCGATATGCTCGTTGATCTGTGAATCCTTCTCGATAAACAGATCGCGGCTGGGCACATAGGCCTCGGGCTGGTAGTAATCGTAATAAGAGACGAAATACTCCACCGCATTCTCGGGAAAAAACTCCCGGAACTCGGCATATAGCTGTGCCGCCAGGGTCTTGTTAGGTGCCATCACGATGGCCGGCCGGCCGGTGCGGGCAATCACATTGGCCATGGTGTAGGTCTTGCCCGACCCCGTCACCCCCAAGAGCGTCTGAAAACGCAAACCATCCTCCAGCCCTTCGACCAGGCCATCAATCGCAGAGGGCTGGTCGCCAGCAGGCGGAAAAGGCTGATGCAGGCGGTAAGGGCTATCGGGAAAAGTGACGATCATGGTGGCCTTCTGCAGAACCTGATTGAGAACCTATTAGATTAGGGCGGGTAAAACACCACCCAGAGAACCAAGGGGGCAGCCTTTCTACCAGCGCTTGCGATTGTAGCGCCACACAAGGCAAACCGGACGGAAGCAACAGAATCGGCTAAAGTATTTACACCATCCTTGCATCAGACTCGTCATGTCCGAACCCCAAGTACCCAAGCCGGATTGGTCTTACGCAGAAGCGCTGCTCGACCGCTTTGGGGATGCGGTATTGGTATTCGACAAGGAACTGGTCTGCCGCTTTGCCAATACAGCCGCTGCCGAGATGCTGGGCCGGCAGATGCCGGATGTGCTCGACCAGCATGCCATGCAGCTCTACCCCAGCGAGCATGCAGACAAGTTCAACAAAGCCCTGGAAGCCGCGCTGGGTGGCCAGGTCACCCGTAATCGCGGCTGGCGAGATATTCCGTCGCAAGGCCGCCGCTGCCTTGATTTCCGCTTCGAGCCCTGCCTCACCGCCGATGGCCATATCGCCGGCGCCATGCACAGCGCACGCGACATCACCGAAATGGCCGAGGTAGAAGAGCGCGCCCGACTCTCGGTCATGATGTTCGAGCACACCACCGAAGGCCTGATGATACTGGGTGCGGACAAGCGCATCCGGCTGGTCAACCCCGCTTTTACCGAGCTGACCGGCTTTAGCGCCGACGATGTACTGAACGAGCAACCCGAGCACCTCACACCATCTGGCCAGGACGAGGCCAACCCCTATCCCGATATCTGGCACGCGCTGGAATACGACAATGCCTGGCAGGGCGAGGTAATCTACCGCCGCCGCGACGGCAGGCTCATGCCCACCTGGCAGACCGTAGTGCGCGTGCGTGATGCCGCTGGCGAGGTAGAGCATTATCTGGCGATTTTCACCGACCTGACCGAACGCCAGCGCTTTGAGCAACAGCTGGAGCGTCTGGTCTATTACGACGTACTTACCAGCCTGCCCAACCGCGCACTGTTGTCCGACCGCATT
>Ga0075156_10001638_pt1 | contig 12249 bp, 20 predicted proteins | sample JI81AbrownDNA_FD_70966 | JGI IMG/M metagenome (GOLD analysis project Ga0075156, IMG submission 70966) | Wastewater effluent complex algal communities from Wisconsin, to seasonally profile nutrient transformation and Carbon sequestration -... | ecosystem: Engineered > WWTP > Effluent > Algae...
AATTAAAATAGCAGAGGGTGAAGCTAGAAACCAATTCTAATGAAACGAAGCAAGTTACGCAAACAAAGTAAGACTAAAGTATCAACACTTAAAAGAAAGCTCTGGAAAGTATTTTCAGAATACATACGTTTGCGTGACAACTACACTTGCTTTACTTGTGGGCGCAAAGGAGAAGGCTCGGGGATACATGCAGGACACTACATTCCTAAAAGTATTGGCGGAATAGCTTTGTACTTTCACGAAAAAAATGTACACGCTCAGTGTTTTTACGACAATATAAACCTCGGAGGGTACGGAAGTATGTACCACATAAAGATGATTGAGAGATACGGCGTTGAAGAAGTAAACGAGATTTGGAAGATAAAAAATCAAATAAACAAATGGTCAGAACAAGACTATCTACAGCGCATAGAACACTACACACAAGCTGTGGATAACTTACGTTTACAGCAGTAACCTCATGCTATAATAACAGTATGAACAAAATGAAAATAATCAACACAATAGTAGATGTAGTTTTAATCCTAATGGTGATAGACGCGGCGATAGTATTATACAGTTTATTTGTAGTAGGAATGGGCGGTGAAATAATTGATATACCGTTTTGGACTATGCAAATGGCATTCGTAGCTAATCTACTTGGATAATATGGAATTTAACAAAGACCAATACTACGCAGAGAAGCAAGAAACACGCAGAGATACTTACTTTGACTATTTTCACGATAATAGAAACTCAATCAGGACATACGAAGTACAGCCAAAGAAAATAGATGATTATAACGATAACCCAGAAGAATAAAATGAACAAACTAGTAGACTCTTACGTTTTTATTTATATACAAATAGCTATATTGATTGCTATTGAAATAGGTTTAATAATTTCCCTTATTGCTACTATTGTAGGAAAAAACAGACCGACTGATTATCAACTGTGCTCAACAGAAGGCTGTATATCAGTAAGTTGTATAAACAAATAAAATGAACCACGAAGAATTTTTCATCAACGTAATAAACAAGCTCTCAATAGGTGAAGGTATGGAACTAGTACCCTCACAAGAGACAAAGCTAGAAAAAGACGGTGAAGAGTACATTCTCTACTACACAGAAGAGGATATGAAGGATGTAGATGGTTTTATTAGTAAGATGAAAGAGGAATATATTAAGTTAAATAAATAACATATGAAAACCTACAAAATAAACAACGTAGAGATAAGTGCAGAGCAGATAAAGGATATTATTAAAAACAACCCTGAACTGTTAAATGAAAATAAGGGAGGAAGGTATTTCTTTCCTGAAAAAGACGAAAGATTTTGGCACATTTTGACAGATGGTTTTGTAAATGACATATCTTGTAAGCACCCTATTAGTAGCAATATTATCCTCCAAGGCGTATACCGCACTAAAGAAGAAGCCCAACTTGCCAGTGCTAAACAAAGAGCAATAGTAGCATGTTGGAAGTGGGCACAAGAAAATGCACCATTTGAGCCTGATTGGGGGGATGATGAGCAAAGAAAATATCTTGCTTATCTAAACCACGATTTACAAGAATATTGCTGGACATGGAGTTCAGGAAATCAATCACAATTTACCCTCCCATACTTAAAATCAATTAAAGACTGTGAAGCCTTCATAGAAGCCAACAGAGAACACCTAGAGTTACTATTTAAGAGATAATATATGGATAAAGTAATAATCAACGTAACTAAAATATCAAACGGATATGTAGCTTCGGCACATTTTACTTACCTAACAAAGCACGCTGAAACACAAGACGAGGCAGTGCGGTACTTTGTGCAGGAATTAAAGTTAAGAAACTATGAGGTCAATGTTAAGAATTAATATATGAACAGAGAAATAAAATTTAGAGCGTGGGATAAAGATAATAAAAGTTATATTGTCGAGCCGTGTGCAATTTTTGGTGACACAGTGATGGTTCAAAGAGGAAGTACTTTGATAGAAGTACAAAATGCAGTCCCAATTCAATACATAGGCCTCAAGGACAAGAATGGAAGAGAAATATATGAGGGAGACATAATCAAAGGAACCAAGTATGGAAAGCCTATACAGCTAGTTGTAAAGTGGGCTCACGGTTTTGAAGGAGATAGCTGGCCAATTGCAGGTTATTACTTTGAGATAGATGAAAATGATGATTTTAATACTATCCCAGAACTTACTTGGTCTGAAATCATCGGCAACATTTATCAACACCCAGAGCTACTACAGAAGTGATATAATTAAGAGGTAATGAAAAACAATGGAAGAAATTAAAGAAAGAGATAGAATTGTCGCGTTAATAATAAATGCAGGAAAAAATAAAGTGTCAATGCTTGACCCAGATAAACCAAGATGTGAAACCTGTTTGAACGGATTTACTGGAACTTACTGGATAAGTCAAAACGACCTTATATTTGCTATTACAGGAAAGTATTTGTCAGAGTATAAAGAATACATAAAAAATAATGACAAAAGTAATCCTACACCTATGTGCTGATACAGGAAGCGATAGTAAACCTTGGGCAGATGCTGGATATACAGTCATAAAGGTTGGCAAAGATATTGGTGTAGAAAACTTTAGTTACCAAGGAGAAGTATATGGAGTGTTTGCAAATCCAGTATGCACTGAGTTTAGTACTGCTCGGAAAGGAGGACAGCCACGTAATCCAGACGAAGGAATGTTCTTGGTAAAAGAATGCTTAAGAATAATTGACGAAGTAAAGCCAAAGTTTTGGGTAATAGAAAACCCTGCGCGCGGAGTACTTAAGAACTATCTAGGCGAGCCTACGTTTAAGTACCAACCGTATCAGTACGGTAGCCCTTGGTCAAAACATACAGCACTGTGGGGTACGTTTAACATTCCACCTGTTCTCTATAAGACATGGAAAGACGTGCCAGAAAGTATTAAAATTAAAGAGTTGTACATAAGGCCAGGAAGAAAAATACCCTCACTAGCGTTTATGCACCAGTCACATAGAAAGTATATACAGGAGTTTGACCACTTTAATACGGTAGATAGTGACATGGAATTCCGCTCGTTATGTAGCCAGAAGTTTGCGCAAGCGTTCTATGAAGCAAATAAACCTAATGAAACCCCATAGACACATTGAAATGTACCAGCCATATAAGGTAAAGAGTAAGATACTCGAGTGTGATTTATGTGAAGAAAACTACATTAAAACAGATAAGCATAAGGAACTAGATATAAAAGATATATGTCTAACCTGCTATGCACGACAACAAAGAAGTTTGACCATAAAGTAAAACCAGCGTACAATAAGAGTACGCTTTTTACTATAAAAATGGAGATAAAACCTTACAGCAAGAACGCAAAGAAACACCCTAAAAGCCAGATTGAGCAAGTTGCTGCCTCAATAAAGCGCTTCGGTATGAATCAACCCATTGTAGTTGATAAGTATGGTGTCATTATTGTTGGACATGGAAGATTTGAAGCGCTGAAACATCTAAATTGGTCACAAGAAGAAATACAAAAACATGTTAAGGTAGCAGACCTAACAGACGAGGAAGCAAACGCATACAGACTAGCAGATAATAAGCTTAATGAGTCTGAATGGGATATGCAGTTAGTAGTGGAAGACCTAAAAGATTTAAGTGCAGACCTTGTAGAACTGACAGGTTTTGATAAGGACCTACTCATTGAATCGGATGAACAGGACGACATTGTACCCGAAGTACCAGAGGAGCCTAAAAGTAAGCTAGGAGATTTGTATGAGCTAGGAGAGCATAGGGTGTTGTGTGGGGATAGCACTAAGTTAGAAGATGTAGAGAAGCTTATGGATGGGAAGAAAGCGGACATGGTGTTTACTGACCCGCCGTATGGAGTTGATAATGATGGCGGACACGCAGAAAAAGGAAAGAGAAGAGATAAACTAGAAAATGATGACGAAACTGATATGTACGCAGGCTCACTGCCACTTGCTTATGCTTACACAGTAGACTCTGCTCCTTTATATTTATGGTTTGCTGATAGGTTTTCAAAAGATGTGCTTAACGCATTAGATGAGAACGACTATCAAGTACGCACGTGGATTATATGGAATAAGAACATGGCACAGTTTGGAGCTATAGGAGCACAGTATAAGACTAAGCATGAGCCTGTTATCTATGCTTTCAAAAAAGGTAAAGCACCAACATGGAATGGCCCAACAAATGAAGTAACAGTGTGGGACGTAGATAGACACTCAAAGAATGAGTTTCATCCTACACAGAAGCCTACAGCACTATCAGAGAGAGCTATACTTAACCACATAGGCACAGAGGGAGTAGTATTAGACCTATTCTTAGGAAGTGGAGCAACCCTTATAGGGGCAACCAAGACAGGACGTATCTGCTACGGTATTGAGCTAGACCCTAAATACGTAGATGTAATAGTCCAACGCTATGTAGACTACACAGGTAATGCTATAATTAAGAAAAACGGACAACAAATAACATGGCAGAAATAGGAAGACCAACAATCATGACTCCAGAAACAATCTCTAAATTAGAAGAGGTGTTTTCTATTGGTGGAAGTGACAATGAAGCCTGTTTTTACGCAGGTATAGGAAAGAGTACGTTATATAACTATCAACAAGAGCACCCAGAGTTTGTGGAGCGCAAAGAGGCATTAAAGGAAAGACCTATACTAAAAGCACGCCAAACTGTAGTAAAATCACTAGATATTCCTGATATGGCTTTGAAATACCTAGAAAGAAAGAAAAAAGACGAGTTTTCAACTAGAAACGAACTCACAGGACAGAACGGAGAGTCATTGGTAATAAACGTTGTAAACTATGGAGAAAACAAGCCAGAAGCAAATACAGATACCGCATAACTTTTCCCCTCGAAGCTACCAATTAAAATACTTACAATCAAAATGTAGGTTTAAAATTATTGTATATCATCGTCGAGGAGGTAAATCTAAAGTAGCCTTTAATGAACAGATACGAAAAGCGCAAATAACTAAAGGAGTATATTATTATATATTTCCGACCTACCGTCAGGCAAAGCAAGTTATCTTTGATAAGCTAATTGGAGAACATGTGCCACCAGAAATAATACTTAAGCGTAACGATTCAGAACTAGCTATTTACTACAAGAATGGTTCTATCCAGCGCTTTGTTGGTTGTGAAGATATAGACAAACACCGAGGAGTTTCACCAATTGACGTAGTATTTGATGAATACTCTGAAATGAACCCTAAAATGTGGGAAGCTATTATCCAGCCTATTCTTCGAGAAAACGGCGGGACTGCTACTTTTTGCTTTACTCCGAAAGGTAAAAACCACGCTTATGCCTTAATACAAAAAACAAAAGATAATCCAGATTGGTTTTACGATATTCAAACTGTATACGATACGGAAGGACTTCCACCAGAGGAGGTACAAAAAGCTAAAGAAGAAACACCAGAAGCCTTGTTTAGACAAGAGTATCTCTGTAGCTTTGAAGACGGCGCTGGAATGTTCTTTAGAGGTGTACGCCAGTGTATAGACTCAAATACATCATACGAGATAGTACCTAGTCACCCATTTAATCTTGGTATAGACTTGGCTAAATATAACGACTGGACTGTACTCACACCGTTTGATAAGACAAATATGCGAGTATTCCCACAGGATAGATTCAATCAAGTAGACTGGAACTTACAAGAAGCTCGAATAGGAATGTGTGCTCTTAAGCATAACAACGCTTTACTTAGAGTTGACTCTACTGGTGTTGGTGACCCTATTGCAGAAGGGCTCCGCAGAATAGGACTCAATATGGACGACGATAGTTCATTTAAGTTTACAAGTACATCAAAGATAAACCTATTAAATAACCTCGCTATCTTAATTGAACAGAGAAAAATCACGTTACCTAACGACGATGGACTTATTAACGAGCTTGAGTCTATAAAGATTACCTACGAGAACGGAGTATTTAAGGCAGAAACACCAAGTGGAATGACAGATGACCGTGTAATGTCACTAGCTTTAGCTGTGTGGAAAGTATCAGAACCAGTAGTTTATCAAGATGAATCGTTTGCACTGTACACTACCAGATACAGATGATATAGTTATGGGGGTAATTATTCACAACTATGAAAGAAGTATCATCAATTCAACAAGAAGCATGGGAGCAAGCTATTAAAATAGTAGACGGTGAACGTGCCGCGTGGGAAGACGCAACTTGTTTTGTTACGGAAACTGTAGGATTTAGATTTCGTGAATTGATTAGATACTTTAGAAAGTACTACTGGGGAGTGTTTGACCAACCTATCGACCCTAGTACAGGAAGAGATAAACTATGGATTGGATTAGCGCAGTCAATCGTAGAGGACATTTGGAAGAACGTAGACATTGACCAGAAAGACCTCGGATTTAGAGCAAAAAATGAAGAAAGTATTCCATTAACAGAAATAACACGACTCTATGCTCGTGATTATCTTCGTAAGATGTACTTTGGTGAAATACTCGACGCATACCAGAGACAAGCTCTTATTGACGGTACACTCGTATGGAAAGTTCTCGATAAGAAGAAAGGCAAGCGCCGACTCAAAGTAGGTAAGGTTGACCTCCTTAACTTTTACATTAACCCAGAAGAACGTTCTATTTACGAAGCGTATCGAGTTACAGAGCGCGCAGTAGTGCCTTTATCTTCATACAAGAGTATGTCGGGCTGGGTAAATAAAGAAGATTCTGCTGGTTCTACTAACCTATCAGTAAACGACCCACGAGGATACCTAGCACAAGCAACAACTGGAGAATACCGAGATGTGTGGGAAATGTGGGGCAAGATTCCAAAGTGGCTTGTAACTCTCGATAAAGAAGCAGAAGACGCCTACGAGGAAGTAGACGGTCATATTGTGGTATCAGGACTTGAAGCTAATAACATTGCATGTAACCTCATTGAAGTAAACAATAACGTAGATGAGTTTGGTGTTGCTCTTAAGCCTTATGAAGAACTACGCTATCGAACAGTAGGAAACCGCTGGTATGGACTTGGCGCAATTGAGCCTATTATGCAGTTGCAAGAGTACCTCAACATTACAGCCAACGTACGAATCAATCGCTCAATCATGGCGCAGAGTGGTTTGTTTAAGATTAAGAAAGGTAAGGGAATCACAGCACAGTCTATTGCTAAACTTCCTACAAATGGAGCTGTTACAGTTACAGACATGGACGATATACAGCAAATGCCTATTCAAGACGTTCCTGTATCATCTTACAAGGACGAAGAAGTTATCGTAGGTTGGGCACAAAAGATTGCTTCTGCTTATCCCGTGGCTACAGGTGAAGTTCTTCCTGCGTCTGCTACAGCTACAAGTGTGGCTATTTCAAATACTAACGCAAAGACAGCATACACAATTTACAAGGAGGCTATGGGTTCATTCCTAACACGGGTTATGGATAGACACGCACTTCCTATCATTGCTCAAACACTATCAGTAAACGACATTATTAACCTCACAGGTTCAGATGATAAGTTTAAGGAGATTGTTGAACGTGTAGCTATGTGGAGGACTCTTGATAAAATGGAGACATCAGAGTTTATTCCTACAGAACAAGAGCTTGATATGATGATTGAGAACGAAATGCAGTCTCTTATGCGCCAGCCTCAGATATTTATCCGAACTACTCGAAAGATTGTTGCAGACCAGCTAGAAACTACAGTGCAGGTTACAAATGAAGACCTTGATACTTCAGTTTCGGTTTCAAATCTCCTACAGCTATTGAGTGCAGCTCCTGAATACAAGAATCACACTGTACGAGTTATCTACGACTTACTAGGACTACAGACACCGCCAACACCTGAACAACCAGAAGAACAGCAGATGCAAGGACTACCAGAACAGCCAGAAATTCCTACAGAACAGAATATTACAGAGGAAGCTCTTGTCACTCAATAATTAACATTGTACAATGGATAAAGACACACAGCTTACACAAAGGACTGCTAGAAACGTAAAAGCTTTTGTAGCCTCAGACGAGTACAAAACTATACGAGCCATTTTTGATAAGACTATAGAGTCCCTACATTCTGTCTTAGATATAACAGATGAAACTATTGCGCACCCTGAAAGATTAGCAATAGAATTGCAAGCACGAAAACTCACAATCATAAAGCTCACTCAATTCATAGAAGAAGTTGAGGGCACAGCAGATGAATATGTTCCTGAACAAAATATCTCAAGGGAACACTTCATTAAGAGAATTGTATAATTGCGTATCCGCCGTGGCTCGGGCGGGGACACAATTAGTACTTCCCCGAATTTAAGCACATTACAATGCAAGACAACCCAATCATTAACGACCAAGCACTAGGTGGTGAGCCTCAATTGAGCCCAGCACCCGCAACGGCGTCTGTTGAGGCACAGCCAGAAACTTTAACTCTTGAAGAACTTAACCGACAACTCGGCAAGAACTTCACGAATAAAGACACTGCTATAAAAGCTCTTAAGGACACCTTTTCATTTGTTGGAAAGCGCCGTGAAGATATAGAGCGAGAGGTTTCAGCGAAGTCTGACGAAGTTCTTAACTCTGTCCGCAAGACAGAACAAGAGCTTGCCACACTCCGCAAGGAAATCTTTTACAAGGATAACCCACAGTATGCTGCTCACCGAGGACTCATTGAGAAACTTGGAAGCAACCCAGCTGAAGTGGTAAACAATCCTGATTTTAAGCAGGTGTTTGAGAAAGTAGAAGGCTATGACAAGTCTAATAATTTGAAAACTGTGCTTGAAAGCAGCCCAAGAATTCAAGCGACACGAGACAGTCTAGCAAAGGCAAAGGAGCTTCTGTATTCATCAGATGCACCAGCTTCTAAAGCTCAAGGCGAAAGCTTAATAGCTAAAGCTGTCCGCGCTCACTACGACTTCTAGGGTTTAATCAACTTTAGTTATGTCATTAGCAAATACAGTTCTTACATACGGCGACCAAAGCCGAAAAGAAGACGTCGTATTGAATGCAATTGAATACTTAACAGCTACTGAAAATACATTTCAGACAGCTATTGGTAAGACAAAGGCAATCGATACAGTTCACTCATTCCTCGTTGATACACTTGATACCCCAGGGTCTCTCGCAGTAGCAATGGGAACAGACTTTACCATCGGAGCAGGTACAACTCCTACACGACTCACAAACGTTGTTGAAGAAGTTGCACGAGCATTCCGAGTAGCTATGCCACAGGATGAAGTAGCTCACTATTGGGGTGGAGAGTCTGAAACAGACCGACAGCTTACAAAGGGATTGAAGTCATGGGGAAATGCCCTTGAATTCGACCTTATCCGTTCAACACTTGTTTCAGGTGTTTCAGGAACAACAGCAAAGATGGCAGGAGTAATCCAGGCTATCTCAAAGAGTACAAACACTACAGCCCAGACATCAGGTACAGTGTTCTCTGCTACTATCCTCGACGGTCTTATGGCTCTTAACTGGACAAACTCAAACGGTGACGTTGCAACAGAACTCCTTGTAGGAGGAATTGGACGACGTATCATTGACGGTTTTGTTCAGAAGTCAAACGTGGTAGTTAATACACCATCATCAATTGCTAACATTATCCGAACAGTATCTACATTTGAAACATCAATGGGAACAGTTCGAGTTTGGAAGCACCGATATGTTGATATTGACGGAACAGACGCAACAGTTCGAGTTCTTGGTTTCCGACCAGAAAAGCTTGCTACAGCATACTTGCTCAAGCCTTCTATCCTAGACCTTGCTCGAAGTGGTGCATATACTGCTAAGTCAGTTTACGGTTCTGCAACACTTGAAGTTAAGAATCAAGATTCTAACTTCTTTGCTTCAGGATACCTCCGTTCTGCTTAGTTCGTAAGTTTGTTGCTTGGGTTGACTAGCAAATAATCAACCCAAGTATTTTGCCAGCAAACTAATAAATACATATGAAAAAAATAATCACACACGGGCATGAAGCTCGTACACTGCTTAAACTTGGCGTAGATACTGTAGTAGATTGTATTAAGGTAACGCTCGGCCCTGCTGGAAGAAATGCTGTACTCGGAAGACACGAAAACTCACCTATAATCACTAACGACGGTGTATCTATTGCTAAAGAGATTGAAGTAGAAAATGAAACCGCACAACTTGGCGTAAACCTTGTTAAAGAGGCTACTATCCTTACAGATTCACGTTCAGGGGACGGTACAACAACAACTGCTGTGCTCATGCAGGCTTTGATTGAGAAGCTATTTAGTATCATTGACGATGAAGATAGTTTGGTTTCAAAGAAGATAAACACTATCGCACTTAAGAAGGAACTTGATGGACTTGTAGAACGTGTACTCAAGAACTTGGAAGAACAAAAGCGCGATATTAAAGACGATGAAGTATACGATGTGGCTATGGTTTCTGCCGAGTATCACGCTATCGCTCAAGCTATTGCAGATATTTATAATAAGATTGGACTTGATGGACACATTGAAGTAGAAGAATTTGGAACCAAGATTGAATACGAAACACACCGAGGTATTAAACTCGATGTAGGACTACGCTCACCATACTACGAGACAGAACGTAACCGAGGAGTATATGTTGATGTTCCTGTCTTCGTAACAAACAAGTCATTTAATAACGCTCACCACTTTGCAAAACTTGTAGAAGAAGCTAGGAAGGCAGGATATGCAGACATTGTAGTGTGTGCTCACGCATTTAGTGACGATGTAATTAAGCGACTCATCACGACTAAGATTAAGGGCGCATTTGGTGTTATTCCTGTAGCTATTCCTTCTGTGGCTGGAGAAGATGCACTCAAAGACGTTGCCGCTATTACTGGGGCTAAATTCATTGACGCTTCTACACTCAACGACAAGTCATTTGAAGATGTCCTAGTTAAAGAGAATTTCGGGAACACAAAGAAGTTTATTGGTGAAACTGACGGACAAACTATTATCTACGAGGGAGCTAATCGTTCAGAAGAAGACCTCAAAGAAAGGATTGAATCCCTCAAACAAAAACTTGAGAAGTCAAACTCTCTCTACGATAAGCTTAACTACAAGCGTCGCATTTCAGGATTAACAGGTGGATATGCCGTACTAAGAATTGGCTCAATGTCTAACACAGAGCGTACATACCTTAAGTTAAAGGCAGATGACGCAGTAAATGCTGTTAAAAGTGCATTAAATTATGGAGTAGTTCGAGGTGGAGGATTGGCATTGCTTAAGGCTTCGGAATGTGTAAAGGGCACATTCTTGGAAGAAGTTCTCAAAGCACCGTACAATCAGATTCAAACAAACGCCGATGGTGTGGAGATTCCTGAGAACATCAACGACCCACTTCACACTGTTCAGAACGCTCTCAAGAGCGCGGCTTCATTAGCAGGTACACTCATTACAACCGAGGTAACAGTAGCATTCAAAAATGTTCAACCAAAAGACGAAGGACAAAATTAAAGGTGTAGTCAATCAGTATATTAAAGATAACCCAGATGATTATCGTGATTTAGTTTATGTGGTAAACGAAATGCGCAAGAACCTCACGACTGAAATGGCAGAGATTAAAAGTACTCATGCTATTAAGCGTGCTCTCTATACGCTCTCTGAAGACCTAGAGCGCATGATTCAAGGTGCACTCACAGCAGAAGAAAAGGCAGACTTTATTAAAAAGGAAAATGCTCGCTGGTTTACGCGTGAGTTTCCCCAGTTTGCACTAACACAAGAATAATATGAAACTAGCTCTCTGTTTGATTGTTAAGGGTACAGATGAGGAAGCAGAATTATTAGATAGATGTTTGGAGAACATGTCTCCCCATGTAGACGGTATCTTTATTACTTCTACATTTACAGATACACCGAATGAGAAGGTTGCAGAGGTTACTAAGAAATACAACGGTGTACTCTCTACGTTCAAGTGGACTAAGAACTTTGCCGAGGCTCGAACATTTAACTTTTCTCAAGTGCCAAAGGACTTTGATTACATCATGTGGAGTGATGCCGATGATATGTGGTTTAACCTTGATAAGCTCAAGCCGTTACTTATAGAAAATCCTCAGTACGATGCCGTTGCCGTGAACTATCTTTATGACTTCGACCGCTACAATCAACCTGTAGTTATTCACAAAAAAACTATGGTTATCAGAAATGATAATTGTGCACGTTGGTCAGGTAGATTACATGAAGACCTCATTCAAACACGAGAGCTTAATATGTTCTTTAGTGATGTTATCCAGCGTCAACACAAGACAAACGACGCACGTGTAATCGCGAATCAGAAGCGAAACGTTGATATTTCAAAGGCAGAGTACGAGGAGAATA
>Ga0075156_10001640_pt1 | contig 12247 bp, 5 predicted proteins | sample JI81AbrownDNA_FD_70966 | JGI IMG/M metagenome (GOLD analysis project Ga0075156, IMG submission 70966) | Wastewater effluent complex algal communities from Wisconsin, to seasonally profile nutrient transformation and Carbon sequestration -... | ecosystem: Engineered > WWTP > Effluent > Algae...
GCAAGCATTGCCCACGAGATCCGCAACCCCCTGGCCTCGGTTTACTCGGCAGCGGAGTTGCTGAGGGAGGAAAAGCGCAGCGAGATGCAGGCTCGCCTGATCCGCATCATTGGCAACAATGCCCAGCGTATCGACCGGCTGGTTAGCGATGTGCTGGCTCTCGGGCGGCGCGACGAGGCCTTGCCGGAGGAACTGCAGCTCGCCGAGTTCGTGGATGAGTTTCTGGAGGAGTTCACGCTCGCCGAGGGCTTGGGTTCAGAGGGTATCGTGGTGAGTCGGATGGCACCCGAGGTGACGCTGTGCATGGACCGCACCCACCTCCGGCAGATCCTCTGGAACCTGGTGGGCAACGCCCGTCGTCACTGCAGTGGAGGGCCGGCAGCGGTCATCATCTCGGCGCGTGCCTTCGAGGAGGGCCGGGTGGAGCTGGAAGTACGGGACGATGGCCCGGGTATCCCGGAAGACCATCGGTCAAAGATATTCGAGCCCTTCTTCACCACTCACTCCAAGGGCACCGGCCTGGGGCTGTATATCGCCCGTGAACTGGCCGAGGCCAACGGTGCATTGCTGGAGTTGCTTCCTGCCACTTCTGCCGGTGCCCACTTCCGCATTATCGGACGCGCAAAGTCATGATCCAGAACGAAAGACGGGCCCGCTCCAGCGGCCCCGACGTGCTCATCGTCGACGACGAAGACGATATCCGTGAACTGCTCGAACTGAGCCTGTTGCGCCTCGGCCTGGCCAGCGACGGGGCGGCGACCCTGGCGGAGGCTCGCAGCCTGCTCGCCGAGAAGCGCTACCGCCTGTGCCTGACCGACATGCGCCTGCCTGATGGAGATGGCCTTGAGCTGGTGCGGCACATTGCCGAGAGCATCGGCGACCTGCCGGTGGCGGTGATCACGGCCTTCGGCAGCATGGACAACGCCGTCACCGCCCTCAAGGCCGGCGCCTTCGACTACCTGTCCAAGCCGGTCTCCATTGAGCAGCTGCGGGCCCTGGTCAAGTCGGTGTTCTCGGTCCGCGGCAAGGAGGAGGACGCCAGCCGGAAGGACACCTCCAGCCTGATCGGCGAGTCGCAGGCCATGGTGCAGGTGCGCTCCCTGATCGAGAAGCTCTCCCGCAGCCAGGCGCCGGTGTTCATCTCGGGGGAGTCGGGCAGCGGCAAGGAGCGGGCGGCGCGGATGATCCATGAGCTTGGCCCGCGTTCGACGGCACCCTTCGTGGCAGTCAACTGTGGGGCGATCCCCGAGAACCTCATGGAGAGCGAGTTCTTCGGTGCCCGCAAGGGCGCCTTCACCGGCGCCGACTGCGATCGGGAGGGCTTCTTCCAGGCGGCCCATGGCGGCACCCTGTTCCTCGACGAGGTGGGGGATCTGCCCCTGCCCATGCAGGTGAAGCTGCTGCGGGCGATCCAGGAGAAGAAGTTCCGGCGCCTGGGGGATACGGTGGAGACGGCGGTGGATGTGCGTATCCTCAGTGCCACCCACCAGAACCTCAAGGCCATGGTCGAGGCAGCGCGCTTCCGCCAGGATCTGTTCTACCGCCTCAACGTCATCGAGCTGCGCATGCCGGCCTTGCGCGAACGCAGCGAGGATATCCCGGCTCTGGCCGAGATCCTGCTGGTGCGGCTGGCGGAATCGTCCGGCATGGCGGTGGCGCGCCTCGCCGATGACGCGGTGAAGGCCCTGGCCGCCTATTCCTTTCCGGGCAATGTGCGTGAGCTGGAGAACATTCTTGAGCGCGCCCTGGCCCTGTCCAGCGGCAGCCTGATCCACGCCGACGACCTGCTCCTCGATCCGGCCGATATGGGCGAGGCCAGCCACGCGACGCCGGCGACCCCGGGTGGGGCCGACCTCCAGGACTATCTTGACAAGGTCGAGCGCCATGTCATCGAGGAGGCCCTTGAGAAGTCCGGTGGCAACCGCACCGCGGCGGCACGTGCCCTGGGCGTGACCTTCCGCTCCCTGCGCTATCGCCTGGAACGCCTGGGCATGAAGGAGTGATGGACAGCGGGCACGCGGCATCCCCGCGTGAGCCGGAGGCGGTCCAGCGGGTCGTCAAGGTTCGGCGCGACTACAACACCTGGGTTGCCCGGGAGACCATCGAGGATTACGCCCTGCGCTTCACCCCGCGCAGCTTCCGGCGCTGGTCCGAGCTGCGGGTGGCCAACACCGCCTTCGGGGTGGCCTCCTTCCTGGTGCTGGAGGCGGTGGGGGCGACCCTGTTGGTGGATTACGGTTTCATCAACGCCTTCTGGGCGATTCTGGCCACCGGGCTGATCATCTTCCTGGCCGGCCTGCCTATCAGCATCTACGCCGCCCGTTACGGGGTGGACATGGACCTGCTGACCCGCGGCGCGGGTTTTGGCTACATCGGCTCAACGCTGACCTCCCTGATCTACGCCTCGTTCACCTTCATCTTTTTCGCCCTCGAGGCGGCGATCATGGCCTATGCCCTGGATCTCGCCTTCGACATTCCGCCGGCCTGGGGCTACCTGCTGTGTGCCATCGTGGTGATTCCGCTGGTCACCCACGGGGTCACCACCATCAGCCGCCTGCAGAGCCTGACCCTGCCCCTGTGGCTGGTGATGCTGGTGGTGCCCTACGTGTATGTGTTCATCGAGCGTCCCGGCATCCTTCACGAGCTCGCCGCCTACGGGGGCGAACATGGCGCCGGGGCCGGTTTCAGCATCCATGCCTTCGGGGCTGCTCTGACCGTGGGTATCGCCCTGATCACCCAGATGGGCGAGCAGGCAGATTACCTGCGCTTCATGCCCGAGCAGACGGCGGCCAACCGGCGCCGCTGGTGGGCCGGGGTGCTGGTGGGTGGGCCTGGCTGGGTGGTACTCGGCGTCGTTAAGATGCTCGGTGGAGCGCTGCTGGCTTATCTGGCCATCAGCAACTCGGTACCGGCCGAGCGGGCGGTGGATCCGAACCAGATGTATCTTGCCGCCTACGAATACGTCTTCCCCAATCTGCACTGGGCGGTGGCGGCGACGGCCCTGTTCGTGGTCGTGTCACAGCTCAAGATCAACGTCACCAACGCCTACGCGGGTTCCCTGGCGTGGTCCAACTTCTTTGCCCGGCTTACCCACAGCCATCCGGGGCGGGTGGTGTGGGTGGTCTTCAACACCCTGATCGCCCTGGTGTTGATGGAGCTGGACGTGTTCCAGGCCCTCGGCAAGGTTCTGGGCCTGTACGCCAACGTGGCCATCTCGTGGATGATGGCCGTGGTGGCCGATCTGGTCATCAACAAGCCCCTGGGCCTGTCGCCGCCGGGCATCGAGTTCAAGCGGGCGCACCTCTACGACGTGAATCCGGTGGGGGTCGGGGCGATGGGCATCGCCTCGGTGTTGTCGGTGTCGGCTTATCTGGGCGTGTTCGGTGCCGATGCCCAGGCTTTTTCGGCCCTGATTGCCCTGGTTGCTGCCTTTGTCACCGCGCCCCTCATCGCCTGGGCCACGGGTGGTCGTTACTACATCGCCCGCAAGCCCGGGCCGGCGCTGGCCGGGGTGCGCCAGTGCGTGATCTGCGAACGGGAGTACGAGGCCGATGACCTGGCCCGCTGCCCGGCCTATCAGGGCGACATCTGCTCCCTGTGCTGTTCGCTGGATGCCCGCTGCAGTGACCTGTGCAAGCCCCACGCGCGGCTCTCTGCCCAGTGGTCGGGGGCAATGCGCCGCCTGCTGCCGCGGGCGGTGTGGCCCTACCTGGAAAGCGGGCTCGGCCACTATCTGCTACTGATGGGTGGAATTGCCCCGGGCCTGGCCCTGCTGGTGTGGCTGCTCCATCACCTGGGCCTCAAGCTGCTGGGCGACAGCGCGGCCGAGTTTGCCCCGGCCCTGCAGATGGCCTTTCTGAAGGGCTACGCAGCCCTGTTGCTGCTGTCGGGCCTGGTGGTGTGGTGGCTGGTGCTGACCCACAAAAGCCGCCAGGTGGCCCAGGAGGAGTCCAACCGCCAGACCCACCTGCTGATGCGCGAGATCGAGTCCCACCAGCGTACCGACGAGCAGCTCCAGCGGGCCAAGCAGGCGGCCGAGCTGGCCAACCAGGCCAAGAGCCGCTACATCACCGCCATCAGCCACGAGCTGCGCACACCCCTCAACAGCATTCTCGGCTATGCCCAGATCCTTGACGGAGACGAGACCATTCCGCCCCCCCGGCGCCAGGCCATCAACGTGATCCGGCGCAGCGGCGACCACCTGCTGTCGGTGATCGAGGGCACGCTGGATATCGCCCGCATCGAGGGGGGGAAGCTGGCGCTGGACGTGAAAGCCCTGGATTTCCGGGATTTCGTGCAGCAGATCGTTGGCATGTTCGAGCTCCAGGCCCGCAACAAGGGGCTGGATTTTCGCTACGAGCCGAAGGGGGAGATTCCGCCTTTCGTGCGGGCGGACGAAAAGTGGGTGCGGCAGATCCTCATCAATCTGCTCGGCAATGCGGTCAAGTTCACCGCCCGCGGGCATATCTGCCTGCGCGTCGCCTACCGCATGGAAATGGCCACCTTCGAAGTCGAGGACAGCGGGCCTGGCATTTCCCCCGAGGAGCAGGAGCGCATCTTCGACCCCTTCTCCCGGGGCACATCCGCCCAGGGCGCCGGTGGGGCCGGGCTGGGCCTGACGATCAGCCGCATGTTTGCCGACGTGATGGGCGGCGAGCTGACCATGGACAGCCGTCCGGGCGAGGGCTGCCGCTTCCGGGTGCGTCTCTTCCTGCCTCAGGTTCAGGGGGCGGCGGCCCGCGCCAGCCTGCCGCGCAGCCGGCCGGTGGGCTACCAGGGGCCGCGCCGGCGCATCCTGATCGTGGACAACGAGCGGGTGGACCGGGAGTTCCTGTTCGCGCTGCTGGAGCCCCTCGGCTTCGTGCTTGCCGAGGCGGCCTCGGGGCCCGCTTGCCTGGCGACGCTGGATGATTTCCGGCCCGACCTGATCTTCATGGACCTGGCCATGCCGGGCATGGATGGCTGGGAGACCGTGCGCCGTATCCGTGAGGGGCGATACGCTGCCACACCGGTGGCCATCATCTCGGCCAATGCGTACGAGCGCGGCATCCATTCGGACGACAATGCGCTGGGTATCGGGGCACGGGATTTCTTCCTCAAGCCGGTGCAGGTCAGCGAGCTGCTCGACTGGGTGGGCGAGCGCCTCGGCCTGATCTGGGTCGAGGCCCATCAGGTGGCACCCGAGCCACGGCTGCCCGCCGACATGGTGTATCCGCCGTTTGCGTTGCTGGAGCCGCTGGCCCGACAGGTCGAGCTGGGCTACGTGAAGGGCATCCTGGCGCGGCTCGACGAGATCGAGGCGGCCGACCCCGCCCATGCCGCCTTTGTGGCCGAAGTCCGCGAGCTGACCCGCAATTTCCGCCTCGACGCCATTGCCCCCTTGCTGGAGAAGGCCCGCCATGTCTGATTTCGACCGGCTCAATTCCGATCTGGTGCTGATCGTGGACGACATCCCCGAGAACCTCTCGGTGCTCCATGACGCGCTGGACGAATCGGGCTACACGGTGCTGGTGGCCACCAACGGCGAGACGGCGCTGCAACGCGCCCGCCACAGCCTGCCCGACGTGATCCTGCTGGATGCCATGATGCCGGGCATCGATGGTTTCGAAGTGGCCCGCCGCCTGAAGGCCGACTTCACCACCCGCCACATCCCCATCGTCTTCATGACCGGCCTGACCGAGACCGAGCATGTGGTGGCCGCCTTTGAGGCCGGCGGGGCCGACTATGTGACCAAGCCGATCCGCCCGCAGGAGGTGCTGGCCCGCATTGCCGCCCACATGGCCAGCGCCCGCCTGATGAAACAGGCCCGCACGGCCCTGGATGCCTTCGGTCAGGCTACCCTGGCCCTGCGCCCGGAAAGCGGCCGGGTGGTATGGCAGACCCCCCTTGCACGCAAGCTGATGAATGACTATTTCCCCGGGCACGAGGACGATGCCCCGGCCGCGGTGATGGCCTGGGTGCATGAATCGGCCCGGGCGCGCCGGGAGGGTCGTGATTTCCCACCCCTGCACATCAACCAGGGGGCCAGGCGCCTGATCTTCAACCTTCACGAGCGGGCCGGTGACGACGAGTGGCTGCTGGTGCTGCGTGAGGAGTCGGACGCGGCGGTGGTGGATGCCCTGATGGCCGCCTTCCGCCTGACCACCCGGGAGGCGGAGGTGCTGTACTGGGTGATCAAGGGCAAGACCAGCCCTGACATCGGCGAGATCCTCGGCTCCAGCCCGCGCACGGTGAACAAGCACCTGGAGCACGTCTTCGCCAAGCTAGGCGTCGAGAACCGTACCGCGGCGGCATCGGTGGCCATGGCCCGGATCCGCATGGGCGGTGGGCCGGACACTTAGACCTTGAGTGAGGCGCCCATCTCCGCCGAGGCGGCGAGCAGTGCGGTGATGTCGGCTGCCCGCAGGGGACGGGCGAACAGGTAGCCTTGCATGATCGGGCACTGGCGCTGCAGTAGGAAGTCACGCTGTGCTTCGGTTTCGACTCCCTCGGCCACCACCTCGAGGCCCAGGTCCCGGGCGATGGACAGGGTGGCGGTGGCAATGGCCGCATCTTCGGCGTCGCCGGGCAGATCCTGCACAAAGGAGCGGTCTATCTTGAGCCGTGTGATCGGCAGGCGCTTGAGATAGACCAGGCTGGAGTAACCAGTGCCGAAGTCATCCAGGGCCAGCCCTATCCCCAGGCGGCGCAGCCGGGTGAACTGGGCTTCAATTTCGACGCTGGGTTGCATCAGTGCGCTCTCGGTGAGTTCCAGCTCGAAACGCTGTGGCGAGACGCCCGCATCGGCGAACACCTGGTGGACCCGATCGACAAAGCCGGGCCGCCGGAACTGCAAGGCCGAGATGTTGATGGCGATGGTCAGGGCCGGAAGTCCGGCTGCCTGCCAGGCGGCTTGCTGGCGGGCGGCCTCGTGCAGTACCCAGTCGCCGATGGCGTCGATGAGCCCGGTTTCCTCGGCCAGCGGAATGAATTCGCCCGGGGGGATGCGCCCCCGCTCCGGGTGATTCCAGCGTACCAGGGCCTCCACGCCGATCAAGCGCTGGCCGGGCATGGCCCACTGGGGCTGGTAGTCGAGCTCGAGCTCCTCGCGCTCGAGGGCGTGGCGCAGGGCATTTTCGAGCATCAGCCGAGCATAGGCGTGGCTGTTCATGTCGGGGGTGAAGAAGCGGAAGTCGTTGCGCCCGGCGCTCTTGGCGTCGTACATGGCGGTGTCCGCGTGCTTGAGCAACTGGTTCACGTCATTGCCGTCGGCCGGGTGCAGGGCGATGCCGATACTGGTGGAGATGGAGAGCTCCTGGCCGTCGATGTCAAAGGGACGGACCAGGCTGGCGATCAGCTTGCGGGCAACGATGGCGGCATCCTGGGTGTGGCTGAGCTGGGGTAGCAGGACGACAAATTCGTCACCGCCCAGGCGGGCCAGCACGTCCTCCTCCCGCAGGCACAGGGCCAGTCGCTGGGCGGTGGCAGACAGCAGGCGGTCGCCGACCGGGTGGCCGAGGGTGTCGTTGATTTTCTTGAAGTTGTCCAGATCGAGAAAGAGCACACCAGCCTGCTGCTGGTTGCGACGGGCGATGGCCAGGGCCTGTTCGGCGCGGCTGATCCACAGACTCCGGTTGGGCAGCCCGGTGAGTACATCGTAGTGGGCCAGATAGTGGATGTGTGCTTCGGCTGCGCGGTTGGTTGTGACGTCCTGGACGGTGCCGCGCAGGGTCTTGCCCTTGTCCGGGCCCGTGCCGGCCTCGATGGTGAAGTGCACGATGCGCTGGGTTTCTCCTTGATCGCCCCAGCGCAGGCGCACGTCGAAGCTGGTGCCGGCCATGCCTTGGGCGACCTCGTCGAAGGCCTGCTGCAGCCGAGGCCGATCGTCGGGGTGAAGCGCGGCCAGCAGGTTTGCACGATTGCCTTCCTGGCCCCGAGGCACCCGCAGGATGGAGAACAACTCTTCGGACCAGTGGCCCTTTCCGGTTTCGGGATCGGCTTCCCAGCTGCCCAGCTGGGCGATGCGTTCAGCGTGGGTGAGCATGGCCTGCTTGGCGCTGAGGCTTCGGCTGGCTTCGGCGAGTTCGGCCGTGCGCTGCCGCACCAGTTCTTCAATGCGCCGGGCGCGTCCGGTGGATGAGAGCAGGAAGGCGCCGAGCATGCCGGTGCTGAGCAGGCCGACGGCGAGCAGGGTCCATGCTTCCCACCCTCTGTGCAGAGTGGCGTAGCTGGGTTCGGCGACGAAGTGGAGGCGCCAGGCGCGTCCGCCGAAGTCGAAGTCTTCCACCCATGGGGTGAGCCCGGCAGCGTTGGTTTCCCCGACTGCCGGGCAGGTGTCGAGTCCGGCCAGCCGGCGGCCCCTGGCATCGCTGGGGCTTACTTCCGCCAGGCAGTGGGAGATGCCGCTTATGGGGTTGAGTTGAAGAATGCTGTTGACGGCGTCCTCGACGCGCAGCGCCACGAAGACGAAGCCATTGGCTCGACGCCCCGTCTGGGCGGGGGCCGGGCTGGTCCGCTGGTAGACGACAACGCCGAGCTTGCGCTCGGTCTCCTGGGTCAGCTCGAAAGCGGAGGTGGCTGCTGCCTTGCCGTCTTCCAGGCTGCGGGCAAGCGCCTCGGCCGAGGTGGGAACCGAAAGGACGTTCAGCCCGATGGCGCGACGGTTGCTCTCTTGCGGCGCGATATAGCGGATCGGATAGTACTCGGCGTGTGGCGGCGAGGGGGTGAGTTGCTTGTTCGGGCCCCGGTCGCGGATCGCGAAATCAGGCGTGGTGAGCGAGCGGCGGGCTGTAGCCTCGAAGACACTGCGTTGTTCGTGGGGGATATGGGGTATCCAGCCTATGCCCTGAATACCCTCGAAGCGGGACAGCCAGGGTGCTGCTATCTGCCGGAAGCCCTCCTCATCGAGATCGGGCGCCGCGACCATGACCCGCTCTGTGGCCTGCAATACGTCGGTGTAGTTGGCAAAGCGTTTCAGCAGCAGGCTTGACAGGTAGCGGGCGTCCCGTTCGAAGCGGCTCTGCAGGCGCTGCTGTTCCCACTGAGCTACCTGGATCTCAAGCCCGGCGAGTAGCGCCAGGGCTACTGCCATGGGAAGCGCAAGGCTGCGTAGTCGGGGGCCCCATTCGTGACGCGGCTGACCGAGAAAGACGAAGGTGAATGGCGTGGCGATGAGGATTCCGATGGCGTCGCCTGCCCACCAGTTCCACCAACTGAAAGGCGCCTCCATGAGTGGGATGGCGCCCGAGATGACTAGCGCCGAGGTGCCGAAGCTGGCACCGATCAGGCAGCTCACAGGGCCGGCCACGAAGAGGAAGCGCAGGATCGTCGTGGTGTTGTCGAGCCCGCGTGGAAAATCGGCCCAGCGCCTCGCCAGGCTTGCGCCGGCAAAGGACTGGAGAACGGCGCCGATGCCCACACACGCGGGGGTGAACCAGGCCCAGCCATCGAGTCCTGAGCGCATCACGGCCTCGATGTTGGTGAGCAGGGCACCGATGAATATTGCCGGCCAGATGCGGCGACCATAGATCAGGACGGCGGCCAGGGCGATGCCGGCGGGGGGGTAGAGCGGGGCGACATAGCCTGGGGGGATGGCGATGTGAAGGGCCAGCAGGCCGCAGAGCGCATAGGCACTGCCAATGATGGTGAGTTGGCGCAGAGAGGGGGCGTGTGGCATGCGGCGGGGTGGTTCGGGCGATAGGGGCGGTCCGTCGTGTCTGGTGCCCGGCACGGAGGGGTCTTTACAGGCCGACTTGAGCATTGCCATGGGCTTTCCGAGCTTTATTACGGCAGTGTGGCCCCTTGGCTTCAGTTCGCCTTGATGAATTCGGTCATGCCTCCCCTGTTATTGCAATGCGGTAGTATCTCGGTCCCGCACGGGAACAGGCATCCGGATTTCTGGATGCTGCGTTGCGGGATGGGCTGTCACCTTGTCTGGCGGGGTGGTGGTTCCCTATCTGTGAGCTCCAGGAGGGCGAAATGTCAACAGTGCTTGCCGAAGGTCAGGATAAGCGATCCAGTGCCGAGGTATTGCCGGTGGCACTGGCTGCCATGGGGGTGGTCTTTGGCGATATCGGCACGAGCCCCCTTTACACCATGAAGGAAGTGTTCAACGCACACCACGGACTGGCCGTGACGCCAGAGAACGTGCTCGGTGTGCTGTCCCTGGTGTTCTGGGCGCTGACCATCGTTGTGTCCTTGAAGTACGTGGCGTTCATCATGCGCGCCGACAACCGGGGGGAAGGGGGGATCATGGCGTTGACCTCCCTGGCCCTGCGGACCACCCGTTCGCCCCGTGTCGCCAGCCTGATGTCGGCGGTCGGGCTGTTCGGGGCGGCGCTGTTCTACGGCGACGGCGTGATCACCCCGGCCATTTCGGTGCTGTCGGCTGTGGAGGGGCTGGAGGTGGCGACGCCGGCCTTCCGGCCCTACGTCCTGCCAATTTCCCTGGTTGTGCTGACCGGCTTGTTCGTGATCCAGAGCAAGGGTACGGCGCGGGTGGGGGCGGTGTTCGGTCCGGTGATGCTGTTCTGGTTCACGACCCTCGGCGTGCTCGGTGCCATGAATGTGATGCGCCATCCGGATGTGCTGCAGGCGATCAACCCGCTGCATGCCATGAATTTTTTCGTCGCCAACAAGACCCTGGGCTTTCTCGCCCTGGGGGCCATTGTGCTGGCGATCACCGGGGGCGAGGCCCTGTATGCGGACATGGGGCACTTCGGGCGGCGGCCCATCAAGGTGGCCTGGTTCGGCTACGTGTTTCCGGCCCTGTACCTGAACTACCTGGGGCAGGGGGCGCTGATCCTCGACGACCCGTCGGCGGTGAAGAACCCCTTCTATCTGCTCGTCCCGGAGCCCTTGCTCTACCCCATGGTCGGTTTGTCCACGCTGGCTACCATCATCGCTTCCCAGGCCGTGATATCCGGTGCGTTTTCCCTTACCAAGCAGGCGGTCCAGTTGGGCTACTCGCCGCGCATCCATGTGATTCACACCTCTGAAAAGGAAGTCGGGCAGATTTACGTCCCGAACGTGAACTGGATGCTCCTGGGCGCCGTGATCGCACTGGTCCTGGGTTTCCGCTCGTCGAGCGCACTGGCCTCGGCCTACGGGATTGCCGTGACGCTGACCATGATGATCGATACGGTGCTGGCCTTCTTCGTTGTCCGGGCCCTGTGGAAGTGGAGTTGGGGGCCCGCCCTGGCCTTTCTGGCCGTGTTCTTCACCGTGGATTTTGCTTTTTTCGCGGCCAACACGGTCAAGATCTTCGATGGGGGCTGGTTTCCGCTGGTCCTCGGCCTGGTCATCCACGCCCTGCTGATGACCTGGAAGAAGGGGCGCGCTGCGCTGACGGCGCGGATGCAGGTGGACACCATGCCTCTGGATCTGTTCATCCAGTCGATGTTCCACGATCCACCCATTCGGGTGCCGGGGACAGGTGTATTCATGACGACGGCTCCCGATGGCGTTCCGCGCGCGCTGCTGCACAACCTGCTGCACAACAAGGTTCTGCATGCTCGAGTGGTGCTGGTAACAATGGTCACGGAAGATGTGCCCTATGTGCCGGTGGGGGAGCGCGTGCGGTTAGAGGTGCTGGATTACGGCTTCTATCGGGTGTTTGTCCGCTATGGGTTCAAGGATGATCCGGATATTCCGGCAGCCCTGGCCCTCTGCGAAATGCAGGGCCTGCCTTTCGAGCTGATGGAGTCGTCGTTCTTCCTCGGGCGCGAAACCCTCATCCCGCGGGCGGGCTCCGTCCTTGGCCGATGGCGCGAGTTGCTTTTCATCCTGATGTTCAGGAACGCTCACAGTGCCGCAGATTTTTTCTGTATCCCGGCTAACCGGGTCGTCGAGTTTGGTACCCAGATTGAGTTGTGAGAGGTGCTGCGGGCGCCGCCTTGGAGGCCGGTCAGCTCATATATCGAATTTATGTGAAATGTAATTTTCGCGTGACGGGGATCACGGGGACTCAGACGGCTTCGCGCTATTGTTCAGCCATACATTTATTCACGCATTTTGCAAATTTAAAGGGCGCCAAACGAACGACCTCACCCGGTCTTCATACATAATGCGCTGCAACATCCGGATGCCGTTGTGTCGGCTACTCCCTGAATCATCCTATTGCATGGGCGGTTGCCTTAAAAGGGCTGCCGAAGTTCGAGATGCTGAAACTCTTCAATCATTACGTTCCGTCAAACACCGTCCTGCAGGTGGTCATCGATGCGATGCTCCTGTTCGTCGCTGTGATCGTGGCGTTCGTGCTGCAGAGCAA
>Ga0075156_10001649_pt1 | contig 12232 bp, 14 predicted proteins | sample JI81AbrownDNA_FD_70966 | JGI IMG/M metagenome (GOLD analysis project Ga0075156, IMG submission 70966) | Wastewater effluent complex algal communities from Wisconsin, to seasonally profile nutrient transformation and Carbon sequestration -... | ecosystem: Engineered > WWTP > Effluent > Algae...
AGAAGTGTCGTCCCCGTTCATGAACTATTACTTTATTTTCGACGATTTGGGATAAAAAATCGTATTGATAGGATGAGTGGACTCGCTGAAAGATTTCTTTTTCCTTTTTTACCAGGACTTCAAAATTCAAATTTTTTTTCAACGATGTGGTTTACAGAAACAGACTGGGAAAACTATTTTTAAAGTGATTCCAGTCACTTTTTTCTTGACTCGATCTCCATTTCAATTTCTTTACTTTCTGGATGACTCATTCCATTATATGAAACTCTTTCATTTGCTTCTCTTATTTTCTTTGCCATTTGTAGTTGGATGTTCTCACGGTTGGATATTTAAGCCGCTTCAGTTTGAAGAGAGTACTTCCAGAAGTTCATCAAAATCCTTATATTATGAAAAAACATATCACACCCAACTTCAAAAACTTTCTAACGAAGACACTCATATATTGATTTCAGTAAACTTATTTACCAAAATAAATTTGTGCGGAAAGGAAATCGAATACCCAGAAGCTAAAAAAAGAGCCGGTTATAAAATGCTCCTTCTCCCTATCCAGTATAATGATTGTAACTTAAAAATTGTTGTAAGGAGTGAACTCTCTGAGCCATCCCTGAATAAAGTTTTTATCGGGAGTTTGTCTGAACTATGGATATTGCAAATCAAAAGAGACGGATTCTTAATTTTGTTTGCAGTGATTTACTTATTACTTGCATTCATTTCGATATTCATTTTTATAACTCGTTTTTCTGATATTCGATTTTTATCATTGGCAATTTTGCTTTTTACTGCTAGCGGGTACACTCTTGCGATCGGGAATGGTTTAATCGGAATGGTATTTAGGTTTTTTTCGGATTCCATTTGGCCTCATGTTTTATTTGGAAGTTTATATCTTTTTCCAAGTTCACTTTTGTATTTTTTATCACTTGTCATTAAATCAAAATGGGGCACTCGATTTAAAATAGGCGCTTTTGCATTTTTATTCTTTTGGGCGCTAGTAGAGATTTCTGTATTATTTGGAGATCATGATTACAATACGTTTCTTGTCGCTTATCATTTGTTATGTATAATTGCCCTCTTTGTATTCTTTCCCCCCGCGGTTCTTTTTTTAATTGAATCAAAGAACGGACTCTTATTCATTTTGTATGGCCTAACAATCCTTCTCTTTTTTGGATTCTTAGAGATGGTGATATCATATTATACAAAGAGTTTAGAAATTCCTTTATTACCATTCGGTATATTTGTTTTTTTATTATCGCTTGGTTTTTGGGGCTTCAAGAGTTACCAAAATCTCGAACTTAAACTTAAGCATGTAATCGAAATTAAGAAATATCGAAAACTCCGATTCGAGAAGGATTCAAAGAATCGAGTTTCCTTACTTAATGAAGAAAAAATTATGGAGAACCTAAATCTATTAATGGAACGAGAGAAGGTTTATTTAGATGAAAATTTAAATCTAAATATTTTATCAAATCTACTTGGCATTCGTATCGATCAGCTTTCTTTTCTGATAAACAATAGATTAGGTAAACCATTCTCTCACTATCTTAACGAATACCGAATCAATGAAGCTAAAAATATGTTATTAAAAAAAGAAACGAATATTTTGAATATTGCTTTTTCCGTGGGTTTTCAATCCAAGTCCGCATTCAACTCTGCTTTTAAAAAGTATACTGGCAAAACACCCACCGAATTTCGAAAGTTAATTGAGCATTAAATAAGAAGGGTTTTATTATTAATCCTTCCTAAATATTATGTAGGTTTATTCAATTAGTCGCATGTGAAATATATGGTCGGGACTGTAAATTTGTGATCGATTTGCATAATTTGCGGCAATGCCCGCAATGGTAACATCATTCGTTCAACGATGAAATCAAATAGAATACAAAGGAGGAGAAACGTTAGTAATTTGACCTTAAAAATGTGTAAACAGAGAGGAGGATTCTTTATATGGAAGAGACTCTCGAAACAAATCAACCCACCCACCGATGTGGAAATCTACATTTTTATCGCCTGAGAATTATTTATAATTAAATTATGAATGACGAAAGAGGGAACTTTACCTAGAATCAATTTTATGTTTGGTTGGAAATTTTTTTATTTTATCTTAATTGTTTCCATTTTTCAGACATTTTTTGTAAACTGTTGGGCAAATCCTCTATTTCGACCACCAACTGAATGTTTGTTGCATATTCCGAATTATCTCTGCCCGAAAGACAAACGTTCCGCTTTTTGGGGAACACTATTCTATCTTAGTACCAGGTCGAATCAAGTTTCTATAACGAATCTTTCCGATCATTCTCTTGTCCAAACAGGTTTCCTAGTGGGTAGGGCAGAGTCTGATGTTTTAGTTGTGAGCATATCGTTAGATCAAAACACAAAATCTTTCGTCTCTGTCAAAGATGGTACCTGGAATTACCAACTACCAGCAATTGCTTCCACGGGCACCTTTTGGACCTTAGGTTCTCGACATACAATCACTGTCCAAGGATTCAACGAATATGGCCTAACAGGTATAGAAAAAACAATACAGGTGATCAAAGATATTAATTTGGATGCCAATGGTGATGGCTTTCCCGATCTGTTTGTAGCGGCTTCCTTAAACAATGCGGTTCAGGGTCATACTCTTGTTTACCATTCCCATCCAGATACAGGAATCCCCTCCGACTCACCTGATACTACAATCACGGATGGGCAGTCTTCGGGAACATACTTTGGAAGTAGCGTCGGTGCTGGAGATTTTAATGGGGACGGATATGCTGATATGATCGTCGGCAGTCAAGCATACGGTGGTGCTATAGGAAGAGGGTATATATTTTTGAGTTCAGGTTCCAGCGGTATCTCTTCGCAAAATCTGAATAACGGGGGATCTGCAGGTGCGATTTTTACAGGTGTGAGTGGTGCCGGACGATTGGGTGCCAATGTCATGGGTGGCGATCTGAATCATGATGGCTTTGACGACGCGATCTTTTTTTCTCCTTGGAATGATGAAACATTTATTTTTTTCAGCCAGGGCTCGAGTGGGTTTATTTCTCAGACCACTGCAACGGCGAGTCGTTCTTTCATACCTGGAGCAAACGATAATTTCGGCACTCGTATGGCGATTGGAGATATCAACGCAGATGGATATGCTGATATGGCAATTTCAGCTGGAACTTACAGTAGCAACCAAGGTAGAGTATATATATATATTTCAAATGCAGGAGTATTGCCTGCGAGCCCGCAACAATACTTACTTGGACCGTCTCCGGATTGTACTACAAGTGGATGCAGTTTCGGTACTTCCCTTCTCCTAACAGACTACAACGGAGACAAATGTGCTGATATTGAGATTTCCGGAACCTCATATAATACAAACCAGGGTATAGTTTACCTCTTTCATTCGAATTGTAGCTCAAGCTCACCTTTTGTTTCTACACCGAACGCTACACTCATTGGTCCTTCTAATTCTTCTTGTTCTTCCAATACATGTTTTTTTGGAAGTTCTCTCTCGGCGGGAGATGTCAATGGAGACGGCTTCCCAGAGATGTTAGTTGGTTCCCCGAATGCAAATTCTGGACAGGGAAGTGCCTATCTGTTTCAAAATCAAAGCGGAGTGATCTCGAGCCTAGACATCAGTGCGGGAGCTAGTGCAACAGCCACCTTGATTGGGATTGGCACATCCACTAACTTTTCCTACTCTCTCAAACTACAAGATATGAGCGGTGATGGACGGGCAGATTTTTTTGTTACCGCACCACTCGCCAATAAAATTTATTTTTTTAAGAGTTTAGGAACTTCGGGACCAGGAAATGTGAATTTAAATCAAGGGGATGCTGCCTCCCTGGTTCTTACATTCTCCTCGGGTCAGTCACTCGGTAATCTGATCGCAATCGGAAAATACATTTTTCCGAATTGGATCTTTTAACAAAAATAATGAAATATTGGTTAAAATTTTAAGAGAAATAAAACACTGAGTGTTGTTCTTTTCTCACTGGATTTGAGACCAGATAGAATAAATCCTTCCTATGTGTTTTTTCTCCAGGTGTCCAAAACACCAGACGACCAAAGTGCCCATAGGATCAAAACTGGCTGAAAAAACAATCGTACCAGTCGCTTGTTATCTGTATCTAAACCAAATGCACTGATACCATTCATGTATTGCGAAACATTTCCTGGGAAAATCGCGACAAAAAAAAGTGCGAGAGCAAGACCAATCTTCATTTGGTGTTTTACTAATAAGATAAACGCGAGACCTAAGGAAATCTCGACCACTCCGGAGGACAGTACGACAAAATCTATAAAATTAGGATCTTGTGGCAACCATCTTGGAACTTGAGCTTGGAATTCTCCTCTTTGAAATGTTAGATGGCCAATACCTGCAACTGTCATAAACAGACCGAGTGCGACGCGTAAAATTTTCTTTAAAACTGATGTTTCCATTCATTTCCTCACGATGTTAGACTGAGGATCCGTCAGACAAATTTCAGAATTTGGTGAGATGTTTTCTCGCTCGTATCCGGCAATTTTTCCTCGTTCTTGGCTTTCCAATTCGATTTATCGTTTCACTATTTGGTGAACGACTTGGATTCAACAGGGGGGCAACAAATCGCAACCATTTCTTCCAAATGGTTTAAAATCATTTTGAATTTTTGAATCGCTTGGCTCGGGTCTAATTGATAGTAAACGTGTTTTCCTTGTTTGTCGCGAATGAGAATCCCGGCTTCTTGCAAGATGCCTAAATGTCTTGAGATCACAGATCGATCTAAGTGCATGCCTTCTGTAAGTTCGGATATGTCTGCTTTTCCATGACGGATCACTTGCTTTAAAACTTCGATACGGCTCGGTTCCGCAAGTGCTGTGAGAAACTTTGAATCCAAAACATGATTTAAGGCATCAATCGCTAAATCTCTTCGTTTATCGAAATTTGATTTGGTTCTAGTGGCCATCTGCATTAAGATTTCGACAGAATTTCCGTAAGTCCACCTTTTTTCCAAAATTCCATTGACGGAGAATCTATGGTATTTAATATATGCATATAAGTGCATGTATGCACTTAAGGAGCTTTTTATGGATGTTGGAAACATGAGTTTAGTTTTTCTCATTTTGTTTTCTGGTTTGGCCTTTTTTGACGGTATAGTATTTCATCTTTGGAAATATAAACTTTATAAATATAGTGAGACTATCTATGAACACAAATTGCATGCGATTCGAGCCACTATTTTTCCTTTTGTTCTCATCGGCTTATTTCTATTCGATATAAAAGGGTGGTTGTATGGGGTCATACTTATACTTGCACTAATCGATTTGATCGTTCAAATTATGGACATGTGGGAAGAGAAAGAGGCTCGCATTCGCTTTGGCGGATTAAGTTCAGCAGAATATATATTACATGTAACTCTAACTTCATTGCATTCATCCATGTTGTTATTGTATTTAATCGCCAAACCGACTGGTTCCCTTTATTTTTATGACACACAAATCGTTTTATCACAAAACTTTACATATCTAGTGGCGATGAATCTTTTACCAGGTACCATTTTTGTCTCTATCCTCCATTGGATTTTATGCCATCCTTATTTCCGGTATAAAGAGCAAAAACTCGTAACAGGTTAGATGAGATAATGGATCTAATATTAATTTGATAAAATAAGAGAAGGAATTTAAAAAATAGTTGCATATATGTGCACATAGGTACATATATGCATATTATATTTATAGGAGTTTTTGATGATATCCCACTTAGACACGGTGACTGTGACAGCATTTTTTGTTGGACTTGGTTTTTTAGAGATTCTCGCTGGAAGCTTTAGAAAATGGAATCAGAAAGATATAACAATAGATTTAATAAGTATCGCTCAGCTAGCATTAGTTATCAAACCAGGTATTATTTTTTTCGGAGGAAAGATAACGAATTTTCTATTTCCGAATTGGACTATGATATTATCTTCTACGCCACATTGGATAGGAGTTTTTGTTGTCCTCATCCCTGGTGACTTTATGCATTATTGGTATCATCGGAAAGGTCATGAGTGGAAATGGCTGTGGCGAATGCACCGTACCCATCATACATCCTCCTCTATGTAAGTTACTATATCTTTTAGAGAAAATTGGCAATGGTTTTTATTAATGCCAGACCTTTGGTATGGATCGGTTTTAGTATCATTAGGACTCGGAGAAGCAGTTGTAATTAGTACATTGATTACTGGTGTTGGAAATGTTTTGAATCACACATCGATTTCATGGGACAAGTTTCTTTATCGAATTCCCATCTTTCGAGATATAATTGAAAGACTGATCCAATTGCCATCTACTCATAGAGCACATCACGCCGTCTTTGACCCCGAAGGAAAGATTCCTATGGAAAACTTTGGTCAGTTCTTTTTTATTTGGGATACAATTTTTGGAACAGCTCGTTTCCCGCGAGGCATTGATCCCACTGCATATGGTATTCCAAATCATCCACAGGACAATTGGACTTCTCAATTATGGTGGCCTATATTTAAATCTGATCAGAAAAATAGTGTCTATTCCAATAGAAGTTATTTTCGAGATGGAAATTAATTATTTACGAAACTGAGAGACAGAATGAGAGAGAAAAAACAATTTAGAATCTGGCAGTGCGCTGTTTGTGGTTGGATCTATGATGAAGAAAAAGGTGATCTAGCAGAAGGAATTTCTCCTGGTACGACTTGGGAGAACATTCCCGAAGATTGGGTGTGTCCAGAATACGGTGTAACAAAAGATGAATTTGAAATGATCGAAATAAGTGATTAAATATAAGATTTTTGGGTGACTGATTCAGTCTTTACAAATAGAAAAGTCTCTTTATCCTTAAACAGAAATTTGTAATATGAAAGTTGCCGAACACTCAAAACTCTATATTACTAAAGGGCTCTCCTTTTTTATAGGTACTATTGTTGAAACATCCAAACATAATCACAATGCCTTACAAATAACACTTTCGGCTAATAGTGAATTTGTGGTCGAATTCGATGAAGCAACAGTTCATACAAAATCAATAGTAATAAATTCGAACTGTAATCATAAACTTATTGGAAGAAATGGGAAACAAATACTGATTTCCATAGAAAATGAATCAGATTATAGCAGAGCATTTCAGTCACTTCTCGAGAAAAAACAATATAAGGAAATACTGATCGAACCAAGTTTCCTTCAGAGCATAGAAAAGGATATTGAGCAGAATAGAAATCTTTCACAGACATTAGAAAAATTAATCTCTCATTTGGAAATTAATTTTAATAGGGAGTTAATTATTGATGAAAGAATTCAAAGGATTTTAAGTTTTATTGATAATGTTGAGGAAAAAAAAGTCACTATCAAAGAATTAGCTGCTCATGTCGCACTCTCTGAGAGCAGATTGCAACATCTATTTAAATCACAAATTGGAATGTCGATTAAAAAGTTTCTGCAATGGAAAAGGTTAGTTGATGGTATCTACTTTATAGCCAAGGGCAATGATTTTACTGAAGCTGCGCATGAAGCAGGTTTTGCAGATTCAGCGCATATGAGTCGAACTTTTAAAGAGATGTTCGGAATAAATTTATTTGATCTTTTCCATAGTAGCAGGTCCGTTCAAGCAATAGTTTGTAAAAACTGAGAGAATGATCTTATTAAATTCGAAAGGACGTTTAAATGGATCAATATCTTAAAGAAACAATATTGCTAAATTATCAAGATGAATCGATTCAAAATCTAGTTAAAAACAGAGGCTGGAGATATTTATCCGATAAGGATAAAATCTTGAATATTTATAATTTTGTACGTGATGAAATCATGTTTGGGTATAATGAAGATGATGAAATACTTGCGTCTAACGTAATTATTGATGGGCAAGGCCAATGTAATACAAAAGGAATTTTGTTCATGGCGCTGCTTCGATCAGTAGGAATTCCCTGCCGTTTTCACGGATTCACGATTGATAAGAAATTACAAAAGGGTGCCATAACGGGCATTTGGTACTTTCTTGCTCCCAAAAATATTATTCATAGTTGGATCGAAATATTTTACAAAGATGCCTGGTTAAATATCGAAGGATTCATTCTTGATTTAAAATATCTAACTGCTTTGCAAAAAACTTTTGAAGATTGTAAGACTGATTTTTGCGGATTTGGTGTAGCGACGAAAAACTTTTTGAAACCAGAAGTATACTGGAATGAAAATAATACCTATATTCAAAAAGAAGGAATCAATCAAGATTTAGGTATTTTCGACGACCCAGATTCGTTCTTCAGAATACACAGACAAGAATTAAATAAAATTAAGAAAATCCTGTATAAAAACTTTGTTCGTAAGCTTATGAATAAAAACGTAAGTAGAATTCGCGCATCAAAGGTAAGTTGAATACCAAAAACAGATAGAACGTAGCATCCGAGGTTAACGCCCGTAAATCTACATGATTTCAAATTTTAACAAAAAATATTAATGGAAGAAAGTTATGAAAAACCAAAATCAATTACAAGTAGGAAACACTGCGCCCATTTTTACATTCAATACACCTTGGGAAGAGGGAATCGTCTTTGACACAACGAAATCGGGAGCCGCCATTCTCTTTTTTTTAAGATACATCGGTTGTCCTGTTTGCCAATTTGAAATGGCTAAGATCAAGCGGGATATAGAATTAGCTGGCCATTACAAAGTATTCGTTGTCTTACAAAGTGATCCAAAAAAAGTATCATCAAAGACGGAAAAAGGAGATTGGCCTCTAACAATCATTTGTGATCCAAAATCGGAAATCTTTAAATTATTCCGGGTTGAACCAGGCAGCATTCTAGAATTCATGAACCCGAGGGGTTTACTCGCAGCGATTAAAGCTACGCTTAAGGGACACATTCACGGAAAGTTCGAAGGAAGCGAAACGCAGTTGCCGGCAACCTTTGTGATTGAAGCCGATAAAAAAATTCAGTATGTATATTATGGAAAAAGAATCAATGATGTTCCCTCTCTAATATTCTTGAGTAGACATTAAATTAAAAAAAAATAAATCAAAATGGAATTTCGTATGATTTATCGAATGTGATTTGGCTCGGATAACGGGAAATTTGATTATGGATTTAAGTGAGGATAAGATAAGAACCAAGAGAGTCCTTTTTTATTATTTTAAATTTAACTTCCTGCACCACCGATCGCAGCGGAAATCCTTCCTAAATAAAGAAAAATAGCTTAGTATCTGGATGGATTCGGAAGATTGAAGCGAAGAGCGGGATCGGGTCACAGAAGGCAACTAGAAACACCAAACACATGCGAGGTGCCCGGATATCTAATATAAAATTCAAACTAATCTAAATAATCTCCCCGATGTCAGGAATGGGGAGATGTAAAAAGTAGAATTACTCGAGAAAGCTAATTCATCATAACAAGACAAGCTTCATTCAATCCGAAACCTCTTAAATTCGAATAGTTGTTTATAATCATTATTTTCTGTGAAGAATGCATCCCCTTTAATATCTACGCAAGTATAATTATTGTCGGGATCCGTGAGATCTAATGTTAACTTTGATGAATGTTCTCCTGCGGGAAGTGTTCCCGGATACGAAAGAGTCTCGCCATTAGGCAAATCGTAACCAGTAATTGGTCGAAAACCTGCCGTGCTGATATCAAGATATTCAATTATACCATGTTTAAATTTGCTTTTGAATTCCACTTGGTTTCCAATGATTCGTCCTTCTAAACAGAGATGATTGCAATCGCCGTAGGTAGCTGGCAGAACCGTGATACCTACGCAGCTGCGGTTGTGTGAAAAATCTAGTTCTTTCATCGAAGTTCCGTAATCATTTTTTGCAACGACAATCACCTTGAACTTTTGATCTGCTCTTTGGTTGAAGACAAACCAAATGGGATTCATCAGTTCTGGTGTTGATGTAGTGAAACCTATGGCATTGCGGATTGTTCCATCTGCGGCCTGGTACATATTACGTTTGCCTCGATAGGCTGTGACAGCTGTTTTGTTGTGTACAGGCATTTGAAAGGAAATTCCATTGATCATAGCTTTCGAATTTAATTTATCTGGATCTTCCGTAAATGATGGATCCGTCGTCTCAAGGTGGAAGTCATTGAGTATGGGCGGATTTTCTGGTTGTCCAGGAGGAGCAAAGCCACCTGACGGAGGGGTCTCCGTCGAAGCAGCCGATATTTCTGTTGGCGAGGTGGATGCACTTTCTTGTTTTGCGGGAGGAGCGGATGCCAGGGCAAGGAGACCACTCGGATCGGTCCCGCCACTTTCATCAGCACAATGAACTGTTAATAAAAAGAAGAGACTGAAAAAGATACCCTTCCGCAATAAAGTGTTCTCTGAAAAATATCTACTAAATCTTAAGTCTTGTCTTTTGTTTTTTCCCAACATCTTGTTTGACCCCAGTCATATTGAATTGAATGTCTTAGTGACACTCCATTATCATATTATGAATCTATTATGTTGTCTTCCTGGGACGGGAATATGGAGTGATAGAAATAAAAAAAATTCTTATTTGGTGGGGAACGAGTGTCAATTTTTATTTTTGTAGCATCATAGCCTACTGTTTGTAGATTATGTCTTTCCTTCCCCGCTTGGCACTTGAAAGTCTATCAGATCTATTTTGAGACAAGAGAACAGTAACAAGTATTAAGCTGGAGTATATATGGAAGGAGGAATCAAAAACCCATTCAGTTTCCAATCTGATTTGGATTCAAATCAGGGAAAAAAAGTTGATTCTCCAGGAGAATCCTCTCCCAAGCGATTAGCAAGGGAGAGTTGCAAAATTTAAGCGAAAAATCTTTTTTCTACTTCTTCTGGAAGTTTTTGTCCTGTGAGTTTTGCTCTTTGAACCAGCTCCCAGAAATATCTGTAAGTTGCTCTGTCATGGAGATCCCCGTCGTGTTGGATCGGTCCCCAATCTGCGTCCTGTGCTTTGATGAGAATGTCACATGCGGTTTGCGTTTCAGCAAAGTTAGGTGCCATTGCATCTAAGATAGAATTTATCTGTGCAGGATAGATCGACCACATACGCAAGAAACCAAATTCGTCATGGGCACGTTTGGCATCCGCATACGTTTGGTAGATGTTTTTTAGATCAAGTGTTACGTTGTGTGCCGGAATCACTCCATTCATCAAGGCCGCTGCGACTAGAGACGCTTTTCCTCGACGAAGGAGTTCGTGATCAAATTGGCCAGGGGATTTCATGCAAGAGGCAGGGATGGCACCATGGTGACCTGAGATAAAGTCCATAAGTCCGAAGTCTAGCACTTGCAACCAAGGCATGGCAGCGATTTCAAATATTTCTGCGAGGGCTCCGTGAGTTTCAATTAAAACGTGTATCGGAATTTCTCTTTTGATCCCCGCTTTTTTGCATGCTTCTTGGATGTAAGTAATTTGTTCTTTTACTTGGGATGCTTTGGTTGGCTTAGGGATGGTGATGTAAGCAATTACATTACCAGCACCGGGAACGATGATATCTACGTCACCTCTCCAATGTTCATTGGTATAATCGTGAATTCGAACACCGCTCATTTTGTGTTTGTTCAGCTCTGAGTTCTGGATACGAACGATCATTTCTGCGTGTTCTTTTTCTTTTCCAGTTTGAGCTCCGTCCTCGCAATCCATAGTGATGTCAAAAAGACCACCCATTTTGTTTTGGAGTTCGAGGGCTTTGGTGATGAGTTTTTCGGATCCAGCGAAGTGTTCACATGCAGGAATGATCGGGAAAGGTTTTTCTCCTGCGAAAAGTGCGGATTGCGGGTGAGTGAGTGCCATTCAAATTACCTTTATTACGGATTTTTTACCAAGTTTTGAGAAAAAAGTGACAAAGCAAGGAAGAATTCGGGGCATTTCCAAGGTCTCGAAGGAACGAAATTTCTGACTCTTAGCAATAAAGGAGTGAAATCTATTTTCATCTGTTGATAGTAGAGATTTTTTTATGGATCGAAAACTACTGCTACTTTGCCTTCTGATTGGTTGCACGATGAGTGTACTTGCCAAAGATACTTTTTCCTTTTGGAACAGTACCAACTTTGAAAAAGAAAATCTGAGCGATGGTAAAATCAGACTTTTCACTCACATAGATGTACTTGGCGAAAAAAAAATCGTTGAGGTCATTTATACATCCGATGTGGAAAGTTTTGCTCCTCAAATATTAGAAAATGCCGCTCGTATCATTCCCGCGGTCGCGAATTATTTACAAATTGCCCCTCGCACAGATACTTATACGATCACGCATTTGGGAGATAAAACAACAGCACGTAACGAGGGAAATACGGTGCTTGTGCC